>WNFR01016558.1_pt1 | contig 14312 bp, 14 predicted proteins | sample 5400221 | NCBI WGS metagenome assembly WNFR01 (sample SAMN13153357, study PRJNA577476) | soil metagenome | isolation source: 40 cm soil under Madrone tree | place: USA:California | collected 2016-06-14 | reverse complement strand
CTGTTATATGGACGCATGAATAGCTCAGTGATGCCACGTCCGAAACGACGATCGAGGTACTCATCGAAATTTGCCGCATGCTGCCAGCCGCCCGCTGCGTCGAGGCCAATTTGGCATGCATGACGGGAATCAGAATCTGCAAGTTCTGAAAAATGCTGCTGGAACGGATAGCGTACCCACTCTCCATTCAGCCAGCACCACGCGTCGCGGTGCTGTTCCTCCATTTCCAAGGCATCGAATACAAGACGACGGATGGCGGGATGCGGTGTGTGAAACGAATGCCCGCCGAGATCGAAGATCGCTCCATCTAGCGTCAGCGTGCCGCAAAGTCCCGCCACGGTTTCCTGACTCTCCAGAACAATTGCGGAATCGTCTAATGCAAGTGCTGCACCCAAACCGGCCGGACCAGCGCCAATCACGATGGTATCGGCTTTTATTCTAGACGCGTTAGGCCGGCTATTCATGCTACGCACTGCTTACTCTTGCAATTATCAGAAGTTAGATTGTTTATAGGCGAAACGGGTATGTCACGATTAACATTGCCTAACTGAAATTCCAAGCATCGGATAGCCGCTCTCGGTTTCTACACCGCGGCTTCGATAAATACTAATGAAGATAGAGCTTTATGCGCGCTGCTGGAACGAGAGAGACATGCTGCCCTTCTTTTTTTTGCATTATGACAAACTCGTTCAGCGGTACATCATCTACGATGATGCTTCGACCGACGATTCCCAGGAGATTTTACGTCGCAATCCCAAGGTCGAATTGCGGCCAATGCCCCCATATAGCGATCCAGAGTCGAGAATTAGTTCGGCGCTCGCGCTTCAGGAGACCTGCTGGAGAGAAAGTCGTGGCATTGCCGACTGGGTAATTGTGACAGATATCGATGAGCATCTGTATCACCCGGACATGTATAATTATCTCGCGCAATGTCGTGCGCGAGGCGTAACGATCATTCCTGGTCTCGGGTACCAAATGCTCTCGGAACGATTCCCTGAGCACAAAACTTTGCTTTGCCAGTCGCTCACCAGAGGTGCTTGTTACCCACTTTACAGTAAATTGAACATCTTCTCTCCCAACGAAATCGACGCCGTTAATTATGCTCCTGGCCGTCACAGCGCCGCGCCAACAGGCCGTGTTGTTGTGCCAGCCCGAGACGAACTACTATTGCTTCACTACCATTATTTGGGCTTCGAGCGTGTTCGAAAACGCTATGCTCAATTTTCCACCAGGCAGCGAAAAAACGATATCGCAATGGGATGGGGACCCCAATATTCATGGTCTTCCCAACAACTCCGTGAAGCTTGGAACCTCGTAGCGAGCCGACTGGTCGATATTTCGCGGCCGGATCTAAGACCTTGGGAAACCCACGAGGGACCACGCTGGTGGCGCGTTCGCCGTCGCGGAGGTCGAGCGTTCCGGTGGTCGGGTAAGGCGTGGAGAGTTTTCTCCGGGCTTACTATCCGCATATGTGGTCGATCCAGACGGCTATGAGATTGAGATTTGGTTTGAGTAGGATCACCGACAAAATGGAGCCCCACAGGTATCGTTTCTCGGTATTGGTTGATCAGTGGTCCACACCACCCCGGACGTAGCCGCCGACAACGAGACCCTACTTCACGTCGGCCAATTCCGGAACGCTACACAAGAAATGCAGCATCCTGTCTCGGGCCTGTGTGCACGCTGTCGACCAAGTTGCTGGTTCCAGGTGCAGGCGACGCACGCGTTCATGCGCGTGGCGCTGGAGATAATAATCCGCGTTTCTTCTTAACTCGAATATTGCCCGCTCCACTTGCGCGGTCGCGCTTGGCTCCGGCAGCCAAATTCTCTCTTCATTGGTCGGCGAAGGCCAGCCTAGAAGAAGATGGAAATGGCCATCTCTGGCACCGAAACAATCGAACCTGAGAATCTGGAACCCAAAAGCATAAAGCGAAACGGCTGGGCCTTTTCCAATCGGCAAAACTTTCCAGTAAACCTTCAAATCGACGTCAGGCTGGACACGTATCCACTCGACGTCACGCCGGATCTCTCCCGGTGCCAAGTCCAAGTCCTCCGGATTGAACCTGACGCTTGCATCGTAACACAGGCGCCGGACCTGTCGCTTGATTCGTGCGCGGAGGGCTGAAAGCATCGCTGTAAGTTTAAATTACAATTTGTGGTGGCTGCAAGGCGCTAGCCTACATGCATACTCTATCCCGAACGAGGGAGTATCAAATCCTACCCTTGCGCCATGGCAGTGCAATTCACATACGAATAGGTTCGCAGCCGTTCGCCACTGCTGTTTCGCTTCATCGCATGATCACCGCGGTGAGAGGCCCTCTAACCTCTGATCTCTGGTTACCGAGTCGCTTCTTCGTATAGCTTTTTGATTTTTTCTGCTCCCGCGTCGTTATATAGGCAATTGAAAAGAAGGATATCGCCGCGTCGCACCGCATCGATGAGGGCTGCGTGATCTTCGGGCCGATCGCCATCGGAGGCCATCAGAACGCTGAACGCTTTGGGATACACCATGCGCGCCCCGGCGGGCGTCGAAGTTATCTTATGGTGCACATAGGAATTTAGCGGAGCCGAATACGCGAAGTAACGCATCGATTCGTTCTCCGGAATCAACAAAACATCCGGATACGCATCCGCCACCTTCCTGAACACATCCGGATCCAGCGATCCGGTGACTGTCGCCGTGGAATCCACGTAGAAAAGCGTGCAACCCCACCGCTTTTTGGCGTAGGCAATTCTCTCTTTTAAAACCTCAGCCGCGTGCTCATCGTCGGCTGCCTGGTGCACGGGTTTGTTATCGATCATCACGATTTGTTGCGGCCGAATGCAGACACCTACTTTTAATCCGGCTGCGCGGAATTTTTCAAAGTATTCGTCAATGACGCTCTTCTCGCTACTGCCCTTAAACTCCATTTCCGGAGCCAGACGCGAAACGAGGCTCGGGTCGCCATAGTAGCAAGCACCCAAAAACTCCTCCCCTTCCGGGTCCCAGCTGATCATCCCTTGAGCATTTGTGCGCTTCAACACACTGATGGAGTAGTCAGCTAATCCAATCAGAGCTTTGCGAAAAGATCTTCTGCCTTCTTCGGTGGAAACATCGATGTTACCGGCATTGAAGCTCCAGCGACGTGGATTGGTTGCCGAATTGATTTGCGCACCGGCGAGAAAGATCGCTCCGATGGGGCGACGATCTGTCCAATTTAGTTGGAAGGGATACTTCCGTGCGTAACGCTCCTGAACGTCGCGTGACAACTCTTGCGTATCTGAACCCACTCGGCCAAAGCGCAGAGAAACATTGAAGGTTTTCGCCTCGCCCGGCTTTATGCCAGGACGTGTGATCACCAACGGATAGCGGGTACTATCCGGCGGATTTGTCGTGTGCGGTATGCCCACGGAAGATTCAAGGTCATCGCTGCAAAAATTGAGCGTGCCGGTCCCAAAATTCGCGCGAACAATGGGGACGACAAACCGTGGATCGGCAGCCGAGGGAATCGAAGGAGGCCAACGATTCAAGGGCCACTCCGGCCCTTTGAAGCCGAACCCGAACATGCCCGCCTCAAGAGTGCCGCCGTCCGGAACACGCGGAAAGTTCAGTTCCATCAAACGAACAGAGAGTTCGTTCAGCGGAGCTGAGCTGGTATTCGAAACCTCAATTCTCATTGTGATTCTATCGTCTTGTTTGCCGTACGCGCAGGAGATGCGTCCCCAGGGATAACTTAGATCGATTGTGTCAGCCTGTTTATTCGGCGTCGCGACTCGTGATGAAGAACGAGGAAGAAGTGCGTCAAGCACAGCGCGAAAAACAGATTGCTGCGGCTGTAACTCCCCGCTTTCAGGCGAAACGAGAAGCGATTGTCCATTGAACGAGAGTGAAGCCAGTCCCCGCGGCCCAACAGAGAAATTCAATCCTCGCTCTGCTCGCGGAGATGGGCGAGCAGGCGAGGTCTCAGCCTGTCCGCTTTGTGATTGCGCGTTCGCCGGGCACGTGGGGGCGAAAAGGCTCAACGCAAGAAAGCACGTAAAAAGAACCAGGACACTTCTCATATCTCACTCCCGTCTCATCTCCGATCTCTAATTTCTCGAGCGAAGCGGTGGAAGCGCATTTCCATAGCGCGCGATCAGCCACGGCACTTCAAATCCGCGGATCAGGCGCGGAATGAAACGGTGAGGCTGAGTCATTAATCGCAGAAACCAGCCGAGAAAAAAGCGGTCCGCCCAATCGGGAATCGAAGCCTGCTCACCGGTGATGAATCCGAGCGCCGCGCCGATGCAGTGCATCGCTGGCCGATACGACAAATTTTCGCGCAGATAATATCCGAGCTTCTCCTGCGCACCGCTGCCAATGGCGATGATGACGTGCGCGGGGCGATGCTGTTCAATGATTGCGAGAAGATTTCGATCTTCGACCTGCAACCCGTATCGCGGCGCGACATAACAATTCTCGCTGTTGATTGAAAAAGCTTCGCGGCGCGACCAATCGAACAATTTTTGCTGTGCGCGTTCGTTGGGCAGCACTGAGAAAACTTCTCCGCTCCGCTGACCTTTGAGCCTGCCGAGCAGATGTTTCAGATATTTGAGACCAGAAATGCGTTGGACGTTCTCACGTCGCAGCAAGCGCCACATAACGACCATCAAACCGCTGTCAGCAATCGCCAGATCGGCTGCAAGCATGGCGCGCCGATATTGCTCGTCCTCGCGCAATCGCGCGAAGCAGGTTCCCGACGGCGCGACGAGAAATCCTCCACGTTGAAACAGCAACGCGACCGCTTCATCGGCGTCGCCATTGAAGAACTGGATGCCGAGAATCTGCACGGTCGTCATGGCGGGGATTGTCCCAGATTGCTAAGGGGGGAGTCAACGGGGGGCAGCGTTTAAACGGGTTTGATGCGCGAAGACATTCCGGGTTCGCTTTGCGCCCGAATTTGGTAAGCTGTCGGTCGGTGCAAAATCTGGCAACTCCACAGAGAACCACTGACACTTCGCCAGTGTCTGGCAGGCATTTCCCAGCCCAACTCGCTCTGAGCGTTTTGTTTTTAGCCGCCCTGTGGTTTGTGCTTTGCAGACAACTTAGCGGCGAATGGTCCGTCAACGAACAGTACAACTTCGGTTGGTTCGTACCCTTTTTTGCCCTCTACCTTTTCTGGCTTCGGTGGCAGGATCGGCCACCTCCGGAAATCCCAAATCTCAAATCCCAAATCCGCAATAACCGGACCGTCGCGATTTTGATCGGCGTTCCCGCGCTTTTTTTGTTGCTGCCGGTGCGGCTATTTGAGATTGCAAACCCAGAGTGGCGACCGCTCGCCTGGGTTCACGCGGCGGTGGTCGTGATGCTGACGCTGTTGTTAATATGGTACGCAGGCGGTCCCGCAGGCGCGGGATGGCTTCGACATTTCGCGTTCCCGGTCGCGTTTGTTTTCGTCGCAGTACCATGGGTTACGCCAATGGAAACTCCTGTTATCCAGGGCCTGATGCGCATGGTCGCCCATGTCGCCGCGGAAACAGCGATGCTCATTGGAATACCCGCGCAAGTCGAGGGTAACCTTATTCGCGTGAGTACCGGGCTCGTAGGGGTAAACGAAGCGTGCAGCGGCATCCGTTCGTTGCAAACGTCACTGATGATCGGCTTACTCTTCGGCGAACTGAGACGGCTTTCGATTTCGCGACGCCTCGCGCTCGTCGCGGGCGCGGTCGCTATCGCGCTTTTCGCCAATTTTTTACGCGCCGTTTTTCTGGTAGGCGTCGCAGCAACGAAAAACATTTCAGAGGTGAGTCGGTGGCACGATGTTGCTGGCTACACCATTGTGGCTCTTGTTTTCGTCGGCACGATGGGTCTCGCGTATTGGCTCGGAAAATCCGAAATCCGAAATCCGAAATCCGAACCCATAGGTCAGAAGTCAGATGTCAGAGGTCAGACTCCGCATTCCGCAATCCGCATTCCGCAATCCGGAATTATTTTTGCCCTTTGCTGGCTCTTATTCATCGAGATTGGAACGGCGGCATGGTATCGCGTTCATGAACGCAATCTCGTCAGCGGCATACGTTGGAGTGTGCAATGGCCCGGACAAGCTCCCAATTTTCGTAAGCTGAAAATCGACGAAGAAATTCGCAGTGTCCTCCGTTTCGACAAGGGCGAGGCAGCGGCTTGGACGCTAAACTCGCCCTCGAAGGTCCAAATTTTTGCCCAGCCAACGGCTTCGGGAACGTCGAATACGATCTCCTGTTTTCTGTACGTTTTTCGCTGGAAGCCGGGCAAAAACAGCGCGCTTCTGGCGAACCTGCACCGGCCGGATGTTTGTCTGCCTGCAAGCGGCTGGACCCAGGTGGCGGACGACGGCGTGCGCAACTATCCGGTGAGCGGTTCGTCTGAGCTGCCGTTTCGCCATTTTGAATTTCAGCGCGCGTTCGAAAATTCCGCGCCGCAGACGGCGCACGCTTTTTATTGTTTATCGGAAGATCGCGCTGCGGGAGCTTCCGCATCACGGCAGGACGCAAATGCAACCCCGAATTCGCCGGGGATGTACGGAAGCCCTTCTGAATGGACGCGTACTGAGCGTCTTCGCACGGTGCTGGAAGGACGCCGCCATTTGGGTCAGCAGGTCATCGAAGCAATATTTGTCAGCAGCGAGCCGCTCTCCGCAGTGGACGCGGAATCGCATCTGCGCGATTTGATTCGTGACGTCGTTGTGTTGCACGAACCGGAAAAATCGCTGTAGCCACGGCGCTCTGTCGCCGCGCAGGAGCAACGCGATCTGCGCCTCGACACAGCGAGGCGGCTACAACATCGTGGCGCCCTGCGCCTCGACAGAGCGAGGCGGCTACAACCCCCAAAAAAATCTAAAAAAATGTCTTGCCACGCCAGCGAGAATTGTTACAAGGGGCCTAATTCTTCGAGCCTTGGAAGGAATTATGCGAAAATCTAAGAAATTTTGGCCGATGCGCTCTCGCGCATTTCGCTCACTCTTAGTTGTCGCCGGCGTGTTCCTACAAGACGCAACTATAGGCGGCCCATTTGACTCCGCTGCCGATGTCGTTGGTTTCCCGGATTTTAATCCTGGCGGCGGAATACAGGCTTCGACGATCACGACCAATTTGGTTACTACCGGCGCCGTTGCCGGGACGTTGCAAAATAGAACCGCTGGCGATATCGACACCGCCAATCCAGGTGTAGCGATGGGTCTGAGAACAACCCCGGCGGATAATGGGCATTGGATTCAGTTTATCTTCAATGCGACTACGTTTTCGAACATGTCCTTGAGCTTCGCGGTTAACACCGCGGGCAACGGCTTCAACGCTGCAGAGCTTCAGTATAGCATTACCCCAGGCCACCCAGATCCATCTTTCGTGTCTGTCAGCACGCAGCCGATTTTATCAGGTGGCGGGTTCCAAATCCTAACTTTCGGCGTCCCTTCGGCCGTTAATGGCCAGCCAGATGTCGCGTTGCGTCTGGTTTTCACCGGGGGGACGTCAATGGGCAACAATCTCCAGACCATCATCGATAATATCCAACTGACTGGGGTACCTGAGCCCACGACGGTCGCTGGTGGGCTGCTTGGCGTACTTGGATTATGCTGGCATCAGCGGCGGCGATTCATTCGCTCTCTGCGTTTGCGGCGCGCGTCTGTTTAGCGCCAAAGGCGCGATTTCATAATCAGCCTGGGGCAGCGCCCCAGGAATCCAGATTCCCACGGAAACAAGCGCTGAAAGCGCGCTTCAATCCCGCGGGTGGCCCGAATCATGATCAGACTGGTGCCGCAAGTGAATCGCGCTTTCAGCGCTGGCGATTTTTTTGTTCCCTCAATCCTGGGGCGTTGCTCCAGGCTCGTGGTGAATTGCGCCTTTGGCGCCAAACCAGCGCCACGACCGGGTCGCATTGCATATGCAGCAACGCCATCGTAAACGTCTCGCGTGCCAAAGCAGCCATCACGTCCCATCGCAAAGAAGGACGATCTCGACCTCACTCCGCCGGAGGAAATTCGCGCCCGACGCATCCGACGCTTCGTTTTTCTCGGCGCGGTGGTTGTCTGTGTGCTGGGCGTGGCGCTCTACTTCGCTGCACCGCCAATTGGCGGAGCAATTAAGGCTTGGCAGTCCCGTCGCCTCGCGCGTCAGGCTTTCGCCTTAATCGAACAAAAACAATGGCGCGAGGCCAATGCCAAAGCACGCGACGCGTACCTGCTGCGCCCGACTGAACCCGAGGCGTGGCGCGCCATTGCGCGGGTGGCGTCCCGCACAAGCCAATGGACAGTAGCGCTGGAATGGTGGAAAAAAGTGGACGAGGCACATCGCCTCACGGTCGAGGATCGGCGTGACTTCGTCGGCGCTACACTCATGGCCGATGAACTAACAGTGGCCGCGAAGCAGGTGGAAGCGCTGCTGGCTCAGCGCACCGGGCCGGCGCCTATTGATATCGTGTTCGCTGGTCAAGTCGCTGCTCGCCAGAGCGATCCGGTTCTGGCAATCGATTATGCCCAACGCGTCCTGGCCGATAAGCGCGCAAGACCGTATGACACTCTCTCCGCTGCGACGCTCATTCTCTCGGCGACGAGGCGCGATTCGCCGCCATACGCCGACGCGTGGAAGCAAATTGAAGATGTGGCGCGCGATCCCAAGAACCCAGCGTCGCTCGACGCGCTCGTTGTGCTTGCACGCGAAGAGGCGCTGCCGCCCATCCCTGCAATCGCCGGCAACGCATCCCTTTCGCTCGAAAGCCCCTCCACCCCTCAACCGACACCTGCGATTCAAGGAGCGGCGGTCTCTAGTCCGCCGCCGCTCGGCTCGACGTCTCAACCAACACCTGACACGCAATCCGGCGACACGGTGACGCTTAATCTCGCCGCGACTCCGCCACCCACAGGCGGAGCAACGATGAGCCTGCTGGAAATCGCGAACGCGCTTGAAAATCATCCTGATGCCCGCCCTTATCACAAACTCCTCGCGTTAGAACTTCGTGCGCGGCACGATCCAATCCTGACCGGTCAGTACGTTGCCGATGCTGTGCAGCGCTTCGGAAACGGAGCACGTTTGGCAGGAGTTTACGAGGGAGGCGCTGACTTCGCCGATGAAACGCTCGCCGCCCTGGCTGCATGGCTGAACAAGATTGGGCGGCCTGCGAAAACATTGGAAGTGTTACCTCAGGCGCGTGCGTCACAACGGCGGGACCTTTTTTTGCACTACCTTAACGCACTCGCGGCACTCCAGCGCTGGAATGACATCAAAGACCTGTTGACCAGCGAACGTTTTCCGATCGAGCCGGTGCTCCAACACATGTACCTTGCCGTCGCCCAGACGCGCCTCGGCTCAGCAACTGCCGCAACCAACGAGTGGCAACGAGCTTTGCAGGTCGCAAACACTGCCGAAAAATTGTTGGCTCTCGCAACGTACGCCGAGCAAAACTCTATCAATGACATCGCCGATGCCGCGTATTCCGAAGCTATCAAGATCGCGCCAAAAAACCGGGCAGCTTACACAGGGCGATTGCGCATGGCGATGGCAGCGGGGCATACGGATCAAGCACAAACCATCACAGCGGAGATTACTCAGCTCTGGCCCGATGACACAGCAGCCCGCAATCAGGATGCTTATCTCCGCTTATTGCTCGGCGCTTCGGATGGCGCAGCGGAAGCAGCGGAGCGCGAAGCTCAGGTGCTTGTCAGAAAGGAACCGCAGAACTGGATGGCCCGAGCAACACTCGGCCTGGCGCGCCTTCGTCTGGGCCGGAACAAGGATGCGCTGGCAGCAATCCGCGCGCCACGGGTGACCGGCGTTGAGCCGCCAGGCCCAATGGCAGTTCGCGCAGCCATCCTGGCGGTAAACGGCTACGAAGACGGCGCCCGGAACGATGCGCGTATCCTTGGAGCCAAACCGCTCTTGCCTGAGGAACGCGCTCTCATCGCTCCGTTGTTGTGACAGGCGGCTACGCCTTCAACGATTTAACGATTTAACGAATCGAATTGACTTCAACAGTGAGATCCTGTCAGTCTCAGCCTATGCGACTAGTGGCTGAAATTGTGATCATTGCGGCGGTGATTTCCCTCGGCTGGAACAAACCTTTCAAAGAACAGGTAGCCCGGGCGAGCACAGCAATCGAATCCAAATTGCACCGTACCGGGTCGAAGTTACAAAAAAACCAGGACCCCTCCGTCCGCCGTTACTAGATCCGACACCAACTCATATAGCTCGGCCAAGTCGCTGACGAGCGGCGAATTCCGAAGCTCAAAGATCGAGCAAAATCCGCAAACGATCTTCGACTTCAGCCATTACTTCTTGCGACAGCGCACCCCATCTGGAGAGAAGTCGCTCTTTCGACACAGACCGAATTGCTTCGCATAGAATAACGCAATCGTTTCGAGTTCCTCCTTCACCCTTACTGACCTTTACGTGTAGGGGTATGTCGCGCTGGGTTGAGGTGAGCGGCAACACCACGACCAAATCCGCCGGGCCAGCGTTAAAGAAATCAACTGAGAGGACAAGCACCGGTCTCCGGCCGGTTTGCTCGCGTCCACGCGTCGGGCGAAGATCGGCCTGCCAGATTTCGCCGCGGCGTGGATAAGCCATCGTCTCAAATGCCGTCGCTTAACGTAGCATCCAGTTGCCGCAGTTCGGCTCGCCACGCTTTCCATGCTTTCTTGTTCTGGCGAAGTTTCGAATAGGCCAGATTTGTTCGCTCAAGGAGCAGACGGCGTCGCTCATTTTCGACCGCCCGATCGAGCATTTTCTGGAGTGAAGTATTGGTTTGCTCCGCCATTTTTGCGAGGCTGCGGTGCGCGGTGCGACTGATGCGGATCGTTGATGGCATACAAAAATGTATACGCTCACGTATACCCGATTGTCAACGACCGAGAAACCGACTCATCCAGTAGCGAAGCGTCTGTGGTCTGTGGTCGGCAGTCCGTGGTCCAACTTGGCACGCCGGCCGCGTTGCGCCGTAGCTTAGCGCATAGGAGGAAGCCCGCGCTCACAGAGGACGGTCGGCATCTCCGCAGCCTACCGGATCATCTTTGTGACGCCAAACCAGCACCAAGTACCCCAGCCCTTCAATTCACTCTCAACTGCCTGCCACGCCGAAGTCCCGCGACTGCGGGACAAAGGCGGATCAGCTATCAACTATCAACTATCACCCATCGACTATCAGTTCTCTAGAGCTACTCGTTTACAACCTCGATTTGCCTGTCGAGATTTGGCCGATGAAAAGCTCAGGGTGTGTAAGTAGCGAATCCAGTGACGCTCCCGTCACTGATCGTAATCGAAAAAGACGAGCATTGCCGGTACTCGTGACGGCAAAGCCAAAACCAGTCTGATATCCAGTCAAGGTCGTTGCGGGTGAGTGCAGCTTGGATGGATGTGTCCGACACTGTTCCTCTGAATGAGTCGGTGTACGTCCCGTTCTTTTCTATGTGCCGATGGCCGGTCAAATCCCAGTGACCGCCAAATGCGCTATCGTAGTTGAGCGTGTAATTGATGTTGCCGCTCGGTGGCTGGCAACGGGTTGTTCCGACCGCGTTTTGCGGCAACGGAATTGTTTCGCTGAACGGCATTGCCATTGCCGTTCCTGCCAGAATGCAGAGCACCGCTATTGCTGTTAGTAATGTTTTCATTTTCATGGTGGTTTGCAGCGGCCGCTTCAGGACCGGTGTAATTGGGGGGCCAGAGGATTCATCATGGATACTTCTTTCATCGCCAAACAACCCCCTCCGGTGGGTTGTCTGGCGTTCTTCGTTGGAATAGAAATTGAGTTACTAATTACTACGGTACCTGGAAGGCAAAGTTCCCGAAAACTTTTGCGATCTGTGATCAGCGCCTGCCGCGCCGGAGCCCTCGATTCGGCCGTACCTTTACCCGAACGCTCATTAGCTCTGCGGGGTGGTTTCCCAGTCCGCCGTACCGTAGCTATCGGCTATCGACTACCCCCGATCTGGCCATTCGTTGACGATCTCGATCTGTTTGTCGATCACCTGAACCGGTAAACCGATTCGATCGCCACGCATGCCACGCCATAGTCCCGCGACTACGGGACGTGGGCGGGTGCACCCAGTAACGCTGTTCAGATTCCGCTACAAAATCAGGCAAGGTTAGGGAATCGTTATTCTCCGGTACGCACCTGGCTTGATCGCACTAATTTCAGACTGAATCATGGCGACCGCTGCGCGGATGCGGCGAAGATCATTCGTAGAGAGTTCTAGAACGGCAATGGTCGAACCAAGAAGATTCTGCTGATACCGAATGTTCTGATCGGAGGTGATAAACAGATCGAATTCGTTGGCAGCCAATGCCAATAACGCGCCGTTCTTTGTGCCTTCCAGCCTTGTTTCTGGACATTCGTGCACTCATGTCCGCTGAGCAGATGTCGCATGGGCCACGGGACGCATTCGTCCAGCAGAATTCTCATGCCGGTGCAAGCAGCACCGCTTCGGAGCGTTCCAAGACACGGCGTGCCAGCTCACCCGTGACCGACGGGAAGCACTCCAGAAATTCTTCCAAGCTATAATTGTTTTCCAAGTACTCGAACAATGTCTTGACCGGAACGCGTGTGCCCTTGAAAACGGGCGTGCCCCCAAGAATGTCGGGATCAACCGTGATCAGGTCACTCACTTCCATACAGCAACAATAGCTGCTTTCTGGCCGCGCGTAAAATCCCAACCAAATTTAGAGAAATTTGGGAACCCGTATCGTCGCTGCGTCCAAAATCCAGCATTAAGCACGTAGTCAGCCGCCTGCGGGGCGAAGGTGCTCAACTATCAGCTCTCAACTACCTATCCGCCGTAGCCGTGGCGGAGGCGGATCAGCTTCCTCGCTACTCAATCGCTTCTTCAAGCTGCGTGCCGAGCACGTCCACGCTTCCGTCATGGTTGAGGTCGCGGCCCAGCGCTACGTGCAACCAGTATCGTTTTTCGTTCTTGCTACTCGTTTACGACCTCGATCTGCTTGTCGAGCACCTTCCCGGTGAAGCGATCGATCGCCACGTGCACCCAGTAGTGCTGTTCACCTTCGACGATGAAATCGTCTCGGAGGTTTTGTGCATTTGGCTTGTAATGGCCAGACTGCGCTACAACATCGATTAGCAAGTTCCACACGCGCGTTTGCGAGACGGATGAGGCCGCGCGCGCAACCACTTCGCGTCTAGCCTTAACAGCTTGATTGTCGTTTAATGCTGCGGGTAGGATCGTCGTCGGCAATCCAGCACGAGTTATTAGTTCGGACTTATTGTTTATGCGAGTTGTCGATGTTGCATTGACCAGTCGGTTTGTCATTGTTTGCGCAGTTTGATCTCCTGAGCCCGCCGCCACAACGGAGGAGGAAGAGTCGTCCCAAAGGGCGCCGGCTAAAACGGGCTGACCAACAGGCGCTAAGGCACTATTGCTCGGATCGAGATACAGGCTGTTCAGATTCAACTGTCCAGCAACCATTGTCGGGACTGGACCCATACCTAGGAAGTTGCCGTTACTGTCGAAAAGAGCGGGTCCGTCATTAACTGTGAAAATGTCTAGAAGCCCTGCATCCGCACTTTTGTCAGTAAAAAAGTCCAGCGTCTTCCAAGGTAGATCGCGAAATGCGTAGCCCAGTTCAGCCACGTTTCGGAACGGGCGATTTAACATGATCGGGCGATAAATTGTCGATGTTGAATCGTAAGCCGTGGATGATCCCGTTGGAGTGACCGAGTGGTTAGAATACTTCGCGTCGGCGGGGCGAGTTACACTATCGTTATCAGCATAGATGGTCGTAGCGTTATCACGACTGTCTTGGGGACCGTTGACAGAGAATGTAGCCGGGTAGTAATTCGCGCCAGAAAAACGATTAGGTATGTGCTCCACATCTGTGCCCAGAGTCCCCCCGAAGCCGTTCTTAACGTTTCCATCGTTGTTGGGCCATGGCGAAAGTGTTATCCGCGATCCAGCAGTAGTAAGAGCGGTATCCATCTGGAAAACGCCGAATCGGGTAGCCCGCGGATCAGCTTTCATATAGACATCAGGCGGCGACTGGAGGAGCTGGGTACTGCCAAATGCTTGAGGAACACCGGCTGGTCCGCTGGAGTTGCGAACAGGCAATGGGCCATTCGTAATCCAACTCGTTACGTCGTCGATACCGACGAACCGATTATAGGGCACCCATGCCGTACCCAAGCCGCCGCTTGCATCAACTTCAAGTGTAGCATTAAAGCGATTTGATGTCGTAGTTCCACCATTAGCTCCCATCTGAAGCATTAGGCTCGGGGTGTAACCTGCGCCAGCGGGCGTTTGAAAATCCGGCAAGCGGAACCCAGCGAAAACAGGAGGATTGATTGAGAAAGTCACAACTTTGGTAATCGTGGTGCATTGGCC
>WNFR01012205.1_pt1 | contig 14313 bp, 15 predicted proteins | sample 5400221 | NCBI WGS metagenome assembly WNFR01 (sample SAMN13153357, study PRJNA577476) | soil metagenome | isolation source: 40 cm soil under Madrone tree | place: USA:California | collected 2016-06-14 | reverse complement strand
CTTTCGCGTGGCCGCAGTAGATGAGGACGCTGACGCCCTTGATCGTGCCCGGATAGGGACACGTCTGCGCGGAAGCAGGCGCCGCACCGGCGGCGAGCGCGCACGCCGCGGCCGTACAAGCCAGGATGACCCTTCCCCCCACGAGGGCCGACCATATCGAACGCTAGGCTCGCTTGGTGCCCCGGTACGCCTCCGTCTATCCGCTCGTCACCGCCCGCGCGGTCGCGCGCGCGTTCACGTACGAGGTGCCCGACGAGGCGGAGAAGGGCTCCGTCGTGGAGGTGCTCTTCGGCAACGCGCGCCGTCGCGGCGTCGTCACCGAGGTCGACGTCGCGCTCCCGCAAGGCGTGGACGCGGCCGCGATCGAGCGCGTCGCGGAGACGCTGCCGCCGGCGCTCGTCGATCTCGCGCTCTGGATCGCGGACTACTACGGATCGACGCCGGCGCGCGCGCTTGCACTCGTCGCGCCGTTCAACGCGAAGCGCCGCGGCGAACGGCGCGCGATCGGTGGCGCGATCGCTGCGGAGCCCGCGCCGACGACGCTGTCGCCGACCCAGGAGGCGGCGCTCGGCCGCATCGAGGAGCTGCTCGACACCGGCGACGGCAACGTCCTCCTCCGGGGGGCGACCGGGAGCGGCAAGACCGAGGTGTACATCCGCGCCTGCGAGGCGTCGCTTGCGCGCGGGCGCGGCGCGATCGTGCTCGTGCCGGAGATCGCGTTGACCGGAGCGCCGCGACGAGCGCGAGCGCATCGCCTCCGGCGAGGCGCCGGTCGTCCTCGGCGCGCGCTCGGCGGTCTTCGCGCCGGTGCCGTCGCTCGGCGTCATCTGCGTGGACGAGGAGCACGACGCGTCGTACAAGCAGGAGTCGGATCCGCGCTACGACGCGCGCACCGTCGCGGCGAAGCGCGCGTCGCTCGAGGGCGCCGTCGCCGTGTTCGGGTCGGCGACGCCGCGGCCGGAGACGTGGCAGTCGCTCGAGCGGCTGGAGCTCGGGGGGCGCCTTGCGGCGCCGCTGCCGTCGGTGCGCATCGTCGACCTGCGCAGGCAGGCGGGCTATCCGCTGTCGGCGCCACTCCTCGCTGCGCTCGGCGGCGTCGTCGAGAGCGGAGGGAAGGCGATTCTCCTGCTCAACCGCCGCGGGCTCGCGCCCGCTGTCCACTGCCGCGCGTGCGGGACGACGCGCCGCTGCCCGAACTGCGACGTGGCGCTGACGCTGCACGGAGACGAGGCGCTGCACTGCCACCACTGCGGCCGCGTCGAGGCGATGGGGGACACGTGCCCGACCTGCGGCTCGGCCGAGCTCGCGCGCATCGGCGCCGGGACGCAGCGGCTCGAACGCGAGCTGGCGAAGCATCTCCCCGAGCTGGAGGTGATCCGGCTCGACGCGGACGTTACCGACGTGCGCGCGCCGCTCGAGCGCTTCGCGCAGGCGACGCGAGCCGTGCTCGTCGGGACGCAGATGGTGGCGAAGGGCCACCACTTCCAGGGCGTCGAGCTCGCGGCCGTCGTCGACGCCGATACCGGGCTCGGCCTTCCGGACTTCCGCGCCGAGGAGCGAACGTTCCAGCTCCTGACGCAGCTCGCGGGGCGGAGCGGCCGCGACGCGCCAGGCCGCGTGCTCGTGCAGACGTTCCAGCCGGACGCGCGCGCGATCGTGCACGCGGCGCGCCACGACGTCTCAGGCTTCCTCACGGAGGAGCTCGACCGCCGGCGCGCGCTCGGCTATCCGCCGTTCGCACACCTCGTCCGCATCGTCGTCTCCGGGCCGGATCAGGGCGACGCGACGCGCGCGCTCGAGGAGCTGAAGGCCGGGCTCACCGGACACGAGCTGCTCGGGCCCGCGCCGCTTCTGCGCCTGCGCGGCCGCAGCCGCGCACAGCTCGTCGCGAAGACCCAGCACCCGCGCGCGCTCGCGTCACGCGCGGCGGCCCTGCTCGCTGCGGCCGCGCCCGCGATGCGGCGGGCCGGCCTCACCGCCGTGGTCGACGTCGATCCGCAGAGCCTTTAGTCCGAGATTCCGATCGCGGCGAGCGTGTGCTCGTTTTGTACTAGGGACGTTCAGCCGGCCAGCGGCTGAGGATCCACTCGGCGTCGAGGGGCTCGCGCTCGTAGCGGCGACCGTTGATGGGGACGAAGTCGCGCGTGCGCGGATCCATCGGCAGCTTCGCCTCCGCCGGGAAGTGCCGGTTGTGGCGCGCGATCAGCTCGTTCACCTCGGTGAAGTCCCAGTGCTCGGCGGTGTCGCGCCAGAGGCGCGCGAACTCGGCCGGGTCGTCGACCTGTTCTGCGAGCTTCTCGTACGCGGTCTCGAGCTGCCGCCCGTGCTGGTCGATCGCGTCCTCGATCGCGCGCAGCCGGCGCATCCAGAGCAGCGGCCCGCCGAGCGCGCGCACGGCCGACTCGGCGTCGGGGCGGAAGTTCCGCAGTCGCTGCCGGAGCGGGCGACCCTTCACCGGGCTCGTGGCGAGGTCGGCCTCGAGCACGCGCCGCTCCTCGCGGTCGCGCGGCGTCTCCGGCCGGGTCGCGCCCTGGTTCATGATCTCCTTCAACTCGCGCGGATCCACGTCGCTAGTGTGCCCTTTGCATGGTGCGCGTCGAAGGCGAAGTCGTCGAGGAGGAACTGGATGCCGAGAACGAGGCGCGACGTCGCCTTGCTATCGCCCAGATTCGGCAGTACCCCGACGTCGCCCTGAAGATCGCGTCGCGGCCGGTCGAGGAGTTCGACGACGAGCTGCGCGACCTCGTCGAGCGGATGAAACGGCTCATGCACGACGCGCACGGGCTCGGGCTCGCCGCGAACCAGGTCGGCGTCATCCGGCGGCTGTTCGTGTTCACGCCGAGCAAGGACGTCGCCGCCGCGGTCGTCAACCCGGAGATCGTCGAGCGGAGCGAGGAGACGGACGTCGCGGAGGAGGGCTGCCTCTCGATCCAGGGCGTGCTCGTCCCCGTGGAGCGGCCGATGCGCATCACGCTCGCGGGCCGGGATGAGAACGGCGAGGACGTCCGGTTCGAGCTCGACGACATCTACGCGCGCGCGGCCCAGCACGAGGTCGACCATCTCGACGGCGTCCTGATCATCGACCGGACGACGCCGGAAGCGCGGCGCGAGGCGCTCTCGGTGCTGCGCCCGCGCATCGTTATCACGTAGTGGCACGGATCGCGGTCGCGGCGACCGCGCCGTTCGGCGCCGACGTGCTCGAGCGCCTCGCCGCGAAGCACGACGTCGTCCAGCTGCTGACGCGCGAGGACGCTCCGCGCGGACGCGGCCGCAAGGTGGCGCCGTCGGCGGCGAAGGAGGCTGCCGAGCGGCTCGGCATCCCGGTGACGTACGACCGCGACGAGCTCGCCGCCGACACCGTCGTCGTGTGCGCATACGGGCGCCTCATCCCGGAGTCGGCGCTCGAGCGCGCGCTCTGGCTCAACGTCCATCCTTCGCTCCTGCCGCGCTGGCGCGGCGCGGCACCGGTCGAGCGCGCGCTCATGGCCGGCGACACGCGCACCGGCGTCACGATCCACCGCACGACGAAGGAGCTCGACGCCGGCCCGATCGCGGCACAGGAGGCGTTCGACGTCGGGCCGGACGACGACGCCGGCGTGGTTTACGCGCGCTCCGCGGAGGTCGCGGCACGACTCCTCGATGACGTGCTCGCGCATCCGACGTTCACGCCGCAGTCCGAGGACGGTGTGACATACGCCGAAAAGATCACTGGCGCCGACCGCGAGCTCGACCTCTCTCGTCCTGCTCAGGAGCTCGTCAACCGCGTGCGTGCGCTTTCGCCGTACATCGGCGCGCGCCTGGACGGGCTCATCGTCTGGAAGGCGCGCGTCGAGAACGGCGCGTTCGTTCCTGCCGAGGTGCAGCCGGCCGGCGGGAAGCGGATGGCGTACGAGGCGTACCTCCGTGGCCGCCGCTGACGTACCCGGACACCGAACGACCGGTGGCAGCCACCCATGGGAATGTGTGACGGTCGTGTCACGACCGCCGCTTCGCGCGAGTACTTCTAAGGCGGGATCCGCGATTTCGGGAAGTCGTGACACACTCGTTTTGGTGGCTGCCACCGGCCTCAGCCAGTGAGCGTCTCTCCGGCGAGGCGCGCCGTGTACGAAGTCCTGCTGCGCGTCTTCGAGCAGGACGCGTACGCCGACCGCGCGTTTCGCACCGCCTCCAGGGGTCTCGACGACCGCGAGCGCGCCTTTGCACAGCGACTCGCGTACGGCGCCGTCCAGCGCGTGCGCACGCTCGACCATGCGATCGAGACGCTCGGCAAGCGGCCGGTGCGCAAGCTCGACCCGCCGGTGCGTGCCGCTCTGCGCCTCGGCGCCTACCAGCTCGGCTACACCGAGACCGCGCCGCATGCCGCCGTGAACGAGTCAGTCGAGCTCGTTCGCCGCGCCCGGCTCGAGCGCGCGGTCCCGTTCACGAACGCAGTGATGCGCCGGCTCGGCGCCGGCATGCGCGGGCTGCTCGACGCGCTCCCCGACGGCGCGCTGAAGGAGTCGTACCCCGACTGGATCGCCGAGGTGTGGACGCGCGACCTCGGCGGAGACGCCGCGCTCGCGCTCATGCGCGCGCAGAACGAGCCGCTCGAGACCGTCGTCCGCCTCGTCCGGGGCGACCCGCCTGGAGATCCAACTGATGTATCAGGCGCATGTCGCGTCGACCGCGTGGACGAGGCGGCGGTCGCGGACGGGCGCATCTGGCCGCAGAGCCGCGGGTCGCAGCTCGCCGGCCTCGTCGTCGGCTCGCAGGAGGGCGAGCGCACGCTCGACCTGTGCGCCGCGCCCGGCGGCAAGGCGACGATGCTCCACGGCGAGGTGACCGCGGTCGAGGTCGACCCGCATCGTGCGAGCGAGCTGCGCGAGAACGCGGCCCGACTCGGCGCGACGAACGTCCACGTCGTCGAGGCGGACGCGACTGCGCTGCCGCCCGAGCTCACCGGCTATGACCGCGCGCTTGTGGACGCGCCGTGCTCCGGCCTCGGCGTCCTCAACCAGCGGCCCGATCTGCGCTGGCGGGCGCGTCCGCTCCCGGAGCTCCAGCTCGCGCTCCTCCGCTCGGCCGCCGAGCGCGTGCGCCCGGGCGGGGCGATCGTCTACTCCGTCTGCACGATCAACGCCGACGAGAACGAGGCGGTGGTCGAGGCGAGCGGCCTCACCGTCGTGCCGCTGGGCGAGGCGTGGCCGCGGTTCGCCCATCCGAAGCGGCCCGAGTTCCTGCTGACGCTTCCGTATGAACACGGTACGAGTGGTTTCTTCATCGCCCTCCTGACCGCTTAGAGTCGGGCCTGCATGGGCTGGCGGGACTGGGTGCGGACGGTCGAGATCGAGCCTTCCCTGTACGCGGCGGATTTTTCGCGACTGGGAGAGGAGGTCCAGGTCCTCCTGCGCGCGGGCGTGCGTGTCTTCCACTTCGACGTCGGCGACGGGCACTTCATCGAGCCGGTGACGATGGGGCCGATCGTGCTGCAGTCGATCGCACCGATGGTTCACGCGATGGACGGAGTCATCGACTGCCACCTGATGGTCGACAACCCGGTGCATCACTTCCCGCAGATCGCGGAGGCGGGCGGCGACAGCGCGACGTTCCACTACGAGGCGGTCGAGGACGTGCCCGGCACGATCGCCGCGGCGCGGGAGCACGGCCTGCAGGTCGGCGTCGCATTCAGTCCCGAGTCCGAGCCGGAGGACGTCGTCGCGGTGGCGGGCGATGCGGACATCGTGCTGTGCATGAGCATCCATCCCGGGTATTCCGGCCAGGAGTTCATGCCGGACGCGGTGGAGCGGATCGCCCGCACGCGCGCCGCGCTGCCGGAGTCGATTCACGTGCAGGTCGACGGCGGGATCGACAACGACAACGTGCGGACGGTGTATGACGCCGGCGCGACGCTCATGGTCGCCGGCGCCGCCATCTTCCATCGCGAGGATCTGCCGCGGTCGTATCGCCGCCTGGTACAAGCACTCGCGTGAATTACATGCAGCGAGCTTTGACGCTCGCGGACCGCGGCCGGGGAAAGGTGCGCGACCATCCACTGGTCGGCGCGGTCGTCGTCGCCGCCGGCGAGATCGTCGGCGAGGGCTGGTACGAGTACGACGCCGTCGACCATGCAGAGACGGTCGCGCTCGCGCAGGCCGGCGACCGTGCACGTGGTGCGACGATGTACGTCACGCTCGAGCCGTGCGCGCATCGCGGCCGCACGCCGCCGTGCGCGGACGCGGTCGCGGCGGCGGGCATCGCTCAGGTCGTCGTCGGCGCACGCGACCCGAACCCCAAGGCCGCGGGCGGCGTTGAGCGTTTGCGCGCGGCCGGCGTCGAGGTGGACGTGCTCGACAGCGCCGAGGCGAAGCGGCAGAACGAGGCGTGGCGGACCTGGGTCTCGCTCGGCCGTCCGCGCGTGACGTACAAGGCGGCGATCACGCTCGACGGCCGCGTCGTCGTCCCCGGCCGGCGCTGGGTCTCGGGCGAGGAGTCGCGCCGCCTCGTGCACGAGCTGCGCGCATCCGTCGATGCCGTCGCGGTCGGGATGGGGACGGCGCGCGCGGACAACCCGAGCCTCGACGCGCGCGACGTCGGCGCGACACGCCAGCCGCGACGGCTTGCGTTCGGTCACGGCGAAGCCGGCGAGCTGGAGGTGCGCAGCGGCCCGCTCGAGGACGAGCTGCGTGCGCTCGCGGCGGAGGGTGTGCAGTCCCTCCTGCTCGAGGGCGGCCCGACGCTCGCGACGGCGTTCCTCGAGGCCGACCTCATCGATGCGCTCATGCTCTTCGTCGCGCCCAGCGTCGTCGGCACAGGCCCGCGCTTCCTCGGCAACGTGGCCGTCGAGCTCACCGGCATGGACGCACGCCGCGTCGGTGAGGACGTCCTGCTCCAGGGCCGCATCCACGAGCCGTAACCTGTTCCCATGTTCACCGGGATCGTCCGCGAGCGCGGCCGCGTCGTCTCCTTCGACGGCGCGCGGCTCGTCGTGGCTTCCGGCACGGACGCGGCGATCGGCGACTCGGTCGCGATCGCGGGCGTCTGCCTGACCGTCACCGAGCGCGGGGACGGGACGCTGTCCTTCGACGTCGTCCCCGAGACGATCGAGCGCACGACCCTGGGCGCACTGGCCGACGGCGACGAGGTGAACCTCGAGCCTGCGCTCCGCGCCGGCGAGCCGCTCGGCGGCCATATCGTCCAGGGCCACGTCGACGGCGTGGGCAGCATGCGCGGGAACGCGGACGGGCTCGTCTGGTTCGACGCGCCGGCGGGCGTCCTCCGGTACTGCGTCGAGAAGGGCTCGATCACGGTGGACGGGACGTCGCTCACGGTCGCGGCGCTCGACGACGCGGGCTTTGCCGTGGCGCTCGTTCCGTACACGCTCGAGGCGACGACGCTCGGGCAGCTCGCGCCGGGCGACGCCGTCAACCTCGAGGCCGACGTGATCGGCAAGTACGTCGAGCGCCTTACGATGAATAGATGAGCTTCGCCACCGTCGACGAGGGGATCGAGGAGATCCGTGCCGGCCGGATGGTGGTCGTCGTCGACGCCGCCGACCGCGAGAACGAGGGCGACCTCACCATCGCCGCGCAGTTCGCGACGCCGGAGGCGATCAACTTCATGGCGAAGGAGGGCCGCGGCCTCATTTGCCTCGGCCTCACCGGCGAACGCTGCGACGCGCTCGGGCTGAAGATGATGACCGACCGCAACGAGACGCCGTTCGGGACCGCGTTCACCGTGTCGATCGAAGCGCGCGAGGGCATCTCCACCGGCATCTCGGCGCAGGATCGCGCGCGCACCGTCCAGGTCGCGATCGACCCGTCGAAGGACGCCACCGACCTCGTGCAGCCCGGTCACGTGTTCCCGCTGCGCGCGCGCGACGGCGGCGTGCTGCAACGCGCCGGGCAGACCGAGGCCGCGGTCGACCTCGCGCGCCTCGCCGGTCTCATTCCCGCGGGCGTCATCTGCGAGGTGATGAAGGACGACGGCACGATGGCTCGCGTTCCCGACCTGATCGAGTTCTGCGCGCACCACGACATGAAGCTCGTCACCGTCGCCGACCTGATCGAGTACCGGCGTCGGCACGAGAAGCTCGTCGAGCGCCAGATCACCGTGCGCCTCCCGACGGCGTACGGCGAGTTCGACGCGGTGCTCTTCCGCGAGACGCTGACCGGCAAGCAGCACGTCGCGCTCGTCCACGGCGACGTCGACGGCACCGACGACGTGCTCGTGCGCGTGCACTCGGAGTGCCTCACCGGGGACGTCTTCCATTCGCTGCGCTGCGACTGCGGTGAGCAGCTCGACGCGGCCATGAAGCTCATCGCCGACGAACCGCGTGGCGTCCTCCTGTACATGGCGCAGGAAGGCCGCGGCATCGGCCTGCTGAACAAGCTGAAGGCCTACGAGCTGCAGGAGGGCGGGCTCGACACCGTCGACGCGAACCTCGCGCTCGGCTTCGACGCAGACGAGCGCGAGTGGGGGATCGGCAACCAGATCCTCAGCGAGCTCGGCCTCACCACCATCCGGCTGCTGACGAACAACCCCAAGAAGGTGTCCGGACTGGGGGCGTACGGGCTGGAGGTGACCGAGCAAGTGCCGATCGAGATGCCGCCCCATCCCGAGAACCGCAGGTATCTGGCCGCCAAGCGGGATAAGCTCGGCCACGGTTTGCACCATCAGGGTCTGCGCTTCGAGGAGGACGAGTGAGCGAGCACAGCGGCGAGCAGTGGCCGGGCGAGCAGGTGGTCGAGATCGAGGCGCCGCCGGAGGCGGACGACGAGGACACCGGCGAGGAGCTGGCCGTGGCCGCCGAGGAGCAGGAGCCCGAGCAGCTCGCGGGCCACGCCCCGGGCGCGCTCGACATCCCCGACGGCGTCGACGTGTTGGAGGGCTCGGCGCACGGGACGCGCAAGCGCATCGCCATCGTCCTCTCCCGCTTCAACGGCGACGTGACGAACCGCCTGCTCGAGTCTGCGCTCGCCGAGCTGGAGCGGTCGGGCGTCGAGCGCGAGCACGTCACCGTCATGCCGGTGCCCGGCGCGTTCGAGCTTCCCCTCGGCGCCATGGCGCTCGCGAAGACGCGCCGCTACGTCGCCATCGTCGCGCTCGGCTGCGTCATCCGCGGCGAGACCGCGCACTTCGAGTACGTGGCCGGCGAAGCCGCGTCCGGCCTGCAGCTCGCGGCCCTCGAGACGGGCGTCCCGGTCGCCTTCGGCGTGGCGTGCTGACGACGGAGAATCTCGAACAGGCCATGGCCCGTACGGACAAGGGGGCGGAGGCGGTGCGCACGGCGCTCGAGATGGCCGATCTCTTCAACCAGCTGCGCGCCACGGCAAAAGCCTCGTAGTCGCTACACTAGCCCGCCGATGTCGAAGGTCTGCGCCATCTGCGGGAAGAAGCCCGGGTTCGGGAACCACCGGAGCCACTCCATGGTCGCCACGAAGCGGCGCTTCAACCCGAACCTCCAGCACGTCCGCGCCGTCATCGACGGCAAGCCGACGCGCGCCTATGTGTGCACGCGTTGTCTCAAGGCCGGCAAAGTCACCAAGGCCGTCTGACGCAACCCTGAGCGCCCGCGGGTCGTCCTACCCGCTGGTGCAGGCCGCATCGTCCTCCCATCTCGGCCGGATCACGATCGCGAACGCTGCGATCGAGCGCATCGTGGGGGAGACCGCCCGCGAGTGCTACGGCGTGGTCGCGATGGCCGGCCCGAAATGGCTGCCGGAGCGTGTGCGCAAGGGGATCGAGATCGGCCGCGACGGGAACGAGGTCACCATCGACCTGCACGTCGTCGTCGAGTACGGGCTCAACCTCGCCGAGGTCGCGTCCACCGTCCGCAACCGGGTCTCGTACGAGGTCGCGCGCATGACCGGCCTTCCGATTCGCGCCGTCGAGGTCCACATCGACGACGTGCGGAAGACGAAATGAACCTCAACGGCGACCTCGAGGTTCTCCAGAAGATCGTCGACGGTGCGCTCGCGTCACTGGAGGCGAGCCGCCAGCGCATCGACGACCTGAACGTCTACCCCGTCCCGGACGGGGACACGGGCACGAACCTGACGATGACCGTGCGCGCGGTCGCGGACGCGGTCGAGCAGACGTCCGCGGCGAGCCGGCAGTCGCTCGCGCGCGACGTCGCGCGGGGCGCGCTCATGGGCGCGCGCGGCAACTCCGGCGTCATCTTCTCCCAGATCGTGCGCGGCGCCGCCGACGTGCTGGGCGAGACCGACACCCCGGTGATCGACGCGAACGCCGCGGCGCAGGCGCTGCGCGGCGCATCCGACGCCGCGTACCGCGCGGTGCGCAGGCCGGTGGAGGGGACGATGCTGTCCGTCATCCGAGAGCTCGCGGAGGAGGCGGAGGCGCGCGTGCAGGAGGGCCCCGCGCTCGGCGACCTCCTCGTCGAGCTCGTCCGCCGCGGCGAGCTGGCGGTCGCGCGCACGCCCGAGCAGCTGCAGGTGCTGCGCGACGCGGGCGTCGTCGACGCCGGCGGCGCCGGCCTGCTCGAGCTCGTGCGCGGCGTCGCCGCGACGGTGAGCGGGGAGCCGCTCCCTCTCCCACAGCCGCGGCCGTTCGAGGAGCGGCTCGGGATCGAGGCGATCCACCAGGAGTTGTCGCCGTACCGCTACTGCACCGTGTTCCTCGTCGAGGGAAAGGATCTGGACCGGGACGCGCTCGAGGAGAAGCTGGAACAGCTGGGCGACTCGCTCCTCGTCGTCGGCGACCCGAACGCGCTCAAGGTGCACGTCCACACCGACGATCCCGGGGCGGCGCTCTCGCTCGGCACCGAGATCGGCACGATCGACCGCGTCGAGATCGCGAACATGCACGAGCAGACGCACGAGCGGAACGAACGACTGCTCGCCGCCGTCCCCGACCTTCCCGCCGCGACGACCGGCGTCGTCGCCGTCGTCGCCGGCGACGGGAACCGCCGGCTGTTCGAGCAGCTCGCGCAGGGGATGGGACAGATCGCGATCGTCGAGGGCGGGCAGACGATGAACCCGTCCACCGCGGATCTCATCGCCGCGGTCGAGTCGCTCGAGTCCGAGCAGGCGATCCTTCTGCCGAACAACTCGAACGTCCTCCTTGCAGCGGAGCACGCGGCCGCCAACGCCCGACGCCCGGTCGAGGTCGTCGCCGCGGATTCGATTCCAGCAGGTCTCGCGGCGATGGTTGCGTACGACGGCTCGCGGACGGCGGAAGAGAACGCGGCCGAGATGCGCGAGGCAATCGCGGCGGTCGCCACCGGCGAGGTGACGACCGCGTCTCGCGACGTCGAGATGGCGGGGATCGCCATCCGCAAGGGCGAGTGGCTGGGCCTCGCCGACGGCGAGCCGATCGCGGGCGGGACCGACTTCGAGGACGTCGCGGCCGCGGTCGCCGAGCGGCTGCTCGGCACGCGGCGCGACCTGCTCACGCTCCTCGCCGGCGAAGGCGCCCCGCCGCTCGACTTGCTCGTCGAGCGGATCGAGGCCGCGCATCCCGACCTGGACGTGGACGTGCAGCAGGGCGGTCAGCCGCACTATCCGCTGCTTCTCTCCGCCGAGTAGCCTTCGCCCCTGTGGCGGTCCGGATCCTGCTCGTGGAGGACAATGCCGTCTTCCGCGAGGCACTCGAGCTGCTGTTCTCGCTCCGAGACGACATCGACGTCGTCGCGTCGGTGGGAGACGGAGCGGCGGCGGTTCCCGCGTGCCTTGAGTACCAGCCGGACGTCGTGCTGATGGACTACCGCCTGCCCGGTCTCGACGGCGTGCAGGCGACGCGGGCGGTGCGCGCCGCGTGCCCGGAGGCGGCCGTCGTCTGCCTCACCGCCTCGGCGGGCCGACGTGAGATCGACGCGCTTCGCGAGGCGGGCGCGGCAGCGTGCCTGCGCAAGGACCAGGAGCTGGAGGAGATCGTCGACGCGATCAAGCAGGCCGCCGAGAGCCGCGCGTGGACCTGAGCACCGCGAACACCGCGATCGTGCTGGACTCGACCGCGGACTTCCCCGACGCGGCCGAGCGCTTTCCCAACTGGCGCGTCGTCCCGCTGTACGTCAACTTCGGCACTGAGAGCTACCGCGACGGCGTCGACCTGACCGCGGCCGAGTTCTACGCGCGCCTGAAGACGACGGACGTCATGCCGACGACGTCACAGCCGACGCCTGCCGACTTCCGCTCGGTCTACGACGAGCTCGCCGGGTACGAGCGCATCCTCTCCATCCATATCGCCGCGAGTCTGTCGGGGACGTTCCAGAGCGCCGGCCTCGCCGCGGACGAGCGCGTGCGCACGATCGACTCGGAGACCGCCTCGGCTGGGATCACGATGGTCGCGCTGGCGATCCAGCGCCGTCTCGATCGCGGCACGACCGACGAGGAGGTGGACGAGCTCGTCGCCCGGTACAAGCGCGACCACGGTCTGCTCTTCACCGTCGACACGCTCGAGTTCCTCGCGCGCGGCGGGCGCATCGGCCGCGCGAAGGCATTCGCGGGCGAACTGCTGAACGTGAAGCCGATCCTCAGCATCCGCGGCGGCGAGGTCGTGCCGGTGAAGCGCGTGCGCGGGAATCGGAAGGCGTTCCAGGAGTTCGTCGACGCGGTGCAGACGCAGACCGTCGACGGGCCGAGCCTGCACTTCGGCACGGCACATGCGGATGCGCCCGAGCGCGCGGCGGAGCTCGCGAAGATGGTGCGCGACCTGCGGCCGCAGGCGACCATCGAGGTGGAGACGGTGCTCGGCGCCGTCATCGGCACACACGCCGGTCCGGGATGTGTCGGGTTCTTCTGGTTCGCGGACGCGTAGTCCGTCCGGTCCGCGTTCTAGTGTCACGAGCGCTCTGGCGCTGAGCACGATGACCGAGGCCCGTCGACAGACGGCATTTGCAGGCCTGGACCGACCGCAGGCCTGGCCCGCGACCCGCGGGCGCCCGCGGCCCGAACGGCTCGATGCGGCGCTCGACGCGCTCGACGGTGTCGGCGTCACGCTCAAGCGCCGGCTCGCGAAGCTCGGGCTCGAGACCGTACGGGACGTCCTCGAGCACGCGCCGCGCCGGTACGAGGCGGCGGCGGACGAAGTGACGATCGCTGAACTGCACGGCGAGGACGAGGTCGTCGTCGCCGGCGAGGTGCTGAACGTCTCGAAGCGGCCGCTGCGCGGGCGACGCACGCTCGTCACGGCGCGCATCACCGACGGAACGGCGACGATCAGCGCCGCGTGGTTCAACCAGCCGTGGATCGCCGAGCAGTTGAAGCCGGGCGCACGCGTGCGCCTGCGCGGCAAGAACGGTCGCTACGGCTTCGACGTCAAGTCCTACGATCTCGGGGAGGCTCGGGCGACCGCGGACTTCGCACCCGTCTACCCGGCGGCGGAGGAGATCCCGGCGAAGACCGTTCGGCGCGTCGTCGAGGCCGCGCTCCCGCACGTCACGGACTACTTCGACCCCCTGCCCGCTGCGGTGCGCGAGCAGGAGTCGCTCCCGCTGAAGCGCGACGCGCTCGCCGTTCTGCACAAGCCGTCGAGTGAGGACGAAGCCGAGTGCGGGAGGCAGCGGCTCGCATTCGACGAGCTGCTGTTCCTCCAGGTCGCCATCGCGCGGCGCGCGGCCGAGCGGCAGCGCACTCTCGCACCGTCGCTCGGCGAGCCGGGTGAGCTGATCGCGCGCTACCGCAAGGCGCTGCCGTTCGCGCTGACGCCGTACCAGGAGCAGGCGATCCGCGAGATCGACGAGGACCTCGTCCGCACGATGCCGATGCAGCGGCTGCTGCAGGGCGACGTCGGCTCGGGCAAGACGGTGGTCGCGCTGTACGCGCTGCTGCGCGCCGTCGAGAGCGGACGCCAGGGCGCGCTCATGGCGCCGACGGTGACGCTCGCGGAGCAGCACTTCATCACGATCGCCGACATCTGCTTCGACCTCGGCGTCACGTGCACGCTCCTGACGAGCGCGTCGAAGAAAGCGGTGCTCACCGCGGACGTCGTGGTCGGTACGCATGCGCTCATCCAGGAGGGCATCGAGCTGCACGACCTCGCGGTCGCCGTCGTCGACGAGCAGCACCGATTCGGCGTCGCGCAGCGCGAGGCGCTGGCGGAGGGACGCGGGCCGCATGTATTGCACATGACGGCGACGCCGATCCCCCGCACGCTCGCGCTGACGGTGTACGGCGACCTTGCCCTGTCGACGATCGAGAAGCCGCCCGCGTCGCGCAAGCCGGTGGTCACGACGTGGATCACCGAGGAGCGCGTCCCCGAGGCGTACACGCGACTGACGCGTCTCCTGCGCGAGGGGCGTCAGGCGTACGTCGTCTGTCCGCTCATCGAGGCGTCGGAGACGACCGTCGCACGCGCGGCGGAGGAGGAGGCCGA
>WNFR01004505.1_pt1 | contig 14314 bp, 17 predicted proteins | sample 5400221 | NCBI WGS metagenome assembly WNFR01 (sample SAMN13153357, study PRJNA577476) | soil metagenome | isolation source: 40 cm soil under Madrone tree | place: USA:California | collected 2016-06-14 | reverse complement strand
TCACGGCGGCGATCGTCCCTGCGGTCATCCCTGCGACGATCATAATAAGGGTCAGGACCTCTTCGGTCATCATAGCCCCCCCGTCGATCATCGTACCCTGCAGGCCTTTTATCTTCATGATCCTTCCGAGCCGGAGGCGACCTGGGGCGACGATCATCTTCTCCGCGACGGGGAGGAGAACGTGACCTCTCCCGCCGAATGGATCCCCTTTCTTCACGGTAACGTTCATAGCGATCGTCGCGGTGGCGCTCATCTCTATAACGGTCGTCTTTATGACGGTCATCCCGGTAGCGATCTTCACGATACTCCCGGCGATCATCACGACGATAGTTATCAGGGCCGCGCTACCAAAGGTAATAAAAGTACGTCTTTGTGCCTAGTACTGAAAAACTCACATCATCAAATAAGTCCACGCGAACAGGCTGACCACGGAGGTCCTTGCCATTTAGATCCTTGACTGCACGATCGGCATCTTCACGATTCAAATATTCGAGAACCCTAACCGATTCAGTTAGCACAAAAAGTAGTCCCCAAAGGATGCGATATACCCTTGACCAGGAGTATCGCGGTCAATATCGGCGAATGAAACATTACCAGCCTCGCGGCCGAAGTCCTTGAGATCCTATATGACAAAGTAAGGTGTGACTAACGTTAGCACGCTGTTCAAGTCCAATCAGAGGCTAGAATAGGTGTCATAAGACCCGGTCGTGGTTTTGCGATAACTTATGAGACATGCAATTGATATGGTCATCGTACCTGCCAGCTAGTGTCTCTGGATATACCAGAAACAAAGATCCTGATACCAGGCCTACGAGCACGAACAGGAGCACTATCCTAATATAAGCATGTGCTCATAACGATCCTGAGAGTGACGAGACAGGTACCCATATCTGTCTTCGTATGGTTCACGACGAGGCCGAGATTCCTTGGCGAATTCAACAACGATGCTGCATAAAATTTTTGATCAAGTCAAAGCCGACCGAGAAGATATTAGACTAACTTCTGCCCCATGAAGTTCTTGCCATTAAAGTGATGTAATGCGTCCTCGGCATCCTGATTGTAAGTTGTAAGGTCGACAGCGGACAGTGTGGGACATAAAGTAAAGCTTACCCTAGCATTTTCGAACTCGACAAAACCAAAACCTAGGAAAGTTTTTGATATCCGGATGGTAAAATAAAGTGGGACTCGACAACCAACCAGTCATGACGCGACAATCAATGATTTTGCCATAGCCATCGAAAAATTTGGACACATCTTCGGACCTAGTGTCTGAAGGAAGTTCTATGACCATAATATCCTTGAGAACAACCCATGAGCATGAAGAGGGACACATACTTCCGAGATAAAGACGACGAGACATGAGGAGGAGAGGGAAGGAGTAAAGAAGAAACAACAAGCGAGGAACTTGGCAGTCCACGCGGAGCTTTAAATTGTGGAGACCAAACAAACAAGGCACGCGACAAATTACTGCCAGTAAATAGTGTGAGCCAATGCGAAGCCGATGCAAACGGATACAGCATAAATTGTTCAGTGCTGGGCCCAGTTAATCGTATTAATGTCGATGCCCTCCTGCACCATCTCCCAGAGTGGGCTCATGTCACGCAGCCTCTGTACGGTTGCGACGATTTTCTCAATCACGAAATCTATCTCCGCCTCCGTTGTGAAACGGCCGATACCAAACCGAAGCGATGAGTGCGCCATATCCTCGGCAGCACCTATGAGTAGGGACGTAAGCACATCCCTGGACTGTGAAGGACGCGCAGTTTACCTAACGCTCTGAGCACATATGAAGGTTCCAGCGAAGCGGATGTGCATGCACTTCCTGAAGACAAGGCAATGTCCTGCAGGCCCGTTGCTTGAACAATATGATACAAGCATCTGGGGTTTACTCGCTCACCTTCAATGCCATCAAGAGGCTTTCACCCTCTACGTAGGCGAAGCTGAGGTTGACACATCCGGGAAACCCATTGGGGTCGCCATTCCGGACGACATGCTCCACCTTTTCGTTAATTCCGTTGATAAGCCGTTGTGAAAGTTGTGTAATCCTAGCATGATCTCTCTGTGCAGGGTCAGCAATTCACAAGGTACGCATAACGAGAAGATGAAATAAATGTCGCTCAGTACCCCTGCACGAAGATCACTACGTGGCCGACTGCGAGGTCAGGGTGAGCCCAGTGGCCTCCGCATATCGCCCGCTCTCCAGCAAAGCTGGCATGCAGATTCACATCATCGCGAACCAGGACATTGTACTCACCTCCATCTCTTGCTTGGCAATCTTCGCGGCTTCACCCATACCCACCGCAAGTGCAGCAGGTAAGGTCCCACTACGCAAACCCCTTTCCTGCCCACCACCACTCAGAATAGGCTCCAACCGCACTCGAGGCCGTCTCCTAACATAAGCTGCGCCAATACCCTTGGGGCCGTAGAGTTTATGCCCAGAGATACTCATCAGATCCACGTTCATGGCATTGACGTCGAGAGGAATCTTTCCGGCGGCTTGCGCCGCATCTGTGTGAAGGTATACGCCACGATGCTTGCGCGCAATGGCACCTATCTCTTTAATTGGCTGGATGACCCCCGTCTCGTTGTTGACGGTCATGACGGAAATCAAGGAAGTGTCCGGCCGAATAGCATTCTCTAGCTCCTGTAGATCGATAACGCCATTTTTCTGCACAGGAAGGTATGTCACGTCGAAGCCCTCCTCCTGCAGCACTCGACACGAGTCGAGTACGCATTTGTGCTCCTGTATGGACTAAGAAGGGTTGTGATGAGGACAAAGAACACGAGACCCACAGTCTGAGTAGTTATGACATGTCTCTTTTTGTCTTTGTGGAAGCGTGCTACCCCCTTGATAGCCATGTTATTCGTTTCAGTGGCCCCGGACGTAAATATGATGTCTTTGGGATCAGCACCAATCAGGTCGGCAATGTGCTGGCAATATTCATGAGGGTATGAGACGTGGAGAGTGAATGACCTATACCGAACCTTCCTCGCATCTTCCACCCCCTTCTCTGCTTCCCACCCGTATGCGTGTGTTCGACTGTGGGGATTTCCGTACTGGTCGGTCAGGTAGGGAAGCATGGCATCCAAGACACGCGGGTCTACGGGTGTAGTAGCCTTGTTACAGTCAGAGGGCTACATCAAGAAATGACACACGGTCTATTACCTGCATGTAGAGGTAAATTGGCCGAGACTTCTTCGTAAGTCCATCTTCCCGCTGTGGAAGCTCCAGCTTGAAGCCGAGCATATCTGTGAGAAATTACGTCACTTTCTTGTGCGGGCGGGGGGTAAAGACTTGCCGGTTCGAGGAGCGAAGTGGCTTTCATCCTGGAAAGTAGATGGGATGTCGACAACACTTGCTCTGTCAGCACCGGAAGGTTGGACATAGGTTCGTCTAGAACCAAGAACAACGGTGTGCAGAAGGTGTGGCCTTCGAAGAGCAGCACGACGAGTAATGAGGGTCCGTGATGTTCTTGACATTGATAACATGATGATGGACATCCGTCGGAAGGAACAGCGGGGACGGAAGTTGTGGGGTGTGGGACATTTCAGTGGCGTGCTGATAAATATTTATCAGATAATCGGCACCACCCTCTTTCAGTCAGAGTCCAGACAACAATACAACAATACATCCGTTCGTCGCTTCACTTCCCAACATACTTTAACTATAAACTTCCGTCGATAACACCCTTACTTTTCCTTTTCGCTCAAATCGGCTACTCCGGGGAGCACCTGTTGTCCAACTGTCAGCCTAAGTTTTTCCGAGAACTAAACAACCTACCTTTCCCTCAAGTAGCTCGAGGCTAGCACCCCCCCCTGTACTCACGTGGCTGAGGTCGTCCTCCGCCCCAAACTGTGCTGCCAATGTCGCGGTATCACCTCCACCGACGATGACGACAGCACCTTTCTTCGCGGCTTCGACATTCGCGTCGAGTAGCGCTTTTGAGCCCGCGGAAAAGGCAGGGAATTCAAAGACACCTGGGGGACTGCGAGCGCGGATCAGAAAGACGCTGAGAATGAAAACATGTGGTTGCCGACCCGTTCCAAAGAATGGTCTTCGCAGCTAGAACTACCTCCCGAAATATTTCACGACTCTTTGGTCCGACGTCGAGCCCCATCCAACCATCAGGGATACCTTCCTCATCACTAGCTTCTCCAGTCTAATCCAAGGGACTCCGTCAGAGAAATCAGATAACATGCAATCATTGAGCCTACATTCGCGTTCTTGTCGAATTTGTCCGCAGTGACATAGTCTACCGGGAAAACGAGGCGCACGTTGTTCTTCTGAGCCTTTTCGACGAGCGCCTGAACGTTCCCTGAACCAGTGGCATCGAACAGGGAATTTCCAATCTGATGTCCGCCATGTCAACCTTGTCGAATATCACAAAGAGCGGTAGCTTACAGAAACATTTTCATGAGTCTTCTTGAACGTAAAAGCCATACCGCCACATATAATGAGCGAATCAACCTAAAAGGACATTTCGCGTCGGTTTTCACACTTGGTAACGATCTGGATTACCTTGTCGAGCATGTTATCGATCAGTTGAATTTTGTCAGAAACCTTGGCACCACCGAGGATAGCCAGGAAAGGTCTATCCGGTTTCTCCAGGGCTTTTGCGAAAAACTCCAATTCCTTTCTGACAAGGTAACCTGCCGCGCGCTGAGGTAGTTTGACGCCAACCATACTAGAGTGGGCACGATGGGCAGTACCAAAGGCATCGTTGACATACACGTCCCCAAGTTGTGTGAGCTGTTTGCGAAATTCAGCGACTTTGGCAGGGTCTGCCTTGATTTTATTCCCATCTTTGTCTTTTACGGACCCTTCCTCTTCGATGTGAAAACGGAGATTTTCCAAAAGGATGACAGAGCCTATTTGAACCTTGGAAACTGCGCTCTCTACGTCCGGGCCAACACAATCGGGTAAGAAAGTGACACCTCTACCCAAGAGCTTGGACAACTCGTGGGAGACTGGCTCAAGGGAATATTTTGGGTTACGTTTGCCATCCGGACGACCGAGATGGGACATGAGGATGACCACGGCCGCACCTTGTGGATCGGTGTGAGAACTAGTACTGAAAATTCGTATGTACACACCATTGTCTAGCGCATATTTGATGGTGGGAAGCGCGGCGACGATACGCTTGAAGAAAATGAGCCTCAAGACAAGCGCTGAGTGCACTGGGCCGATGAGTAACATACAGCAGGATTAGTGATCTTTCCATCCTGCATGGGGACGTTGAAGTCCACGCGTATAAGAACGCGCTTGTCTTTAAGATCAAGGTCGGTAATGGCGAGTTTGTTGGAGAGCGACATGAATTTAGTGGGTCGATGGACAACGAGAGGATACGGAATATCACGCGCTCCTATTTATCGTCACTGATGATGATACATACATACGCACGTTCTGGTGGTGCAACGGACTTTACCCACGTCTCTGAGCTCGCTCTCGCCCTCGCCTCGCCCGTGCCTTGCCTCGCCTTGCCTCCTGCAACCCGCTTTGCTCCGTAATCGGATCGGTATTCGACCCCTTACTTCCCCGTAACGTTACAATAACGTCGTCATTAAGTATGGCCATTCCGGACCCTCCCAACTCTCTTGGTCTGGACCTCGTTCGTTCCGAGACTGCGCTGGATCCTCAACCCTCGTCACCGTCCTTGGCATCATCTCCCGTCCCCCAACCGACGACACAGTCGACCACGAGTACCCCTACAGAGACCGACGCTACCACTGCTACCACTGCACCTACACCAGAGGTGACCAAGGTGGAAGATGTAGCAAAGTCGAACGCATCAAAAAAGAGTCCATATGTTAATCCTGAACGCGTCAAGACGGGGGGCTTGCCTAGGGTCCTTTCCCTCGCTCTTACATCGGGCTCTACATCTTACCTTGTCTGCATTTCAGGACAAATTGTCAGACGAGGAACTCGCAGAGAGAATGGCACGCATGCGAGAACAGAATGAAAAAATCAAGCAGAGGAGACTGGTGGGTTGTCATATATCACATTCTATCATCTACATTCTGACAGGCTCCTCACAACCATTGTCAGGATGTTGCGGCAGATGAGGACGCATTCAAGCAGACTCAAGCAGCGGAACGTCAGCGACAGACGCAGATGCGAAAAGTGCAGGAAACGGTCAATCGCACACGCGAGCAAAATGCTCAGCGAAAAATGGACAAGATTCAGAGTAGAGAGTGGGATTCTGAAAAAAAAGCGGGGCAGTGGCAGACAGGTACCAAGACTGAACAACCAGGAGCAAGTACGTCGACGTCAACTACACAAACGAATACCGGAGATTGTGAAACCGAAACCGGGGCCAGTCGCGGAAGGGGGGTGGGGAGGCGTGGCAAGGGTCGTGGAAGAGGGACGGGTGAAAGCCGAGACAGACCTTGATTATATCATATATTGGCGTTTGCGTTTTAATCACATCCCCACCCATGTCTGATTCACTTCAGTTCTGGAAGCCCGGAACGCTAGGGCCAGGCAGTTCTCTCGATAGAACGTCTGGCGAGGACGATGGCTTCATTCCGTCTGCTGCACCATCTCAAAGGGACCGCTTACCGATTGCGAAATACAGTTAGAGTCTCATATCTCGTTCACCTCTCAATCTTACCTTACCAACGCGCTTCCAGAGGACAATCTTATGCACTGTGTCGAGAATCATCAAGTCGTCATCGTCATCGGACATACCGGATGTGGAAAGACCACCCGTACGTTTCTCTTCCTCCCTGGCCTTGGTTCCACTCAGAGTCACAACTCTCCCAGAAATCCCGCAGTACCTTCACGAATCCGAGTGGTCTTCGGGGGGCAGAGTCATAGCCTGTACACAACCCCGCCGTGTCGCTGTCACCTCTGTAGCAACCCGCACCGCACAAGAGATGGGTTCCGTTGTAGGCGAGGAAGTCAGTCTGTTATTATCCTTACGTCCAAGAACCACTCCTCATCGCCCAGTAGGTGGGCTATACAATTCGCTTCGAAGATGTTAGCAGCAAGAGTCTCACCCGAATATGTTACATGACGGATGGTGTACTTTTTCGGGAGGCTCTCATAGACCCTCTTTTGAGTCGCTTCAGCGTCATCATGGTGTGTATCTTCTTATTTGCCTCAGCTTCACCTTGAATCACTTTTCAAGGTCGATGAAGCCCACGAGCGCAGCGTGTACACTGACTTGCTCCTAGCTATTCTGAAAAAGTTTGTTGCGCTGATTGGGTATCTGTCTGTCGTCTCTAAATGAACATGCTGTTTGCAGAATATGTCGAAAGCGGCCGTCCTTACGAATCATCGTATCCTCTGCTACCTTGGATGCCACTGCCTTTCTAGAGTTCTTCTCTTCCCTTCCAGAACCGATCGATTCTAGGATAGTCAGCTTGGAAGGGAGGACTTATCCTGTTCAGATAGCTTACCTCGATCAACCGACCGACGACTACGTGCGCAAGGCTGCTGAGACCGTGATCTCCATACACCAACAAGTCCGTTCTCCTCTTGCTCTACTGTGAAGATTGTTCAATGTGCTCCAGCATGGCAGAGGCGACATTCTAGTCTTTCTAACCGGCAGAGAAGAGATAGACAGGTGTCTAGACGAATTGACGGAGGCCATATCTTCGTCGGTGTCGCTGATGCTGACCTCTGAGATTTTGGAATAATGCTAACATCTCATGTCTTTGAACAGAGCCCCGGATAAAAGGCCATATCTAAGACCGGTGGCTTTGCACTCTGGTCTCAGCATGGCCGAGCAGATGCAGGTCTTCGAACCCACCCCTTCAGACTCCAGAAAGGTAGTGGTCGCCACCAACATTGCTGAGGTCAGTCCTCGCCCGCCCATAACCGCTATCCCATCTAAGTACTTGTACCTCACCAGGCGAGCATCACTATTGAAGGTGTCAAGTTCGTCGTGGATTGTGGATTCGTAAAGGTTGTTGACGCAGCTTACTTTTCACCAGTTACTGTACTAACCATCTCGGTTAAGATCCGGATGTTTGACGGCTCTGTCGGGTTGTCGTCGCTAAAAGTCGTTCCTATATCTCAAGCGTCCGCAATCCAAAGAGCAGGACGGGCAGGCCGGACCTCAGAAGGGCTATGTTACCGTTTGTACCCTTTCTCCGCCTACAACCAATTATCTGCTGTCACCATACCCGAAATCAGTCGCACCGAGCTTTCCTCTGCCATTCTCCAGCTCAAAGCTCTGGGCATCGACAACTTCATGAAATTGCAATGGCTCACTATTCCGTCATCCGAATCAATTGCTCAAAGCTTCAGCTCTCTCGTCATTCATTCTATTATAGATGATGACGGCCGCTTGACGTCTCTTGGCATCAAGGTCGCAGAGATCCCCTTAGATGTCAAGGCGGCTTGCGTAGTAAGTCCATCACACGAGGATCGGCTGGTGGCTAACGCAGTCGGCTCCCAGTTGCTTAACTCTCACAAATTCCGATGCGGAGAAGAAATCTTAACCATCATCGCAATGACTGTCGTTCAGGTAATCGGGCCTCAGTTGTTTCGAGTCAGCCACAGCCGATTATCATATTTTCAGGATGTGTTCATCATTCCCTCTGGCGCGGCAGGAGCTGTAGCTGAGCTTGAACGCCGAAAGTTCACTGCTGAAGAAGGGGTATTATTGTCTCTCATTTTATGAGACGATGTGTTCTGACTTTGTCAGGATCACCTCACCTTATTGAATGGTGATATTCTCTCTGATAATTGACCCTCCTTTCTGACCTTCCAAGTAGCATACAACGCCTTTGTCAGTCATGGCAAGTCATCGTCGTGGTGCAAGTCGCATGCACTCTCATTTAGAGCACTATCACGCGCCGTTTCAATTCGCGCTCAATTAAAGAAGTACTTGCAACGCTTCAACATTCCGATCGAAAGTTGTCAAGGAGATGCCAAGCGCCTCAGACAGTGCCTGGTTAATGGATACAAACAGAATGGCGCACGTTGGGTTGCCGACGGAACGTATAGGTCCATTCGAGGCAACACCGTAGGTTTTCCATTGAAACACTCTGGATATTTCCGACTGAGGCGTTCCAGGTGCTACATGTTCACCCTAACTCCACCCTCTTTACACGAAAACCATCTTCGGGCTGGATTATCTTCCATGACATTGAGGAAACTAAAAGAATACAGTATGTTCCCGAGTCCCGTCTCAACACTACTTGCTCGATAACACTGAGTCGCTAGGATGTCGATCCTAACTGAAGTCGAACCAGAATGGTATGTAACACGAAGAGTCACCGCCATCTTGCTGGATAAGTTATTCTGCATGACAGGCTACTGGGTCAAGAAAACGACGAGCCTCGTGGAGCCGCATAGTCGAAAGTGATTTCGGAATACCTTGTGCGCAGCAGTGAAACGTGAACCACGTTTTCTTTTTAGTGGGCCATATTCCCCATGCAAAGGAAGATGGTTTTCGTCACGTTTTCGCCTCAAATCCAGGGGCATCAGCTCGATGGCCAGGGCTTACAATTTCGGGCAAGGTACGATTTCTCGAACGTTCGCGGGTGAGGTGTGTTGTCGCAGTCAATACCATCTCGCTTTGGAGCGAGTATGAGAGTAGGTAACTTGGATAGGATAACAAATATAAGGCGATGTACCATCGATATGTATAACGAAGTTAATACGAAATGTTCGAGCGAAAGATAGGCTAAAGGGTTCCAGTAGTGTTGAAGCCCGCTTGTACAATAACTGTCAGCCCCAACCCGTCGCCACCACTACGTGTAACATTGGTTACATCGTAGCAGCTTCCTTCAAATCTCGCAGGTATGTCTCGCCTCTCCTGTTCTATGAGCTTACTAAAATTTCTCGACTTGTGTAGAATGACATCGGTTGCGAGCATTCCCGTTTACATGCTACCAGGTGCACCGGTTTTGCAGCCACCCCGGTCTGCGCTAGAAACAGGGGACGCAAGTCTGGCGACCGAAGTTCTCCCCGCTCCCCCGACTCTGTCATCTGTTCTTCAGGCCTCGGGAAAGCGGGATCCTAGAAAGCCTGTCCCGACCATGACTTACCTACCTCAACATGACCCTGGGACTACTTACGCAGGGGTCCTGACAGGTCCCATTATCGGCAGTCTGGAAAGTATACCCGAGGTGGACGGTCCACGACGAAAACGTGTGAGGCTAGATAAAGGGTATGCGTTGAAATATTTGCCTGGTGTCCCCCCAATGGGTCCTTTGATCACTTCCCAAACTTCCTTTCAAGTTGATTACACGGCTGACCATTCTCGTGTCAGGTCCCTTTCACAGCTGGCACAGCGCGGCCAATCGCGCGGTCTTAATACTCCGCCACACGTCTTGGCAGGCGCAGACGCTATCGAGCATATGACTGGAGGCCAGTTGGAAACGGATTCTCAAACTAACAGCTGGGACCCCGAGCTTGTTTCTCGGTCTAGCTCGGTGGCACACACTGAGGATGCTCCTCCGGGGTCAAAGGTCGCTCGCACAAAAGAAAAAGACAAAGGGAAGACAAAGGAGAAAGAGAGCGATAAGACGATTAGCAGGGTGAAGGAGGAACCGGTGCCTGTTACACTCCCACTCTTCAACAATCTCTCTTCTGCGGTAATTGCACCCCATCTCCCTTCTGTCACGAAATTCTCATTCTATTAGCGAAACGAGGACCATTGCTCGGCATGTCGTTCTTTGGGATCCTTGGTGTACTGCGATGGTTGCACTCGCGCTTATCACCTTTGGTGTCTCGATCCGCCGATGGAGACGGCAGACATTCCGGAAGGAGAGAACAGGTGGTTTTGCCCAAGCTGTGACCTACACCAGGTAAAGGAGTTGGTCCCAAGCGCAGCTAATCGTGATATATCATTTATTGTCTGTGTCACCAGAATCCGCCAACAAGGCCACCATCGTCGGTGTTGTCCCCCCTCATCCACCATATGCTGTGCAGTCCACCGGTGGAGTTTCAACTCCCTGAGGACATCCGCACTTTCTTCAAATTTGGTGAGCTGTTCTTCGATGACACTTGGGGCCGATTAATCGTGTGGGCGTCCCAGTTGGAAGTAACCCCCGTGGGCAATATGTTGACACTTCGCTAATCAAGGCGCCACGTCTCAAGTAGGTCTTGGCTTTAATCCCCCGTAGTGATTAGATTGATTTTTTTTCTCTTTTAGTCGGTACGGTCAGATGGAATATCGAGACCCCTACCGCACAAAGGACAAGAATAGCTCACCAGTGCTTTGTTTCCGATGCGGCACTTCTGCATTGCCTCGGAGTGCATCTGAGGACGCGCCTACTACTATGAAACGGTCACGGCGGTCGAGCACGCGCGACGCCGAACCGGAACAGTGGAGGGGCATTGTTTCCTGTGACTTTTGCCCTCTTCATTGGCATCTCGATTGCCTTAGCCCGCCTTTGCTGACCATGCCAGCGTTGGACAAGAAGTGGATGTGCCCAAACCACGTGGATCATACACTCGTAAGCGCATTCTCTAGCTTGCGGTCTTTTCGGTCCTGAGCCCGGTGATAAAGCGTATCAAACACCGGTTTCCACGACAGAATCCCGTGGTGATAGATGTCGCCCATCCTAGGGAGGCCAATAACGGAAACATAGAAATACTTGATATTGGAATGTCATCAACCCATGATAAATTCGCAATCGACGAGGTCTTCATCAACGGAAAAAGATATCGTGTTCCCGAGCGAATCATCAAACTTGACTTTTGGGACAAAGTCCATACGCTACATTGTCCCGCCCAGAGGTTCGTTTTAGCGTGTTCGTGTTAATTGCGTTGAACGCCGACGATGGATATCTTCTCACAGGCCCAAACACAGCACAGACGTACCACTGTCCCCGCTCACATCCTTGAGCTCTCTGGATGGTGACGAGAGCGAGACAAACAACAAGCCTTTACAAGGAATGGGCGTTGAGGATGTTCGACTTGCCCTGGTAGGTTATCGTTGGTTTGTTAGTCAAGTCGTTGGTGTCGCTGAAATACACAAGCTGCTTCTAGAGATGGCAAAAACTGGGGCTCCAAATAATGAATTTACAACTATGCAGCAGTCTATACAAGGTATCGTTAAGGACGAACCGGATGATCAGAAATGTTCGGACGCTGCAATACCAGCGCCGACGGCGCCGACCTCAGAACCAGGTCCTAGTGCGAAATCTATTGGTGAAAAGAACCCGGAACGCAAGCAGCCGACGCGGGCGTCAAAGCGGAACGTTGGATATGTAAGGCGATTTTGACGTAAAATATGCGCGGTAGCATTGAATCTTGATTGGTTTGTAGTCGGCAAGCTTCTTAGAAAGCAACGGGTCGGGAGATGACGAAGAAAGCGCGCGTGACGTGAAGCCATCTGCTCCTAGCTCGGCTATCTCTCGCGAGCCCCAACGGAAGGCCAGAACGAGAGCTCGTCAGCCGAGAGGACAGCCAAGGTCGTCGCAAGCCGCGCGAGCAATTAAGGCTGAGCCGCCAACTGCGACCACATCATTCGCACAGCCCGAAACTACCGGTCCGACCGCACCGACACCCCAGTGGAGCCCACCATCGATGGTCAACTCTTCGACGCTCGCCCCAAGCAATACTCCGAGGTTGAAAATACGGCTGCCTCGGTTCAGTCTAGCCCCCGGTTTGACTGCCAAGTCGGCGTCGGCGTCGCCTGTGCAAGCGAAGACAAGCGAACGTCCGAGACGGTCACTACGACGGCAGACATCCGCAACAGGGTCATCCTCTACGTCAGTCTCGAAGGCAGACGGCCGGGGCTCGACGGGAGAAAGTCCGATGGAGTGATTTGTGCGTGGTGTAGTGTACTGTAATTAAAGGTACTTTAGACGAGAATGATTACATAAGACACGGTGTTTCTGAGTTTCTGATTACTCATCCCACTCGTATCATCGTCTCCCACCCGACCAATCCCGACTGATCCCGTTACCATTATCCTTCTTTCTCCCCCCCATCATCGACGTCCATATTTCTTTTATTTCACCATGGCTCTCTTTCGCAGAGCGAAGAGCTCTCAACCGGCATCAGGTTCTAATGAGGAGCCCAAAAAGGAAAAGGGCAGTTGGAAACGACCAGCCAGTGCGTTTGCCTCCGACGACCCAAATCTTCTCCAGTCCCTAAGACCCCTCACATAGATACGGCTTTCAAGCAACAACGATTGAAAGCATGGCAGCCTATCCTGACGCCAAAGACCGTCCTTCCGACTCTCCTCATCATCGGCATTCTCTTTGCTCCCATAGGTGCTCTCCTGGTCATTGGAAGCAGCAAGGTCCGCTTTCTTTCACACTGGCTAGGCTGTATTCCTGTTTGACTGGACTGACTGCGTCTTTTGTACCTCAAGGTTACCGAAATCACTATCAACTATACCGACTGCGATCAGCTAAGCGCGGCGTCAAACCGGCAAGCTGCGGAGGGGAACCTTGTCACCGTGCCACACTACAACTACCGTCTCCGTTCATCAGAGGCCGGCGCCCAGTTCTCGCCACCACAATATGCATTCATCTCCGCGCAGGACAACTCTTCATCGCCTCAGTGTATCGTCCAGTTCGACATCCCTTTCAATATTCCCTCCTCCGTATTGCTATACTATAAGCTCACTAACTTTTTCCAAAATCACCGTCGTTACGTTCAGAGTTTTGATTCCCGCCAGTTGAGGGGGGACCATCGTACTGTGAGCAATTTGAAGAACGGCAACTGCAAGCCTGCTGCAACCGTTGGTGACAAGATCATTTACCCTTGTGGCTTAATCGCCAACTCCTTATTCAATGGTATGTCCACCCATTGCCAGTCTTTAGCACTCTGTCTTACGCCGTAGCTAGACACGTTTAGTAATCTTACTTTACTAAACCCACCATCTGGGGGCTCCTCCACCTACAACTTCTCACGGCAAGGTATCGCTTGGTCAGGCGAAGCGAAAAAATTCGCTTCAAAACCTGGTTATAATCTCTCTGAAATTATTCCTCCCCCCAACTGGGCGGCGAGGTTCCCCAATGGCTACACCACAGATAATCCCCCGCCCAATCTCCGCGCCGACGAGCACTTCCAAAACTGGATGCGTACGGCTGGCCTTCCGACATTCACCAAGTTATATGGCCGTAACGATAATGACGAACTTGTCCAAGGACGCTACGAAATTACCATTGAGATGAGTGAGTGTCCGGCTATCCGCTGCTTATAATTGGCTCTCACGCTGTACTTGGTCGTTCTAGACTACCCAGTTAGATCATACTCTGGCACTAAATCAATTGTCATATCAACTATATCTTGGATGGGGGGTAAGAACCCTTTCCTCGGGTGGGCATATGTTGCAGCGGCTTCGCTCTTTGTGGCTCTTGCGGTTGCAGGAACTATCCGACATGTCATGAAGCCGAG
>WNFR01005267.1_pt1 | contig 14315 bp, 10 predicted proteins | sample 5400221 | NCBI WGS metagenome assembly WNFR01 (sample SAMN13153357, study PRJNA577476) | soil metagenome | isolation source: 40 cm soil under Madrone tree | place: USA:California | collected 2016-06-14 | reverse complement strand
TGCAGGTGGTGCAGGGGCCTTGAGAATCGCCGGCAAAACAATTAAGAGCCCCGAGGTAATGTTAAGCCCATTCGTCTCGGCCAGTAGCTCGCTTTAGACCCTCACCGACCTGCTCTCGTCGCTGCCCTTGCGGGCTGCTCCGCGCGATCATGCTTGGGCTCCGGGCTTACCGCCAACCGGACAAACCTGCCTAACGCCTCGGGACTCTATCCTGCCTCCGACATATCTTCTTGTTCGCCTCGACCAGCGCTTTGCTATAGACCCTTACCCGCCTTCCCTCCGTCATCTTGCGATGCAGAAAGTGACTTGGCTTGAGCCCCGGACGCCGCACCAACCGGGAAAACTTCAGAAGCTGTCAAAGAACGAGATTGTTTCTACTCCTTTCAACTTTAGAGTCAACAAATAAAGAGGGCCTTTTATCTGCTGAAAAATCAGTCGAGTGCAGCCCGTCCACAGCGGGGTGCAACAGGTTTGGTGCAGACTGAGCACTCCGGGCTGGCATTTCCCTTGTCCCTGGCATTTTCTGGCGGATTTCCTGGAACTGCAACCAGAGCGGTCAGCAGAAACGGTATTCATCGCCTGTGAAAATCGAGCAAGATTCGCACTGGAGGCCGAGTTCGCCGCAGTTAGATATTTCCTTTGCGGCCTTTGCGGTCTACTTTGCGATCTTTGCCTTTGAGATTTCTTACTGCAAAGCTGCGAAAAACCCGCCATCAGGTAAAATGCCCATTCAAACAGGGGGGACGGCGTGCGACGAATGGAGGGGTTGCTGGTTCTTGCGCTATTGCTGGCCACGCCAAGTGTCCAGGCGCAACAGAAAAACTCAACCCCCGAACAGCGAACCGCGCATCACTTCGACTCCATCCGCCAGCAGCCCGGACTTCTTCTGGCATTCTTGCGCGAGATGCCGAAAGGTGGCGACTTGCACATCCACCTGGCGGGAGCGATTTACGCCGAAAGTCTCATCGACTTCGCCGCCCAAGACGGCTTTTGCGTCGACCGCACCACGTCTGTTCTGATTGCGCCCCCGTGCGACGATGCCTGCGACCGGTTCGCCAGCAAGCCCGCCATCCGCTGCGCATACCAGGACCACGTTCTCTACAACTCCATCGTCGATGCCTGGTCGATGCGCAACTGGGCCGGCGAAGAACCGGGCCACGACCACTTCTTTGCCAGCTTCGACAAATTTCTTCCCGCCATGACCAATCATCTGGGCGATTCGATCGCCGAGACCGCGGAACGCGCGGCAGTAGACCATCTGCAATATCTCGAACTCATGCACACCGCGGACGGAAATCTCGCGCCGGAATTGGGAGCCAAGGTCGGCTGGGATGATGATTTCGCCAACTTGCGGGAGAACTTGCTAGCCGCGGGATTGAAAGATATCGTCGCTGCGACCCGCCAGCAAATGGACCACGACGAAGCGCAAATGCGCCAGCTACTGCGCTGCGATTCGCCCCAGGCCAGAGCCGGATGCGGCGTTACCATCCGCTATCTCTATCAGGTGCTTCGCGGGCTGCCGAAACAACAGGTATACGCACAAATTCTTCTGGGCTTCGAGCTGGCGCAAGCCGACCCACGATTCGTAGGATTGAACCTGGTGATGCCCGAAGACTGGTACGTGCCCATGCACGATTTCGAGCTGCACATGAAGATGCTCAACTATCTGCACGGAATTTATCCCAAGGTGCACATCAGTCTGCACGCCGGAGAACTGGCCATGGGCCTGGTTCCGCCCGATGGTTTGAGCTTCCACGTTCGCGAATCGATCGAGAAAGGCCACGCCGAGCGCATCGGGCACGGCGTAAGCGTGATGAGCGAGCATGACGCGGTGGGCCTTCTACAAGAGATGGCTCGGCGAAAGGTGCTGGTCGAGATCAACCTGACCTCGAATGACCTGATTCTCGGGGTGCGGGGCGAAGAGCATCCCTTGCCGGTATATTTGCGATACGGCGTGCCCGTGGCGCTGGCGACCGATGATGAAGGCGTGTCGCGGTCGGATATGACCCGCGAATATGTTCGCGCCGCCGAAAGCTATCATCTGAGTTACCTGGATCTGAGACGGATGGCGCGGCAGAGCCTGGAACACAGCTTCCTGGCCGGTGCAAGTCTGTGGACCGACGCCCAGGCGTTCCGTCCAGTTACTGCCTGTGCCGGCGACCGCCCCGAAGCGGCCAGCGTCTCCGCCGGGTGCCAGAAATTTCTCGATGCCAACGATCGGGCGCGGGTACAGTGGAAATCGGAACGCGAGTTCGCTAAGTTTGAGTCAAAGTTTTAGCCGCAGCGAATGCGGGAGCCGCCTAGCCGCGAAAGACGGTAGCCCGGGGCGTAAAGCCCCAGGGAAGAAGTCAGGACGTCCGTGAAGCCCTGAAAGGGCGAACGAACCGCAGCCGTCGGGTTAAAACCCGCGATGCAAGTGGGAGCCTCAATGGGTCAGACCATCGTTGAAAAAATCGCGCAGGCGCATCTTGCCGAGGGTCCAAAGCGGCCGCTACGGACTGGGGACTTTGTGGCCATCCGCCCGCACCGGGTAATGACCCACGACAACACCTCGGCGGTAATCAAGAAATTCCAAACCATTGGCGCGAAGAAGATCCAAAATCCCAAACAGCTGGTGTTCGCTCTCGATCACGACATCCAGAACAAAGAAGAGGCCAACCTGCAGAAGTACCAGGCCATCGAGGGCTTCGCCAAACATCACGGCGTGGATTTCTACCCCGCTGGTTCCGGCATCGGCCATCAGATCATGGTGGAGCGTGGCTACGTTCTGCCCGCCTCTTTTGTGGTCGCCTCTGACTCGCACTCGAATATGTATGGTGCGCTGGGAGCAGTCGGCACCCCCATTGTGCGTACCGATGCTGCCGCGGCATGGGCGACCGGCGATTTCTGGTGGCAGATCCCGCGCTCCATCCAAGTGGTGCTCGAAGGCACGCTGCCGGCGGGCGCAACTGGCAAGGACGTCATCATCACGCTCTGCGGACTCTACAACCATGATGAAGTGTTGAACGCCGCTGTCGAATTCAGCGGACCGGGCGTAGCTAGTCTCTCGATGGATGCGCGTTTTTCGATTTCCAACATGTCGACCGAGTGGGGTCCTCTGGTCGGCTGGTTTCCGGTGGATGAGATCACGATCAAGTATCTGCAAGGCGTAAAGCAGCGCCTGGCGTTGCAGGGCATCGAGCGCTTCGCCGATCGCGACATTACGAATTGGACCGAGAACCCTCCCCAACCCGATCCGGATGCGGTTTACGCCGCCCGCATCGTACTCGACCTGTCGCAGGTCACGCCTCATGTTTCCGGGCCGGACACGGTCCAGATCATGGCGTCGCTGGCCGAGATCGAGAAACAGAGGATTCCCATCCAGAAGGCCTACCTGCTCTCCTGCGTGAACTCGCGGGTGGAGGACCTGGCCGCCGCGGCCACCGTGCTGCGCGGCAAGAAAGTTGCGCCCGGAGTGAAGCTGTACTTGGGATCGGCCAGCAAATGGGTACAGGAAGAAGCCGAGCGGCGCGGTATCTGGCAGACGCTGCTCGATGCCGGCGCAAATCCGTTACCGGCGGGATGCGGGCCCTGCATCGGCCTCGGAGTCGGTCTGCTGGAGCCGGGCGAAGTGGGGATTTCCGCCACCAACCGCAATTTCAAGGGCCGCATGGGATCGCGGGACGCGAAATGTTATCTTGCCAGCCCCGAAGTGGTGGCTGCGTCCGCCGCTGCCGGTTATATCCGCGGACACTCCAAGATGGCGGACCGCACTCCGGCGCGCGTGTACCAGGAATTTCCCACCGGCGCCGCCGCGGAAAAAGTCGAAATTCTTCCCGGCTTTCCCGAACGGGTGAAGGGACGGGTGGTGTTCCTGCCCCAAGACAACGTGAACACCGACGCCATTTACGGAAAGGACTACACTTACCGCGACGACGTCACGCCGGAAACCATGGCGAGGGTGGTGATGGAGAATTACGACCCTCAGTTTGCCTCTCGAGCCCACGCGGGCGACGTAGTGGTGAGCGGCTTCAATTTTGGCACCGGATCAAGCCGCGAGCAGGCAGTCACCTGTTTGAAGGCAAAAGGCATTCCGCTGGTTATTGCCGCCAGTTTCTCGCAGACCTATCTGCGCAACGCTTACAACAACGGATTCCTGTGCGTCGAAGTTCCGGAACTGGTAAAAAAGCTGCGCGAGCAGTTCGCCAAAGAGATTGCCGGAAAGGAAAAGACGATCGTTCCGGGCGACGCGATCGCCATTGATTTCACGTCGGGCATGATCGCATGGCGCGGAGAAAAGTTTGCGTTCCCGGCGCTCGGCAGCGTGCCGCAATCGCTGGTGATCGCGCAAGGTGTGGAGAACTTGGTCGCAAAACGCTTGGGGTTGGTTTAGACCGTGTGGCCGCGGGCGACTCGCCCGCGGACGGCTGTAAGGCTGAAGGGTGTGGCTTTGTCGGACGGGTTCCTGTTCGACCTTGCGCCGGGCTTCTCGCGGGCGAGTCGCCCGCGACCACACAATCTCTGACCATAAAATATCCAGGAGAAACTGCACGCATGGCGAAACACACAGTAGTGATCATGCCGGGCGACGGCATCGGCAATCAGGTCCTGCCTGAGGCCTTGCGGGTCCTGAAAGCGGTCGGCTTCGACGCGGAATACATTCATGCCGACATCGGATGGGACATCTGGTGCAGCGAAGGCAACGCCCTGCCGGACCGCACCATTGACCTGCTCAAGAAACACAAGCTCGGCCTGTTCGGCGCCATCACTTCGAAGCCCAACAAGGAAGCCCAGGCAGAACTGAAGCCCGAACATCGCGGCAAGGGGCTGGTCTACTACAGCCCGATCGTCACTATGCGACAGAAGTTCAATCTCGATATCTGCATGCGTCCCTGCATCGGCTTCACCGGCAATCCGTTGAACTACATTCGCAAGCGCACCGACGGCGGATTCGACGAACCCAAAATTGACACCACGGTCTTTCGACAGGGCACCGAGGGCATGTATGTGGGCGTGGAGTGGACGAACCCTCCAGAGAATGTGCGAGCAGCTCTGAATACGCATCCCCGCTTCAAGGCATTCAACAGCGTTTCAGGGCCCGACCTCGCCGTCAGTGTGCGCATTATCACGCGAGCAGCAGCGCGACGCATTGTCACGGCCGCGTTCGAATATGCCAAGAAGCGCGGTTTCAAGGGCGTGACCATCTGCGAGAAGCCCAACGTGGTGCGCGAGACTTCGGGAATGATGGAAGAAACCGCCAAGGTAGTGGCCAAGGGATATCCGGGAATCGCGCTGTGGTCCACGAACATCGACGCGCAATTGATGTGGCTGAACAAGAATCCTGAAGAGTACAACGTAATCGTCGCCTCGAACTTGTTTGGCGATATCCTTTCTGATGCGTTCGCCGGACTGGTGGGCGGGCTGGGCTTTGCCGCCTCCGGCAACATCGGGGACGACGTCTCGGTATTTGAGCCGACGCACGGTTCGGCGCCAAAGTATGCCGAGCTGAATCCTCCGATTGTGAATCCCATCGCCATGATCCTCTCGGCCGCGATGATGCTCGATCATGTGGGGGAAGGCGCGAAAGCGGACCGCATCCGCACGGCTATCGCCGATGTCGTGAAGGAAGGCAGAGTGCGGACCTACGACATGATGCGAATTTCTGGTGGAGCGAAGTCGATTGGGCAAGGGGCGGCAAGCACGATCCAGATGGGCGATGCGATCCTGGAGAAGCTCCGATAAGGATGTTCGCCTCGCGCTTATGGTTCGAGTCGCATAGCGACTCGAACGCTGCCGGGCTCACCTCGTTCTTCGCGCGCAAAAGCGGCGCGCTCAGGATGACAATTGGTCGTGACATGACAGGCTCTGTAGAAGAAAAGTCGGCGGGGGCGGGCGAGGCCGGACACTGTGGCCGGGATGTGCGGTCTGATCTTCACGTCGCCATCGAGGCGCGCGACAGCGGAGGCCTCGAAATCACGATGCAGTCCAGGGTCGCACCCTATTATGGCGAGTCCATAGTGGCGCAGTCGCGGCAGGTGTTGGACGTGCTGGGCATTAAGCATGCTCGCGTCGAACTCCGAGACGAGGGCGCCCTCCCTTTCGTAATTTCGGCACGCATCGAGGCTGCCGCCCGGCGTGCCGGGCTGGGTCTGGGGCGTAAGGCCTCGCCAGAAAAGCTCGCTCTGCCGGAACCATCACCGCGAGATCGCTTGCGCCGCTCGCGTCTCTACCTTCCGGGTTCCGAACCTAAGTACTTCATCAATGCGGCGCTGCACGGGCCCGATGCCATCATTCTCGATCTCGAGGATTCGGTGCATCACGCGGAAAAAGATGCCGCGCGTATTCTCGTCCGCAATACGCTGCGCGCAGTTGATTTCGGCAAGTGCGAGCGCATGGTACGGATCAACCAGTTGCCCATGGGCCTCGAGGACCTGGCGGAGATTGTTCCCGAATCGCCGGACCTGTTACTGCTCCCCAAGGCCGAACTCCCTGAGCAGATTGCAGAAACCGACCGCATGGTCGGCGAACTCAAGGGCCGGTATGGCATCACGCGTCCCATCTGGCTGATGCCGATTCTCGAATCGGCGCTCGGCATCGAGAACGCGTCGGCCATCGTGCAAGCCAGCAAGAACGTGGTCGCGCTCACCATCGGGCTCGAGGACTACACTGCCGACCTGGGCGTGGCCAAGACAGTGGAAGGCCGCGAGTCGTTGTACGCGCGGTCGCGGTTGGTCAATACCGCGAAGGCGCTGGGAGTGCAGGCTATCGATTCCGTTTTTGGCGATGTGGCCGACATGGACGGCCTGCGGCGCTGGGCGGAAAACTCCCGCGCGTTGGGATTTGGAGGTATGGGCTGCATACATCCCGGACAGATTCCAGTGATTCATGAGGCCTTCGCGCCCTCGCAGGCCGAGATCGAGAAAGCGTTGAAGATTGTGGCTGCGTTTGAGGAAGCACAGCAGCGCGGGTTGGGCGTGGTCAGCCTGGGATCGAAGATGATCGATCCCCCGGTGGTGCAGCGAGCCCAGAAGTTGGTGGAACTGTCGAAGCGAACGGGTAAAGAGTAGCGCCGCCGGCAACAAAGCTTTAACCACCAAGGACACGAAGGTACACAGAGGAATTCCTTCGTAATCCTTGGTGTCCTTCATGGTTATCGGCTTTAGGGAGAGGAATGACGGACAGAGCTGAACTGGTGCAGAACGCCGCGGGACGCATGGTCCCCGCCATGGTCAATGGCAAACCCCAGATTCCTTACCTGGGTGTGGCCAAGTATCCGCCGCGCGGTCGCAAGGCTGCTCCCCCGGTGCGTTCGAGTAAGGACTATCCCGATAACGGCGACAAACGCGTTCCTGATCTAGAGACTGCGTTGCGCAAGTGCGGAATGCGCGATGGCATGGTGATCTCGAACCACCATCATCTGCGCGACGGTGATCGCGTAGCCCTCATGATGCTGGAGGCTGCGGGAAAAATTGGCGTCAAGGATTTGCTCTGGTTCCCCAGCGCGTCGTTCCCCTCGCAGAAAGCCGCTATCGAACTGATGCAGTCAGGCGTGATCCACCACATTGAAGGCTCGATGAACGGGCCTCTAGGCGATTACTGCACGCAAGGCAGTATGCGAGGCCTGGGTGTCCTGCGCTCGCACGGCGGGCGCTGGCAGGCGATCCAGGATGGCGAAGTTCACATTGACATCGCGGTGATCGCCGCACCCACGGCCGACGCCTTCGGCAACGCCGACGGATCGCATGGCAAGTCAGCATGCGGATCACTCGGCTTCGCCCTGGCCGATTCAACTTACGCTGACAATGTCATTGTGGTCACCGACAATCTAGTTCCCTTCCCTTGCATTCCGTGGCAGATTCAGGGCAACAATGTCGATCACGTTGTGGAAGTCGATTCCATCGGCGATCCGGCGAAGATTGTTTCGGGCACAACGCAGATCACGCGCTCGCCCGACCGCCTGAAGGTGGCGGAGTACATAGCCCGCTTCCTGCGCGACGCGGGAATCATGCGCAACGGATTTTCCTTTCAAGCTGGCGCGGGCGGCATCGCACTGGCGTTCGTCGACTACCTGCGCCGCATGATGAAAGAGGATGGCGTAAAAGCACGCTTCGTCCGGGGCGGCTCGACCCGTTATCTGGTCGAGATGTTGCAGGAAGGCCTGACCGACTACATTCTCGATGGCCAGACTTTTGACCTGGACGCGGTGAAGTCGATCGCGAGCGATCCCCGGCACGTGCCCACGTCGCCGTTCACCTCATACAACTACCACGGTAAAGGTTCGTTTGCTTCGATGGTGGATGCGGTAGTTCTGGGCGCGACCGAAGTGGACGTGAACTTTAACGGCAACGTGGTCACTCACTCAGATGGCAGGCTGCTGCACGGCATCGGCGGCTGGCAGAATTGCCTTGAGGCAGGCTGCACAATTCTTGCCGTTCCCTCTTTCCGCGATCGCATTCCCGTGATCGTGGACGAAGTAACGACCCTGACCGGACCCGGCGAGTTGATCGACGTCGTAGTGACCGAGCGCGGTATTGCCATCAATCCGCGGCGTCAGGATTTGCTCGATGCCGTAAAAGATTCAAGCTTGCCGATCCGCCCACTGCAGGACATCAAAGCCGAAGTGGAACGCATCTGCGGCGGCAAACCGGCACGGCCGAAGTTGGGGGACCGACCGGTAGCGGTCGTCAAGTGGGTAGATGGGACCGTGCTGGACACGGTTTGGCAGGTGGGGTGACAAACAAGTTCACGACCACGGATTAGCGCGGATTTTAACGGATTCAAATCTAGGAATCTGCTGGGTCGGGTGGTCCCGGAGGGACCATTAATATTAGCCCGCCATTTCAATGGCGGGAGGCTGAGAAGAAGATGCGCGTGCCGTCGGCACGCCTGAACCCGACCCCGGACGTCGCGGGCGATGGTTCAGCCGCCCCGCCCTGCGGGACGGGAATAAAATTGTGAAACCAACCCGGCGTTGAAACGCCGGACTACTATCAGTCGTCCCTTCGGGACGGAATATTGGATGTGGCCGGCCGCCGAATCGCCTGCACTACTCGTTCTTCATCGCATCAATCAACTGAAAAAGCTGGGTGCGGTCCACAACCTCGACGAAGGGCTTGCCCTGTGTCTTGTTGCTGACTACATAAATCGTTGGCGTGTGATTGATGCCAACACGCTGGCCAGCGTTCTTGTCTTCGTTGATTGCCGCCGCCAGTTTCCCTTGCGGATCGACCACGAACGGCAGGTCCACTTTGTGGTCAGTGGCGAATTTTTCCGCGAAACCGCGCAGCGTCGGCGGCGTGATCTCAGGCTGGTGCTGGAAGATGTAGTCGCGGAAATCATTGCCCAGTTGCTTGGACACGGTATCGAAGTAGCGGGCGATGATGGCGGCGTCGAAGGACCAGTTGTGCATAGGCAGCGGGAAGTCGTGCCGGACCACCGGAATCTTGTAAGTGCGGCCAGCCTCCGCTACCAGGGGAGCAGCGCGGCGGCAGTCAGGACACTGCAGGTCTTCAAACACCACCAGGGCAACCTGCGCGCCTTTGGGCGGCCGCAGCGCGGGGTCGACGGTCTGGGCCGAAGCCAGGGAAGCAACCAACAGGAATGCCAGAGCTAAGGCTGGGTACGAGGTAGTCATAGATTTATTGGATGCAGGTTTCCGAGAGTTCTGCTTCAACCATTCTATGGTAACCGACTGGGGTGGGAGGCCACACTCTAAAATGAACCAGTGGGACAAGAGGCGCACGAAGGAATGCCCTCAAAGTTCAGAGCAATCGCAACTGTCGGCGCTCCAGACCCAGCAGCTTCTCTTTGATGGGCAACCCACCGCCATAGCCGGTGAGTTTGCCATTACTGCCGATTACGCGGTGACAGGGGATCACGATAGGAATCGGATTGGACCCATTGGCCAAGCCAACCGCGCGTGAGGCGTTTGGGTTGCCAACGCGCCGCGCCAGCTCACCGTAGGAAATCGTTTCTCCGAAGGGGATTTCGCACAAACGATTCCAAACTGACAGCTGAAAAGGCGTGCCTTCAGGCGCCAGTGTGAGATCGAAGGTTTCCAACTCTCCGGCAAAATACGCGCGAAGCTGGCGAGTGGCCTCACGAAAGGGTTCCGCATCCTCAAGCCATTGAGGGTCGGCCTCAACAGGATTTCGTCCGTTTACAAAATCTATGCGCCGCACACCGCCGTCATCGGCGACCAGCTGCAGCGGCCCCACTGGACTATCGATTCTTGTGTAGCTCGTAGCGTTCTTTGCTTGAGTTCGGATCATCACCCCAATGCCTTCCTTACGCCTCTATTATGAAACAGCGGTAGAACCCGCTGCCAGACGAGGCCGATATTGTTTCGCCGGGAAACTCGTAGAAAATGCCACACGACGTGGATCGACCGCAATAGGTCTCTGCCACAGATAGAGGGCGGCGTAAGCACGCCACGGTCGCCAAGCCTCGGCGCGAGCCTGCAACTCCCTGGGATCTCGCAGCCCGGTGGCGCGGAGCAAGCCCAGGTCGCTGGCGGGAAAGGCGTCAGGTTCACCCAGTGCGCGCATGGCCACGTACTGGGCAGTCCAATCGCCAATTCCGGGTAATTCTCGGAACCGCTCCAGAAAATCAGGTACGTTGGCCACCCCGGAAAAAATGATCTTGCCGTCGCAGACAGCCCGGGCCAGCGAGCGAATGCAGTGCGCACGGGCCCGAGGCAGTCCAATTTGACCAAGGTCCGCGTCGGCCAACCTTTCTGGCGACGGGAAAAGATGGGTGAATCCGTTTTCGCTCCCGGTGGGCACACCGAAAGCCCGAACCATCCGGCCAGCGAGGGTCGTAGCTCCTTGAACCGTGACCTGTTGTCCCAGGATGGCGCGGATGGCGAGTTCAAAACCGTCCCAGCAGCCGGGTACTCGGACCCCCGGCCGCGCGGCGATCTGGCGAGTCAGGACAGGATCGCGGCGCAGGTGCAGAACAATCTCATTTGGATCGGCTGACAAATCAAACAGACGCCGCACTCGCTCAACGATTAGAAAGAGCCATTGCGGCTGAGAATAGTGAATGCTCAGAACAATCGACTCCGAGGCGTCGTCGAGCCTAGCTTGGATCGAGCCGATGTGGTTCTCCAGCGAGAATACCCGCCGGTAGGTCTGGCCTTCCACGATTTCGATGCCGGGAATCGCACGCGGGGCAAGGAACTCAAGCAGTGCGACCCAGCAAAAGGGTGGCCTGAATCGAAGCAAGAAACGATACCCGCTGTTCGGAACAGAAGCCGCCGGCCGCGAAACTTTTCGCAGCTGAGTTGGCGTGCGCCGGTACGTCTTGAGAAACGTCGCGTTAAAGCGCCGGACGCTTCCGAAGCCAGAGGCGATAGCCACGTCCCGCATGGGGAGGCGGCTCTCGTCGATCAGCTTCTTGGCAAAATGCAGACGCCGGGTCTGAGCCACGGCGATCGGGCTCGCTCCCAGATGCTTCAGAAAAAGACGCCGAAGATGACGGGAGCCGATGCCGAGGCGCTCGGCGAACGCATCCATGTCGCCGACCTCCAGCACGCTCTCGTTCATCAGTCTTAAGGCTCGCGATACCGTGGCAGAGGTTCCCATCCAGGCTGGCGTTCCCGGAGAACTTTCGGGCCGGCAACGCAGGCAAGGCCGAAGGCCGGATTCTGCAGCCGCCGCAGCGGTGGGAAAATAATGCACGTTTTGTTCCTTAGGTGGTCGTGCTGGACAGATGGGGCGACAGTAGATGCGTGTAGTCAGTACGCCGATGAAGAAGCGTCCATCGAAGCGCGGGTCTCGAGTGAGTCGAGCGCGAGCGCAGATTTTGGGATCCAAGTGCATCTGCCACTAAGGTATCCGATTGGTCCGAAAAAGATTAGCCATTTTCGGACATCAATAGCCAAGGATAGAAATCCTAGATTACGGCCGCCTGTTCCCGCCGCTTCGCCTGAATTTCAATGAACACATGCACCAGCGAAACTGCGGCCGGAGTGACCCCGGGAATGCGCGAGGCATGGGCGAGGGTGCGAGGACGCACCCGGACCAGTGTTTCCTGTATCTCGCGGGAGAGTCCGCTGACCGATCCATAGTCGAACCATTGGGGAATGGTGCGCTGTTCGGCTTTCTTGAGGCGCTCGATGGCGCGCTCCTGCTGCAGGAGATAGCCGGCATACTTGATTTCGGTTTCGACCGACTTCAGTTCGTTGCGGAGTGATGAAGAAAGAGCAGCCGCCGATTCGCGCGGATTTGAACGGATATCTTCCCTGTCGAAAAACTCCGGGGCGAGTTCGCGCAGCACCGGGAGCAGTCGCTCGATTGTGATCTCTGGGCGCTTGAGCAGTTGGGCCAGGCTTTGGCCGACGGCAGAAATCCAGTCGTTGGTGCTTGGCCGTTGGTGGTTGGCTGTTGCCGAGGTTTGCTCGGCCTGACCGGGTCGGAGACCCGGTCCCACACAGTCCGTGGTTACCTCGGCTATTTGCTCGATCATCGCAGTCGTCAGCCTGGTGCGATCGAGCAAATCCTTCATGGATTGGTGGCGCTGTTGTTTGGCCTCGAAATCAGCCCAGGCAGCGTCGGAAATCAGGCCGACGCGGCGGCCGTGCGGGGTGAGTCGCCGGTCGGCATTGTCGATACGCAGGTGTAAGCGGAACTCGGCGCGCGAGGTGAACATACGGTAGGGCTCGTTGGTGCCCTTGGAAATCAGGTCATCGATCAGGATCGCGGTATAGGCCTCGGTGCGATCGAGGACCAGCGGCGCCTCGTTCTTGACCTGCAATGCGGCATTGATGCCGGCCATCAGACCCTGGCACGCGGCTTCTTCGTAGCCGCTGGTACCGTTGATCTGGCCGCCCAGGAACAAGCCGGCGATCTTCTTGGTTTCGAGGGTGCGCTCCAACTCCGTCGGGTCAATGGCGTCGTATTCGATGGCATAGCCGGGCCGTAGCATATCCGCGTTCTCGAGGCCGGGGATTGATTTCAGAATCTCCATCTGCACTTCCACCGGAAGCGACGTGCTCATGCCGTTGACATAAATCTCGTGCGTGTTCAGGCCTTCGGGCTCAAGAAAGAGCTGGTGCGTGATCTTGTCAGGAAACTTGACGATCTTGTCTTCAATCGAGGGGCAATAGCGCGGTCCGACGGAATGGATTTGCCCACTGTACATCGGTGAACGATGAACATTTTCACGATCGCCGGGCTGCACTTGAAACCGAGACCAGTCGATGGTCCGCCCGTCGAGACGCGGCGGCGTCCCAGTCTTAAGCCGGCAACCGCGCAGACCGAGTTGCTTGAGCGCTTCCCCCAGCAGCACCGCAGCCGGCTCTCCGGAGCGTCCCGCAGGATATTGCTGCTCGCCGCAGTGGATCAATCCGTTGAGGAACGTGCCGGTCGTAATAATGACCGCGGCCGCACCCACGGTGCGTCCGTCGCGAAGGCGGATACCGGTGACAACACGTCGGTCGTCAGTCGTCAGTCGTCGGTCGTCAGGAAAATCGCTCGGCAAGATCGCACCTTTGGGAGCTGACGACTGCACTACGATCAGATCCGCAACTTCCGAGGCGACCACACTGCTGGACCACGCGAAGTATTGAGCAGGCGGAACTGGATACCGACCGCATCAGTTATTTCGCCCATGATGCCGCCCAACGCGTCCACTTCGCGGACCAGGTGTCCCTTGGCGATACCACCCACCGCTGGATTGCAGGACATTTGCGCGATGAGGTCGACGTTAAGCGTGTAGAGGGCGGTCTTCAGCCCCATACGGGCGGCAGCCATGGCGGCTTCGCACCCGGCGTGTCCAGCGCCCACGACGACAACATCGAACTGTTCGGTGAATTGCGGCATGCCAGCTTTCATTCTAGCAAGGACTACGTGACGGAGGACGGGCGTCCTGCCCGTCTCCATCACAGATTCCTAGAATTGCGGGCCGCCGATATCGGTGAACCCAGAGCCATACGGGACCGTCGGAGCGCGCCAGTCGTCCATGCCGACCTGCAACCAGGCACCGGCAGAAATCCTGACCCGGGCACGAACGGTACAGCCTTCGATTTTGCCCAGCGCCAATGCGGCGCGCGGAGATGGGCTCCAGGAAATGGCATACGCGGTCTGGACGTTGTCCCACGCGCAGCACCACCGCGTGGTCTGTCAAATCAAAGGCCAGCGGCATGAGATCGAGCGCGTCCGTGCCGAACCACGGCTGGCCCATGAAAAGTCCCGCGCACACCTGGCCACCGTCATCATTGAGGTCAACCTCCCTGCCGTCGACCCGGCACGACAACCTGGTCCACGCCACTTCTACCTGCGCCGATGCGCACGCCGTGATGTCCGTCACAAATGCACGCAAAACCCTAAACCACA
>WNFR01006810.1_pt1 | contig 14316 bp, 6 predicted proteins | sample 5400221 | NCBI WGS metagenome assembly WNFR01 (sample SAMN13153357, study PRJNA577476) | soil metagenome | isolation source: 40 cm soil under Madrone tree | place: USA:California | collected 2016-06-14 | reverse complement strand
GTGGCGGCATTACGCCAATCACCTGCCACTGTTTCGCATCGAGGCTGATGTTTTTGCCGATAATCCCGCGGTCGCCGCCAAATTGGCGCTGCCACAACTCGTAACTCAAAATTACGACGTAGTTTCCCGGTTCGTCTTCTTTAGGTAAAAATGTGCGGCCAAGAATTGGTTGAATACCAAGCAACGTGAACAGGTTTGCCGAAACTGATTCGCCTTGAACGTGCGTCGCCTGGTTGCCACCGGTTAAGGTGCCAACACTTTGATTGGTGCAGACCGCGACGTGTTCGAAAACTTTGTTTTGATCGCGCCAATCGACATAATCGAGATACGAGATCGATTCGATCTCCGTTCCGGGATCGGCCTTCTCGCGCGTGTCGAATTCACCGAGGGCGACGAGATTCTGCGGCTCCTTGAACGGAAGCGGCCGAAGCAACACCGCGTTTAGAACACTGAAGACCGCCGTGTTCGCGCCAATCCCGAGAGCGAATGTCAAAATGACGATCGCAGTAAACAGCGGCTGCTTGCCAAGAAATCGAAGGGCGTAGCGCAGGTTTTGCATCACGAAATTATTCTGTTCGAAGGGCGATGATTGGATCGACGCGTGAGGCGCGCCGCGCCGGAATCAAACAGGCGAGCAGCGCAGCGAGTGCGAGCACGATCGCGGTCGCGCCGAGCAACAATGGACTGTGCGGTGAAATCTGATATAACTGCGCCGTGAGCAGGCGGCCGACCGCGAATGTTGCGGCCAATCCGATAATCAAACCAAGGAGGACCGGATTCATCCCCTGCCGAACGACCAGACGCAAAACATCCTGCGTCTGCGCGCCCAGCGCCATGCGCACGCCAATCTCGCCGGTGCGCTGTTCGACGGTATAAGCGACGGCGCCATAAATTCCGACCAGCGCGAGGAGCCGTTGTCGATCTTGTTCAGTGCCGCGCGAACAATTCCCGCGGTCGCCTCCGGTTTGATGGCGCTGCGCACCAGGATATTGAGAAACGGAGCGCTTCGTTGCGGCCAGGGTCGATAAAATTCGACGTCGTTTGTTTTGGCGAGCTGTTGCGAACGGACGTCGCCGACTACGCCCACTATTTCCGCCTGAAGTCCGTTGCCGTTGTCGGTGCCAAAAAGCATTTGGTGACCGATCGGGTTCTCGTTCGGGAAAAGTTTCTTGGCGGTCGAGTTGCTCAGAATCACCACGAACGGTGAATCCAATTTATCCTGTTCTGTGAAATCGCGCCCGGAAAGGAGCGGAATTCCGAGCGTGCGAAAATATCCGGGCGAAATGCTCCGGATCAGCCCGATCGGTCGCTGGTTTACCGGCACCGGGTTCCCATCCGCGCGCGCATAAGGCGCCCCCGAGGAATTTCCGGAAAGCGGAACGGCACCCGTGATCGAAACGGCTTCAACACCAGAAGCAGTCTGCAACTCAGTCTGCAATCGCTGCGCGAAGCGTTCACGCGACGCGGGATCAGGATATTGTGCCGGTGGTAAACCAATGCCGCCGGTCCACACCCGTTCCGATCGAAACCCCGCTTCCTGCCGGCTGAGTCGGACGAAACTTGAGACCAACATCGCGGCGCAGGCCAGCAGCACCACCGATAATCCGACTTGGGCCGTCACCAAACCGCGACGGAAACGATGTTGACCGCGACTGCCACTCGTTCCGCGTCCGCCCTCCTTAAGTCCATCGACCAGATCGGCGCGCGAACTTTGCCAAGCGGGATAAAGACCCATGAGCAGACCGGTGATAAGGGACAATCCGAGTGTGAAAACGAGGACGGGCCATTGCAACGTTACTTCGCTTTCGAGCGGAATGTTTTGACCAGCCAGTCTTGGAACGACCGAAACCGTCCAAAGCGCCAGACACAATCCGACCACGCCGGCGATTATGCTGAGCAGCGTACTTTCGAACACGAACAGTCGTACGATGCCACGCCGCTCGGCACCCAGCGCCATGCGCAATGCGATCTCGCGCCGGCGTCCGATGAAACGCACCAGCAATAGGTTTGCGACATTGCTGCAAGCGATCAGTAACACCGCGCTCACTGCCGCAAGCAGTGTCAGGAAAGCTGGACGCAAATCTCCAGTGACATCTTCCGCCGCTGAAACCAGGTAGGGCGACCAGGTGTTGTCGGCCGTTTCCGGGTGTTGCTCTTTGTAGCTTTGGAATAATGCCGGCATCGCCGCATGCGCCTGCGCGATCGTAACACCGGGCTTCAATCTGCCGATTACGCGCATGAAGCTGACCCCGCGCATGAGGAGGTCTTTGGCAAGGCCTGGTGGTTCGAACGGTTTGTTGGCAAAAATCTCCGAGTCGCGGCCAAACCACGAGATCGGCAGATTCGGCAGCACACCGATGATGGTGCTGGGCACTCCGTTCAGGGTAATGCTGCGACTGAGAATCGTCGGATCGGAATTGAAATGCTTGCGCCAAAAACTTTCCGTCACCATCACGACGTCGCCTTTGCTCTCTTCCTCAGGCAAAAAATTGCGGCCGAGAATCGGATGAATGCCAAGCAACTCGAAATAGTTGGCCGTTACGTTGCCGCCGAGTAGCTGAGTTGGTTCGCCCGATCCTGTCATGATGAAGCCGTTGCCCCAATCCGCCGCGATACTCAAGAAAACGGTTTGTCCGTCGCGGTAATGACTAAAAATGGCGGTGTTCGCGCCAATACCGAGCGCGAGTGTGAGCACTGCCACGAAAGTGAATGCGGGTGATTTACGGAGTTGGCGCAACGCGAAGCGAAGATCGTTCATACATTTACTCCGTGCGTAAGGCGATGATTGGATCGACGCGTGAAGCGCGCCGGGCCGGCAACCACGAAGCGAGGAGGGTCGCTCCAAAAAGTAGCAGGCCAACTCCGACATAAATTCGCGGATCGATGCCGTTCACTTCAAAGAGTACGCTTTGCAACGCGCGCGAAAGCGCGAAGGCGGCGACCAAACCAATGATCGAGCCAATCAAAAGCAGGTGCATCCCGTGCGAAAGAATGAGCACACGGATCTGGCCCGGGCGAGCGCCAAGCGCGAGGCGAATACCGATTTCGCGAACGCGCTTGAGCGTCGTGTAAGCGAGCAGCCCGTATAATCCGACGGTGGCCAGGAGAAGCGCGAGGCCGGCGAAGATCGAGAAAAGAAAACTGAGGAGGCGCTGGCTGCCCCACGTTTCGTGGACACGCTCGATCATTGGGCGCGCGTCGAATACGGGCTGCGATGGATCGATCGAGTTGACGCTGTCGCGGATCGATTTATTGAGCGACGCGCTGCTCAAGTTGGAACGAACAAACAGACCCAGGCTGGTCCGTTGCGCCTGGGCCATCGAACAATAGATGACCGGCAACGGCGCCATTTCGTCGATCGCGTGAAAGCGCATTTGCGCGACGACCCCGACGATTTCCGACATGACGTTACCTTCTTCGTCATTGCCGGGATCAACTGCGAGCCGCTTGCCGATTGGGTCCTCGCCAGGGAAAAATTGATCGGCCATCGCTTGATCGATGATGATGACACGCGGCGAATCTTTTGTGTCGCGTTCGTTGAAAGTGCGGCCGCGCAAAAGCGGAACCTTAAACGTCACGAAATAATCGCCGGTGATTATTTCGAGATCGGCGGATGACGTGTTGCTCGGCGAAGGCGTTGGCACACCTTCGCGCCAAAATCCGGTTTGCCAGCCACCCATCAGCGGCGAATTGGAACCGATACCGGCGCTTTGAACGCCGGGAAGCGCACCTACTCTGTCGAGTAATGCTTTGGTAAACGTCCCGATCTTCTCGCGACTCGAATAAGTTTTCCATGGCAACTCGATTCGCGCGCTGAAAAGACCGCGCGGCTCGTAGCCGAGCTGGAGTGATTGCATGCGCGCAAAACTTTTTAGAACAAGCCCGGCCGCGACGAGCAGCGTCAGCGTCAGTGCGATTTCACTGATGACCAGCCAATCACGCGCGCGTTTGGCCGATGGCGCATCGCCGCTGCCGGCCGATCCCTCTTTTAGCGCAAGCTGAACGTTGGCATGTGAAGTTTGCCAGGCCGGCCACAATCCGAAAATGAACGTGGTCAACGACGCGACCAGGAATGTGAAACCGAGCACCGGCAGGTCGAACGAAATTTGTTGGAACCGCGAAACGCCTTCAGGCCCCAACGCGATCAACGCGTCGCGCAACCAGACAGCGATGAAAAATCCGAGCGCTCCGCCAAGGATCGCAATCAGGAAACTTTCGAGCAGAAGCTTGCGAATAATCTGTGCGCGAGTGGCGCCGACCGCTGCGTGAATGGCAAACTCTCTCGCCCGCGCGGCCCCTCGCGCAGCAAACAAATTCGCGAGGTTCGCGCAGGCGATGAGTAAGACCAATCCGACCGCACCTAACAGCAGTCCGAGATTGGTTCTGTATTTGCCGACGAGATTTTCAAGGAGCGGCGTTACGACCGCGTAAATTTTGCCGTTCGTGTCCGGATAGGTTTTCTCCAAACGCGCGGCGATCGTTTTCATCTCAGTGCGCGCTCGGTCGACAGTCATGCCGGGCTTGAGTTTTCCCCAGACAAACATCATTGGATGATGAGAACGATCCATCCACGCCGGGTTGTTGCTGCGCCGCGTCAAGGAAATCCAGGCGTCGCTGTCTTGTGGCGATGTCATCGCTGGCGGCATCACGCCGATGATTGTAAAATTCTGATCGTGCAGGTTGATCGAACGACCAATCACCGCCGGATCGCGATTGAATGCGCGTTGCCAGAGACGATCGCTGATCACGACCACCGGCGGCGCGCCGACTTTATCTTCGTCTTCACTGAAAGTGCGACCAATTTCGGCCGGCAGACCGATCACGTTGAAAAAATTCCGAGTCACTGAAGCGCACGAGATGCGCTCGGGTTCGCGGCCGGAAATACCGCTGAGGTTTCGCGATTCTTTATGAGTGCAGGCAAGATGCTCGAAGACTGTATTGTCTCTTTGCCAATCGAAGTAATCGGGGAGAGCGACTGAGAAGTCCTGCTGCGGCCCGGACGATTCATTTAGGACCATGATCCGGTTGGCGTCCGGATAAGGCAGCGGCTGGAGAAGAACCGCGTTAACAATGCTGAAGATGGCGGTGTTGGCGCCGATGCCGAGCGCGAGCGTGATGATCGCAACGGCGGCGAAGGCCGGATTCTTGATCACTTGTCTAAACGCAAAACGAAAATGATTCATAACATTTTTATTACTCCGTTCGTAATGCCACAATCGGATCGACCTGGGTTGCGCGTCGCGCCGGAACGAAACACGCAATCAACGCGACCGCCAAAAGTGAGAGGATTGCCGTAATAACGGCGCCGGGGTCGAGCGCGCCTACGTTGTAAAGTAATGACATTAGGGCGCGGCCGACCGCGATCGCGCCGACCACTCCGAGCAGAATCCCAACTCCCATGAGTGACATGCCTTGACCGAGCACGAGCCGAAAAATGTTTGTCCGTTCGGCGCCGAGCGCCATTCGAATGCCGAGCTCGCGTGTGCGTTGAGTAACGGTGAGTGCCATCACGCCATAAAGACCGACACTCGCCAGCACCAGCGCGAGAACCGCAAATGCTCCCAGTAGAACCATCGTTAGTCGCCGCGTCGCGAGACTCGAGGCGACGCTGTGCTCCATGGTGGAGATCTGACCGATCGGTTGATCCGGATCGAGCGCTTGCACTTCACGCTTCACCGCGGCGACGAGCGGTCCGATATCGTGAAGGCTGGTGCGGATGTGAAGATTGTTTGAGCTCTGCGGATCTTGCGAGGCGAGTAAATATTCCTCCGGCATCTGGAGCCGTTCGGAATTATCTTCGCCCGGAGCTTCATTTCGCGTTCGCGGTACTACGCCCACGATCGTCATCGGTGGCGCGTTTTTATCGAGCGTTTGATTGTCGTCGATGTGCTGGCCGATCGGGTCTTTGCCGGCGAAATATTTCTGCGCGAACGATTCGTCGATAATGACCGAGCGCGGATGTCCTTTTTCGCCAGGTGGATCTTCAGCGCCAAAACTGCGGCCGCGCAAAATCGGCATCCCCATCACCCGAAAATAATCCGGCGAAACCGGACTCACCTCTGCGGCCGGTTCCTGTCCCGGGGGAATCGGCGGTGTCCCGGTCACATGGAAGTGGCTGTCCCATTCGGTGTCATCGAATGGACTGTTGGCACTGATCGCGGCCGCCTCGACTCCGCGAATACTCTGCACCCGCTCCAGCAATTGTTTCCAGAACGCGTCCTTTTGGTCGTCTTTCTTGTACTTTGCCTCGGGAAGCGAGATCTCGAAGTTCACTACTCCGCTCGGATCGAAACCGAGCGGTGCGTTTTGCGCGTGCCAGAAACTTTTCAAAGTCAGACCGGCTCCCGCCAGTAAAATAATTGCAAGCGCAACTTGGGTGATCACCAATCCGGAACGCATTCGTTGTTTGCCCGCCCCGTCGCTCGATCCGCGGACGCCGACTTCATGAAGGGCGAGAGAAAGTGAAGCGGTGTGAGAGATCCGCCACGCCGGCCAAACCCCCACAAGAATTCCAGCCAATACCGCCGCGAATGTAGTGAAGGCGAGTACGTTCATGTCGATAGTCGTTTCGTGAAATCGCGACACGTTCGCCGGCGTCAGCGCGAGAATTGCATCCAGACTCCAAATCGTAAGTAAAACACCGGCGACAGCGCCGGCGACTGCGAGCAATGTGCTTTCAACCAGCAGCTGACGCGCAATTGCGAAACGGCTTGCTCCCAAAGCGGCCCGCACCGCCATCTCTTTTGCCCGCGCGAGCGCACGAGCGAACTGCAAATTGGCAACATTCGCGCACGCGATTAGCAGAACGCAGCCGACAGCCGCAATCAACAGATTCAAATTGGCCCGATAATCGCCTACCGTTGTTTCAAACAACGGACGCATCATCACGCGGCGGCCGGTATTGGTGTCCGGATATTTCTTCTCCAGATCGATGGCGATCGCATTGAGGTCACTGCTCGCCTGAGTCAAAGTCACCCCAGGTTTCAAACGACCCAGAGCCCAAAAGCCCTGATGATTGTCACGGCTTTGCATGCCCGGGTCTTTCACCAGCTCGCTCAACGGCAGAATAACATCGGGATTTCGGCCGAACTGCAGTTCGGCTGGAAAAACACCGACGATCTCGCGTTCTAAACCATCAATTAAAGCGCGTTGGCCAAGTGCGGATGGCGATCCCCCGAAATGCTTGCGCCACAAACTTTCGCTGATCAGAGCAACGTTCGCTGCTCCGGAGACGTCCTCGGCAGCGTTCAAGTCGCGGCCGATCTTCGGCTTCAGTCCGAGCACGGAAACAAAACCGGAACTCACACGCAGTCCTCTGACGCGTTCGGGAGCGCCGGCTCCGTTTCCGAGTGAAAAGTTGAAGCCTTCGCGCCGGACAAGCGCCAGCTCGGTGAAGCTCCGCTGGCCGGCGTGCCAGTCGAGCCAGTTGATGTAACCAACCGCTCCCCTTTCGAACATGTTGGACCGCTCTCTGACGACGATCAGTTTGTCCGGATCAGGATAAGGCAACGGTCGCAGCAGGACCGCGTTCACTACGCTGAAGATCGCAGTGTTCGCTCCAATCCCGAGCGCGAGCGCAAAAATCGCAATCAGGGTAAAGCTCGGATTTTTGACGAGCTGCCGAACGGCAAAGCGAACGTCCTCTAACATAGAAATCTCTTTCGCTCGCCGTCACTCATAACGAAGCGCGACCATCGGATCGACCCGGGTTGCGCGACGCGCCGGCACGAAACAGGAAGCCGCCGCGACCGCGGTCAGCAGGGCCGCGACTGCGAAATAAATCGTCGGGTCGAGCGCGTTAACTTTGAAGAGAATATTTTTCAAAGCCGCCGCAGCGACGACTCCGAGGAGCAACGCGACGCCGCCCGCGCCAAGGACAAGGCCCAGGGCCAGCTGCCAAGCGCCTTGAGTCATGACCATGCGGAAGATTCGCCGCGCGTCGGCGCCCAATGCCATGCGAATGCCGAATTCCTGCGTGCGCTGGTTCACCGAAAAACTCATGACGCCGTAAAGGCCGACTGCGGAAAGAATGAATGCGACCACTCCGAAGATGGTGAACAACGTCGCGATGAGACGAGAGCCGGAGAGAATTTCTTTATGGAATCGGGCCGGTGTTCCAGCGAAATAGGTTGGCAGGTTCGAATCGAGGTCGGCAACCGCCCGGCTCAAGGCCGGGCCGAGAGTTTCGGCCCGTTGGCCCGCTTTAGGACGAACGATGATCGTGCAAAATTGGGTCGCCGGCGACGCGCCAAGCAGTGGCATGTAAAATCCAGCAGACTCGGTCTGTTGATCGAATGGGCCCTGCATGAGCATGTCCGGCACAACGCCGACAATGGTTCGCCACGGCTCCGGCTTCGCGGGATTGAAAATTCGGACCTGATGACCGATTGCGCTTTGATTGCCCCAGTACTTTCGGGCAAAGCTCGAGTTCACGATCGCCACCGGTTGTTTCGAATCGGTGTCGTCGATGGTGAAATCGCGGCCTTCCAAAACCTTTAACCCGACCGTCGTAAAATAGTTGTCCGAAATGGACTCAAAGTTGCAGCGGGGACGGTCTCGATCGGTCAAATAATTCTGCCCGTCGACTTCATATTGACCGTTAGGCGCAAACGTCATCCGAAAGCGATCGCTCATAGCGGCGGATTCGAACTGAGGATTCGCCCGCAGGGCACGAACGGCGTGCTTAAAAAACTCTCGCCGCGAATCCTCGGTCGGATAGGCCCCTTCCATTAGAGCCATTCGCGCGGCGTAAACGCCATTCTCATCGTAGCCGTAGTCGAGGGTGCTTTGATTTCGGATCGATTTGATTTGTAACGTGGCCGCGATTAACAACGCCGCGGTCAACGCGATTTGTGCCACCACCAGCACGCGGGTAATGACATTGACCAGTCGACTGCTGTTGCCACGCCCCCCTTCCTTCATCATCTCGGCCGCGTTCCCGCGCGCACTAAGAAAAGCGGGGACAAAACCCGAAACGACGGTCGCGGCGAGGGTGATTAGAAGCGTAAACGCGAGAACGCGACCATCGATCGTAAATTGCCACCAGTAAGGAGGAGGAAATGGCGCGGCATTTATCGCGCGAACTAGCATGTCCACTCCCCAATAGGCGATTAGCACGCCGGCAACGGCTCCAAATGCGGCGACAACAAAACTTTCGGTCAACATTTGTTGAACAATTCGCCAGCGCGTTGCACCGAGTGCGCCGCGAATCGCCAGTTCTTTCGCGCGCAATGCGGCGCGGCCGAATTGCATGTTCATCACGTTGACGCAGGCGATCAGCAAAACGAAAATGACCGCAGCGAGCATCGCCCAAACGGTTTGGCGAAATTGCACGCCGGTAAATGCATTGAGCAATGGTTGGACGCTGGCGGAGGTAAAATTTTGGTTGGTTTTGGGATTGTCTTCGGCCAGATGGCGGGCCAGAGCGACGAATTCCGCGTTCACCTGATCGAGACTCACGCCTGGTTTCAACCGCCCCATCACCGCAGGCGCACGATTATTTGCGCCTAAAAAAAGACCGCCGCGAGGCACAAGCGGAAACTCATTATATAGAGGGGTCCAAAGTTCTTCTGAAATCGGAAACTTAAACTTCGGCGGCATCACGCCGATGATGGTCGCCGCTTTCCCATTAATCCGGACGCTTTGCCCGACAATGTTTGGATCAGCACCGAAATCGCGTCTCCAGATTTCGTCACCAAGAATCGCCACCTTTTCCGCGCCCGGCTTGTTGTCCTCAGCCGTGAAATCGCGCCCCAACACTGGCGAGACACCGACGATTTTAAAAAGATCTTCCGTGACGTAACCGCCGGTGTAACGCTGCGGATTGTTTTTGTAAGTCAGGTTGATTGTCGATCCGCTGAGGTAGCCGGCCATCATCGCGAAGGACTTCTGGGCCGCTTTTAAATCTTCGTAATCCTGAGCGGTCGGAATCTGACCAACTCCGAAATTATTGTTCTGGTCGCTCGCCTTCGGATCGATCAAGCCAACATTGACGAGTTGTTCGGGATGCGGAAAAGAAAAGCCGCGCAGCACGATCGCGTTGACAACCGTGAATTGCGTGGTCGCGCCGCCAATGCCGAGAGCGAGCACCAGCACGGCCAGAAAACAAAACGACTTTTCCTTAAACAAAACCCGCAGACCAACCCGCACGTCCTGACGAAATGAATCTAAAATCATAACGATTTACTTCTTGTTGCCCTCGACCACCCAACCGTCGCGCAGTTGGATGACGCGGTTCCCGTATCCTGCATTTTTTTCCGAGTGCGTGACCTGAATGATGGTCGTGCCTTCGGCGTTCAGTTTTTGAAATAGCTCCATGATCTGTTCGCCCTGACTGGAATGAAGATTGCCGGTCGGCTCATCGGCCAGAATCAACTTCGGGCTTGCGATGATTGCGCGCGCAACACCGACCAGTTGCTGCTGGCCGCCGGAAAGTTGGCGCGGATACAAATCCTTTTTCGCCACGATTTGAAAACGATCGAGCGTGTCCGCCACCATCGCCGATCGTTCCGTCTTGTTGACCTTTCGGTACGACAACGGGATCTCGAGATTTTCGTAAACTGTCAGATCGTCGAGCAAATGATATTGCTGAAAAACAAACCCGATCTGCTCGTTGCGAAGCGCGGCCCGCTCTTTCGCTTTCAAATGATGAACCGCGGTCTCGTTGAAAAAATATTCGCCGCCCCAACCGTGGTCGTGCATTCCGAGAATGTGGAGCAGCGTCGATTTGCCGGCGCCGGAGGGTCCCATCACCGAGACGAATTCGCCTTCGGCGACCTCGATGTCGATGTCGCGCAGAACATAAAAGAATTTGCCGTGCCCTAACGGGTAATTGCGTTCAAGATTTCGAAGACGGATCATAAGTTTATTCGGCGCGTAATGCTTGGACTGGGTCTACCTGGGTGGCCCGTCGCGCTGGTAACCAGGTGGCAATTAGCGCGGCGATAGTGAGCACCAATGGTGCGACGGTGAATGCAATGGGATCAAGCGGACCAACTCCGTAAAGAATTCCGCTAAGGATTTTTGCGGTCGCCACCGCGAGCAAAAGACCAAGGGCGACTCCGCTCACCAGCATGATAGAGCCTTCGCGCATTATCATTCGCAACACCGCTCCTGCCTGAGCACCGAGCGCCATCCGAATCCCGATCTCACGAGTGCGCCGCGCGACTGAGTAAGCTTTGACTCCGTAGAGACCAACGACGGCCAGACTAAGCGCCAGTGCCCCAAAGATGGAGAACAATGCCGCGCCGGCGCGAACAAGCCAAAGGTCCAGGTTCGAATCAAGATGCTGAGCGAACGTTCGCAACGAAAGGATCGGGATTGAAGGATCGACATCGCGCACAGTGCGTCGAAGCAAATCGGCGGTACTGGCTTCGTTTCCGGAAGCGAGCGACCGGAAACGAACAAAAAAGGAAATGTCGCTTTGGAATCCACGCGCAAACGGCAAGTAAATCGCGCCGCCGGGCTCCTCCATTTCAAAAAGCTGGTGGCGCGTTACGGGCACGATGCCGACTATTTCGATTGTCTCTTTCTGCTTCTCCTCTTCACTGAAATCGGCGCTCCTCCCTGCATGGGCGCTTCCGCCGCGGTTGGCCGCTGGCGCATTTTCGCCAGCATATTGAATGGTTTGTCCCAGCGCGTCACCGTCCGGCCAAAGTTTCTTGGCCAGAACTTCATCAATGATGGCCACCTTTGGACCGGGCTGCGTCGCCTCCGCTTCACTAAACGCGCGGCCGCGGATCAGCGGCAATCCAACTGTTGAAAAATAATCCGCGCCCACGCTGTCCCAGGACGCCTTAAAGGCAAGGCCCTCGGCGGCAGTCGCCGGCTTGGCCTCTGGACCGGGATGGACACCGGCGCGCTGCACCGTTCTGTCGAACGAAATCATGCCGAACGGAACCGTTGAAGAAATGCTCGCGTGCTCGACGCCTGGCAGCGCCGCCAATCTGTCGTTCAAGTTCTGATAAAGTTCCTGCGCGCGTTTTGGTTCGTAACCGGCCAGGCTCGCATCGACTTCGAGAAGGTAGCTCGCACCCGGCCTTAGTCCTGTATCGACAGACGCAGCTTTGCCTGCGCCGCGAATGAACAAAGCCGCAGCGGTAATCAGCGCGAGCGAGAACGCGATTTGCACAACGACGAGCGGATTGCGCGGTAAAAATCTCCAGCGTCGGCGCACCACATCTTCGCCGGCATGTTCTTTCAGGTCCGTCACCACCGCGCTGCGCGAAATCTTCAAGGCCGGCCCAAGCGCAAACATGAGCGTGCCGAGCAGACAAAATCCGAACGTCGCTGCCAAGATTGCGGGGTTCGGTCCGGTCAACCACACGATGTCGAGCGGCATCAGCTTGCGCATCGAGCCAACCAGCAGATCGGACGACCACAGTCCAAGAATGAGTCCACCCACGCCACCGAGCAGCGCCAACACAAAGCCTTCGGTGAGGAGCTGGCGCACGATCTGCCAACGACTGCCGCCGAGAGCGAGACGAATCGCGATTTCCTTGCGTCGGGCAGTGCCGCGCGCGAGCAACATGTTTGCCAGGTTTAGGCATGCCACCAGTAGCACGACCACCGCCATCCCGAGCAGCAATGGAGCGATAACTTTTATCCCGCTGTCCGCGCCCGGACGATTGCTGACCGTATTGCGTGACACTCGTTCGGCCATGAATGTCTGGTCCTTTTGCTCAACCGGGTAGGCTTTTTCCAAGTTGGCCGCGAGTCCTTCGAGGGCAGGCTTGGCCGCGGCTGCGGTCATTCCGGGTTTAAGCCGGCCCATGACGCGCAACTGCGTTCCTTTGCGATCGTCAATCGTGGTCTTGTTGTCCGACTCAAAATCGTTCGCTACCTGATCGTAAACACTGATCGGCAACCAAACTTCAGGTGACAAAACCTGCATGGTGCCGACGAAACCCTTCGGTGCGATTCCGACGATCGTGAACGGGCGGCCGTTAATAAATACTTGCGAGCCGAGCATGCTCGGATCGAGATCGTGCTTCTGCCAGTAACTGTAACTGACGATCGCGACCGGGGTGTTGTGGCCAGGCGTTTCCTCTTCCGACACAAATGCGCGCCCCCGCACCACCGGAACACCGAGCACCGAGAAATAGTTCGAGCTGATGATGCCGGCGAAGGTGCGGCGCGTATCGCCTTTCTGGCCGATACCGATCAACGCGAGATTGAAACTCAATACGTCGGTGAAGACGGTGTTCTGCTCGCGCACGTCGACGTAAGTGGGATAAGAAAAACCGCGAAACTTTTTCGGGTCCCTCTTGTCCTGAGAAAAGAGCTGCACCAATTCGTGCGGCTTGACGTAAGCAGGTGGGGCAAAGAAAAGCGTGTTGACCAGGCTGAACACGGCGGTGTTCACGCCAATGCCGAGTGCGAGCACGGTTGTGGCTGCAATGGTAAACGCCGGCGCTTTGAACAACTGCCGGAATGCAAATTTGAAATCTCGAATCATACATTGTGACCAAGGGCGCTCGTCACAATCGCAACCGTGGTGAAGCTGGGACTTTTCGACAGTCCCCGCAGCGCCACTTTGATTTCGCTCAGCATAATCGCTGGTTGTCGTCGATTTTACATTTCGTTAGGCCGCGATCCGGCTGTCTTCCACTACTCGACCATCGAACAGGTGAACGGTGCGATCGGCGTGCTGCGCGAACCGCTCGTCGTGCGTCACCATGCAAATGGTCGCACCGCCGGCGTGCAATTCCTTGAGCAAATTCATCACCGCTTCACCGTTTCGGGAATCGAGGTTTCCGGTCGGCTCGTCCGCGAGCAGAATCGCCGGTTTGCCGGCGAGCGCGCGCGCGACCGCCACGCGTTGCTGCTGGCCACCCGAGAGCTGGCTCGGCAAATGTTTTGCCCGATGCGCCATTCCCACGCGATCGAGCGCTTGCGTGACCAAAGTTTTTCGGTCGCCCGCGCCCATTCCGCGATACGTCAGCGGCAATTCGACGTTTTCGAAAACGGTCAAGTCGCCGATCAGATTGAAGCTTTGGAAAATGAAACCGATCTCCCGGTTCCGGATCCGTGCGCGATCGGCGAACGAAAGATTAGCGACTTCGCCGCCTTTGAGCGCGTAACTGCCGTTCGAAGGCGTGTCGAGCAGGCCCAGGATCGATAATAACGTCGATTTGCCGCAGCCCGACGGTCCAGCGATCGAAATATATTCGCCGTCGCGGATATCCAAATGGATTCCGGACAGCGCGTGCGTCTCGACTTCGTCGGTCAGAAACACTTTGGTGACCGCATCAAGCCGGATCAACGGAGCTGAGCCGTTCTTGCGCGATGATGTTTGAGGATTTGGTGAGGTTGATG
>WNFR01008136.1_pt1 | contig 14325 bp, 10 predicted proteins | sample 5400221 | NCBI WGS metagenome assembly WNFR01 (sample SAMN13153357, study PRJNA577476) | soil metagenome | isolation source: 40 cm soil under Madrone tree | place: USA:California | collected 2016-06-14 | reverse complement strand
AATATTTGGCAGCCGGTTGAACCGGGAAAAAACGTCGTGTTGACCATCGATCTGGCGGTGCAGCGAAAGGCAGAACGAGCATTGCAGATCTATGGCGCGGTGACGCGAGGCGCCCTCGTCGTGATGGATGTCCACACCGGCGATCTTATCGCCATGGCATCCTCTCCAACAATAGACCCCAACGATTCGATACAAGGTATTACACCAGGCGAAAGCACTCGCCGCCTCGACAAGCTGCTCCGCCCGGAAAGAAACAAGGCGACCCAGGAACGTTATCCCCCTGGTTCTATCTTTAAGACTATTGTCGGCCTGGCCTGTCTGGAAGCCGGATTGGACCCGAACGAAATCATTAACAATCCCGGCTATTATTCATTCCACGGCGGCGGCAAACCGATTGGAGATCTCGCTGCGCCTGGTCCGTACGATTTCAAAAAAGCTTTGGTAAAATCCAGCAACACCTACTTCATTCAGAATGGTCTAAAAACAGGAATCGAAAATATTATTCGGCTCGGTCAGCGCCTTCATATCACCGAAGGAACTGGCCTGCACACCTCGCAGGAGCATTCGGGGATTTTTCCCAGTTTAAAAAGGGTCAGCTCAGATTGGCGCGAAGGCGATACGGCTAATATTTGCATCGGCCAGGGACAGATGGCGGTTACCCCGCTACAAATGGCGGTAATGATGGCGGCGATTGCCAATGGAGGGAAAGTTCTCTGGCCTCGATTGGTGGACCGTGTCGAGCCAATTGATGTTTCTTCTGGCGCGGCGCCCATCATTTTTGAAAAGGGCCGTGTGCGAGACGAACTCGGGGTAAGGCCGGAAAATCTCAAAATCGTCCGTGAAGCCATGCTGGAGGAAACTCAATCCGGGGGAACGGGATCCCGAGCCGCAGTGCCCGGCCTGGACATTTGTGGGAAAACGGGGACAGCCCAGGTCATGAATGAGCACAACAAGACCGAAGCCGAAACGACTTGGTTTGCTTCCTTCGCGCCCTACGAAAACCCTCGCTACGCCGTGATCGTGATGATCGAAACGGATCCCAACGCAGGAACCGGCGGCAAACTCTGCGCGCCAGTAGCCGGCAATATTTACCGAGCACTCCTCGAACGGGAAAAGACTGGAACACAAAAGATAGCCAGCGCCAATTAATATGTTTAGAGGCCTCCTCAGCGAAAGTCGATCCCGCATCGACCGGTTCCAAATAGCCGGTCTCTGCGGCTTGATGCTGCTCGGCGTCCTGTTTGTTTACAGCGCGACGATGATTAACGAGTCCGCCATTTCCGCCCCGCTCTACAAACAGAAATGGGTGCTGCAAATCGCCTGGTATGTCCTGGGGTTGTCAGCGGCGGTAGTCGTGTGTTTGATAAATTACCAGACGCTGGCCCGATGGGGCACCGTCGCTTACTGGTGCGGAGTAGGCCTGCTTGCTTTGGTATTGCTTTTCGGCACGGTCCGTTTTGGCGCGCGCCGATGGTTCGACTTGAAATTTTTTCTGCTCCAACCCTCGGAATTTGCCAAGCTGGCCTTCATCCTGGCCCAGGCCAATTTCCTAAGCCGGCCAGCGGACGAACTTCGTGACCCGATCGTATTCTGGAAGGCGATTGGGATGATGTTGTTGCCATTTGTTTTGATCCTCAAAGAGCCGGACCTCGGATCGGCCCTCGTCCTCTTGCCCACCGGTTTGGTGATGTTGTTCGTGGCCGGGACACCCAAAAAATACTTGGTCCGCTTGAACGCAGGCATCGGAATTCTGGCAGTTTTGTTTTTGGTGGACGCGTTGTTTGCTCCGCCCGGCTGGTGGCAAATTAAGCTGGAAAATTATCAGCGCCAGAGGCTGCAGGTTTATTTCGGCGCCGATTTCGCGACTCGAAGCGCTTCACCCGCGGACCGGGCGGCGGCTCACCATCTGCAGTCAGAAAAGTCCTACCAGGTTCGGCAGGCTCTAATCTCGGTCGGTTCGGGCGGGCTGTGGGGCAAAGGCTGGCACAAGGGGAACCAAACCGCGCTGGGGTTTTTGCCGCCCGGCGCGGCGCACAATGATTTCATTTTCTCCGTCATTGCCGAGGAGAAAGGATTCGTCGGCAGCATTACCGTGCTGACGCTGTATGGACTGGTTTTGTTTACCGGGCTGCGGACAGCCGGCCAGGCGCGCGATCGCCTGGGCAAATTGTTGGCTGTGGGCGTCGTGACGCTCCTTTTCAGCCACGTGTTCATCAATATCGGCATGAATATTCGCATAGTGCCTGTGACGGGCATCCCACTGCCGCTGCTTTCGTACGGCGGATCATCAGTAATCGGCTCGTTAATCGCCATCGGCTTATTGCAGAACGTTTATATCTATCGAAAGGGTTATTTATTATGAGTGAAAGAAATTTTTCCCGCCGGCGCCGCGGCATGCGGTTCCGGCCCAGCGGCGGGCTCGGTCATACCCAGCAACGCCCCGACCGTGAGGCCACCCAGGCCCGCGCCGAAGTCGTCGGCGGCCAATCCGCCAATGAAAAAGTTTACGACCACCGTCACACGACGGAAATTGAGCGGGCGGAAAATATCGCCGCGGGTCTGCCCCCAGGGGGGTTGCCGCGCGAAACAGACGATGTTCCCGTCGCTCCCAAAAAGGATTTCCGCCAGCCGCACCTCGAAACTCCAGCCCAGGTGCAGGAGGAGAAGCCTTTCCAGCCGGTGCGCGTGCAGGAGCATCCCAAAGGGATCGTCGAGAGCATCAAATCCGCCGCCACCAATCTGGTTAAGAAAGTCCAACGCCTGATCAAACCGGTCAAAAAGCTGCACAAGGAAGTCATCATCAATGCCGAGACGCTCGAGACCCGCGTGGCCGTGCTCGAAGAAGGCAAGCTCGAGGAATTCAACATCGAGCGCACCACCGAGGAACGCCTCGTCGGCAGCATTTTCAAAGGCAAGGTGCGAAATCTCGAAGACGGTCTCAAAGCCGCTTTCGTCGATATCGGTTTCGAGAAGAATGCCTTCCTGCATTATTGGGACATCGTCCCGAGCAGCTTTGATAGTGGCGTCGAAATCGTCGAACGTCCCGCCGAGCGGGACCGGCGACGCGATCGACCCAAGATCACCCAGAAGGACATTCCGCGCGTTTATCCGCCGGGCAGCGATATCATCGTGCAAGTAACCAAAGGGCCGATCGGCACGAAAGGGCCGCGTGTCACGACCAATATTGTATTGCCCGGCCGTTATCTCGTGCTGCTCCCCAATTCTGACCAAAGCGGTATCTCCCGCAAAATCGAGAATCAGCAGGAGCGTCAGCGATTGAAGAAAATCCTGCGCGAACTGACGATCCCTGAGTCCATGGGGGTGATCATGCGCACGGTCGGAGAAGGGCAGCAAAAGCGTTATTTCGTGCGCGACCTCGCGTTACTACTCGAGGAATGGCGCGATATTCAGGAGCGCATCAAAAAACAGCCGCCCGCAAGCTGCGTTTTTCAGGAACCTGACCTAATCGAACGCACGGTCCGGGATTTCCTCACTGAAGATGTGGAGCGGATTGTCGTGGACAGCCCGAGGGCCTATGAGCGCATGCGCGAGATGATTTCAAAAATCTCCAGGCGCTCCGCCGATAAGGTGAAAGTTTATTCCGAGCCGCAGCCGATTTTTGATCGCTTTAACATCACTCGCCAGTTGGAGAACGCGTTTTCCCGGCAGGTGCATCTAAAAAGCGGCGGTTACATTGTCGTTGATGAAACCATGGGCGGCCTGATCGTGCTCGATTTTATCGATATGAAATCGCGCCGCGACCAGCAATCGGTTTATCAACGAATGAAAGACGGGCTGCGCCGTGACAAAGCCAAGACGCATGTCTTGCCGATCTCACAGTTGGGCTTGATGGAAATGACTCGCCAGCGCCACTCCGAGAGCGTCCATGCCGCCGTTTATGATGATTGCCCGTATTGCAAAGGCCGTGGCAAGGTCAAGAGCGCCCTCACCATGAGCGTCGAGATTCAGCGCAAGCTCAATGAGATTCTCAAGAAACGCCCCCGCGAAGAGTCCGACTTCCAGTTGCTCATCATCGTCCATCCGACCATCCTCGATCGCCTGCGGACCGAGGATGAGAAACTCCTCATTGAGCTGGAGAAGCGCTATTTCGGAAAACTTAATTTTCGCAAAGAACCAGCGCTGCACGCGGAGCAATTCAAAATCGTCAACGTCGCCACCGGCGAAGAATTAGCCAGCGTGGGTGGATAAAAAGTTTACCACTCAATCATCGCGTGCCGGAGCTCAGAGATCCGGATAACCAGGATCTCAAATCGCGAAGAACCCTTACTCAGGTTCTACCCTCTCCTCCTCGGGAGGAGAGGGCTGGGGAGAGGAGGCCTTTTAAGTGTTCCTACCTTGGATAACTCTTTGGGCTTCTCTGGATGTTGATGTCGGATCCTTGGATGTTGTTGTGCTTCTTTCGGATTTCGGCCTTCGGACTTCCGTCCCGTCCTGCGGGTTTTTCCTCGCAGGGAACAATTCTCCCCTTGGTTCCTCTCACTTTTGAGACGAGTCAGAAAATAAATGGGACACTTTTCCAGCGGGAATTGATTATTTCTTGGCGCGACGGGGTTTTAGGCGAGATTTATGCTGTATCGGGGTAGTATGAAACTGGGTGTATTTATTGAGAGGGATGGTGTCCTGAACATGGTGCGCGTTGAACGGCAGCATCAGGTTTGCCCCCTGACGCTCGAGGAGATGCACGTGAATGCCGCGGCAGTTCCCTTCATAGCGAAATTGAAGGCCGCGGGCCTTGTGCTGATTGCCACGACCAACCAACCCGGACTGTCGCGCGGCTATCAAAACCGCCGTGAAATGGATCGGATGCATGAGCTGCTCCGCAAGACCTTTGCGCTGGATGACTTCCTAGTGTGTCCGCACGATGAAACCGACCGCTGCCCGTGCCGCAAGCCCAAGCCTGGATTGCTGGTCGAAGCCGCGTTTAAATGGCATCTGGACCTGGACCGTTCTTTTGTTATCAGTGACAAGTGGCAGGATGCCGAAGCGGCGCGCACCGCGGGCTGCACCTCCCTGCTCATCAATTCGCCCTTCGTGGGCAAGGCCCATAAGGATTTCGTGCTGCCAGATATCGGCGCGGTAGTGGAGAAAATTCTACGCCTCAAGAATACCGGCAGAGTGATGGCGGCGTAAGAGCGTGAGAGCGTCAAAGCGTGGAGCGTGTTTACGCTCTGACGCTCTCACGCTCACTACGGCCCCTTAGCCACCCGATAAAATTGCTCTGTGTTGGTCGCGTCCAGACTGATACTCAACGTTCCTCCGCTTGACATAAGATTGGTGGCAAGAACTTGCCACGTGCTCAGATCCGAGGAACCTTCGACACGGTAAGGTTGTCCGGCTACAGATTCCCATCGCAGATTTGCCGTAGAGTTAGTCACTGTGATCGAAAGCAACCGGAACGGTTTACTATAAGGATTTCCAAAGACCATCAACACCGGCAAATGATCCGAGGCGGTCTTATCATCATTGGTGAGCAAAGGCGCGGGTGGATTCGTCAACAAATCTGTGCGGAAAACCTGGCTGGAACTGACATTTGAGAAGAGCAACCCGCACGGTTGAATATAATCGTAACGTTTGGTTAATCCGTTCGTGCTTTGGATCGAAAAAGTGAGCCGGGCGCCGCTGACCGGATTTACCGGGGTGGTCAATTGCAGGCCGGTCGCCGCATTGACCAACCGTTGGATGCTTTGTGGATTGCTTGGCGGAGGCGCATTAATGTCTTCGTTCATATCTCCAGCCAGGTAATACGGATGCGCGGTGTTGGTTGGCAGGAAGACCGTGACAAAGAAGTTGGAAATGGCGCTGGCTTCCGCCGCCCGTTTGTTCGATTCATCGGTGCTCTGACCGGACTTCAGGTGAACGACAAATACATCGATCGGCTGCGGGAACGCTGGGACTGCGATTTCCGCCTGGAAAAGGTCGCGGGTAAAATTGGAGTTGGTATAGCCGTACGGATTCAGATCGGCGCTGTGTAAATAGCTTTTGGATGAGAGAATTGGAAACCGGCTGGCAATGACACTGCGGATGAATCCATCGGTGGCAGAGTTCGTGGCCAGATAATATCCCGGCAGAAACGCGGCCACAAAATTGGTCATCTGATAGGTCTGCGTGTTGGGAATCTCGTTGAAGGTTAGAATGTCCGGCTGCAAATACATCACTTCACGGCCAATGGCCTGAATCTGGACAGCGTTCGTGCTCCAATCTGACGCACCGTTGCCTTTGAGGTTGTAGGTCAGAACTGAGAGGGCGGGCAACGCCGCAGAAAACACCGTCAGCATCGCAGGCTGGCTATTCGTAAACCCGAGTGCATTCGTGATATTCACGGTGTAAGCGCCGGCCTGGTTGGTCGTCACCCCGGCCAAAACCAGACTAGAATTCGTAGCATCGACCTCGTCCGTCCCATTGAATTGCCATTGGTAAGTGAAGGGTTCGCTGCCGGTGACCGCGACATCGAAGCTGACCGTCGAGCCTTCGATCACCGTTTGACTTAGCGGTTGTGCGACAATGAACGGCGGTCCAGGCGGTTTCGGGTTTACCGTCAGCATAGCGCTTTGGCTGTTCGTGCCGCCAAAGAAGTTTGTGCAGATCACCATGTACGGTCCGGTCTGATTAGTCGTTACGTTTAGCAAATCGAGCGTCGCATCGGTTTGTCCGTCGAGGTTCGTTCCATAGAACTGCCATTGATAGGTCAACGGCGGAGTGCCGGTCGCGGTCACAAAGAAAGTCACATCGGTGCCTTCCGTTACGGTCTGGTCTTGCGGCTGCGTCGTGATGGTGGGAGCCACGTTTGATACGACATCAGCGAAACTGGTCCCTACCACCAGATTATCGAAGAACAAGCTTCCCATTCCGCTGTTTTCGCGCAAAGCGAACGAGGTTATCGTGATTCCTGTCGCCGCATCGGTCGCGGTGATGCCGGGATCGGACTCAGCTCCGGGGTTGAGCCATACAGTGCTGGTGGCATTGCTGAGAACGTAACGCGTGACCAATGCGTAATCGGTATTTAAATTAAGGTTCGTGGCGAGAAACACGCTCGGCACGCTGTTATCGGAATTGGCCAGGCCGACCCGAAAGGTTCCAGCCGTCGCTCCATTGGTAGCCACGTATAATCTGTCGCGGAAACCTGTTCCTGAATCCTTGAAGTGAGCGAAATAGCTGCCGTTGTTGCCGGTCGGCAGGCTTCGGAAATTAACAGTGAAGCTGGCGTAAAGCACAGTACTGTTCGTCGCGAAGTAAGGCTGGCCGGCCAACTGGGCGTTGACGTCTTCTGAATTGGTTTGCGAAAGGAAAACGCGGCCGGAAACTACTTGGACTTCTCCCGTAGCGGAGCCGCTTGGATTATGATGGACCCAGGTGCCCGCGCTTCCGTTAACCAAGGCGCCATCGGGGTAATTAAATGAATCCGAAAAAATTACGTCGGCACGCGTCAGTGACGCGGCCCACAACGACACCAGCGCTGCGCCAACCAGGACAAGTTTTCTCACAGGTACATCTGAGCAAAACGGGACACGAAACGAATTCCTGCTGCTCTGCCCTAGCATCTCAGAACCAAGCGCAAAAGTAAATCCAAAAATCCGTGCTCTCTTAAACCTAAACGTATCACCGCAACTAAATGACAGAATCGTGTCAGGACAGAGTATTCAGAATAGGACCTGCAAGACTCAAACACGATCCGCGGGAGGCCTGATCCCTGGTTGAATTTGGACTCATGATTCCGTCGGTCCCTCTGTGAATCCATGCCGCCGCTTCCTTTTGGACTTCCGAGCTTCCTCTTGTCACACTTCGCCGCATGACGAATGCGCCTCTTGATCTGAAAGCCCGAGCGCGCCAGGCAATGCTCGATTCAGGGTTTCAACCGGATTTTCCGCCCGAGGTTAGCCGGGAAGTCCAAGCGCTAACCCAGCGGCCACCCAGCCAGGCTGGCCCGCCCGCTCGTGACCTTCGCTCGCTGCTCTGGTCATCCATCGATAACGACACCTCGCGCGATCTCGACCAGGCCGAGTACGCCGAAAGACTCTCTGATGGCGCCGTCCGTTTGTTGATTGCGATTGCCGACGTGGATTCATCCGTCCGCAAAGGATCAGCCACCGACGGTCACGCAGCCCTGGAGAGCACGTCGGTTTATACCGGAGTGACAACTTTCCCAATGCTGCCGGAGGAACTTTCTACGGACGTGACTTCGTTGGTAGATGCGCAGGACCGGCTCTCGGTTGTAATCGAGTTGCACGTCCTGGCTTCGGGCGAGGTGGATTGTCATGATGTTTATTTGGCGCTGATTCGAAACCAGGCCAAGTTGGCTTATCACTCAACCGGCGCATGGCTGGAAGGACGCGGGCCGATGCCGCCCGCCATAGCCGCGGCGCCCGGAATGGAAGCTCAGCTTCGGCTGCAATTGGACACTTCCGAAGGTCTGCGCGGATTGCGCAAACAACATGGCGCGCTCACCTTCTGCTCCATCGAGGCCACGCCCACGGTCGAGAATGGAGTCGTCAAGGACTTGACGATTCGCCAGCACAATGTTGCCGAAGACATCATTGAAAGTTTCATGGTGGCGGCGAATGTCGCCATGGCGCAGCACCTCAAGGCGAAAGGTTCTGTCTCGATTCGACGTGTGGTGAAGACTCCGAAGCGCTGGGAGCGAATTCAAGCCATCGCATCCCGGTTTAATTTCAAACTGCCCTCGGCGCCGGATGCGCGCGCTTTGTCCGAATTCCTGGCTATACGCCAGGCGGCGGACCCGCTTCATTTCCCCGACCTGTCATTGTCGATTGTAAAACTGCTCGGACCGGGCGAATACATCGTCGAGACTCCGGGAACAGAACAGGAGGGGCATTTTGGCTTGGCAGTTCACGATTACACTCATTCCACCGCGCCCAACCGTCGCTATGCCGACCTGGTCACGCAACGCTTGCTGAAGGGATTGATGACTGGCGGCTTTCCTCCTTATTCCGAATCCGAGTTGACCCAAATAGCCACACATTGCACTGACCGTGAAGATGCCGCGCGAAAAGTCGAGCGGCTGATGCGCAAAATAGCGGCCGCCACGTTGCTCAGCAGCCGCATTGGCGAGACTTTCGAGGGCCTTATCACTGGGGCCTCGCCTAAGGGCACGTGGCTCCGCCTCTTGAAATTCCCTGCCGAAGGCAGGCTCGTTCACGGCGCGCAGGGCTGCGACGTCGGAGATAAAGTGCCAGTCCGTCTCAGCTTGGTGGACATCGCCAAAGGCTTTATTGATTTCGAAAGGCAATGACTCAGAGCGTGTCTGACAACCCTCTCTTCTCCTCCTCTGCGGTCTCCTAAAATTGGCGCTGGGGTTTGGCTCTTGGCGGCATGAATTGGCTGAAGAATGGGATGAGGAAATCCTAACGGGTCATTCACTGCGGCAGGAACTGTGAGCTGGACACACACTGGCACAGTGGCACGGCACGTGCTTGATAAGGTGCGACGGCATTGTGTTTCGCGGAACACCATGAGTGTATAAAGATGTTTCATGGTAAAGATTGGGCCCGTTCGGCCATCTCGATTTTGTTTGCAGCCGCACTGCCGCTTCAAGCCGCCACAACCAATGAAATAGGACTATCTTACAAGGGGCGTTCCTTAAGCATCGAGTCTGCTGAGGAAAGCACTGGATTCACGGAAAGGTTCTTCAGAGAGGTCATGTCCAATGACAGCATGGTTTTTGATCGCTTCACCGGGCCGTCCTCGCGGCTGGCGTGGGAGCGGAGGCAAAATGTGCTGGGATATGGCAATCTCAGCCGGTTCAATCGTGAAGGCGCAGGGATGTTTGCAACTATCGCTATGGACAGCTTGCGAATCGCCGCGCTGGAAGCCCTGCCGTTCGAATTATGGCAGGATTACTGGGAGGGGCGGCTGGCCAGCTTCATCGCTGGAACCATCGGAAATCCGCAGGAGGAACATATCGATGTGACGTCGATTTCCTATTCGGCCGTGCGATCGACCTGGGAGCGTGAAACTGAGAAGGCGGGAATCCAGTGGGGCTATCGGCCGTGGCGAACGAGTCCGTATGTCTATTTCTTGGCACATGCGGGACACCTGGATGGGCGATCATTGATCACTTTGGAAGGGCGAGCCGGATACACGCTGATGGGTTCGAGCCAGCTCGCCGGCCGGCTGACTTTACAGTTGCCGGCGTCGCTCAGGTTAGCTGCGGCCGGAGCGATGGACCCGGCCCGCGCGGGAGTTCAGGATCCCAGCGCGCGGCACTTGTCGGTCACGCTGGAATGGGCGCTGCCATCACGCGGCGGCGGCAATCCCGACGGGACTTGCTATGTGGGATTTCGGTCGGGGGCTAATCACAATTTCGGGAATCTACGTCAGGAAAACCTGCTGGTGGCGGGACTTTCGAAAAGCTGGTGAGACGGCACGGGTTTAAAAGTCCAAGATCCAAGATCCAACATCCAGAGAAGATCCAAGCTCCAAAATCCAATTTGCACATGATCGGCATCCTGGGATCTTGGTTCTTGGATCTTCTGATCTGAATGTTGGATCTTGGATCTTGGATGTTGAAATTCCGCCTCTCCCGCCTTGCGGGATCAACGGCGACTAAGGGTTTTGCTCGGCGGAAAGATCGAAGCGCTCGAAAAGCCAGCCGAGCAGCATCACACCTAGAACTGCTTCGAGCGCCAGGACAAGCGTGGCGGCCAGGCACGCCAACGGGATGACAAGGCTCAGATCGAGAAACATCCTCAGCAGGGAAAAACAGCCAGTAAAAACCCCCGCGGCCGGAATCAGCGCCACCATGAGGGCTAACACCTGGCCGAATATAGAGATGAGACGCTGACCAGTAGCTTCGATGCCGTGGGCGCCTGTGCGCGAAGCTTGGAACCAGGCGGGAAAGAGCAGTACCGCACCATTGGGGATCTGCAGAATGAGCAAGTCGAGTATAGGTAGAATGAGGGCTGCCCCACAGGCAATGCCGAGGATCAGGGGTAATGCCATGAACTCATGACTCTGCGAAAAAAGGACCGTTCCGAGGATGAGCAGAAACCATTGGATTCCCGTCAAAATCGCGGTGGGCGCCAATAATTCGCCCAGGACAATTTGCCAGCCGGGCATGGGATACATTTTCAAAATGTCAGCCAAAGGAAGATCCTGTCTGAAATCCTGGCGAAGAAACTGCGGGCCGAACACCAGCGACCACAAAATGAACACGGCGGCAATCATGCCCAGCGCCGGGACCAGACCGGACTGTCCAAAGCTCTGGCCCAATCCAACTGAGCAACCAATAGCGGTGGCGACCAGGACGATCCAGAGCCGTGGCGTGAAACCCTGGCCGGCATGGATCAGATTCTTCCACAGGATCGCCACCGGCGGTGAGCCGACAGGGCGTAAAGTGAAAGGCGCGCGCCTGCTTTTTGGCTTTCGGCCGGTTCCCTGCCAGTTGCCGGCGCGCACGGAGGCGACTTTCTCGGCGATTTTTCGCGATGCCTCGACCGAAGCCTCTTCGAACGCGACATTGGAGCGTATCACCCAGACATAATGGAGCAGCATTATGAGCACCGCTGGTATCGCGGCCAACAGGAACGCCGGCGGACTCGCAGTAAGGTAAGGGCGCACGACAAGCCGGAATGGATAGAGCAAGAACGGGGCTGGCCCGGAGGTTAGCACTTTTTGGCCGTATTCCTTCAGAGCATCGATGTTATCAATGTGCGAGAGCTCAAGCCCCGGCATGGTTCGTCTGGCCCAAAGGATCACGATGGCCGCGCTGCCCAGAACGATGGCTAGAGTCCCAACCCTGCGCTGCCAATTGCTGATGCCGCGCTCCAGCAGCAAAGTGCGCGCGAAGGACGAACCCAAAAAATGGAGATTCAAGGTGGAAAGAATCAGCCACCACCCTGTTGCATGAACCCAATTTCGGCCGCCAAATCGGTTGGTGACCAGAGTCAAAATCAGCGTGGTGAATAGAATGGCCATTTGCGAGCGAAGCAGTTTGAAATGAATCAGGCCTTGGCGGCTGATTGGCGCAGGGAACAGGAACGCAACCTCGGCCTCGGTAAAGGCCAACGCCGCGCGTTGGCGCGGCAAGATCCAGGCCACCAGCACGATCACCAGCACAATCAAAGCGCCCAACGACTCATAAAGCATCAGATCCTGCGAGGAAGCGGCTGCCCCAAATCCTGCCGGGCCGCCACGCCCGCGAAATAAATAGCGGAAGAAATAAAAATAAAAATAGAGAGCGCCGACAATGCCCCCGAGCAGATATTTTGGTTGCTTGAGGCGCTTGAACCGCATGAGAAGGCGGTTCTTGACGGAATGGTATTGAAGGTAGATTAGGGCAGTGATCACGGAGGCGAGGATTTTGCATCGCGGGTGGCCCGGAAGAAGGCTGCCTCGAGGTTGGAATCGCCCGCTTGCTCGGAGAATTGATGAGTAATTTCCTCGATGGTACCATCAACGATCTTCCGGCCTTCCTTGAGAATCAGAATGTGCGAGCAGATTTCCTGGACCAGATGAAGCAGATGCGAACTGATGATAATGGCCGCGCCATCATACGCCCGTTTGAGAATCGAGTCTTTCATGCGCCGGATGCCCAGCGGATCCAGCCCCGTCAGCGGTTCGTCGAGATAAATTACTTTGGGGGAGTGCAGTAATCCGCAGGCGATGGCCAGCTTCTGTTTCATGCCGCGCGAGAGCTCGCCCGGCAGCGCGCTTTTCTTTTGCGTCAATTCAAGTTCGTCCAGCAATTGGGCCGCGAGAGGCTCATAGTCTCTGACCTGATAAATCCTTGCCGTGAAGGTCAGATGCTGCTCGACGGTCAGATAATCGAAGAGGCGCGGCTCGTCATTGACAAAGGCCAGTTGGCGTTTGGCGGGAATCGGATCGGCGGCGATTTCGTGGCCGCAAATGCGAATGGCGCCGCGGGTCGCCGGGATGATGCCCGATAGGCACCGGAGGGTCGTGGTTTTTCCCGCTCCATTGGGACCAACCAGGCCCAACACTTGACCGGGCTGCACCTCAAAAGAGAGAGCATCCACGGCAACAAAGGCGCCGTACAATTTGGTGAGTGCCTGGACTTGAATCATTTGTCGCCTGACCCAGGCGTGTGTGACACGCTGGGTGGGAAGAAACCGTAATCGGCACGACGGGCTGAGTAAAGCGCATTTGGCGGGTTTAGGCGCGACAAGGCATCTTTCGCATCTATTTTTCGGCTCTTTCGGCATTGCTTTTACCGGCAAGTTCTCGTATGAAGTAAGAGTCCGCATTGGTCCATAACGCAGGCATTGTCACTCAAGGTGCCCGTCGGCGAAGGACGGGCGCGGCAGAATTGTCCATGAGTTCAGCTTTTCGTAATGTCGTTGCGGTGTGGCTCGTTTTCGTTGGGGCACGCCCGCTCTTTGGTGTCAACGTTAGTTCATTTTCTCCGACCCTTGGCTCGGCCGGAGATCAGGTAACAATTACTGGCAGCGGATTCCCTACCACCCCTCCGCCGCAAAATTTGGTCGTAAGGTTTAACGGCATACAGGACACCACTGCCCAATCGACTGCAGCCGACGGATCCACTATTAAGGCTCAGGTTCCCGCGGGAGCTACATCGGGGCCTATTAGCGTGCAAGTCAATGGGGGGACACCGGCCTCCAGCGCTCAGGATTTCACCGTGATTGGACCGGGGCCTTACGTGACAAATTTCAGCCCATACGTCGGTTCAGCCTCAACCCTGGTTACCATCCAGGGTGTGCATTTCACCACGGCGACCAATGCCTATTTCGCAGGCGTGGCCGGCACAAGCTTTTTTGTCCAATCCGAAAATCAGCTTCAGGTCCGAGCCCCGTCCGGAGTAGTTAGCGGGCCAATTTCAGTCAAATCGCCCCAGGGCACTTTCATCAGTTCGAATTTCTACGTCGCGCCGACCCTTACCGGATTCTCGCCTGGGACTGGCCGCGCGAGCACTAATGTGACGCTCACCGGAATGAATCTTTTGGGAGCGACGGACGTGTTATTCAACGGCGTCTCAGGCATTCCTGGTCCGGCGACAAACAACACCTCTCTGAAAGTTACTGTCCCCATCGGCGCGAGCACAGGCCCCGTCCGGGTTCAGACGCCGGCAGGTTCCTTCACCACCACCAGCAATTTTGTTGTGCCGCCGACCATCTTTGGGTTTTCCCCCGGGGCCGGACCGATCGGGAGCAGTGTGACGATCACGGGAGCGAACTTTAATGTAGGCACGCCCGTGGTGCGATTCCATGGCGTGGCTGCGACGAGCATCAGCGGAGTTTCCTTCGGCCAGCTCACAGCCGTTATCCCTGTCGGAGCCACCACCGGCCCGATCAGCATCACCACTACCGATGG
>WNFR01009033.1_pt1 | contig 14326 bp, 15 predicted proteins | sample 5400221 | NCBI WGS metagenome assembly WNFR01 (sample SAMN13153357, study PRJNA577476) | soil metagenome | isolation source: 40 cm soil under Madrone tree | place: USA:California | collected 2016-06-14 | reverse complement strand
CACGATCTCGTACCGCAGCTTGCGGATGCGGTAGACCGCCATGGAGGCGACGACGCCGAGATCCTCGACGCGCGCGGGCGCGCGGACCCACTCCCGCGGCCACCCATGCAGGACGACCTCCTCCAGGATTTTCCGCCGGAGCCGCCGGGCCTCGACGGTCCAGTCGGCGCCGGTCGTGGGCGTCGGCAGCGTCGGGGTCCGCCGGGCCAGGTATTGCGTGATCTGGTACGTCGTTATCGCCGGCGGCTGGATCTCGGTCTCCAGGGCGGAGGCGACGCGCTCGGACGCCGTACCGGCGGGCACAGGGAGTAGCGCGAGCGCGACGAGGGTCAGCGTGCGGCGCATATGTGGCTGCGTAGCATAGCCAAAGCCGCCGATTCTGGCCAGCCCCGCGAGGGTCGTAGCTTTTACGATAATCGCGACAAAGATTCGTTAAAGATTCGTTAGTGAAGCGTCGTTGTCCGCTAGAATCGATGAATGGCTCACGTCGGTCAGCGCCGAGCCCTCATCACCGGCATCACCGGCCAGGACGGGTCGTATCTGGCCGAGTTCCTCCTGGAGAAGGGATACCACGTCGTCGGCATGGTGCGTCGCGCCTCGACCGAGTCGTTCGAGCGCATCGCGCATCTGCGGGACCGCATCGAGATCCGGGAAGGCGACTTGCTCGACCAGCTTTCGCTCATCACGCTGCTCCACCACGTGGATCCCCACGAGGTCTACAACCTCGCGGCGCAATCGTTCGTCCCGACCTCCTGGGAGCAGCCGATTCTGACGAGCGAGGTGACGGCGCTGGGGGCGACACGCCTCCTCGAGGCGATTCGCGTGGTCGACCGCAGCATCAAGTTCTACCAGGCGTCGTCGTCGGAGATGTTCGGCAAGGTTCGCGAGACGCCCCAGAGCGAGCTGACGCCGTTCCATCCGCGCAGTCCCTACGGCGTCGCCAAGACGTATGCGCACTACCTCACCATCAACTATCGCGAGTCCTACGGGATTTTTGCCTGCTCGGGGATTCTCTTCAATCACGAGTCCCCGCGCCGCGGCAAGCAGTTCGTCACCCGCAAAGTCACCGACGGGGTGGCGCGCATCAAGGCCGGTCGTGCCAAGCAGCTTCGCCTCGGCAACATGGACGCCAAGCGCGACTGGGGCTTCGCCGGCGATTACGTCCAGGCCATGTGGCTGATGCTGCAACAGCCCAAGGCCGACGACTTCGTCGTGGCCTCGGGCGAGACGCACTCGGTGCGCGAGCTGTGCGAGATCGCCTTTTCGCACGCGGGGCTGGACTGGCAGGAGCACGTGGTGGTGGATCCGGCGTTCGTGCGGCCGGCCGAGGTCGATCTGCTCATCGGCGACGCATCGAAGGCGCGCCGCGTGCTCGGCTGGGCCGGGAAGCATTCATTCCGTCAGCTGATCGAGATGATGGTGGACGCGGACGTGGCCGCCGTTCGCCAATCTGCCTGACCGTCGACCTGGACTACTTCTCCGACTCCTTGATCGCGCGCTCGTAGATCGCCCTCAGATCGGCCGGCATCGCCTCGAGGGAGTCGTACGTGCGCGTGCTGCCGGAGGCGTCGGTCACGGTGATCTTCGCGGTCCGCGAGCCGGCGGCGCCGACGCGCGCCTGGCCGATCCTGGCACGGAGCGCCGGCGGCACGTCGTCCAGCGAGGCGTACGTGGTGATCTGCCCCGTCTGGAGATCGCGCACGTGGTATCGCTCCGTCACCGCGATCTTCACGCTGACGGGGGGACTTGCCGGGGCCGGCATCGCGGCCAGCGTGGGGCGGTGGCCCCGCCAAGACCGGTGCCCGTAGGCGAAAATGAGCAGCAGCGCAGCGATGGCCAGGAGCACGATGTCGAACGGCATGCTCAGGTGTCCCCTCAGCGGGCCGCGCCGAGACGGCGGCCCGCGAATGCGTGCTCCGCCGGCTCGGCCGGCACCTCGCGGCGTTCGTCGGGTCGCCGACGCCCACGCGCCTCCGCCGCCTCACGGTGCCGGTCCGTCGTCCCGCCCGCGCGACTCTGCAGCGCCGCGGCCCGTCTTTCCATCCCGGGGCGTCGCACTTCCGCCCGCGCCTGGTGCTGGAACGCCCGCTCCTGCCCACCGTCACGCGCGCGGCCAGGGACCTCGGCCATGTCGGCGGCGTGCAGCAGGTGCTCGCGCGTCGCCCGGCGGATCGGGCCGAGGCGCGCGGCGTGGCGCGGGCCGGACACGCGAACGGTGTGACCGATCGGCAGGTGCGTCGTGTGCGTCGGCGCGTCGCGCGGGGCGATGGTGATGGGCTTGTGGGCCTCGAGAACGGTCACGTCCGAATCGGTCCCGGTCGCCTGGGCGACGATGAGGCTGCCACGGATGCCGACGATGGCGTTCGGCGTGGCGACCTCGGCCACCTCGCCCGCCCGCAGGCCGCCCTCGTGGACCTTGAAGCCGAGCTTGCCGCTCTCGAGATCCACGCGCGGGCGCATCGGATCGTCGATGATCGTCACGACCGAGCGTTCCCGGACGGTCACGGTGATGCGGCCGCCCATGAGGACGCGGATGACGGACTTCTCGGCGGTCTCGATGCGGTCACGCACGAATACGTCGTCGCGGACCTTCGCGGGCGCGCGCTCGGCGTTCCCCGAGTGGGTGATCGTCCCCTGACCGACGAGCGCGGCGACGGCGCCGATGGGCTGGGCCTGGGCGGCGGCGAGCGCCGGGGCGCCGAGCACCAGTGAGACGACGAGCGTCAGGCGATGCACGGGGAGCCGTCGATCGCATATGGAGTGCCAGAAGGCGAAGTCGGTGATCTTGCTGTGTTCTCGGCGAGGTCCGGCGCGGGGGGCGGTCAGGGGTTGTACGGCGGGCTGGCAAGTTTCTCGCCGAGGCGTGACTTACTGTCGCTCCTTGGCGCGCCGGGTTTCGGCCTCCGCGGCCGCGGCGCGGCGATCGGCGCGCAGGCGGGCTTCGTTGAGGAGGCTGATGGCAAAGCCGATCGCGACGAAGAGCAGCAGACCGCTGGCATCCTGAACGTCCTGGATCCGCAACGAGTAAAGGGGCGGAAGCCACAGATACGTCAGCGCGACCGCCGCCAGGAGGGTCGCGAGCACCCCCGGACCGAAGCCGCCATACCATCCCGCGAGAATGATCGCCGGGTAGAACGAGAGGTATGGATGCGCGAGGCTCCAGGCAGGAAGGACGAAGCTCTTGATGGCGATGACGACGGTGACGATGGCCACGCTGAGCGCGTAGTGCGTCAGCCACGAAGGTGGCGTCTTCATCGTGATCCTGTGGTCCTATACGGTGAGCGCAGCGCGAACTCTCTATGCGCGGAGGACACGGCCATGGTCATCGGTGTCGCCCATCTGAGCCCGATCCTGTCGATCGTCTTCGGGATCCTGATCCTGGTACTGCCGCGGCTCCTGAATTACCTCGTCGGCATCTACCTCATCCTGGCCGGGTTGCTCGGCCTCGGCATCATCCGCTGACGCGGCGCTGTCATGACCCACTCTTTGGATCGAGTGACGGGTCGAGTGGCGCGCGCGGCTCATCGCTGAGCTCGATCCCGCTCGCCTCCAGGCCCCAGCGTGTGACCTCGGTGACCAGGTCGTCGGTCGCGCTCAGGCGCTGGCTGAACTCGCGGACGAGCGCGCTGAAGAAGGCGAGACCGGCCGGCGGATTCTGGCCGACCACGGCGGTCAGGGTATCGCGGTCGAGCACGAGCAACTCGGTGTCGGCCTCGGCCTGCACGGTGGCCGAGCGCTGGAGCCCGCCGAACAGGTTCATCTCACCGAAGAACTCGCCGGGCCCCATGCGCGTGAGCACCTTGTCGACGTTGTGCGCGACGGCCTTGGAGATGACGAGCTGGCCGGAGAGCACGAAGTACATCTCGTCGCCGACGTCGCCCTCGCGGAAGAGCGTCTGGCCGGCCTGCACCGCGCGCCAGGTCATCCGCGATGCCAGCGTCTCGATCTCGGGGCCGCTGAATGCCCGGAAGATCTCCAGCGTGCGGAGGATGGCGATGGTGGCGGGCGCCGCGCCGCCCGCGCGCGGCCTCGCCGGCCCCCCGGCGGGCGCGACCGCGAAGCCCAGGGCGGCCAGGTCGGCGGCGACCGCGCGGGAGCGGCGGTCGCCGGCGGGGCGGAGGACGCCGTCCCTCTCGCGGCGGTCCAGGACGACGCGGACGCCTTCGAGTCCCGTGCACTGCCGGCACAGCGACTCGAAGACGTCGGGACGCGCGCGGGCCACCACGAGCAGCAGTGAATCCATCGCCCGATACTACCGCAGCGAAGTGGCCGGTGACCGACTCCGGACTGATCGTCACCGTGCGCACGTCGCGGATGTGGCGCGCGGCTTCGAGCGGCTCCCACTCGGGGTTCAACAGATCTTTCACGCCCGTCATGATGAGCGTCTTGGCCTTGATCGCGCGCAGCGCCTTCGCATAGTCGCGGCTCATGCCGGGCGTGGCGCCCACGTCGTGGCTCTCGTAGGCCCACGACTGGTAGATGTAGTCGTTGGGGTCGAAGACGCTGAGGACCGCGTCCTCCTGCGTCTTGAGCCACGGCAGCACGTCGAGCGGGTTGGCGAACTGGTCGCGGTACATCTCGGGCGTGCGCGCGACGGCGAAGAAGATGTCGCGCCAGATCCGCACGCCGTTGACGGGGATACTCGTGTAGTTGCCGTTGTTCCACGCGGGGTCGAGCATGATGGCCTTGCGCGTCGCCTCCACGATGACCGCGCTCCAGGCCGGTGTGCGCGCCAGCGGCACCAGGGCGACCAGGCTGTCCATGAAGTCCGGATGCGACACGCCCCACTGCAGCGCCTGCATGCCACCCATCGACGGGCCCACCACGGCCACCACGTGGTCGATGCCGAGCTTCTCCCCCAGCAGGCGTCGCTGCGACTCCACCATGTCGCGCATGCCGAACTTCGGGAATTGCATGCGCGGCTGCGCCTTGCTGTTGCTGGGGGAGGTGGTCAGCCCGTTGCCGATGGCGTCGGTGGCGACGACGAAGTACTTCGTGGTATCCAGGGCCTTGCCGGGCCCGATCAGGAAATCCAGACGGTGATGGTTGCCGGTCAGGGCCGTGACCATCAGGATCGCGTTCGATTTCCTGGCGTTCAGCGTGCCGTGAGTGACGTAGGAGATCGCGAAATCCTTGATGGCCTCGCCGCTCTCGAGCTTGAGGTCCCCCATCGGATAGGTCTGGTGGGGCGGGTCGCCCGGCTTGTGGGCGAGGGCGGGGGAGGCGGCCAGGAGCACGACGGTCAGGGCGAGCAGCCGCGTCATAAACGACCTCCGCGTGTGGGTGGCGTCGTGAAAGTGGCGCGGATTGTAACAGACCGCGTATCATAGCGGGGTTATGCCGGACCGCGACGTTCCGCGCGTCCTGGTGATCGACGACGACGTGCGCGTGCGTCATTTCCTCACGACCGCGCTCGGCGCCGCCGGATTCGCCGTGACGGCCACCGGGACCGGCGAGGAGGGGCTGCGGCTGGCCGCTTCGCGCCCCGAGCTCGTCGTCCTCGACGTCGAGCTGCCCGACCTCTCCGGCCGCGAGGTCTGCCGCCGGCTCAAGGCCGCGGAGGACACCGCCACCATTCCCGTGCTCATGCTCTCCGGCGTCTTCACGGCGGCGGTGGATCGCAGCGAGGCGCTGGAGGACGGCTCGGACGCCTACCTCACGAAGCCGGTCACCTCGCGCGAGCTGGTGGCGATGGCGCGCGCCCTGTTGCGCACGGCGCGGGCCGAGCGGCGCAGCCACGAGCACCAGCGCGCCGCGGAGGAGCTGCGGCGGCGCGTCGCGCAGAGCAAGGCGATGGTGGACGTCGCGCGCTCGATCACCGCCTCGCTCGACCTGCAGGGCGTGCTCGACCGCATCGTGGACGAGGCGTGCCTGTTGCTGGGCGCCCGCCGCGTGGCCATCGCCGTGCTGGAGGCCGGCGCTGAGCCGATGCCGATCATCCGCTTCCGCGCCGTGCGCGGGCTGTCGCCGGGCTTCGCGCAGCGGCTGCGCCCGCTCAGCTGGCGCGATGGCACGACGCCCATCGCCATCCGCGAGCGCCGACCGATCTGGACGGCGGACATCCTCACCGATCGCGCGCTCGAGCTGACGCCGCCGACGCGAGCGATCATCGAGGCGGAGGGCTACCGCGCGGTGCTGTCGGTGCCGCTGCTGGCGGGCGAGCGCGTGCTCGGCGCCATCGTCGTCTACCGCGACCTCGTCGGGCCGTTTTCCGAGGACGACATCGATATCACGCAGGTCTTCGCCGCCCAGGCGGCGGTGGCGCTGGAGAACGCCGACCTCTACCGCCGCGCCTCCGAGCGCGCCGAGAAGCTCACGACGCTGAGCGCGCTGACCCGCCTCATCACCGGGGCGGCCTCCAGCCGTGAGGTCTTCGGCGCGGTGGCGGAGGCGGCGGTGCGGCTGCTCGCCGCGCGCGCGAGCCAGGTGTGGGTGGACGACCCCGCCAACGCGATGCTGCGCATCGAAGGCACCGTGTCGGTTGATCCGACGCTGGCCGAGAGGCTCGGCAAGTTCAGGATCATGCCCCACGGCGACGGGCTCACCGGCGCCGTGTTCGCGACGCGAACGCCCATCTTCGTTCGCGACCTGCGATCGGATCCGCGCTTCCGCGCCCAGGCCCTCGTCGAGGAGGGCGCCGTGCGCGCCTACGCCGGCATTCCGCTGGTGGCCGCCGAGGGCGTGGTCGTCGGCGTGCTCTCGCTCCTCTTCGGCGAGCGCGGCGATTTCACCGACGAGGAGAAGGATCTCGTGCGCCTGCTGGCCGATCAGGCGGCCATCGCCATCGTCCAGGCCCAGCTCTACGGCGAGGCCGAGGGGCGGCGCCGCCGGGCCGAGGCGACGGCGGACAATCTCGAGCGCAGCCAGGGACAACTCGTGAAGACCGAGCGCCTGCGCGCGCTCGGCGAGATGGCGGCGGGCGTGGCCCACGACTTCAACAACCTGCTCTCGGTGATCCTCGGGCGCGCCGAGCTGATGTTGCGTCGCGTGCGCGAGCCGAGCATGATCCGTGATCTGGAGGCGGTGCGGCGCGCGGCGCAGGACGGTGCCGATACCGTGCGGCGGATCCAGGAGTTCACGCGGACGCGGCGGACGCGGTCCTTCGAGCGCGTGGATCTGGCCGATGTCGCGCGCGAGGTCGTCGAGCTGACGCGTCCGCGCTGGGAGGTGGAGGCGCAGAGCCGCGGCGTGCGCTACGAGTTCACGGTGGAGGGGCTGGCGCCGCCGGTGGCGGGCCGGCCCGAGGAGCTGCGCGAGGTCCTCACCAACCTGATCACCAACGCCGTGGACGCGATGCCCGAGGGCGGCCGCTGCACGGTACGCCTCGACGCTCGACCCGACTGGGCGACCATCTCGGTGAAGGACACGGGCGTGGGCATGCCCGAGGAGATGCGGCGCCGCGTGTTCGAGCCGTTCTTCACCTCCAAGGGCCCGCGCGGTACGGGGCTCGGCCTGGCCGTGTCGTGGGGCATCGTGACCCGCCACGGCGGGACGATCGAGGTGGACAGCGCCCCCGGCGCGGGCAGCACGTTCGTCGTGCGGCTGCCGATCCCCATCGCGCTCCCCGACTCCGTGACCGGCATGACGGTGGCGCCGCCCTCGCGCACGGCACGCGTGCTGATCGTCGAGGACGAGCCGGAGGTGCAGGCCGTGCTCGCCGACATGCTGCGCGAGGCGGGCTACGTCGTCGTCGTCGCCAAGGACGGCCCCGACGGTCTGGAGCGCTGCGAGCAGGAGCCGATGGACATCGTGCTCAGCGACATCTCGATGCCCGGGCTCTCGGGCTGGGACGTCGCCACGCGGCTGCGCACGCGCTTTCCGGAAATTCCCATCGGCTTCGTCACCGGCTGGGGCGATCAGCTCGATCCCGAGCGGCTCACGCGCACCGGCGTGAGCTTCGTCATCGCCAAGCCGTTTCAGACGCTCGACGTCCTGCGCCACGTGGCGCAGGCGCTCGGCGCGCCCCGCCCCGCCTCCTGACGGTCTCGTCGCCGGGCCGGCTCAGCGGCGCTTGCGCTCCCGCAGATCGAGCGTGCCCGGGCGGCGGCGCGGATCCTCGCCCCGGGGGAAGATCTGCGTCTTCTGCACCTTCTGGGTGCCCGTGGTGGGCAGGGAGGCGACGAAGAGAATGAAACCCGGCGCCTTGAAATACGCGAGGCGCGCCATGCACCACTCGAAGATGCGGTCGGCGAGCGCGGCGTCGGCGGTGATCCCCGGCATCGGCACCACGCAGGCCATGACTTCTTCTTCCCGCATCTCGTCGGGGACGGCGAGCACGGCGACCTGCGCAACCTCGTCGTGGGCCTGGATCACCGCCTCGATCTCCGCGGCCGCGACGTTCTCGCCGGCGCGGCGGATGATGTTCTTCTTGCGATCGACGAAGTAGAGCATGTCGTCGACGTCCTGGCGCACGACGTCGCCGGTGTGGAACCAGCCGCCACGCCACGCCTCCTCGGTCGCCCGCTCGTCCTTGAGATAGCCGGCGAAGAAGCCGTGGCGCGGCCCCCCCCGCCCGCCCCAGCGCACCAGCAGCTCGCCCTCCGTCCCGCGCGGCACCTCGCGGTCCTCCGCGTCGGCGACCTTCGCCTCGAGCCCGCCGAACGGCCGGCCGAAGGCGCGCGTGTGGATCATGCGCGGCTCGCGGTTGACCATGGTGACGCGTCCGGTCTCCGTCATGCCCCAGGCCTCGATCAGCGGAACGCCGAAGCGCTTCTCGAACGCCTCGTGCAGCTCGGGCTCGACGCCGGCGCCGATGCCGAACTTCACCGTGTGCTGTCGCTCTTCCGGCACGACGGGCTGGTTCAGCAGCATCGGCGGCATCACGCCGAGGTAATGCACGATGGTCGGCCGCGTCGCCACGACATCCTTCCACCATCGCGTGGGGCTGAAGCGCTCGGGCAGGATCAGGCAATTGGCGGTGAGCATCACGCACGTCGCCGTGAGCGCCTGGCTGTTCATGTGGTAGAGCGGCAGCGGGTTGAGGATGCGATCGCGGCCGTGCTCGATGACGACGAGGCCGCCCATGTCGCGGTACCAGGCGCCGGCGTTCAGGTAGTAGAGGTTCGTCAGGACGCAGCCCTTCGGGCGTCCCGTCGTGCCCGACGTGTAGAGCAGGCTGCACTCCGTGTCGAGGCCCGGCTCACCGCCCTTCGGCGCCACGCGCGGCATCGGCAGCGTCGCCGGCCATGCCTCGGCATTGACCACGGGCAGCGGGTGCTCGCGCTCGCGCGCGACGGCCTCGAGGTCGGCCACGCGGGCGGCGACGACGACGGCGACGTCTGCGTCCGAGTGCTGCATCTGGTAGAGCACTTCGTCGTGCCGGTGCTCCGGATTGATCGGCACGATACTGCAGCCCACCGCGTTGAGCGCCAGGTAGTGGAAGAAGAACTCCGGGCGGTTCTCCAGCAACAGGGCCACGCGGTGGCCGTGGCCGTAGCCGGCCGCGGCGTACACGGCGCGCAGCCGCTCGACCTCGGCGGTCGCCTGCGCGTAGGTGTACTCGACGCCGGCCGGATGGTAGGCGCGGTGGGGTGCCGGCGGGGCGCAGAGAAAGGCGTGGTCGGGCGCTGCCGCGGCCGTCCCGGCGAAGACGTCGTAGACGGTCTTCATCGACGCGCTGATTCTAGCGCGAAGAGGCGGGAGCCGCGCCAGACGCCTTCGGCCGGCACGCTGCCGGCTGCTTTGCTAGGATCGCCCGCGGCACGTATGAGTGTGTCGAGAGGAGACGCCATGCCCGCCTATCTGATCGCCAACGTCAACGTCCAGGATCCCGCGACCTTCGAGGAGTACCGCAAGCAGGTGCCCGCGACGATCGCCAAGCATGGGGGCCGCTATCTCGTACGCGGAGGCCGCGTCGAGCGCCTGGAAGGCGCGTGGAATCCGACGCGCCTGGTGGTGCTGGAGTTCCCGTCGATGGAGCAGGCGCGCCGCTGGTACGACTCCGACGACTACGGCGCGCCCAAGGCCCTGCGGATGAAGTGCGCGGTGACGGACGCCATCTTCGTCGAAGGGGCCTGACGTCTACTACGAGCGTCGCGGCCGGGGTGCGGCCGCCGCCCCGGCCATCGTGTTCCTGCACGGCCTCGGCTCCTGCGCCGACGACTGGACCTGGCAGGTCCCCGCGTTCGAGCACGACCACCGGCTGCTCCTCGTCGATCTTCCCGGTCACTACCGCTCGCCGCTGCCGGCGGGCCGGCTGACCGTCGACACGATGGCGGACGCCGTCGGCGCGCTGCTGGCGCGCCTCGGCGAGCCGCCGGCGCACGTGGTGGGACTCTCGCTGGGCGGCTGTGTAGGCCTGGCGCTTGCGCTGCGCGCGCCGGAGCGTGTGAGGTCGCTGACGCTGGTCAACGCGGTCGCCCGCCTGCGCCCGGCCGGTCCCACGGCCGCCCTGCGCCTGGTCGCGCGGCTGACGCTGCTGGCCACGGCGCCGATGTCGGCGGTGGCGGCGCTCGTGGCGCGCGGTCTCTTCCCCCGGCCCGAGCAGGCGGCGCTCTACGAGGCGGCGGCGCGCAGCCTCGCGCGCACCCCGCGGCGCGCGTATTGGGCCGGGCTGCGGGCGCTGGCGCGCTTCGACGTGAGAACGGCGCTGACTCGCGTGCGGTGCCCGACGCTGGTGATGGCGGGGGCGGACGACGCGACGGTGGCGCTCGACGTGAAGGAGTCGCTGGCGCGGGCGATCGCCGGTTCGCGCTGGGTGGTCATCCCGGACTCGGGCCACGCGACGAACGCCGACAACCCCGACGCCTTCAACGCCACGCTGCGCGAGTTCCTGACCGCCCGCTGACGCCGGACCGCGCCGCCCGCCGGAGTACAATCGGCGCTCGTGTGGCTGCTCCTGGCACTGCCCGCCGCGCTGTTCCAGGTCCTGCGCAACGCCTCGATGAAGCGGCTCGGCCACGTGCTGGACGAGTACATCAACGTCTGGGGCCGGTTCACGTTCCTGCTGCCGTGGGCACTCGTCGCGTGCGTCGTCGTCGGCTTTCCCGCGGTCGAGCCGGGCTTCTACGGCTGGTGCCTGGCCTTCGGCGTCACGCAGACGCTCGCGACGCTGGCCCTGTCCAAGGCGCTGAAGCTCTCGGACATCTCGCTGGTGACGGCGCTGTGGAAGGTGAGCCTGCTGATCCTGCTCGGCATGGCCTGGGTCACGATCGGCGAGCGACCGAACGCGCTGGGAGTGGCGGGCGTGTTGCTGAGCGCGCTGGGCGTTTACCTGCTCAACATCCGGCGCGCCCGCGTGTCGCCGTGGGCGCCGCTCGTCGTGCTGGTGACCGATCCCGGCCAGCGCTACACCCTGCTGGCCGCGGTCTTCTACGCGCCCAGCGTCATCACGCTCAAGCAGGCGAGCCTCGCCTCGGACGCGGCGATGGGGACCCTCGGCTGCTACCTCGCGGCGAGTCTCATCGTGACCGCGCTCGCGCTGCGCACCTCGGCGCGTCACTTCCGCGCGGTGCCGCGCTACTGGAAGGAGTTCGTCTCGCTCGGCCTCTTCGCCGCGCTGACGACGATCCTCCAGGCGAAGGCGTACACGATGACGCTGTCGTCGTACGTCGAGGCGGTCAAGCAGGTGGAGATTCTGTTCGCGATGGCCATCGGCGTCTTCGTGTTCGGCGAGGCGCAGCGCGTGCGCGAGTCCGCGGTGGGGGCCGTGGCGATGCTGATCGGCATGGTTCTCCTCGCGCTCGCCTCCTGATCCCGGCGGCATCGTGCTTGCCTCCTCCCGCCGCGATGGAGGAGGACCCATGCGCAGATTGGCCGTTCTTACAACGCTCGCGCTCATCCTCGCCGCTGCGGCGCCGTTGGCGGCGCAGGACAAGCAGGACAAGCAGACCAAGCAGGACAGCAAGGGCGGGCTCGGCGGGGTGCTCGACACCCTCGGCAACGTCCTCGGCACCGGCACCCAGAAGCTGCACGGCACGGTGGTTGCCAACGAGGGCGCGACGTTCGTGCTGCGCACGGACGATCGTCGGACCTATCGCGTGGATGCCGCCGCGATCGATCCCCAGAAAGTCAGCGCGCTGACGCCGGGCCAGACGATCTCGGTGACCGCGCACGGCGGCGGTCAGGCCGGTGTCCTGACGGCGACGGACGTCACGGCGGATCCGAAGGGCGGCGGCAAGGCGTTTCAAGCCGTGAGCGGCACCGTCCAGGAGGCGGGGCGCCAGCGCGTGCTGTTCAAGACGCGCGACGGGCTCGTGCTGCCGGTGGACGTCAGCAACATCAACGGCCTGCCGTACCTCGCGCCGAACCAGCCGGCGACGCTCTATTACGAGCAAGGCCCGCGGCAAGAGATCGTCGGCGTGTGGATCCAGCCGGGCACGGCCGGGGCGAACGCGCCTTCGACGGGCGCACCGTCGGCGAGTGCGCCCTCCGCGAGCGTGCCGGCGGCGGCGCAGTCGCTCGAGGGTTCGGTCGAATCCGTCGGCGTGTCCGAGCTGAAGCTGCAGACCTCCGACGGTCGCTCGGTTGTCGTGGATACCTCCGGCGTCGATCGGCAGGCGCTTCGCGCGATCGGACCCGGCGATGCCGTGACCGTGATGGGCAAGAGCGGCGCTTCGCCGGACCGGTTCGTCGCTCAGTCGGTGCAACCCAAGCGCTGAGAGCGACAATTCGCTGGCAAGTCCCTTGCTCCATACGGCGGCTAGGAGGGGTAACTATGCGTTCACTCAGAGCGATCGCAGTGATCGTGCTTCTCGTCGCCGTGGCGGGCTGCTCGTCTCACATGGAGCCGGACCGCACGCTGCACGGTAGCTCGCCGTCCAACACGCTGGCGCCGCCGTCCACCTCCCGGGCGACGATCGCGGAAGGTGACGTCACGCGCGTCGACACGGGACAGCGCGTGATCGTGCTGAGCAACGGTCAGATGTACCAGGTCCCCGCGGACTCGATGGTGTACGTCAATGGCCAGCCGGTGGCGTGGACCACGGTCGAGCCCGGCTCGCACGTGATGTTGACCCAGGGCCAGCTCGTGGAGCTGCGTGACGGAAGCTACATGCTGGTGCAGACGCCAGGCACCGTCGTGACGACGCCGGGCGTGCGCCAGACGCTTTACGGTCGAGTCACGGACGTCGACCGGAACGAGATTCGCGTGAAGACCTCCGACGAGTCGTTCGAGGTGAAGCTGAAGGATCCGAAGTCGGCCGGCATCCGCAAGGGTGACAACGTGCAGATCGACCTGACGTTCACGCCGACGTCCCCCTCGGCGTTGCCTCGCAGGTAGTCGATCACCTGGGGGGCCCGTCCAGGGCCCCCCATTCTCTACCCCAGCGCCTGCTCCGCCTGCCGGAGCCGTCGCGACAGCGTGACGAGAATGCTCTGGGTCAGCTCGGGCGCCTCGCGCAGCAGCGTCGAGAAATCACGGCGCTTGATCACGAGCAGGCGCATCGGCGTATCGGCCACGACGGTCGCGGAGCGCGGCTCGCCGTCGAGGAGACTCATCTCACCGAAGTAGTCGCCGGGCTTGAGGCGCGTGCGCCGCCGCGCGGACAGCTCGACGTGCGCGGAACCGTCCATGATGAGGTAGAACTCGTTGCCGGGATCGCCCCGGCGCGCCAGCACGGTGCCCGCCGGCACCTCGATCACCTCGGTGATCTTGGCCACCGCCTTCAGCTGCTTGCGCGAGCACTCCTCGAGCAGCGTGACCTCTTCGAGGCGGGCGATCTTGTCGTCCTGGGTGACACGCCCCCCGAACGACCCCGACGGCGGCAGAGACGCGCGCAGGCTCTCCGGGATCGAGCCGTCGAGAATGCGGCTGATGAGCTCCATGGCGACCTCCCCCGGACAAGCGTACCGCGGGAGCGCCGCGAACGGCTAGGGCTGCAGCGCGTCGACGCGTTCGCGCAGGCGCCGCAGCACGGAATCGTACGATTCGGTCTGGAGCAGCCGGGTGAACTGCGCCTTGTAGCCGCCGACCATGCTCGTGCCCATCATACGGATATCCCACACGCGCCAGCGCTCACCGTCCCGCACCATGGCGAAGTCGAGCGGCATGCCCGGGCCATCGTTCTTGACTACCTTCGCCTGCACGACGGCGCGGTCGCCGTCCACCGCGTCACCGGTGACGACGATCTTCTCACCCTCGTAACGGTCGAGGCTCTTGAGATACGCGCGATTCAGCAGCTCGCTGAAGAGCGTGACGAACGCACGCCGCTCGCCCTCGCCGAGCGTCTGCCAGTGCGCGCCGAGCGTACGGCGGCCCATCTCGTCCCAGTCGATGAGCTCGTCCGTCACGCGACGGACGGCCTGCCGGCGCGGTCCGATCTGCGCGTCGCCCTTGAACTCGGGGTCGCCCAGGACGGCCAGCACGCGGTCGATCTGCGAGGCGAGC
>WNFR01005241.1_pt1 | contig 14329 bp, 8 predicted proteins | sample 5400221 | NCBI WGS metagenome assembly WNFR01 (sample SAMN13153357, study PRJNA577476) | soil metagenome | isolation source: 40 cm soil under Madrone tree | place: USA:California | collected 2016-06-14 | reverse complement strand
GCGTCATCGCGGACGTGCAGTCCGCAAATTGCAGGCCCAACAGGGCGGTCAACGCCACGACGATGAGTAGTTTCTTGCTCATTGCCCTCTTTTGACTCTAGGCGGATTGAACGCTTGAGTCAACAAACGGATACGGCCTTAACGGCCTTCGCAGGTGGATCAGCATCGGTTGTCTCTATGCGAAAAGGGGGGCACTGCGAGCCACAATGCCGGCCCGAAATCGAGACGCGACCGGACGTTGTTGGTGCGCCGAAGCGCCCATTTTGGTGCACTCTTGGTGCACTCTAGCGTGCGAATGGGATGATTCAGTGCAACCCACAGCGTGCTAAGTTATTCAAAAGATATGAAAAGTGGTGAGTACGAACAGGGCAGGTAGATTTCGCAAACCGCCGCATTCAGCCACTCTGCCACCTCTCCGCGGTTTGGCTTCAACAGTTTACTATCAAACGGCAAAAACACCCTGGCCAATCACTCGCCAGAACGTAGCTCTTCCAGGGTCGCCTGCATCTTCCGCAATCGCTGCCAGCACGGGCTGGTTCGAATACTCTGTAGGGCACGCAATAGGGATCATTCGTGTAGAGCCAGCAGCTACGGCGATCCACATTGAGATTGGGACCTTGGCAAGTTCGGGAGTCCTGATGAGGAATTGCCGTTTCGGCAGGAGCGTTGCGCTCCATTCGACCGCGGTGCCGTACAAATGAAACTGGCGACGGTACAAATCCTGATCCATATCGGGATTGGTGAGAAAAATCCTCGTGGCACAGCTCTCGACGATGATGCCGAGCAGCACCGATCGCTTCAGCTCGTCGAGCCTACCAGATAGGACACTTGGATTCTAGGTGGCATCGGCTGCTAACCGAAATGTTCAAGTCGAGTCCTGCGGCCCAGATTTTACTAAGATGTATTCCGGATTTTATTGGGTCTTCTTCGAGACACGAGCGACCAACTCGCCCAATCTCGAAAGCAGAAGCTTTAGCCTCTGCTCAGAGAGATATTGATCCAGGTCAGGCATGGATCGTTTCAATTCACGCGTTGCATCTTCCACGGCAAGCGGTTCGGCAACTACCCAAAGGCAGAATTCCTGGTTCTCCAATCCAGCTTTGCAGTAGGAAACCACTGTTTCGAGGAGATCGGCTCTGGTCTCGTAGAATAGGCAAAAATGGCTCCCCCAAGGTATGTCTCCGACGACCTCGACTCCGGTTTTCCGCATCTCGGTGCACATCGCGGCTACCTCCCAAGCTTCATCTTGGAAAATCTGCTATAGCGGGTGGGCTCGGCGACGGAGGGAATTGCAAGACTGCGGCGTTCGAATCAGCGGTAGTAACGTCGGGGATGCAGCGCTCCGCTGCGCCATCGCTTACCTCACCTGGATCGCGCAGATCGTAATCTTCGGATGATAGCGCGGTAGGGTCGGCTTGACAATTGCGCCGCCGGGCCTTTCGGGCAAGCGGCTGCAGGTCGTCGCGCTTTCTAACGTTGCGACCAGCATAACCGCACCGAGGCCGATAAGAATCCGAAAGCTTCACGGCAGGAGCTCGTTCCGCAAATTCACGCCATCAGCGACGATACGCACCACTAGATTCATGCTCTGCTAACCGACCACCAGAAAGAATTGGAAAAGGCGATGCAGCAACGCGAGCATAATGGTGAAGAAAACAGACGACGATCTGCTCCACCTGCGGAAGAGTCACCAGAGCCATCTTCTTTCGCCGCTTGATATATCTGAAATCCGGCCGAACCGTAATAGAGCTAACCGGTGACGCGGCCCCCAGCGGTACGGAGCCGCGTTGTTTCGTTATTGATTACTTAGTTTCGATAATATGCTATTCGGATCGTGGCGGCCCGATAGTGCTTTGTAATTTTTGAAACTCCTGCATCTCGTGTTGAGCTTGCGCGGTTTTGCCCTGTTTGCGATATAAGCCGGCGAGCCCGAAATGCGACTGCGCGGCGAGCGAAGTGTCTTTTTCCAATTCCACTACCTTCAACCATGATTGCTCGGCAGTCGCGTTATCGCCGTCAAGAGAGGCTGCTTTACCCAGCGAGTAGAGCGTCTCCGGCATTTCCGGCTTTAGTTCATTGGCGCGTTTCAGTTCGACCAATGCGTCGTGCGATTTTCCTTGCTGCAGCAAAGCTGCGCCCAGGCGATACGCGGCTTCAGCACTGCCCGACCGGAGTTTAGCCTCCGCGCGAAATTCGGTTTCCGCTTTTGGCCATTGCCCGGAATTCGCGTACACCTGGCCCAGTTCCAAATGAAGTCCGGGGAGATCGGGCCGCAGGCGCAACGCTTCCAAATATTCTTTCTCGGCTTGAGGCATTTGGCGTAACACAAAATAGTTTTCCGCTAAGGCCTGGTGCGCACGCGCGGAATCGGGATGTGTAGCAAGCAAAGTATCGATAGAAATTTTCGAAAGCAGCCCGCTGGCATGGCCCAGGTAATATTGTAAATCGGGGTCGTTGGGACGTTTCGAAAGGGCCGCGCTGAAGTTAGCAACTGCCTCGTTGAACTGGCCGGTTTCGATCTGTGCAATTCCCAGGGCGTCCATTGCGCCGACGCGTTGGAGATGGGGGATGGCGTCGGCGGCATAGCCTTGCGCCAATAGTGCATAACCCAAATATTGGTGAGCGACCGCGAGATCCGGACTCATCTCAAGAGCGCGCTTGAGCGGCGCGATGGCTGCACCGTAATCGTGCTTTTCCATATACGCGGCGCCCAGATTCACAAACGCATCTGCAAGCGCGGGGTCCAGCTCGCTCGCCTTGCGAAACTCCGTGATTTCCGTCTCGACCTGGTGCTGCTTGCGCGCTTCAAGGCCCGTCTGCATATGTTGCAGCGCGTCGGACGATGCTGACTGCCCTGCCAGCCATGCAAGCAAGACCAGCCGCGCAAAAAAAAGATGAATCATGGATGCTCCGGCTCGTGAACTTCCAGAAATTGATCGGCGCGAACGTCACTCAGCGATTGCTTGGCGCCCGAAGGCCAAAGAATTTCAACCGTAGCTTTTTCGGTGGTACCCAGCCCGAAGTGAAGCCGCTTGTCATTGGCGGAGACGTAGCTGCCGGCAGAAGTTGCGAAACGAGTTTGGCCGTTGACGCGCACGCGCGCGCCGTATCCATCGCGATTGCTACGCGTGCCTCGCAAGATAATTGAAAGCCAATGGCCGCCTGTGGCGCGGTTGAGGAGCAACATGGGAGGACCGCCGAGAGTCGTCAGAACAACATCCATAAAACCGTCGTTGTTGATGTCGCCGAAGGCCGCGCCGCGCGCGGCAATGGGAGTAGTCACGCCGGAATCGGCGCGTTCGAAATGACCATTATCATTCAGCGCGAGCAGCGGCAATTCCTTGTATCGCAAAGAAGCGTCGATTTGCTGGACGTTGTCGAGTACGTGGCTTTGGGCGACGAAAAGATCCTTCCAGCCGTCGTTGTCGAAATCTTCCAGGCCCACGCCCCAGCCGGAACTGCCCGAGGTAAGTGCGCCAAGACCGGTCTCCAGGCTTTGATAGGTGAACGCCCCTGCACCGTCGTTATGATACAACCCGTACAGTTCGCGCGGCAAAACGGTGACGATCACGTCGGGGCGGCCATCGTTATCGTAGTCCTGAAAAACCGTGCCCATCCCGGAAAGACCCTTACCGTCAGACGTGAGCGCCGCGCCAGATTCCAAAGCGCATTCGTTGAAGGTACCATCGCCATTGTTGTGGAAGAGATACTGCTGCATGCCGTCGTTCGAAACAAAAATATCGGTGAAGCCGTCGCCATCATAATCGGCGAACGCAACGCCGAGAGCTCTTCCCTTCTTTGCTGAGAATCCTGCGCGCGTGCTGACGTCTTCGAACGTGCCATCGCCGCGATTCCGATAGAGAAGACAAGTAGTGGCTGGAAAAACGCTTGGCGGACAATAAGTGTGCCAGTCACCACCACAAATTTTGTTGTGATCGGCGTCCCACTCCATGTAGCGCGTGACAAATAGATCGAGAAGACCGTCATTGTTGTAGTCGAAGAAGCCCGCGGAAGCAGACCAGCCACCGCCTGCGACGCCTGCTTTGGCGGTTACATCGGTGAAGGTGCCATCGCGGTTGTTGTGATAGAGAATGTTCTTGCCGTAGCTGGTGACGAAGAGGTCCGGATAACCGTCGTTATCGTAGTCACCAACCGCCACACCCATCCCGTAATTACCATTCCCAGCGCTGGCTAGGCCGGCTATCTGAGTAACATCGGTAAAGCTGCCATCGCGATTCTGACGGTAGAGGCGATTCCAGTAGCGAGGATTCGCACGATCAAAATTTTCAGGAACATGGAGCGACTCGGCGATGTGTCCGCCGTTCACGAGAAAAATATCGAGGAGGCCGTCGTTATTGTAATCGAAGAGCGCCACACCGCCGGGCATGGTCTCGATCAGGAATTTTTTCGGTGTCGGAGAATTCTGGAGAATGAAATCGATGCCACGAAGCGGCTTCACATCGAAGATGGGCGTCGCAGCCGCCATAGCCGCGCAGCTCAGAAAATCACGCCGCGTAGGCCGGCGAATCATGGCTGGAAATGGCTCCTTGTCCGCATGGACAGTGCGTATTTATTTTGACGCGCGAGAATAGCCTAACACGAAGAGAAATCGCAAAAGATGTTCTCGACGAAAAACAACTAGATGAGTGCGCGGACGGTTGGAAAACGGAGCAGCCCGGGACGGATGTCGACAACACATCTTATCCCGGGCTGTTCCTGTATTAGAAGACGAACTTGAGTCCGAACTGCACTAGTCTCGGATTAGTCCCGGCGGCTGTGCTGCTTACCACGCCAAACGTAGACGACCCTACGCTGGTGTTGGGAGGAGCAAATTGTGTTCGGTTGAAGAGGTTGAAAAACTCGGTACGGAATTCAAGACCTAGCTTCTCGTCGGGCCCAAAACGCGTTCTTTTGAACAGCGAGAAGTCCCAGTTGTTTACGCCGGACGCGCGAAGGTTTGGATCGGTGCGTGACTCATTGCCGAAGGTGAAGTCCGCCGGTGACGTGAAGCAAGCGGTATTGAACCACTCACTCAGCTTGGCCGAGCCACCCGAAGGCGCCGACTTGTTGCAGCCCGCGACGACATTCGGGCGCGAACCAGCACCGAACAACGTCGTGTAGTTGGCAATGCCATTGGAAAGGACCAGTGGGAAGCCGCTCTGGAAAATGGTTACGCCGTCGACGCCCCAGCCGCCGATGAGTTTATCCATAACACCAGTCGAGCCGGCGAAGTACTTTTTGCCGCGGCCGAAAGGAAGATCTAGAACATAGCTGATCACAAGGCGCTGAGGCACGTCCTGAGATGATAGGGAGCGCTCGCCTTTCAGGTTGTTGAAGTCCTGGATGCTGCCGCTGCTGGCCTCGAGCCAGTTTGTGAGGGTATCCGCATCGCTGATCAACTTCGCATTCGTATAAGCAACCAGCAGCGAGCCAGCACCCGCGAAGCGACGCTCAAGGGTTAATTGTAGTGAGTGATACGTACTGTTGTAATTGCCCTGACCGGCAAGCTTTAGCCCAGTGTATTGGGGATAGGGCCGGTCGAGCTGGCCCGTGGTTGTCGTCGGACCCGAAAGGGCGAAAGCCGTGCCGGTTGTGGCATCGAAGAAAGGATTTGGGACCGACTGTAACGCGGTTACTTGCGGTGCTCCCACGACCGCAGGGGGTGTTCCTGAGCAGCGCGTGGGAAACGTTGTGTTGTGGGCAGCATTGTAAGCTACGATGGCCGCGCTCTGTGCTGCGCACTGCGGCGCAGCCTGGGACAGGAAGTTGTCTCCGATTTGATCGATCTGCGAGTCATAGAGTTCCAAGTGAGTGCCCTTTGAACCGACGTACGCTGCGGATACGAAAAAGCCCCCGGGCAGATTTCGCTGGATGTTCAGATTCCACTGCTGCACGTACCCGGCCGGATGATCGCCCAGGTCGGCGACCGTGAAGTTCTGAACCGTTTGCGTTGCGTATTGTTGGGTGCCAACGACTCCCAGAGTACGGCCGACAGGCGGCACGATCTCCGGCAAAAACGGGGTATTAATGGTGTTCACCGGGTGCGTGCCGTCTATGGTTCCCGTGAAAGATGTCGTCGCGTCATTCACCAAATCGTTGTTCGGGTTCAGGCCGAACGAGACGTAGTTCGGAATCCAAAAAATTCCGTAGCCGCCACGAATGACCGTCTTCTGATCCAGGCTGTATGCAAATCCGACCCTCGGAGAAACGTTGGTTTTGTCGAGGGGGATGTTAGTCCGTTTGCTTGGACTTACGAGGAACACGTCGCCACGAAGGCCCGGTAGGCCAGGCACGTTGGTCAAGCCCGCCGTGGTCGCGGGACTGGCAAGCCAGTTTTGCGCGGTGGGATCAAAATAGGATTGCCGGTTGAAGCGTTCAGACCATGGCCCTTGTAAGTCGTATCGAAGGCCCAGGTTCAGAGTGAGTTTTTTCGTAAGGTGATAAGTGTCATCTGCGTAGAACCCGCGATAGATTTGCTGGCCAGCAACCAATGCAGGCACAACCGCCTGACCAAAGAAGTGGTTTTCCACGCTGCTGGGATTGTCCGCGAATCCCAGCAAGAAATCCGCGAAGCCGTTGCCTGAGAAGCAGGCCAAGCCTGATCCGCAGAAGGCGAACGAACCGCTCGCCACGTTGGTTTGCGCGTAGTTATCGCGGCCGATCTCCAGCTGAAAGCCAAGCTTCAGGGTGTGACGTCCGCGCACCATGGTGACGCTGGGAGAAAAGTTGATTTGGGTGTTGCGGTCTTGAATGAAACTCTGTCCCTGCGTACACATAATATTGTCGGCAAAATCAAATATGCAGGGAGTTGGCGGCGTCCTCGCGATCGACGGAACGGCATCGTTGTACTGCGCCGGCCAGCCGATGGTTGTGAGGTCAAAGCCGGAGTTGGTCGGAGCACGGTTGTACGCGAAACGGCTGAGGCTGGCGTTCACACCGATAATGGTCGTTGGAGTGAGCGAATAGGTATATCCGAGAGCAGCCGCATTACTTGAGTATTTTTCCGAACAACGGTCGGCGCACAGACCCGTTCCCAGTGGATCAACCGGCAAGTCAAGAACGTTCCAGTAAGAGTCGCGGAAGAAGATACGCTGTTTGGTGGTGAAAACGTGGTCGAGTCGTCCTACGACCTGGTTCTGATTCCCTCCACCGCTGGTGGCCGTCGTGAAGTTGTTCGTGATGATCCCCGTGAGTGGATCAGGCGTGCCGGCAGTATTGGGCGCCGGGAAGAACTTCAGTAGCGCCAGTGAAGTCGGGTTCAGACGGCCGGTGGGGATTTGGTTTCCAGCAAACGGAACGGCCGCCCCGGAAAAGCCTGGGCAAGCCACGGCTGTGGTCACGGTTCCACCGCAGGGATCCACAATTTGCGTTTTAATCGCCGAGAAATTACCTGCCTCCTCGGCGGCTGTTGGCACGGTCGTCGTGAACGCCGTTCCGGTACGCAGGCGGAAGCCTTCCCAGCTGAAAAACCAGAAGGTTTTATCACGGCCGTCATAGACGTGCGGAATGTAGAGCGGTCCGCCAGCATTGGCTCCGAACTGGTTCTGCGTGAACGGTGGCCGTTTCTGTCCGGCCCTATTCAGGAAGAAATCGTTCGCGTCGAGAACTTTGTTGCGGAGGTATTCGTAGGCTGCGCCATGCAGGCTGTTAGTGCCGGATTTCGTGCTGAGGTTAATTACGCCACCTGAGAATTTGCCCCAGTCGGCGCCAAGATTGCTAGTCTGCACTTTGAATTCTTGGATGGAATCTTGAGTGGGAATGATCACCGGCAAGTTGATGTACCCAATGTTCAGAGGTTGGCCATCAAGGTATTCGGCGCTTTCGTTGCCAAACGAACCGTTCACTTGATAATTTCCCCAGCCAAACGGGTTGACGCCAACCGGTGTACCGGTGGCGCTGCCTTGCGGAACCACCGACGGCGCGAGTGCGACGAGATTAAAGACGTTGCGTCCGTTGAGAGGGAGCTCATTGGCTTTGCGCTCTTCCACGACCTGGCCCAACGAAGAAGTCTCAGACTGGAGCTCCGGCGTTTCGCCGGTGACCTCAACGGTCTGAGTCACCTCACCAACTTGCAATGGCAAGTCGATACGAACGACTTGTCCGACTTCGACGATGACTTCCGGACGCGTCACGCGCTTAAACCCTGTTTTTTCAACGTCGATGCGGTAGCGGCCGGGCAGCAGGTTCACGACGGAATAGAGTCCATCGGTGCCGCTTTGCTGCACACGTTTCTCAGCCGTGTCGAGGTTCGTCAGAGTGACCTGAGCGTCCGCGATGGCTCCGCCAGAGACGTCAGAGACAGTGCCGGCAACGGATCCATAAGTGGTCTGTGCTGAGAGCCGCGGGGCGAAGACGGTCGCGAGGGACAAAAACAGCGCGAGTTGCAATAACGCGCCTAATACCAAATTAGATCTTCTCTTCATGTGTACTCCTACCCCTCAAGGATTCGCCGGCACTTGCATAACCGGCGAGACAGACCACCCCGCTTGAGTTCCAGCACCGGAACCCACAGCTTTCACACAATTCCCTCGACAAATTTACTGGTCTGATTATGAGTACGAGGTGAGGCGGGACTTTGTACCAGGCGTGTTTGCGGAAATCGGAAAGCAGAACAATTTGGAGGGCAGAACAATTAAGTATGCGGAAAAGTAACGCTGATCGCTCTAGTGAATCGGCAAGGGGCGGCGAAAATTATTCGGATGGGTGTAGTTTAGGGGAGTTTAGGGATGATTCACTTCTTTACGAAGCAGCGCATATAGAAACGGCTTGCTGGTCGGCTTGTGACTGCCACCGCGCGGCTCGACAGTCACGAACACCGCATCAATTTCTGCCAACTGCTTGGGATCGTCAAAGCGCAACACCCAGCGGCGATTTGACTCATTGTCCATGTAGAGTATGCCCAGATTCATGGGCAACGGCTGCTCTCCCTGTGGTCCTTCGTGCTGGCCCCAAACCTGGAATGTGCTGGCATTTACAACGCCCGGCTCGCGATCGAGATCGAATGCGTAAAAGATGAGCGACTTCCCTTGCGTGTAGAAAACTCGGCCAAAAGGCTTTTTGGTTCGGCTGCTGCCGTCAACATCGAAAACATCCGCGATGTAGAGCTTTCTGGCGCCCATCAGTTCGCGGATATCTCGGTCGGAGGTTAGGTATTGCTCGGCGTCCTTCAGGCGGCGTTCTTGATCACGGTTGGTCGCGGAGAGATCGGCAATCTTCGATTCAAGCGCCGTGCCTTGCTGGAGAGTCTTGTCGCGTTCGGAGCGGAGGCCCGCCAGTTCGGTTTTGTCGTTTTGGTATGCCTGACTAACAGATTGAAGTTGAGCATCCAAGTCCGTGCGTTGTTGCAAAAGCGATTGTAATTGGGCGGCGGATTGGCCGTTCGCCGTTGCGAGTTCGCTTGAGCGAATCTCCACGGCACGCAGCGCAGACTGAAGCTTTTCAATTTCCCGCTGTTTGGCGGAACTTTCCGACTGCAATTCGGCGAGCTTTTTTGTCTGCGCAGCTGAGAGTTCGCCGGCAGCGTTCTCCTGCACACGTTTCTGCACCGAACCTTGGGTAAGGTCTGAAGTTGTCCTGACTTCGGCTTGTGTCTGTTTGTGAAGCCCGAGACGATAAGCTCCCGAAGCTACAGCGAGGATCAGGCCGGCGGCAAGCAACATCCCTGCCAAGCGATTCGCAGCCACGCGGCGCAAAAGGCCGGGCCAGACAGGAGCGGAAACGTGCTGATTACGCTGAAGCGCCATTTGCTGGTCGTTACTGACGCGCCCCAGCAAGCGCTCCCGGACGGACGCATCATCCCAAGCCGCTTCTTCAAGTCCTTCTCCGCTAGCATCAGCAAGGGTGCTCATCCCCTGCGTAGTCAGAATTCGATATTGGCGATAGATCTCCTGGCAGTCCTCACAGCCCTCCAAGTGAGCCCGCAATTCGGACAACTCAACTTGCGTCAGACTGCCCGCAGCCGCCAAAGCACAACGCTTCTTGAAAATATCCTGCTGGTCAGAGTCACCCCGAACCTTTAGCATCGTTTCGTTTCCCGAAGCTTCTGTACAAACGCGCTCTTACGCAGCCGTTCCAAACCGCGGTAGAAATGGTGTCTGGTATTTCCCAAAGGCTCGTTAAGCTTCTCGCCGATTTCCCGTAAGTCTAAACCTGCAAAGTAAAACAACTCAAGGGTGGCGCGCTGAACATCCGGCAATTCAGCAAAGGCCTTTTTCAGTTGCGCACGATTTAGCTTGGAGCCAATCTCGCGATCCAAGTCCGTTCCTCCCAATAATGTATCGTCGAGAGAAGCGATGTCTGTACCAAGGTAAAAACCTCTGCGCGCCAGGTGCTCTTTTCTGTCAAGCGCACGATGCAGGGCAACCTGGAGAATCCAATTCTTAACACTGCCCTTTGATCTGTCAAAAAGCGCGCACTTTTTGTAGAGATGAAAGAAAGCTTCCTGGACGACGTCCTCGGCTTCGCCGGTATCACGCACAACTCCGCGGGCGATCCTGAACACCAGGCGGGCGTAGCGGTCAAAAAGAATCTCCAGAGCGCTGGTATCGTTCGCTTGCAAACGGGCCATTGCGTCTTCGTCGCTCGGGATTCGCGTTTTAGGGATATGCGCAGGGCTAGCCACGCCTTCCCGGCTAGGGTCCCACACAATTGGAAATGTAAGAGCGCGTCGTGGCGGCATAGAACTCATGCGTAGATCCCAATTGGACGGATGAAGCGACACCCCTGAGCGAACACCCGTAACATCGGTGAGCTCCCCCGGCGAAGCTCCGACGCCCTCAAGAAACATACACCAAGGCAATCAGAAGTGAGAAGATTTTTCGATGTGAACGAGCATTTTTTGTTTTGGCAGAAAAGGGCCCGGGCAGCTGGTACAGATCGCGCTGGTAGACGTATATATTAGGATAGCGTCAACTAGTCCGTCAGGGCAGCGAGCTTAGAATAAGAACTTCAGTGCAAACTGAACCAGCCTGGGATTTGTTCCAGGGGCGGTTGCCGTCACAACCCCGAAATTCTGATTGTTAGCGGAACAGCATACGGTGTTGGGAGCGGCGAACTCAGTTCTATTAAAAAGATTGAAGAACTCGGTGCGAAACTCAACGCCGAACCGTTCATTGTTCGAGAACCTGGTTCGTTTGAATACCGCAAAGTCGAAATTCGCGATTCCCGCCGCGCGAAGGCGCGGGTCCACGCGGGGCTCATTGCCGAATTCAAAATCATCCGGCGCGCTGAAGCACGTAGCGTTAAACCATCCCGCAAGTCTGGAATTTGAACTCGTAGATGAGGCCGGATCGCAGCCTGGGACCACATTGGGCCGCGAACCTCCGCCGAAAAGCGTGGTTCCATTGACTTGACCGTTGGTGAAAACCAGTGGAAAACCTCGCTGGAAAATGGTCACGCCGTCGATGCCCCACCCCCCGATGACTTTGTCCGTCAATCCCTCGACGCCCGCGAAGTATTTTTTCCCTTTTCCAAAAGGAAGATCGAGGACATAGCTGATGACCAGGCGTTGAGGAACGTCCTGCGAAGACAAAGAACGTTCTCCGCGCAAATTGTTATTGTCTTGAATTTCTCCGACGCCCGGTTCCAGCCACGCCGTTAGCGTATCCGTGTCGCTGATGAGCTTTGCATTGGTGTAAGCCACCAACAACGAACCGGCGTCAGCGAAACGCCTTTGCACCGTTAGCTGAAACGAATGATAGATGCTGTCGAAAGAACCTTGTCCGGCGAGCTGCACGCCGGTGTACTGAGGGTATGGACGAAGAAGCTGTCCGACCGTCGTGGTGGGCCCAGTAAGTGCCAGGGCCTGGCCGTTGATGAAAAATGGATTCGCCACGGACTGCACCAGCGTTACGTTCTGCCGGGGATTCGGGAGCGAGGGATCGACCTGCGCAGCGGCCTGCGCAAGTAGTGCGTCGGAAATCTGATTGATCTGTTGAGAGTATTGCGGAAGGTGAGTGCCCTTCGAACCGACGTAAGCGGCTGAGACGAAGAAGCCCGCGGGAAGATCGCGCTGCAAATCAAGGTTCCACTGCTGGACGTATCCTTCCGGATGGTCGCTGGGATTGGCTTCGGTGATGGACTGAACGACTTGCGTCAGGAATTGTTGCGTTCCCGCAGTGCCCAAGCTCAGACCAGGGGGCGGCGAAATGCCGGCCGGGAATGGCAGAGCAATTGTGTTTACCGGATGAGTTCCATCCACGGTGCCGACGTACGTCGTCGCACCACCATTCACCATGTCATTTAACGGGTTCAAGCTAAACGCTGCGTAATTTGGAATCCAAAAAATGCCATAGCCGCTGCGCAGAACTGTTTTCGAATTGATGCTGTAGGCGAGGCCAACGCGTGGAGAGAATTCGTGTTTTTCCAGCGGCAAATTGTTTCTGTGATGGGAGTTGGCAAGAAATACGTCTCCACTGATTGGAGGCGAGCCCGCAGGGAGAAATTGCGTCAGGTAACTGGTCGCTGTCGGGTCAAAATAAGACAGGCGATTGAATCGTTCTGACCAAGGCCCTTGCAGGTCGTAGCGCAGCCCTAGATTCAGAGTGAGCTTGTTCGCGGCGCGCCAGGAATCGTCAAAATATAGAGCCTTGTAAATCTGCTGGCCCGCGGTAAATGCGGGAACCACCGCTTGCGCAAAAAAATGGTTTTCAAAATTGTTGAAATTATCGGCATATCCAAGCAAGAAATCCGCAAACGATAGACCTGTTCCAGAAACTCCTGGTAAAGAAGTGAAACAGGCCTGTCCGGAAACGCAGAAGTCAAAAGAACCGCTGGCGATGTTGGACTGCGCATAGTTGTCGCGCCCCACTTCGAACTGCACGCCTAGATGATATTGATGACGCCCGCGCAACATCGACAGGCTCGGCGAAAAGTAGTACTGCGTGTTGCGATCCCGGATAAAGCTTTGACCCTGGGTGCACATGACGTTATCCGCGAAATTCGCTACACACGGCGTCGGCGGAGTTCGCATCTCGGCGGGAATAACGTCGTTGTAACTCGCCGGCCAGCCAATTGTTGTTAGGTCAAAACCTGCGTTCTTCGGGCTCCGGTTGTAGGTAGCCGGCGGCCAGCACATTGCTATGATAATCCTCAAAGCAGCGGTCGGCGCACAGGCCGCTTCCCAGCGGATCGACAGGTAAATCAAGAACGTTCCAGTAGCTGTAACGAACAAAGAGTCTTTGCTTATTCGTAATGTTGTGGTCGATTCGCGCCACGACCTGATTGTGGTTTCCTCCAGTGGCCGCAGCGGTTGTGAAATTATTAGTGGTGGCGTTTGGATTATTAGGGTCGGGCCACAGATTCAGAAGCTTCGCAGACGTTCCGTTAATTCGGTCGGCCGGGAGAATATTGTTTGCGAAAGGTGTGGGAGTGGCGACGCTGCCCGGGCACGTGCCCTGAGCGTTTACGATTCCTCCACAGGGATCATAAATTTGGTCGATCACCACCGGTTTGCCGCTTGCATCCACACCTCTATCGTTGCAGACGCCGGCGGTGAAACCGGATTTGCATATTTCCGAAAAATTACCGGCTCTTTCCTGCGCGTCCGGAACGGTTGCAGTGAATGGTTCACGCGTGCGGAGCCGGAAACCCTCTCCGCTCACAAACCAAAACGTTTTGTTGCGTCCGCCAAGTCGCGAAAAGTTTAAGGGTCCGCCGGCATTGGCGCCGAATTGGTTTTGCACCCACGGAGGCCTCGCCCTGCCGACCGATTTCAGAAAGAAATCGTTCGCGTTGAAAATCTTGTTACGGAGATATTCGTACGCTTCTCCATGAAGTGAACTTGTCCCAGCCTTCGTGCTGAGATTGGTAACGCCTCCGGAAAACTTACCCCATTCCGGCCCCAGATTACTGGTTTGCACTTTAAATTCCTGGATGGAATCCTGCGTCGGAATTAGAACTGGCAAATTGATGTAGCCGATGTTCAGTGGCTGACCATCCAGATACTCTGCACTCTCGTTCGCAAAAGATCCGTTAACTTGATAATTGCCCCAACCAAAAGGATTTACGCCGACTGGCGTTCCGGTGGAGCTGCCTTGCGGAACTACCGACGCGGCGAGTTCGATCAAATTAAATACGTTGCGACCGTTAAGCGGCAGCTCATTAACCTTCCGCTTTTCTACCACGGTCCCTATTGCCGACGATTCGGTATCCAGCAACGGAGCTCCTCCTCGCACCGTCACGCTCTCCGTAGCCGAGCCGAGCACCATCTCGAAATTGACTTCGACCGAGTCCTGCACGTGGAGAATTAGATCCGCCTTGATCACGACCTTGAATCCCAGCTTTTCGACCTCGATGCGATAAGTTCCAGGAGGCAGGTTCGTCACGTAGT
>WNFR01004496.1_pt1 | contig 14336 bp, 16 predicted proteins | sample 5400221 | NCBI WGS metagenome assembly WNFR01 (sample SAMN13153357, study PRJNA577476) | soil metagenome | isolation source: 40 cm soil under Madrone tree | place: USA:California | collected 2016-06-14 | reverse complement strand
GTGGTTTCAGTTTCCGGTTCTTGAAAACGATTACGAGGCAGCGCCACCTAATGACGCGGAAAGAACTATTGGACTTTCTATGGACGCTGGCGGCCAGGGCAGCTTCCAAGTCGGTCAAACTGCAAAGGCCCGCTCGGGCTACCGTGTGCAGTCACTCCGCAGGGGACATGGCCGCCAGCGGCTTTCGAGTGAAAAACTGACAAATCATAACTCGGCCGGTGGGAAGTAGTCCATCGGGGAATGTACTAGAGAGAACTGTCTGGAACTGCTCGTTGTGCAGTGAGGATGCCAATACCAAGATGAGCGGCCCGAAACGGTTTGTTTGCGGCGCACCAAGACCACTGACTGGACATGTCTCCTAGCCTGAAAGCCACCTGCAACCCAGTTCGGCGATAAAATTACGACTGGCGAATAGCGACCAGCGGAATAATTTGGTCTTGCCTGTTAGAATCCGATCAGAAAGGGAATCATCATGGGTAAGTTCATAAAAGTCGGAACCAAAGCTGAGTTTGAGGACATAGAGGCAGGAAAGCTCGCGGAGGCTGGGGGGCAAAGCATAGCCATTTTCAATCTGGGTGGCACCTATTACGCGATCGAGAATACATGTCCGCATCGGGGTGGACCCTTGGCTGAAGGTATGCTGGCAGGCGAAGAGGTTATCTGCCCCTGGCACGGTTCCCGCTTCAATGTGAAGACGGGTTCGGTCCTAACCCCACCGGCACGGCAGGGAGTGAAGAGCTTTCCCGTTCGGGTCACGGGAGACGATGTCGAAGTCGAAATCGAATAGGAAAGTGAATAAGCATGGGGGGGCCGATCATGGAAATCAAGCGGATTACACCCGAGCAAGCCAAGGAGCTTCTGGATTCAAACCAAGGCTACATCTACCTGGACGTCCGGACCGTTCCGGAGTTTGAGGCAGGGCACGTCCCGGGAGCCAAGAATGTTCCCGTGGTGGAGCCCGACGCGTCTGGACGCATGCAACTGAATCCCCGATATGTGGAGATCGTGGAGGCCAATTTTGGCAAGGAAGTGAAATGTATTACCGGCTGTCAGAAAGGAGGCCGTTCCATCAAAGCGGCGGAGCTTCTGCTGGTGGCCGGGTTCCCCCATGTGCTGGATATGCGCGGCGGATTCGGGGGCGAAACCGATGAGATGGGGCGAGTGACTTTTCCGGGTTGGTCGCTCCGTGGTCTTCCGTCGACCAGAGAGAGTGCTCCAGAAGATCGCTATGAAAACCTAGCCAAGAAATAACCGGTCCCACTTCGTTCAGGCTGCCTCCCAGAGAGCAAAAGCTACCGAGCCGAAAAGCTTTCCTCCTTTCGGCCGACCGGTTCAAAAGGACATGTTTTAGAATCGGACGAGTGGCTCCTTGTGCTCTTATCGTCCACGTGGATTTCGGAGCGCTCCTCGCAGCGCCACACTCTCATTTGATTCTGTGGGCATTTAGTTCGCCGTGGCTGCGCTCTTGCGAATCGACCGTCGCTCCTGCAACTCAAGGAGAAACTGGTCGGGGGGAATGAAGAACGGGTTCTCCTGTAGGATGCCGCCGATAATTACGACCGGGTGCGTCCGCAGGGCGTCCATCACCACGCTCGCGCCAAATTTCGACAGATCATACACGCAGATCACGATATCGTCGTACTTGGGAACGACGTAGTTGACCCGTACCTCGAACTCGATCAGGTCTTCGACGCCTGGTAAGTCGACGAGCGCCCATTCCATGTGCGACAGAAATCTTGTCTGTGCGTACCCTGCCGCAGGCGCGGACTGTAGCACTTGTTCGAACGACACCAGCCAGGCGTCCTGGTCAAATCGGCTTCCCCGAAGCGGCGCGTCCTGCCATGGCCGCACCTCCAATTGGCCGGTGTCCATCGTCTCTTGCACATTGATACCTGCCTCGGCGAGCCGCTTGAGATGTTCTTCGCGTAGCTGGGCGTCGACGAGGTGGAAGGCTTTATCCCCCCGGTCGAAGCCATCTTTGATGAACGAGCGAAGCACCCTGTGCTCCTCGTCGGTGCTGTTGAAGAAAGCGCAAATGTGACGTTGCCCGCTGAGATTGCCTCCGGCGAACTGTACCGAATGACTGGTAGCCATATATCACCTCACACGCATAGTAGACATTAGGACGGAAAGCACAATCGTCGAACGCATATACCAGATGTTTACGGCGATAGCCGTCAGGAAAAGTGCGCCTCTCACGCTGAAATATCCCAGGAGAAGAAGCGCCAACCCGAGTGCGATTGCGATGGGCATAAGCGCAAGAACGTAGCGGGGTACAACAGGTAGAGAAGTCGACTATGGAGGAGCCGTGATGCGCCATGAAGGATTGCCGAACGCGTCGCTAGGCGTGGGCTGACTCCAGCCTGACGGAATCACCGCGTCGGACCGTGCCACCTTCCAACACAGAGGCGTAAATCCCGACGTTAGCCCGGTTGTGCTGGGCTGCTGCACGCAGGATACCCGTATCCTTCGGCAGATCGCCCTGAGCCAGTGTTGTCATCACGCAACGCGGACACGGACCAGTGACGCTCAGGCGAACGGAATCCCCGATCGCGAGCACTTGTCCGATCCACGCATTCTCCACGAAATCCGTCTTGCCATCCGCGGTCTCCACCACGATGTTGGGACGAAACCGTCGGACCTCGAACCGACCCTGCGGATACAGCGCCCGCAACCGATCGAGCGTGGCCGTGGTCAGCAAATGCACGACCGCGCAGTCAAAGAAAGTACCTTCTGGCAGACCGAAGTCGGTGACAGTATCGCGGTGATCGAGGCCCTCGATATCTGGCCAGTACTCCTCTGCGGTGGCTGTCCGCACATCGGGCAATGCGGATAGTTTCACCTCGCGCTTGAGCACTTTCGAGAATAGCTGGTTGAGGCGTGGACAGCGCCGACGGGAAGGTTGCGAGCGCCAAGAACCCGCGGAAGTGGCCTCACTTGTTCGCGCATAGGCGCGATCTCCTAGCAACCCGCGTTTGGTGACTTCGGCCGCATTCAGCTCTTCGCCCAGCATGGACTTGACCGGGTACCGCCAGAGAGAAACGATCGAACCAAGAACTGTCGGCGTCATCGGCGAGCCTCCGCCACGTCGCCCGCGTAGAGCTTTAGGCGACTGCCGCGTCGGAGGCGACAACGATATCTGATCGCGTGCTGTTGACGATGGCTTTCAGTTCTGCTTGCTCCTCGACGGGAACCGCGAACTTATTCAGCGTCTGCTGAAAGTCGTCTAGGAACGCCTCCCACTCCACAGCGGTAATCTTCAACTGGGCATGAGAATCGGTCATCGACTTGCCCGTGTATTTTTGCGGGCCGCCTGCCGCCCAACAAACCATCTCGGTCACCAGGTATTTGAATCCCGCAGGCGGCGTGCGATGGTGCGCTTCGTTCACGCGGGGATTGGCATTCAGTCGGGGATCCGATCATGATGCGGTCGATGAAGTCGTCTACCACGGTTGCGATGTTATAGACGCCACCAAGTCTGTCATAAAGAGGGGCTTTTCTGGCAATTGCATAATGAACTTCCGAATAGCGCAGCAACGTACCGAAACGGCATCGAAGACCTGCCTAAGTGCAGATTTTAGCCCAGGGGCATATCCCTGGCAACGCCCGCGACTCGCGGTTCCCCTTCCACAAAAACGGCGGTGACTTGGCTGTGTAGTTTGAATGCATAAGTCGAAGGAGGAGCGCTTGGTGTACAAAAGCTGAACTCAGCGACCGAGCTGATTCAGAGACACCAAGGAGGCTCCCCCATGCAGACTATGTATTACATCGGGCTGGATGTTCACAAGAGGATGATCAGCTACTGCGTAAAGGATGGCAGTGGCACGATTCACGCCGAGGGTACGATTCCCGCCACACGTTTTGACCTGGACCGCTGGATGAAGACACTGCCGCAGCCGTGGACGGCGGCGATGGAAGCCACCGTGTTCACCGGGTGGATCTACGATCACCTGCAGCCACACGCCGCGGCGCTGAAAGTGGCCCACCCGCTGATGCTGCGGGCCATTGCAGCGGCGAAAAAGAAGAACGATCGCATTGATGCGAACAAGATTTGCGACTGCCTGCGGTGCGATTTTCTGCCGGAGTGCTACATGGCCTCGACGGCGATTCGCGAGCGGCGGCGGACGCTGCGATACCGCAACCTGCTGGTCCGGCAGATGGTGCAGATGAAAAACAAGATCGGCACGCTGTTGATGGAAGCAGGAGTGAGCTATAACAAGCAGCGGCTGCATAAGACCGGCTACTTCCGTGAACTGCTGGCCACGAACCCGGACATTGATGAAGGGCTGCGTTCGCTGTTGCGACTGTGCCGCGAAACGGTGATGCGTCTAGGAAAGACCGAGAGCGCGCTGGTGCGCTCACTTGAGCGGGATCGGTTGCTGCTGGATCGCGTGGAGCGATTGATGACCATTCCCGCCGTGGGGCCGATCACGGCGTTGGCCTGGGCTCTGGAAGTGGGGGACGTGCGGCGCTTTTCCTCGATCAAGAAAGCTATCAGCTACTGCGGGTTGTGCGGGGCGGAGAAGAGTTCCGGCAACACGGTCCAACGCACGCCGCTGTCAAAACAACGCAACAAACATTTACAGACGACACTGATCGAGGCAGCGAAGATGGCACCGCGCTACAACCCGGACCTGGCGATGCTCTATGACAAGGAAAAGCAGAAAGGCAATGCCAATCGCGCAACGCTAGCGGTAGCAAGGAAGCTGGTGGCCTATCTCATGGCGGTCGACCGCGGGCAGCGGAATTTTCAGGTGATGCACACGAGTAACTGCATCGCTGCGTAGAACGTGGCGGCAAACAAGGAGGATTTCTTCGGCGCGTAGCCTGCCAGGTCTTGCCGTTAAGCCGACTGGGCGAAAGAGCGCAAGCTCTGGATGCTCCCGTTGATAAGTTTCGAGACTGGCAGGAAAACACAAACTCAATCTTCTGTTTCAAGACCACTCGCTGGTCTGAGACAGCAAATGGAAGTCTGGTTCTATATGAAATAGGAACCACGGCTGAGAGGCCAACACACGCGGCGAGAGATCAGAAAGGATTTGTACCCGCGCTCCTCCGCAGCGCGTCAGGAGAATTCTTGCCCTCTTGACAAAGACCTATCATGGAAGCTAATCGGACAACTGATTCTGAAAAGCTTTTCTTTCGACAGAACTCCCACAGTTCACAGGTCAGCACACTCTGGACCCGAAGTAGATCCGAGCTAGTATGAAACAGATGGAGTCGGCCTGCCGTCCGGCCGAGGAACGTAAGAATGGAGCGAGAAAAGTTCGTCAAACTTGTGGAGGAGGCGCTGGGCGCGCTGCCTACGAGGTTTCGCAAGCGAATTCACAACGTCGCAGTTCTAGTCGAGAGCGTACCTCCCGAACAGCTGCCACGCAGAGGCTCGCGAAGTGCAGGGATCACGGATTCGGACGATGCTGAGAAGTTGGTGCTCGGTGTCTTCGAAGGTGTACGAACAACTAAGAAAAGCGTGTTTGACCTACCTGCGGGTCCCGATCGCATCGTGCTCTATCAGAAGAACATCGAGGCCGTCTGCTCCAACGAAGACGAAATCCGAAAGGAAATCCGCCTGACAGTACTCCACGAACTAGGCCACTATTTCGGGATGACCGAAGCTCAACTAGAAGATGTCTAAGTCACGCACCTGGTCAATTACTGTGGGAAGCGAATGGTTCCGACAGAAGGAGTCACGTGTCCGGTTTGCGCGTTTGTCATCCCCGGGCCCTGATCCGATGACCCCAACGGATGCTGGAGCTGAAGCCCTGGCCACCTAAAGGCTGTTCAGGAACTCCTGGACAGCGGTGCGGTATTGAGTTGGGGCGATGAGGGAGGACTCTTCGTGGCAGTAGCCGTTGATTTGAAGAAAGTTTTTGGGAGGAAGGGCCGCGTCGTAGACTTCCTGGCCGAATCGAAAGGGAATGACGGGATCCTGAGCGCAGTGGACGATCAAAATGGGGGCGTGGATTTCCTTTAGCCAGGCTTGAGTATCGAACTGCCCGTGTGCAAGAAGGCTGACGCCCGGGAGAAACCAGAAAACTTTGCGGGCAACTCGAGAAGCGGAAGGAAACGGAGCCTCAAGAACTACGCCTGCGACCTGGCGGCCGGCTGCCAAGTGGGTGGCGACGGCGGAGCCGAGGGATTGGCCGAAAGAAATGATCGCTTTGCGGTCGATACGTTTTGTGTTTACGAGGTATTCGTAGGCCGCTTCGGCATCGCGGTAGATGCCAGCTTCGTCCGGTTTTCCTTCGCTGTGGCCATAACCCCGGTATTCCAGGGCTAAGATGTTTGCGGGTGTGCTGCGGAGAAATTCATAGGTAGGTGCTCGGTTGGCGATGTTGGAGGCGTTGCCGTGAAACGCGAGAAAAGTGAATTTCGCATTGTCATGGGGAATCCACCACGCGTGTAGCTTGACGCCGTCGGAGGCTGTGAGCCAAACGTCTTGAACAGGCAGAGCCCGAGGATGCCAGTCGCCGCCGAGGCGATCGGGATAGTTCGGGAAGAAGATCAAGCGCGGTTCAAAAATGCGGACGAGCACTAAGACCAACACGTAGGCGACGAAAATTGCGAGAAAGAGGTTCAAGAGACGACTTTGAAAGAATGTTTTTGAGGCATTCGGGGCTTCCATTGTGTAACGCGAGAATAGTCGAGCGACGGCGCGAAAGTAAATGCGTGAGTTGAGGAAAGGTTAGCTGCGGCAGGTCAGGCGTGATGCGGAACATTGCTCCGATAACTTCCGATGGGCAGGCATAGGACGGATCTGGCGTGCTTCGCCCGCACATACTCGTCCGCCGAGTATTCGACTTCTCGAAATCTTGTTCCGCTATGCTATTGCGCTTATGTCCATGTGTTCGTGCAGCTGTGGCGAAGAGGATGTCCTGAGTCGCCGGAATCTCGAATTGTCCTGCTGCGCGGCGAAGCGAACCGCTGCTCAATTTTTACTGGATCCTTAAACTGAAGGCTGCGGTTCCTGTATGTCGCGCTTGTAACTCCCGTATTGTTTGAATGAATAAGTCAGGAGGAGCGCTTGGTGTAGAAAAGCTGAACTCAGCGACCGCGCTGATTCAGAGACAACCAAGGAGGCTCCTCCATGCAAAGTATGTATTACATCGGCTTGGATGTTCACAAGAAAACGATCAGCTACTGTGTGAAGGATGGCAGCGGGCAGATTCACGCCGAAGGTGCGATCTCCGCCACACGATTCGATCTGGACAGGTGGATGAAAACACTTCCTCAGCCGTGGACGGCGGCTATGGAAGCCACCTTATTCACGGGATGGATCTACGATCATCTGCGTCCGCACGCCGCCGCGCTGAAGGTCGCGCATCCGCTGATGCTGCGGGCCATCGCCGCGGCGAAAAAGAAGAACGATCGAATCGATGCCAATAAGATCGCCGACTGCCTGCGCTGCGACTTTCTGCCGGAGTGCTACATGGCTTCGACGCAGATTCGGGAGCGGCGGCGCGCGGTGCGTTATCGAAATCTCTTAGTCCGTCAAGCTGTGCAGCTAAAGAACAAAATCGCCGTTCTGCTGATGGAGGCCGGCGTGAGCTACAACAAGCAGAAGTTGCACAAGGTGGGTTACTTCCGTGAACTGCTAGCGACGAACAAAGACATCGATGAAGGATTGCGGCCGTTACTGCGACTCTGCCGGGAAACGTTGGTGCGCCTGGGGAAGACGGAAAGTGCTTTGGTGCGATCGCTGGGGCGCGATCCGCTTCTCGCCGAACGCGTGGAGCGACTCATGACCATTCCCGCCGTCGGTCCAGTCACGGCACTGACCTGGGCGCTGGAAGTTGGCGATGTGCAGCGCTTTTCATCCATCAAAAAGGCGGTCAGTTACTGCGGACTGTGCGGAGCGGAGAAGAGTTCGGCAGACCTGGTAAAACGCACACCGCAGCGCAATAAGCACCTACAAGCGGTTCTGGTGGAAGCGGCAAAGCTGGCGCCTCGACGAAATGCAGACCTTGCCTTGCTCTACGACAAGGAGAAACCGAAAGGCAATGCCAATTGCGCGACCCTTGCAGTAGCTCGCAAGCTCGTGGCTTACATGCTGGCGGTCGACCGCGGCCAGCGAGACTTCGTGGTAGCTGAGAACCAAGCACCGGCAGCGGCTTAAACTACCGCTGCCAGCGAACCACAGCAGGATGATTCAGCGCGCAGCCTGCCAGGTCCCGTCAGTTGCCGACTGGGCGACGGAGCGTAAGCTCCCGAGGCCCCCATCGAATTGTTTCGAGACTGACAGGGAACACAAACTCAATCTTCTGTGAAGGTCATAGCTGGCCAGAGACAGCAAATGGATGTCTGGTTCTGCATGAGCAGGAACCATCGCCGAGAGGATAGCTGCAGGCTGAAGAATCTGAAGAAATCTATTTCACGCGCTCCTCCCAAGCGCGTCGGGAGAACTTTTGCCCTCTTGACAAAGACTTATCATGGATGTCGGCAATCCGGAAATTACGACTAGTGGTGGCGCTAGGTTCCGAGCGCCCCATCACGCGCCAAAAGCCACAAACGGCCTATGGCATGTCAACACCGAAGTGGATGTGCAGCTGATTCGGTCGGAGTGGAGCGGACGAACAAGTGGGTGAGATGGGGGAGGCGGTGGTGATTACGAGGCTCGAAATTCGAAAGCCGAACTTCGAAGACGGAAAAACCGAAATGCCCAAAATGCGAGGATCCAGCGTTACAAACCTAGGCCGGGGCAGCCCGCGCTAAGAGTCAATCGTCAGCCCGGTCCGCATGTGACAAAAGACTTTAGAAAAATTGGCTCAAATCTCCGTCGTGGAATGAGTACAAACTTCGTACTGTTACTTGGTGTGTCGCCTTTTCTGCCGTCAATTTCAGCGGAGAATGCGGCAGTTAGCGGAACGGAACCAAGGGTGCTTTAGGAGAAGGCCAGTTAACTGGGAGGATACGCCAGATGAATTCCCACCTCAGCATATTCAGAAAGGACGTTCGAGGGAACCCCGTTTGGCTTGATTGCGTAAAAGATTTGGAGACTGCGAAAACAAAGTATTGACTTCGGGCCAATTCTGTGAACAGGAGTCCGAGAGATGATAATGATGGTCGTAATCTTTGGGCTGATGATCATTTTCAACGTCCTGGCTTTCACCGCGTATGCCCTTTACTTTTCTGAAGAACGCCACCGTCGCCGTAACTCAGAGCAAAATGCAATTCGGTAGGTGTGTTTTCTTAGGCCACAAAAAGATTAAGGGCGCATTCGGGCCGTTAAGCTTTTTGCGCCCTCTTTAGATTGAGCCGTAAAGCTTTTAGGCTTCCCGGTTCAAACTGAGGTGAAGATAGTGTTTCGCGTTTGCGTGGTCAGTCGAATTCTCGTTGTTATCCCAGTGAAAATCTGTGCAGGCTGAGCAAAAGTAGATTTACTGTTTATCCTACGCCTTCGCTGCTCTAACCTTTGCCCAACGCTCCTTTTGCGCCTTCGCCATCCTCGCTTTCGCAGCGGCAGACATCACTCGTTTCTTCCCGCCAGTCGTTTTAACACTGCTACTGGCAGTCGTTCTGGCGCTGCTATTGCCGGTCGCTTTACCACTGCCGTTCATACCACCTAAGAGCTTCATTGCGGCTCGCACTTTGTCCAACTGTTGCTGCGCCGCACTTACCTCCTTCTCCCACTTCGCTTCTTCCTGCTTCAATGCCGCCAAGATATCCATGAATCCTCCGGGCGGTATCCTCTCATGTCCAGGGCATCGAAGTGGAATAAACACGCACCGCGCGTGTTCCATATATGCAGGCACACGAACTTGTCTGGTGACGGTATTCCAGGTTTGCAATACGGAAGCAGCCGCTGTCGCCAGTTTTTCAAAGTAAACGAGGCACCCAGCCTGCAAGGTGGAGGCGTGAGCCAGTGGATATTAACGTGTTCGACCTGCGGGAAGGATTTCCCGCACAGTTCGATACATGAAAATCTGACCTTTATTAAATTTGTTTTGCTTCACAAGCCAGAATTCCCATCCGAGGGTCTCGCACTTGATTGCCCTCACTGCGGAAAATCAGCCACCTACCAACACTACGATTTACTGTATGACTTTTCAGCTAAATAGCTCTGGACGGTGCGTTACTTCGAATCTCTCTTTAGGCATGTTCGACCCAGGGTTATTCGGTCTTCACCGCCGACAGCTTCTCAATCAACGCAGGCATCGCGTCTTCCGCCAGATGATCCAAACATTGGTTCATCGTGTTGATGCGCTTCTTGCAGGCCGGACAACCAGGGACCACGACACCCTTACCGCCGTGTACCATTGATGGCGGTTCACCTACAAAATAGGAAAAGTCATGTCGCAGAATTTCTTGCTGCACGGGTCTAAGTAACACTGATTTCTGCACTGGCGGCTCCTGCGGGTTCGAGTGCAGAGGAACGGGAGCACTAGTCCACAACTCAGGACGACGGCGCATACCGGGACCACTGTAGGTTGCCTCAAGCAGCTACAACGAAGAGTGTATTGTTCGGAATATACGCCTACGCTACTTTCCCGATTAATGGGAAAGTTTGCAAAGCCTCTAATTGCTCCTCGCACGAATCTCCCTAAAGCGAATCTCCCTTTCGACTCCCTCCAAGCCGTGCAACCAGCAGCATCTCCTGCTTTGCGTGTGCTGGTTGCGGATGACCATGAAATGGTAAGAATCGGCCTTTGCACGATGCTGCAATCCTGTCAGATCGAAGTATGCGGCCAAGCGAAGAACGGCCAAGAGGCCGTCGAAAGATCAAGACAGTTGAGCCCGGATTTGATTATTCTCGACATTTCAATGCCAGTGCTAGGAGGCATTGAAGCGGCACAGCAGATCAGAGTTTTTCTTCCGGACGTACCAATTCTGTTCTTTTCGACGCACAATGCTTCCCAACTCATTGCCATAGCGAAATCTGTTGGGGCTCAAGGGTTCGTCACAAAAGATCAAATGGCCGTGAGGCTGCTCGAAGCCGTAGATGCACTACGCAATAAAAAGACTTTCTTCAGCTTCTAGTCCACTGGAGAAAGGTCAGATTTATTGACAAAGTAAGAAGATGTAGTCGGGGTCGTCGAATGGCTTCGCGACGCGGGTTAGGCGCATTGGCTGGATGCGGGGCAGCACTATAGTCGCTGCCGTGCGACCTGAACTTCATCTAAATCAATTGCAATCGTCTCGCCGTCCTTCGGCCACTTATCACGGTGCTGCTCGCACCACGTTTGAATGAGCGCTCTAACGCCGTGTCGAGTATTCTGCGTGGGGGTGATACCTGCAAAGAAATTTCGCACATCGTCGCCGCTAAATCTTTACTTGATAGATGCGGGGCTCTGCCACCCTGTTGACAATGTGAATTGAAAAGACAAGCTTAGCTACTCGAAATGGCTCACGCTTCATATTCAAATCTTAACCGAAGGGACGGAAAGTATGAACTAGGTCCGCCGCGGAGTTGTTTCTAAGTCATTGCGTTTGTTTCGCTGTTTTCTCGGCTTGGCGCTATTGCCATTCGAACGAGCTTCATTGGCAGCCCTCACCGCTGACGCCGGAAACTCTGATTTGCGGCCATGCGGCAGCCACAAGCCCTAAGTCCTTTATTATGAGCGGCCAGCCTCTCGCTCCCCGAACCCGTAAGTTATTTAGAATCAGCACTTACAGAAAGCGCCATTCTAAGCCCTTTAGAATCCGCACTTACAAAAAACCGGGGGTGGGGGTGGTACGACTCAGTGACAGCTCCAAATGTAGCGCCGTCCCTTTAAGGCGGCATCTTTTTTTTTTCTTATGGAAATGCGCGCATGGCGCCCGAGATGGAAACGAGGGTTGTGACACCGACTTGGTAGCCCAACCCACCAGCGATACGCCAGCCTAAGGTGAAGAGCCCGAGCATTTCGTGCCTCCGCCGGATAGCCACCGGAAACAAACGGAGTTTTCCTTGAGATAGCCACTCGCAGTGGCGAAGGAAAACTCGCAATGGCACGAAATCGATTGGGCACTAATGTGGAGGAGCCGGCCGCTCCCGAAGCGAAATCGCCCGAACGGCGACCTGAGCAGCCGCGGCGTGAACCGCTGCGAGAGTCACCACCGGAACGCGAGGCCCCATCCAGACCTCGGCGCTTTTCCTGGCGGCCCAAGACCGTCTTCCAGTTACTCAAAGCAACCTACTTCGAGTGGAGCAAAGACAAAGTCCCTCGCATGGGCGCAGCTCTCGCGTATTACACGATTTTCTCGCTCGCCCCGCTTTTGGTCATTGCCATCGCTATAGCCGGTCTCGTTTTCGGCGCGGAGGCCGTGCAAGGGCGCATCATGGGGGAAATCCAGGGGTTAGTTGGCGTCGAGAGCGCGCGAGCTATACAAACCATGATTCAGTCCGCGCACAAACCCGCGCACGGCGTAATAGCCTCAATTGTCGGCGTCGCCATTTTGCTCGTGGGAGCCTCAGGCGTTTTTAGCGAGATGCAAGATGCATTGAACACGATCTGGAAAGTGGACACCACCTCACGAACAGGCGTCTGGAATCTGGTTCGATCGCGCTTTCTAAGTTTCGGCATGGTGCTGGGTATTGGCTTTTTGCTGCTGGTCTCGCTGTTGCTCAGCGCGGCGCTGTCTGCGGCTGCGGACTACCTGGAGCGGTTTATTCCCGTTCCGCCCGCCGCGCTCCACGCGGTGGATTTCCTTTTTTCCCTTTTCTTTATCGCTGGACTCATGGCCCTGATCTTCAAATTGCTCCCCGATGTGAAGGTTCCGTGGAGCGATGTATGGATGGGAGCGGTTCTGACCTCGTTGCTGTTCACCGCCGGTAAATTCCTGATCGGATTCTACATCGGAAAAAGTGTCACCATGTCCGCCTATGGAGCGACAGGTTCCGTGGTGATCATCCTGGCGTGGATCTATTATTCCGCGCAGCTCCTCTACTTCGGCGCGGAATTCACTCGCGTTTTCTCGAACGACTGCGGCTCGCAGTGCGCCATAAAAGCGCAACCCGGCCTCCGCACCACGCGCGCAGCCACCGCGTAAGTTCTAACGGGCCACACGCAACCTCGGCTTAAGTTGCGTTTCGTGCAGGGCACCTTCGCGTAAGTTCCGAACATACAATCGATTTAATGTGCGGCGCGTTCCGCGTTACAATGCGCCCGATTCCGGAGGCCCATATTCGGACGCGTCGCAAAGTAATGCCGGCTCTCGCGCTGGCGCTCTTCGCCGCTACATCGCTCAGCGCGCAGACTAAACTTTCCACGAAGTGGGAAGAACTCACCGCGCCGGATTTTCGCCAGGGCATTCAGCAGGCCAAGGGCACGTGCTTGCTTCCCTTCGGCATTCTGGAAAAGCACGGGCCGCATCTTCCGCTGGGCACGGACTTGCTAAATGTCCGCTACGCTTCGTTGCAAGCGGCCTCCCAGGAATACGCCGTGGTTTTCCCTGAATATTACGCTCACGATCAGAGATTACGTGCAATACCCAGCCGCGAAAGATTTGCGGTGTACGGTGCTCATGGCCTAACGGCAAAGGCCTATCATTGGGCCGCAAAAGGAATCCGCCACGTCGAAGTATCCCAACATGGGAAACAGCCGGAGTGTTTAATCTATCCGGACGGTACCGCAGTTGCGGTCGAGAACTCGCAGTTTTGGGGTATTGAGGGACTGGATCGAATGTTAGAGGCACTTGGAGTCGAGAGCCCTGAGCAACTGTTCTCGATGTTCTTTCCCACATAAACAATCCCTACCACATGAGCGACGGGGCTTTTGCCCTGTGGGTGAGCCCCCCCGACGAGCCCTTTTGCTCCAGAGGGGGGACGGGAAAAGTGTTCAGGGAGCGGGTTTGCCCACGCCTGCGCGTGTGAGCTTCCGAGTGGCAGTCGTTTACGCTTGCAGTTGAAAAAGGGACACAGCAGGTCTGTACCGCACGCGTGCGCGCGTGTGAGCTTCCGAGTGGCAGTCGTTTACGCTTGCAGTTGAAAAAGGGACACAGCAGGTCTGTACCGCACGCGTGCGCGCGTGTGGGGCTCCCCGAGTAGCGTGGTTGCACTTGCAGTTCCAAAAGGGACACAGCAGGTCTGTTCCGCACGCGTGCGCGTGTGGGACTCCCCGAGTAGCGCGGTTGCACTTGCAGTTGAAAAGGGACACAACAGGTCTGTTCCGCACGCGTGCGCCCCAAAGAGCTTTTTGTTCTGAGAGGCAGAGGAGAAAGGTGTTCAGGGCAAGGATTACCCATGCGCTGCGCGCGTGGCGTAATGGTACGGCAGATGTCCGGTTAGCCGACTTCCATGATAAGTCTTTGTCAAGAGGGCAAAAGCTCTCCCGGCGCGCTTCGGAGGAGCGCGGGTACAAATCCTTTCTGATTCTTCGCCGCGTGTGTTGGCCTCTCAGCCGTGGTTCCTATTCCAG
>WNFR01004495.1_pt1 | contig 14339 bp, 10 predicted proteins | sample 5400221 | NCBI WGS metagenome assembly WNFR01 (sample SAMN13153357, study PRJNA577476) | soil metagenome | isolation source: 40 cm soil under Madrone tree | place: USA:California | collected 2016-06-14 | reverse complement strand
GCGGCGGCTTGATGATCAATGCGGCAGAAAACGGGCCCGGTCGGACGGGTCGAGCTGGGGCGCCACGTGCGCGAGCATGGTGGCAGGCCCAAGACGGCAGAGATCGAGGTTGAAATCGCCATGGACCGGGGCGAGCTCGCGGACGTCGATGCCGGCATCGCCGCCGCGTTCGTGCAGCCGCTTCGCGGCGTAGAGACCGGCCGCGTCGTTGTCGCGGGCGACATAGAGCCGGCGCAGCGCCGGGGGCAGTTCGAGGGCGGCGAGGTGGTTGGCGGACAGTCCGGCGATCATCGGCAGCAAGGGCAGCACGTCTTTGAGCGCGAGCATGGTCTCGACGCCTTCGCCGGCCGCAAGGATGTCGGTCGTCGTTCCGAAGCGCACGCCGTTGCCGAGCAGATGGCCGAGCGCCCGGCGCGGATCGGCGAGCGGCGCTTTCGCAGGACGGTGCGGATCGAGCCAGGTGCGCTGAATGGCAGTGATCGTGCCGTCAAGACCGGTCACCGCGGCAAGCAGGGCCGGCCACGTCTCGCGCGAAGCACGCTCGCTTTCGCGGTAGTAGACGGACGGGTGGAAGCACAAGGCGGGCCAGCCCAGCGGTCCGGCGATGCCGCGGGCGCGCAGATAGGCCTCGGCAAGAGTGCCCGTAATCGGACGGCCCGTACGAAACAGGCGACGCGCGGCCTCGTGCGGGTGGGGCGGAACCGATGCCTGCAGCTCGGGAGATCGAGGCGTTCGCGGCAAAGCCAAGAAGACGCGGGCTTCGTCCATCGCCTGGCCAAGATGCGGCAGGTTGCGGTTGAGCCGGATGAGATCGAGGAGATCGCCGTGGTCGCCGGTCGCGGCATCGGTCCATTTGCCGGCGGCGCCGGGACCGGCTTCGGGGCCGCGGAGCCGGACATAGAGGCTGCGGCCCGGCGTGTTCATCACGTCGCCGGCGAGCCAGTAATGGCCGCAACGGCGCCCGTTGGAGAGATAATGATGGCACACCGCCTCGGCATCGCGCGCGAGGCGGCGGGCCAGATCGCCGGCCAGGCCGATCATAGCGCATCTCCCGATCAGGCAGCGGCACGGGCGCGGGCGCGGAGCAGCGGATGGCGCTCGAGGATCGCGGCAAGGATCGGCCGGCCTCGATCCTCCGCGGCCGGAACGAAGAGCCGCAAGCGCCAGGCGATGATTTCCGAGATGAGGCCGAGCGCCTTGAGCTGGCCGACGGCGCCGTCGGAGAAGCCGGCGAGCTCGACGCGATGGGCGCCCATCACCAGCGAGCGGCGGACCTGAAGCCCGCCGGCGAGATCGAGCACGGCGCCGCGTTCGATGATGGCGCTCCATGCCTCCTCATGCGAGAGGCCGGGTGTGCCGGCTACCCCGAGACCTTGGTAGACGCGGTCGAGCGCCTCGGGCGTGACCAGGCGGCCGATGACACGTTCGCCGTCATCGGTCTCGAAGCGGTAGACCCGCATATTCTCGGCCGGCAGCCGGTCCCAGATCGGCAGCAGGAGGCCAGTGATGATGTGAAACGCGCTCTCGGAGAATTCCGGGACGCGGGCGCATTCCGCCTCCCACAGCGGCGCGAAGCGCTCGCGCGTGGCCTCGCGCCAGTGCGAGCGGGCGAACTCGTCGAGCGTGACGGTCTCGCGCGTCATCGGCCGGATCAGACGCGTGCGCGCCTCGATGCGCCCGTCATCGAGCATCAGGCTTGCCGCCGGCACCTGCACCGCGGCACGGCCGGACTGCGTGTTGACAAGGAGGCGGCAGCCGGTTGCACGGGCCGCCTCGATCGCCTCGGCGAGTGGCAGCGGGCGGTTGCGGTCCTTGCGCAGGACGCGGTAGCAGCGTGTCTCGGCGCCGGCGGGGTGGGTGTGCACGGTGCGGCGCTCGGCGACGCGGAAGCTCTCGGCGGTCAAAGTCTCGACGCCGATGTCGTAGGTGCCCGCCATCACCGCCGCTTCGATCCGCGCCTCGAGCAGGCTCTCGAAAGTGGCGAAGAGCGTGTTCTGCAGATCGATGCGCAATGCCAGCACGCGGTTGAGGAACTGCGTGATCGGCGGCAGCTCTTCCTTGAGCGAGCCGTCCTGATCGAGGAGATCGAGGCCGGTCGCGTCCTGAAACTCTGTGAGAGAACAGCCGTCGATCTTGCCGGCGTAGAGCAGCTGGTAGAACTGGCGCAGCGCGGCCTTGGCGTAGGCGCTCTCCAGATTGTCGTCGGCTCGGAAGAGGCCCTGGCCGCCGGTCTGGCGCTGGCCGCGGGTGATGGCGCCGAGCGTGTCGAGACGCCGCGCGATGGTGGAGAGGAACCGCTTCTCGCCCTTCACGTCGGTGGCGACGGGGCGGAAGATCGGCGGCTGCTTCTGGTTGGTGCGGTTGGAGCGGCCGAGCCCCTGGATCGCCGCATCGGCGCGCCAGCCCGGCTCCAGCAGGTAATGCACCCGCTGGCGCTGGTTCCGGCAGCCGAGATCGGCGTGATAGCTGCGCCCGGTGCCGCCGGCATCGGAGAAGACGAGGATCCGCTTGTCGTCGTCCATGAAGGCCGCCGTCTCGGCGAAATTCGCCGAGGCGGGGCGGGTCTCGACGCAGAGGCGGTCGCCGCCCTCGCCCGTGCGCCGGACGATGCGCCGCGAACGCCCGGTGACCTCGGCGACGAGCTCAGTGCCGAAGCGGTGCAGGATCTGGTCGAGCGCGCCCTGCACGGGGGGAAGGGACGCCAGATGCTCGATCATATGGTCGCGCCGTTCGACGGCTTCCCGCGAGATCGCCGGGTTGCCGTCGGCGTCGTAAGCCGGGCGCGACAGGAGATTGCCCTCGTCGTCGGTGAAGAGCTCGAAGAGCTGGGTCGGGAACGAGTGGCTCAGATAGTCGAGCACATATTCCCGGGGCGTGATGTCGATCGAGAGATCGGCCCATTCCGAGGTCGGGATCGCGGCGAGGCGGCGGTCGAGCAAGGCCTCGTTGGTCGAGACCACCTGTAGAACGATGGCATGCCCGTCCTCGAGATCGCGCGCGATCGCGGCGATCAGGGTCGGGCATTTCATCGCCGTCAGCAGATGGTTGAAGAAGCGCTGCTTGTTCGACTCGAAGGCTGAGCGGGCGGCGGCCTTGGCATTGCGGTTGTAGGTGCCGCCGTCCGGTCCGATGATGTTGGCGGCTTTAAGCGCCTCGGTCAGGTTGCAGTGTATGATCTGGAAGGCGTCCGCATAGGCGTCGTAGATGCGGATCTGCTCGGCCGTCAGCCGATGCTCGACGATCTCGTATTCGATGCCTTCGAAGGATAGCGACCGGGCGGCATAAAGGCCGAGCGCCTTCAGGTCGCGGGCCAGCACCTCCATGGCCGCCACGCCGCCCTTTTCCATCGCCGCCACGAAATCGGCCCGCGTCGCGAACGGAAAATCACCGGTGCCCCACAGGCCGAGCCGAGCGGCGTAGGCGAGGTTCTGGACGGTGGTGGCCCCCGTGGCGGAGACGTAGAGGATTCGCGCGTCGTGCAGCGCATGCTGAAGGCGCAGGCCCGCCTGGCCCTGCTGCGACGGCTTCTTCTCCCCGCGCTCGCCCCCGGATCGGGTCCGGGGCAAGCTCTTGTCGCCGGCGGCGTTGGCCATGGCGTGGGCCTCGTCGAAGACGACGACGCCGTCGAAGCCGCGGCCGAGCCAGTCGATGATCTGCTGCACGCGGCTCGCCTTCTCGCCGCGCGCCTGGGTGCGCAGGGTGGCGTAGGTGGTGAAGAGGATGCCTTCCTTGAGCGCGATCGCGGCGCCCTGCCGGAAGCGCGAGAGCGGCACGATGTCGGAGCGGTAGCCGCCGATTGCGGTCCAGTCGCGCTCGGCGTCCTCGATCAGCTTGTCGGACTTCGAGATCCACACCGCGCGGCGCCGGCCCTTGAGCCAGTTGTCGAGGATGATGCCGGCGACCTGGCGGCCCTTGCCGGCGCCGGTGCCGTCGCCGAGGAACCAGCCGCGCCGGAAGCGCACCGCGTTCAGCGCGTCCGCAGGCGCGGCAGAGACGAGATCGTAGGTCTCGTCGACCGTGTAGGAGCCGGCGAGATGACCGGCATGGGCCTCGCCGGCATAGACGACGCTTTCGAGCTGCGCGTCCGAGAGGATGCCGCCGGACAGGATGCGGGGCGGCAGATGTGGCCGGTAAGAAGGGCGCGGCGGCGCGACCGCGGCCATGGCGGCCGACTGCACGAGCTTGGTCGGATGCGGCGTGGCGTCGGCGATATGGATCGCCTGCAGCGCGTAGCCCTCGTAGAGGCTCGTTGTGAGCCGCACGGATGCGCCGGGTGCCCAGTCGCGGGTCTCGTAGGCCAGCTCCACGAAATCCGGCGCCGCCGACGGGCGTTTGACGAGATTGAGCTGCGGCAGGGATGCCTTCGGCCGCGGCGCAGTCGCGCGGACCGGAAACATGGCGGGGGCGGGGACAGGAGTGGCGCCGGTGACCGGCGGGCGCGGCGGCACCAGGCGGGCGACCCAGTCGAGCAGGCCGGCAGCATTGGCGGCCATGCCGGGCGACGGCGGAAAGGCGCGCGGGTCCTCGGCCGGGACGCGATCGATCACCGTGAGCCGGGTCTCAATCGTAGTGCCGTGGCGGGTATAGGCCTGGCCGGCGAGCGTCGCGGTGAACACGACGCGGCCCTTCTGCTGCAGGCGGATGAAGCTCTCGCGCCAGGCCGGCTGATCCGGACCGACATTATGGCCGGTGACAGCGACCAGCCGTCCGCCCTCAGCGAGACGTGCCAGCGCCGAGCCGACATGCCGGATCGTGGCCTCTTTGAGCCGCCCCTCGACATGGGGCGATGCCGAGAAGGGCGGGTTCATCAGCACCACGCTCGGCCGGACCGCGGGATCGAGATGGTCGTGGATCTGCTCGGCGTTGTGCCGTGTGACGGGCGCGTCGCGGAACAGGCGGCCGAGGAGCCCGGCGCGCGTCTCGGCGATCTCGTTCAAGGCGAGCCGCGCCCTGGCGAGTTCGGCGAAGATCGCCAAGAGGCCCGTCCCGGCCGAGGGTTCCAGAACGAGGTCGGCCGAAGTCAATGCCGCCGCCTCGGTTGCGACGAAGCCGAGGGTGATCGGGGTCGAGAACTGCTGGAGGTGCTGCGATTCCTCGGACCGGCGCGTCTGCGACGGCAGCCGCTCGGCCAGCCGCGTGAGCATGTCGAGCATCGCCTGACGCGAGCCCGCGCGGGCATGCATGGCGCCGCCGAATTTGCGCAGGAACAGGACCTGCGCCGCCTCCAGCGCCTCGTAGGCGTCCTTCCACACCCACACCCCTTCCGCGTCGGCGCCGCCGAAGGCGGCCTCCATCGCCGAGCGCAGGGCGCGGCTGTCGAGCGCGCGGCCTTGGCCGAGCAATTGCGCAAGCAGGATCCCGGCATGAAGAAGCCCCGAGACCTTGTCGGGCGGGGCTTGCGGCAGGAACAGCGGGAGGGTCGCCGCGGCGGGCGCAGCGGAAACGGTGTCGAGCATGACGGGGATCTCCGAGAGCGGGGGTCAGATGAGCCCGGCCAGGCGCTCTCTTTCTCCATTCCGGGTTCACCCGTTCCCGGCTTTCCTCTCCCTCTTGACGGGAGGGCGCCTGCCTGGCGCACCGTCGATCGGCGGGATCAGGAAAGGGTCATGGCCGCGATTTGCAGTAGTGTGGGCGTTGAGCCGCGGGGACCGGGAAGGGCAGGGACGTGGTCGTCGGCAGGACGACGACGCGGGTGCCGGCAAACGATCAGGCGATTGCGCCGGTCATGGCTGCCGGCGTCCGCGGGCCGCTTTGCGCCTGTCAGGCGATGGCGATCAGGATCTCCTCGGCGCCGTAAACGGCAGCTGCGCCGCAGTTTTCACACTCGTATTGCGCGGCGTCGGGCTCGCAGCCCTCGGCTTCAGCACCGCAAGCGAGGCAAAAGCCGGGATTGTCGAAGCTGGTGAATTCGCGCTCGACGGCGTCGGTGACGCGTTCGGCGGTGATCGAGGGGTGAATGTGCGCGAAGTGGTCTCGGCGCAGTTGCGCACGCGCCTGCGCTGGCGTGATGGCGGACATTGAACGGGTTCTCCGAGAGCGAGCGATCGGGCGAACCCGGCCAGGCGCTCTCTTTCTGCCACCGGGTTCACCCCGTTCTCGGCTTTCCTCTCCCTCTGCCTGTCTTGCCGGTGTGAGCGCGCTCATCGCGCGCGTTCCGCTGCGCGGTGTATGGGCGCAGCGGCCGAGTAGCACAGGGCGCGGCTCGTGCGCTCAACCCCGCTCGCCATGCTCCCCCGGATCAGGTCCGGGGTTGCGCGTGGCTCCGCGCCGCCAAGAGGCGGCTTGCTTCGCAAGGGGTTTGACCGCGCCGCTTTCCGTGCACTCGCTGGAAGCGTCGGGACGAGGAAGTCCCGGATTTACGACACGCCTGCGGCGCGTCGAACAAGGAAGTTGGCCTTTCAAGGCAAGCGCGGGGAGGGCCTCCTAATCCTTGGAATAGGGCGTGTAGCGCTCCTTGGCGGTCAGTTCGCGTGTCGTTGCGATGATCCCAAAGCGATGCCGAGAGATCGGAAGGTCGGGCCGGTCGGCAGCATCTTCGCTGGGGATCTCGATGTAATTCCAACTCAGGCCTTCGGGCAGGGTACAAAAACTTGCCGCTCTCAGGAGCGGCCGGTAAAGCCATCGGGTCGGCTCGATTTTTGTGGTCATGGGTTTGGCCTGATCAGGCGCCGACTCGCCCTGATCGTGATCCGGCACCAGCGCCGGACGGCGGCGAAATCCATAAAGGTCAGGCGCTCTTTGACCCATTCGAGCGGCACGCGGCACGGCGCCTCGTCGCCGTCCTCGGTCGAGGCGAGGATGACGCCGTTGCCGGCGAGCGGCTGATGCCCGCCGGTGAACAGGAAGAAATGCTGCGAATTGTCGAGCAACCCTTCCTCGTTGACGTAGCAGTGGTGTTCGTCGTCGAGGCCCTGTTCGACGGGCCCGATCAGGCCGCCGACGATCTGCTGAAGACGGTCCAGGGTCGGGACCAGATCGATTTCGACGACGGTGCAGTTCCGGGAATTGATGACGATGGCTCGCATGGCGGCGTCCTACCGTTTTGTTGGGTGGTCGGGTTGCCGGAAGCGCCGGATTCACGCGGCGAGCCACGCGGCGGGTTCTTCGGTCTGCGGCTGGAGGCTCTTGAGAAAATCTGCGGCCTTCTGCGCATGGCTGGCTGCAGCGAAGATCGCGCGCGTGTCGTTTTTCAAGACGGTGAGCCAGGAAGCAATGTAACCGGCGTGGTCCTCGCGGATTGCCGGAGTAATGCCGAGATCTGAACACAGGAAAGCGGCTCCGATTTCGGCGACGAGTTCTTCCATTGCATAGCCGGCATCGCCGTAGCGCTTGCGCCCCAAGTCACGATTCAAGCGAGCCGGGTGACGCGTGGCGTGACAGCATTCATGACCGAGCGTCGCGTAATAGGATTCACCGTCGCGGAAGCTCTGAAACTCGGGCATCTGCACGATGTCGCGGTCGACACTGTAAAAGGCGCGATTGCCGCCGTGCCGAATGGTGATGTTCGTATTGGCGAAAAACGCCTCGGCGGCATCGAGCCGCTCGATCTCATTGGTGAGCGGCAGCACGGTTGCATAAAAATGCCCGGGCAGTCCGTCGACCTGCTCGGCGTTAAAGACCGTGTAGCCTTTCATAAAAGGAATTTTGATTTCGACCTCGGCGCCGGTGTCGTCGGTGTCCGTCCTGACGATCTCGTTGGCGTAGACGACGAGGGACCCTTTCTCGCCCTTGCGCACCTGGCCGCCGAGCTCGGCGGCCTGCTTGTAGGTCAGCCAGAGCGGGCAGCTGTAGTTTTTCTCCATGGCAGCGGCCCACAGCATCAGGACATTGATGCCGCGGTAAGCCTTGCCGCCGGCGCGCAACGGCCGCGATACCGGCCCGGCCTGGTGGCCGGCCTGCCATGGTTGCAGCCAGGTGAGATTTCCACGCTCGAGATCGGCGAGGATCTTGTTGGTGACGCGGGTGTAAACGTCGGCTTTCTCGGTCATTGTCGTTCTCCTTTTTTGGCGACGGTGACGACGCATGCGTCCGGCAGCGGCGCGGAGCGTCGCGTCGCTGTGGGCGTTTTGCGAATGAAGGGGCGGTGAGCGGCTGGCCGCTCGGGCGCTTTACGGGACCGGCAGGAGGACGTTGCGCCGGATGAGAGCGGCGAGAGCGGCCGGGTGGTTCAGCAGATCGAGCGGCGCGAAATGGTTGCGGTCGCCGACATAGTCCTGCCGGCCGTCGCACGACCGGAACAGGATCCCGGCGTTGCAGCCCATGCATGACTGGCTCGCCTGCACATAAAGCCGCGCGGCATGAAGGATTGCCTCGCCGGAAACAGCGACCCCTCCCTCGTTGGACCGAACGTCATAGTCGCTGTCGCGGAAGCCAAGCGCGGCCGCAAGCAGCCGCAGGCGGCTGCGCGCCTGCCCGTGGAAAACGAGCTTTCTCTCGGGGTCGTAGGCGACGGGTTGGCGGAAATCGAACCAGGCAGTTGTTGTGATCATCGGGAAGTCTCCGAGAGCAGAGGATGGAACGAACCCGACCGCGCTCTCTCTTTTCCCGCCGGGTTCACCCCGTTTCCGGCCCCTCTCTCACTTTCGGCGCCGTCGCTTCAGCCGCAGGCCGGTCTTCGAGGCGGCGGGCGCGCAGCATCCCACGGCAGGGGACGGACCGCGCGCAATCCAGTCAGCGAAGGACGGGGTGAAGCTGAGGTACCGCGCGCCCGGCGATGCGCGGTCTCCGTTCCGAAAATGCGCGTTAGGGCGCCGAAGCGCCGTTGAGCGCGACGCCGGCCGCGTCGTCCTCGGTGAGGAAGGCGGGCAGCTCGGCCTCCGTCAGGGCGATCTCGGCGGCTTCCGCCTCGAACTCGTCGATATCGGTGGCGGCGCCGGACTGTGGGTCCGCGCCATCGCCGCGGTCTTCGGCATAGGCGATCCCGGGCGGCAGCCACGCGGCGGCGCCGTCGCGCGCCGCCCGGTCGAGGCCGATCGAGGCGGTGTTGGCCGCCGGATCGAAGGCCTTCTCCAGCGCCGCGGCGAGCATCGGCTTCTTGGCGTCGGCGTGGTCGCGCGCCCAGCGGGGGCCGAGGATCGCCTTGGCGATCGCCAGGCCGTGCGCCTTCTTCACCCGGCCCCAGTAGTTGGCGGCGGTCGGCCGCCAGTAATCGGCGAACGGGATCGCCAGGCGCCCGACGGCGGATTCCACGACCGGGTCCGCCCGGTCCTCGATCGCGAGCTGCGGCTTGAGGCACGAAGCGATGCACCAGGCGAAGAGACGCTGCTTCGCGCCCGCTGGTAATGCGGCGAGCGCCGCGAAGCCCTCAGCCCGCGGCAGTTTGAGCCAGTTCAGATCGAGCGCCTTGCGGCGGGCTTCCAGCAGGCGATCCGCCGGCGTGCCGGAGAGATCGTTCAACGAGCTGTGCAGTTCACTCTCGATCGCCCGCAGATCGAGCGGATGCGAGCGATAGCCGAACCGCTCGAACAGGTAGACGCACAGCGAATAAAGCGCCAGATCGAACGCCACCCCGAAATCCCCCGCGAGGTGCGCCCTGGTGATCTGCAGCCGGTGCGCCTTGAGGTCGTCGACCAGCATTTGGCTGAAGCCGCATTCCTTGCGCACCGCCTGCTCGGCGCTGGCCGAGGACGGACGGGGGCTGGGATCGTCATCCTCGTCTTCGGACGGCGCCGACGCGGGCGCCTCGTCGCCGTCATCCTCGCCGGTCCCGCCGGCGTGGGCAGCGGCCCCGCAGCGGCTGGCGGAGCGTTCGACCAGGCCCTCGTAGAGATGGAAATCGCCGTCATCGCCGATGGTGACGATGCAGCCGGCGCGGGCCCGGACCTTCTCGGCATAGACCGCGAGACTTTCGGCCGTCTCGCCGAGCTGGTCGCGGCGTTCCTCGAGCTGTGCAGCTTCCTGCATCAGCTCCTCGGTCCACTCGTCCTCGGCCGTTTCCTCGAGTTCGCCGAGGCGCTGCTCGATGCTCTCGATCTCAGCGGCGATTTCGGGCGGAAGCTCGGCCGGCTGCGGACGGACGCGTCCATATTGCGCGATCGAGCCGTATTCGGGATCGAGCACCGCCTTAGTCCAGGCCCAGCTTGGGCGCAATTCGGCGGCCTTCTTTTCGAGCTTCTCGATCGCCAGCCGGCGCACCAGCGCGGCATTGTCGAGGAAGCCGTCTTCGTCGGCGCTGAACAGATCGCGAGTGAGCTTGCCGCCGGCGGCCTCATAGGCCTCGGCGCCGACGAAGCTGCCAAGTTGGGAGTCGAGCGGAACGGCGGTCTCGGTCAGCAGACGCCGCACCGTGTAGGGCTGGATGTAGGAATTGGCCTTGACCTGGCGCCACACGGCGAGCTGCGCTGCGTGATCGGCGCCGAGGGTGAAGGCGGTCACCACCTCGAGCCCGATCTCTCCTGCGCGGTAAGCGTCGAGCAATTCGGGCGCGAGCTTGCCGAGGCGCAGGCGCTGCCGCACATGGCGTTCGGTGGTGCCGAAACGGACGGCAATCGCCTCGATCGTCTCGCCGGCGTCGATCAAGGACGCCATCGCGACAAATTCGTCCGCCGGATGCATGGCGGCGCGGATGGTGTTTTCCATGAGCGAGGTCTCCAGCGCCTCGTCTGGCGCCTCGACGAGGCACGGGACTTTGGTGTCAGCGGGGATGACGCCCTCGGCGGCGAGCTCCTGCAGGGCCTTGAGCCGCCGCCCGCCGGCGGTGACGGCGTGGAGGCCTTTCTCGTCGGCCGAGGGGTGAACCACCAGGTTCTGCTTTAAGCCCCGGGCCTTGATGCTCGCCTTCAGCTCGGCCTCCTCGGCCGGCGAAGGCGCGGTCTTGCGGACATTGCCGGGGGACAGAACGAGCTTGCTGAGGGGGATGTTTCGGACGGCGGATGGGTTGGTCATGGCTGGTACTCCTTGCGGCGGGCGGACGGAGCCTTCTCTCGTCCTGGAAACCCGCCACAAAGCCCCTTTCAGCCCTTTTCCTCTTGAGCCGTGCGGCCGGGCCCGCTGCCCGGGGAGGGCAGGGTGCTGCCGCCGGGATCGGGAATCAGAAGTCGTGGGAGCGGTCTTCGGGTTACGATCGCGGCCTGGCTGGTCTCACCCTCCCGCTGGTCTTTCGCGCCGGCTTCAACGGCGGCGATCGACAAGACGAGGTGGGCGGAAACCGGGGTGCCGGCCGATCGGCACCTGATCCGGTTCCCTCGCGAAGCCCTCGGGTCAGCGAGTGAGACCGGCCAGGCCGCGAAGTGTCGCAGGCTCAATCCGCGACGGGCGGGCGAGAGCCTCTCTCTCACCTTTTTCGCCCGTCACGGACCCCAGCACGGCCCTTTTCCTTTTTGGCGCTTGCCTGAACCGCTCCGGGTGAGCGGCCGAGGGGCGGTCGAGACAGTCGGGGCGCGTTCAGCGCCGCCAGTCTGCGTCAGGGATCGCAACCCGCATGGGCGGGGACGGATCCCGAGCGCAGGCGAGGGGACGGCTCCGTGGCGTCGCGCCGTAGCGCAGCGAAGGCGGATGCCATAGAGCCCGGTCCCGAAGGGAGACGCCCGGCTCTTAAATCGAAAAAATTGACAAGCCGAGTTACGATGAAAAAGTTTGCAAGCATTACGGGGAAAGGAGGTGTATGACCGAAATAATCGACACGCCGCCGGAGGTCTTTATCTCCCGCCGGGTTGTGCCGGGGCTCGTCGGAACGGGCTTCAGCGTTGTGCGGGCGTCGTGGAGGCGATGAAACCCCGACAGGTCACGGCGGAGCGACATCCGGCCTCCGGCCGGGTTCACTCCGACTCGCGGCACAGCGCTCGTCTATCGAGGTTTCGAGCGGCCCGTTAGACGGCTTAAGGGAGCAAATGGACAAGAAAGGCGGGATGGTGTCAACGCCGGAGAAAATATGCATCGGCGGGCCGGAGTAAAACTGCATCACGGATGGATGCCAAATGCCCCCACGGGAGGGCTTTTGCTGCGCGACAAACAGGATGAGAAGCGTATTGCCTCACCGGCGAATGTCCCGAGACGTCGAGCCTGCCTCACCAAGCGTGCTCCCGTTGCCGCATTTGATCCTCCGGCCGGCCCCAGCTCCCTTTCTGAATCTTAAAACCAATGCTTACTGATGTTGGCCCTGTGGAGTTGTGGGCGACGCGCTGGCATCGTCCAAGCGCAGCGGCAAATCCACAGGGCTTTTGCTGGCCGGCTACGCCGCCGCTTACGCACTTCGCGTCATGCGGATCCGCCTCATCCATTGGCCCCGCCGAGGAAATCGGCCGGAACAAATCAGATGAGGCAGTAGGGGTCAGCTTTGGGCAGCATTCTTCCTATCCAGGTTGCCTGCTACCAGGCTTTTATTTCGGTATCGAGCCTGGGGTTAGTTGTCGCTCAGCTCAGCTGCTTGCGGTTGGCGCTGGCGTCGCTTGCTCTGTTTGAGCCGATAGCTGTCGCCGTTCAATTCGAGGATGTGGACGTGGTGGGTCAGCCGGTCGAGGAGCGCACCGGTCAGCCGCTCGGACCCGAACACGCCGGTCCACTCGTCGAATGGCAGATTGCTGGTGACGATGGTGGAGCCGCGCTCGTAGCGCTGGCTGAAGACCTCGAACAGCAGCTCGGCGCCGGTCGTCGACAGGGGTACATAGCCGAGTTCATCGATGATCAGCAGCTTGTAACCGGCCAGCTGACGCTGCAGGCGTAGCAGGCGCTTCTCGTCTCTGGCCTCGATCAGCTCATGGACCAGAGCGGCGGCCGTGACGAAGCCGACCGATAAGCCCTTCTGGCAGGCAACCAGCCCCAATCCGAGAGCAATATGCGTCTTGCCGGTACCGCTGTTGCCGACCGCGATCACGTTGTCGCGGCGAGTGATGTACTCGCAGCGAGCGAGCTCCAGGACCAATGTCTTATTGAGCGAAGGGATCGCCGTGAAGTCGAAACTGTCCAGGCTCTTCACTGTCGGGAACCGTGCCTCCTTGATGCGGCGCTCGACCATCCGCCGTTCCCGGTCGATCAGTTCGAGTTCGGCCAGGCGCAGTAAATAGCGGGGATGGTCGACGCCCTCGGCGGCGCATTGCTGGGCGAGCTTGTCGTATTCGCGCAGGAAGGTTGGCAGCTTGAGCGCCTTGAGGTGATGGGCGAGCAGAAGCTGGGGCGTGTCGCTCATGGAGAGGCGCCTGTGAGAAGATCGAGATAGGCCTTGGCCGAGGTCATCGCCACGCTCGCCCGCGGCAGGTAGGGATAGACCGTCAGGTCGAGCCGCGGCGGCCGGCGCTCGATCCGGCACAGCACCAGATGCTTGACCGCGTCAAAGCCGATCGCGCCACGTGCGATGGCCTCTCTGATACCGGCCAGCACGTCCTCGGGACGGAATACCTCCAGCAGCCGCAGCACCTGGACGAACTCGCGTTTGCCGCGTTTGGCCATGCGCGCTTCGATCAGGCGCCGCAGCGTGGCGAATTCTTCGGGCAGGTCCCAGCCGACCAGCGGCGCTGCCTGGTCGAGAGCGCCAATCTTCTGTTCGAGCAACGGCAGGTAATGCAGCGGGTCGAAGACGAAGTCCTCGCGCTCGTAGGAGCGCGGATGACGGGCGATCACCTCGGCCACGCAGGAGATCACCACCTCGTGGACATAGCCGCGGATCAGTACCTCGCGGTGCCCGAAGGCGGTCGGCACCGAGTAGTCGGTGCCGCGATAGCGCACCAGCAATTGCGAACTGACCCGGCCCGCCTTCTTCTCGCAGGCGTCATAGGGCGCTGGCGGCAAGGCGTGGAACGCCTCCAGATCCCGAACCAGCCGTTCGCCGATCGTCTCGGCGTGACCGCGCAGCCGATCCCCGAACCGGCGCCGACAACCCTCGAGCAGTTGCTCGTTCAGCGCCATCAAGCTGACCGCCTGCGGTACCGGCACCAGCAAGTTCCGGCGGATCCAGCCGATCAGCCCCTCGACTTTGCCTTTGTCGTTGCCTTTGCCGGGCCGGCCGAACCGGTCGTCAAACACGTAATGGGACTGCAGCTCGCTGAACACACGCGTGCGCTGTCGCACCCCATCGCCCAGGATGCGCGCCACCGCCAGCGTCGTGTTGTCGTACAGGATCGAGCGCGGCACCTTGCCGAAGAACGCGAAGGCGGCGTTGTGCCCGTCACAGAACGCTTCGGCGGTCTCCGCCGGATAGGCCTGCACAAAACAGGCGTCGCTGTGCGGCAGGTCCATCGCAAAGAAGTGGATCTTGCGCTCGACCCCAGCGATCTCCGCCAGCGCCTCGCCAAAATCCACCTGAGCATGGCCGGGATCGTGCCGCAGCGGCACGAATACTTCGCGATGCCGCAGACGGCGCGCCAGCACGTAGTCCTTAACAATGGTGATCCCGCCAGAGTAGCCGT
>WNFR01004490.1_pt1 | contig 14344 bp, 12 predicted proteins | sample 5400221 | NCBI WGS metagenome assembly WNFR01 (sample SAMN13153357, study PRJNA577476) | soil metagenome | isolation source: 40 cm soil under Madrone tree | place: USA:California | collected 2016-06-14 | reverse complement strand
TCTGCGGTGGAAAAAAGAGCAAGCGCAATATCTCGGCGCGGACTTGCGGAAACAACACTTCTAAAACGCTGTGCTTTGTTTTCATGATTAGAAGTTGATTCAAACTTGACCGTTTAAAACGGTCAAGTTTGAAGGGCGTATCGTCCCACCTGCAACGAGTTTGCGTCTTCTGTCGCGGCTCGCGCCGATTATGATATCCCAATGCCAGCTATCGGAATCACCGGCGGAGTTTCTACCGGCAAGAGCACGTTCTCTAATTGCCTGCGCGAGCTCGTTCCCGGCGCTCAATTCTTCGATGCCGATCAGGCCGCGCACGACCTTGTCGATCTTGACGATGTTAAACGCGACATTCTGGACGAGTTCTCCTTCGGCGTTTTTTCTCCCAACGGCGACTTGAATCGCGCCGCTCTTCGCGCCATAGTTTTCCAGGACGCGGCCAAAAGGCGCGCGCTCGAACAAATTCTCCATCCGCGGATTCGTCAGCAATGGAGAATTGAAGCGGACAAGCACCGCGGATCTCCCGAATTTTTCTTTGCCGACATTCCTCTTCTTTATGAAACCGGTGGTGAAACCCTCTGCGACCGAGTGGTCGTGGTCGCCTGCTCGGCCGACATCCAGATCGCTAATCTCATGCGAAAGATGCGCGTCGAGCGCGAAGCCGCGGAAGCAATGATCAAATCGCAAATGCCGCTCGAGGAAAAAATTAAACGGGCCGATTACGTTGTTTGGAACAACGGCGAACGGTCGGCGCTCGCGTCGCAAGCGGCCATGTTGGTGGAACTTTGGCTTAAGGCAAAATGGACGAAGGCATAGAGAACGAAGACCACAGCTCCACTGAAACCGGAGAAATTTCCGGTGCGGCTCGGACCGTTACGTTAGCGGCTCGGACCGAGTTGAGCATCAACGAGCTCGAAACGCTCGACGATCTGTTTCCGGCCGCGCGAGACTTCGATTTGCATCTTCATCCGGCGCGCACGCGCCACCATCACATTCTCGACATCGCGCGCGCCGCGCTCGGCCAGGGCGCGACTGTCACTACCGAAGGTTTTCTGGATCAGGTCGGCGATTCGTTCGCACTGCTGCGTTATCCGGAGCTGAATTTCATGCCAGTGCCGGAAGACGTTTACGTTCCGCGCGCCGCGATCGATCTGTATCGATTGCGTTCGGGTCAAAAACTTTGTGGCAAACTGCGCCTGCCGCGCGACCGGGAGAAAGGTCTCGTTCTTGACGACGTGGTGACAATTGAAGGCGAGCCGGCCGAGCAATGGAAAGAGCCAACCGATTTTGAAAAACTCACGCCGCAATTTCCGCAGGGCCGGATCATGCTCGAAAATCCCAAAACGAACTCGATCTGCGCGCGCGGTGTCGATCTTCTGGCGCCGCTTGGCCGCGGCCAGCGCGGATTGATTGTCGCGCCGCCACGCGTCGGGAAAACAATTTTGCTCAAAGAAATCGCAAAGGCGATCCGGGTAAATCATCCGGAGATCGTTTTGATTTTGCTCCTCGTCGACGAGCGGCCGGAGGAAGTGACCGATCTCGCGCGCGAGATTGATTGCCAGATTTATCATTCGAACTTCGACGAGAACGTGCAGCGGCACGTGCAGGTGGCGGAGCTCGTGCTCGAACGCGCGAAGCGGTTGGTCGAGATGAAAAAAGACGTGGTGATCTTGCTCGACAGCCTGACGCGGCTTTCGCGCGGCTATAACAATTTGCAGCCGAGCAAGGGCCGGATCATGTCGGGTGGCGTCGAAGCGAAGGCGCTGGTGAAGCCGAAGAAATTTTTCGGTAGCGCGCGCAACGTCGAGGAGGGCGGCAGTCTCACCATTCTCGCGACCGCGCTTACCGAAACTGGCAGCCGCATGGACGAATTGATTTTCGAAGAGTTTAAAGGGACCGGAAACATGGAGCTGCATCTCGACCGCGCGTTGCAGGAGAAACGGCTCTACCCGGCGATCCATCCGCTGCTTTCCGCGACACGACGCGAAGAGCTGCTTTATCACCCGGAAGAATGGGAGCGGATTCAGGTTTTGCGCAAAACAATGGCCGCGCTCCCGCCGATCGAAGCGATGGAAAAGTTGATCGATAACATGAACGCGACCAAGACGAACGCGGAGCTGCTCTTGAGCGGATTGAAGTGATCGCAACCGCTTCGCAACTACGCGAGCTGCTTCCCCATTTCGAATCGGTCAATCGCGTGGCCATTGATACCGAGGCCGACAGTCTTCATTGCTATCGCGAGAAACTTTGTCTGCTCCAGGTCAGCATTCCTGGTCACGACGTAATTGTCGATCCACTGGCGGATGTCGATCTTGCCCCATTGCGCGACGCGCTTGAAGAAAAGGAAATCGTGCTTCACGGCGCGGATTACGATCTGCGATTGCTTCGGCGCAACCTGGATTTCGTGCCGAAACGAATTTTCGACTCCGTGATCGCTGCGCGCATGACCGGCATTCGCGAATTCAGTTACGCCGCGCTGGTGAAACATTATTTCGACATCGAGTTGGCCAAAGGATCGCAAAAGGCCAACTGGGCGCAGCGTCCGTTGTCGAAAAAAATGGAGGAATACGCGCGGAACGACACGCGTTACTTACTGCCGCTGGCCGAGCGTTTGGCGAACGAATTGGAATCGCTCGGGCGCATGGACTGGTTTCGGCAGTCATGTCAGCGCGCGCTCGAACAGGCGGCGATCGATCGTGAGCGCGATCTCGATGAAGCCTGGCGAATTTCCGGCGCGGGCGCCTTGCGCGGGCGCGCGTCGGCGGTTTTGCGTGAACTCTGGAACTGGCGCGAATGCGAAGCCGAAGCGGTCGATCGTCCGCCGTTTCACATTTTGCAAAATCGCGAGCTGATCTCGGCTGCCGAAAAATTCGCGCACGGTGAAACGCCCGACCACAAACATTTTTCCGATCGTCGCCGCCGCGCATTTCGCGAGGCCGGCGAGCGCGGTTTGAATTTGCCAGAGAAGGATTGGCCGGTAAGGCCGAAGCGATCAGGAACGCGCCCGAGCGCGGAAGTGATCAAGCGCGTCGAAAAACTGCGGAGCAATCGTGATCAAGCTGCGAAGGAACTGCACATCGAAACTTCCTTCATCGCCCCGCGCGCGACCTTGGAAGCCATCGCGGCCGACCAATCCCGTGCCGAGGCGTTGCTTGTTCTTTGGCAGCGCGAACTGCTCAGCATCTGACGACACGGAGATTCGGATTTCAATTCGCCTGCGGCCGTAGCATGCGTCTGCGTACGAGCTAGTTCAGTCGACGTATTTTTGGGCGAATTGCCTAAATATCAGATCATCTCTCCGTTTTCGTAATCGCAGCCAGCTCCCTTCGCGTTGGTGCGGGATTTCACCTGCCGAAAGCTCACAAGCTGGCGCGTCTGTTCATCCCAGAGTTTGAGCTTCCCGCAAGCAAGACTCGTCCTCAGGGTGATCGTTGGCGCTTGGGCAAACGCCGGGTGAGCAGCATGGCAGAGCTGCAAATTATAATTGGGAATTCTAGGACTAAGATGGTGGATGTGATGGAAGCCAATACTTCCCGAAAACCACTGCAGTATCTTCGGTAGTCGATAAAATGAGCTTCCGCGGAGCGCTGCCGCGAGATAGCTCCACTCCTCCGACGGTGTCCAATAAGTGTCCTCAAACTGATGCTGGACATAGAACAACCAGATTCCAATGCCCCCTCCGACCATGGTAATGAGCAGTTGTGTAATCAGAAATTGTCGCCATCCGAAAACCACACTCAGGATGACCCATAGGGCCAAGACCCCGGTATTTGTAGCCCAGACCGACCAGAACTCCCGGCGAGGGGCGGTGCGCGCCGGAACGCGGTGCACACAAAGAAAAACCAATAAGGGGGCAATCGAAAACAGAACGATCGGATTGCGTGCAGCCGCGTAAATAAAACGGCGCCACGGCGATGAATTCAAATATTCCTCGACTGTCATAGTCCAAACATCGCCAATCCCGCGCCGACCGAGATCCCCTGAAGTATTATGGTGAATCGCATGTTCCCACCGCCAATGGTAGTAGGGCGTGAAAACCATCAGACCCGCAATGTTGCCGATGATGTTGTTCGCAAGTTTGGATTGTGTGAAAGATCCATGACCGCAGTCATGCATAATGATGAAGACACGAACCACCCAAAGACCGGCGAGAAACATAAGGCAAAGCGTTAGAGCGTACGAAAATCTCCAGCTCCAGTAGATGGCACACCATAACAACACATACATCAGCAGGCTATTTGCGACCTGGATCAAGGCGCGGGAAGCGGAGCGTTTCTGGAACCGTATGAGCACGGGCTTGAGTTCCGCAAGAGCCGGTAATGGGTCTACCTCGCTAGATTGTGACGTGCAGGTAGAGCTTAGGGACATGTTGATCGCCAATCATTACGCACTCACGCACGGCAGCCCCACGAACTTTTTAGCCCGGCCGAGGATGCGTCGAAACGTTGGGTGACCGTAATCGAAGAAACCAGTATCTGTTTTCGAGGCGCTGAGTCAAGCTAGTTGCCTAACGAAACTATGTGGGATTAGGCCTTATGCCGTCAACACAGGTAGACCGAATTTCCAGCGTCAGGCGGGCAAGAACGGGTGGACCTTGCTCACTGGCTCGGCCAGAGCATGTGTGGAGTTATTTGAATCTTGACCATCATCGCCTTAACGGCGTTTCGGATGAGCGCCGACATTAACCACGGCCAATCAACAAATTAAATTCTTCGAGAAAAAATCCTCATTCGTCATTAATCGACGTACTTTTGGGCGATCGGCATGCGGCGACCGAGACCGAACGCGCGAGAAGTGACTTTCAGTCCGGGTGCGGCTTGTTCGCGTTTGTATTCGTTGAGATCGACGCGGCGTTGGACCCAGCGCACAGTTTTTTCATCGAACCCGCGGCCGATAATGTCGCGCGCACTCAAGTTTTCTTCGACATAGAGGCGCAGAATTTCGTCGAGGATTTCGTAGGGTGGCAGCGTGTCCTGATCCTTCTGGTTCGGTTTCAATTCCGCACTTGGCGGTTTGTCGATTGTCGATCTTGGGATGATCTCCTTCTCGCGATTCATCCAGCGCGCGAGCTCATAGATCATCGTTTTCGGTACGTCGCTGATCACCGAGAGACCGCCGGCCATGTCGCCATAAATCGTGCAATAGCCGACCGACAGCTCGCTCTTGTTGCCGGTCGAGAGCACGAGGTGACCGAACTTGTTCGAGAGCGCCATCAGGGTCATGGCCCGCAGACGCGGCTGCATGTTTTCCTCGGTCTCATTCTCCGGCAAACCCGAAAATATTTTCTTAAACTGACTTTTAAAAACCGCGAATGTCTCCGCGATCGGCAGGTGGAGTAATTTGATCCCGAGATTTTCCGCAAGCTTCTTCGAATCATCAACGCTGCCGCGAGATGAGTATTGGCTGGGCATCGAAACGCCGACGACGTTTTCCGGCCCGAGCGCGTGAGCCGCGATGGCCGCGACGACAGCGGAATCAACGCCGCCGCTCAAACCGAGCACGGCGGATTTGAATCCGCATTTTCGCAAATAATCGCGCAGCCCTAAAGAGAGCGCGTGAAAAAGTTCTTCGGGTGTTGGTTGTTCGTGAAATTCGAGCGTCGCAGTTGAAGCAGAATCGACAATCTGTTCGTGCTCCCGAAAGGCCGGAAGTTGCGCGAACAATTTCCCACTCGCGTCCACCGCAATTGAGTTGCCGTCAAAAACGAGCTGGTCGTTTCCGCCGACGGCATTGCAATAAAAGATCGGCCGCTTGTAAGTGCGCGCGAGCGTGGCGACCATTTCGTAACGGACCGACGGCTTGCGCAACGTGAACGGTGAAGCGCTGAGGTTCAAAATGATTTGCGCGCCCTGCTCGACCAGGCTGCGCGTCGGTTCGCAATCGTAAAGCGGGCGGGGGAGATAATGTTCGGTCCAGATATCTTCGCAGATGGTGATGCCGATCTTGGTCCCATCGACATCGAACGGCGCAACTTGTGACGCCGGTTGAAAGTAGCGGTCCTCATCGAACACATCGTAGGTCGGCAGAAGCGATTTGTGCGCAACGCGAATCGGCTGACCATGCGCGAGCAACCCAGCCGCATTATGAAACGGCCGGCCGCGGCCTTCGTTGCGATCGACAAATCCGACGAGCAATGCTGCGCGGCCGACGCGCGCGTGAAGTTGATCGACAATCTCGAGCGTCTCGGGAACAAAGCGCGATTTGAAAACCAAGTCCTGCGGCGGATAACCGGTGATTGCCAGTTCGGGCGTAATGACGAGATCGGCGCCGGCGGCGGCGAGACGTTCGTAAGATTGAACGATCTTATCGAAGTTGCCGCGCAGATCGCCAACGGTCGGATTGAGCTGGGCGAAACCGATCTTCATCTGGATTAATACAGTTTAGTTTAGGTTCGGCCGCAAGCAGGTGCTGCAGTGCTTTTTCCTAGCTGTATTAATCCAGCGCCCCGCTTCCCTAGATTCGCTCGCGTCTTCGCGCTCGGAGCCTCGCGCGGTAAAGTTGGCGGCTGTGCGGTAACGCTGGAAGATTATTCGCGCGCGAAAGACGGGGAATCCGTTTTACAGCAGCCCGCTACGGCTGCGACATCACCGAATGGTGCTGATAGCCTTTATTTAGAGCGTCGTCGGCGCCCTCGACGAACACTCTTGCCCATTCGATCAGGCCAGCAGCGAGCAAGCCCGCGAAAGCGCAGATGATGACTTTTTGGAAGAATGTGGCGTGCACCGCGCTTTTTAGAGCAGTGAAAGTGCCATACCTCTCTCTTTCGGCACAAAAGTTGCGGATTTTCGGCCGATGTCCGGTCCAGCCCAACCTCGTGTTAGTGGCACCGATGCCGACCAATTGTCTCGATTGCTCGACTTGGAGTTGATCCAGAAACGAACGAGTTGGAAACAAACGGTTCAACGCCGTCGGGCACTGCGTTCATTCGCCTTTCTGTTTCTGTTCTTGCTCATCGCAGGCTGCCTGGCCGGCTTTTTCTTCGTGTTCACACGCCTAAGTGAGCAGCGTCCAAATCCGCCAGCTTCGACGACGGCTCGGCCTTAACGTCGACCCGGTCAACTATTCCGTGATTAACTCAACTTCAGGACCGGTGCGCTTTTTTGCTTCGGCCAAACGCGTACCAGATTTGCGGTCGTTGATCACGAAGGTGTTGTTCTCGCCTAATTTCGACCACGGCCCGCGCGGCACATCTTTGAATTCGACGAACTGCCAGTCGGTGACATCGGTTTCACTCATCCCGAGATAATCGCGCACGGCGGGTGAAACATCGAGACCGGCGCCCTTGTTGAGGTTCGGTTTCGGTCGCTCCTTTCCGAAAACGTATTGCCAGTGGTCGGTTCGAAACGGTCCGGCGTCCTCCCACTGCGCATAAGCAACTTTGTTTCCTTTGCGAATCGCAATCCAACGGTCTTTGCAAACAGAAACGCCGGGCCCCTGATAAGCATCTTTGAACCACGGGACGACCCGCGAAGCTTCGGGGCGATGACCATTCGCCGTTTTGTCGTTGTAGGGAAGCGCGCAGTAAAACGGATTCTGACGCGGCGTGAATTTCACCGGAACATAATCACCGCGTTTCGCGCGGTTGGGATCGTCAAAGCCACCGTAAGTTTTCGACCATTCTTTATCCCACGAGCTCGCGCGATTCGGCACCGGATTGTTCTCGGTCGGTTTCTCTCCGATCCAGAAGACCGTTGTTACGATGTCACGCTTCCACGGGTAACTTTCGCCAGACGGTGGCGGCGCTGATCGCATATGGTTCGGCGCGAAGACCAGTGAGTTAATGCTGACAATGGGTTCGCCCTCCGATCTTTGCGATTTTTTGGTGAGCTTTGTCTTCGTCGGCTCGGCTTTGGTCGCTATTCCGTGGGCGAACAGCGCTGAAATCGACGAGAGCAAAGCTGCCAGTGTGTGAGTAATTTTCCCCGGCTTCATGGCCTCCCGCGCGGTCGCGCGACAGAAAATTAGACGCGCGCCGCTTGAGAAAGATTCAAACGAATCTGACGCGCTGGTCAACGGAATTTCACGCTCGGGCTAGGAGAAATCCTTAGTCGACAAATTTTCCCGGATTCAGAATTCCGTGTGAGTCGAGAACTTGTTTCAGCTTACGATGCAACTCGCGCACCGGTTCGCTGGTCGCGTCTGGCCACCAACGTTTTTTCGCGAGACCGATTCCATGTTCGCCGGTAATCACGCCGCCCCAGGCCAGCACTTGCCCGAAAAGTTCGTCTAACGCGCCCTCTACTTTTTCGCGCACGGTGGCGTCGCGTTTGTAACGATCGGCCATGATGTTGATGTGAATGTTGCCGTCGCCGGCATGACCGAAACAGGCGATCGGAAATCCGGACTTCGCGCTCAAGCGCTCGGCGAACTCGATAAGATCGACAACGTGGCGGCGCGGCACGACGACATCTTCGTTCAGTTTTGTCAGGCCGGTCGCACGCAATGAATTGCTGAATTGCCGTCGCAACGCCCAAAGCTTTTCGCAATTTTCTTCGCCAGTCGCCATTTCGAGCGCGTTCGGTTTTCTGCTGGCAAGTAACCGGCGAATCGCTTCCGCTTCGCTTCGCACGCTATCTTCCTGACCATCAAGATCGACAAGCAAGTGCGCGTTGCCGGGCGGAACGATCGCTGCGCCCAAATCCTTGCGAGCGGCTTCGAGCGTGAAACTGTCGGCGATTTCAAGCGCCGCCGGCAGGAAACCATGCGCGAATATTTCCTGAACCGTCGCCGCCGCGTCGCTCATTTTGGCGAACGCACCCGAAATTGTCGCGCGTGCCGGCGGCAGCGGCAGTAATCGCAACGTGATCTCTGTGACCACACCGAGCATTCCTTCGGAGCCAACGAACAAACCGATTAAATCGAAACCTGTTTTGTTTTTGTGAACGCGTCCGCCAAGCCGCAGAATGTCGCCATTTGGAATCGCGACCTCGAGTCCGAGCACGTAGTTTCGCGTGACGCCGTACTTCAAACAGCGCGGTCCGCCCGCGTTCGTCGCAACGTTCCCGCCGATGCTGCAATCACTCATGCTCGCCGGATCCGGCGGATAAAAGAGCTTTTGAGCGCGCGCGCCAGCTTTCAAATCAGCGGTGATCACGCCTGGCTCCACAATCGCGACAGCGTCGGCGAAGTTGATCTCTTTGATTCGATTCATTCGGATCAACGAAAGTGCGATTCCGCGCTTTATCGGCACACAACCGCCGACGTAACCAAACCCGGCACCGCGAGCGGTGACCGGAATCTTTCGTTCGGACGCGAACTTCAGCAGCCTCGAGACATCCGATGTCGATCTTGCGAAGACGACGACCTCGGGAGCTTCGGCGGCGAACCATTTGTCACCACTGTGGGCGGCGAGTGTTTCCGGATCGCCCGCGACGGCGTCGCTGCCAAGCAACTGCCGTAATTCGTCGGCAACTGTCATGCGCATGACGGTAGTGGTGCTTGAGTCGAAGCGCGAACCGATCAGTTAATCTGGACGACTCGGTAGTGGCGCGATTTTTCGCTGTGGTGCTTGAGCAGTTTCTTGCATTCCGGCGGGATAACCGGTGTCTCGTAGCTCTTGCCGGCAAACGTTTTCACGCCATCGAGTGTCTCGAACCGGAGCAGCGTGACGAATTCCACTTCGTCATTCTCTGCCTCGCGGATGAAAATCTCGGCACCTTTGTAGCCGGGGATGGAACGCTTCGCGATTTCCAGCAAAACTTCTTCCCGCAACAGCTTTTCGTATATCTCGGCGTTCTCGCGGCTTGTCCAACCGTACCAAATTCGCGCAATCATGTTCCCGGGGTTCCTTTCGAATCGATCGCCGTTACATTCCCATGATTTGGTAGCCGCCATCGACGTAGATTATCTGACCGGTAATGCCTGCCGCGCCGTCGCTCGCTAAAAAGACGCCGCTCGCCCCAAGCTCGCTCGGTTCGCAACTGCGCTTCAATGGTGCGCGTTCCTGATAATGCTTCAACATCTGAGAAAAACCGCTGATGCCGCGCGCGGCCAGTGTTTGCACGGGCCCTGCCGAGATGCAGTTCACGCGTATTTTCTTCGGTCCTAAATCGTAAGCGAGGTAACGAGTGGATGCCTCAAGGCTCGCTTTCGCCACGCCCATGACGTTGTAGTGCGGGACAACCTTTTCCGCCCCGTAATAGGTCATTGCCAAAATACTGCCGCCGTTTGTCATCGACGGCGTGACTTCGCGCGCGAGCGCGACCAGCGAATACGCGCTGATGTCATGAGCAACGCGAAACGCTTCGCGTGTTGTGCTCACGAAATCTCCTTCCAGCGCTTCCTTCGGCGCAAACGCCACTGAATGCAGCATCAAGTCGACCCGGTCGGTTTCGCCCCGCACCTTTTCGAAAAACGTTTTGATCTCGGCGTCGCTCGAGACGTCGCATGAAAACAATGGCGTCTTCTGGCCGAACGTGGCGGTCAATTCTTCGACGTTTTCTTTGAGTCGCTCGCCCTGGTAATTGAAAATCAAACGCGCCCCGGCATTCGCCCACGCCTGTGCAATCGCCCATGCGATGCTGCGTTTGTTCGCCACACCAAAAACGACTCCAACCTTTCCTTCCAAGACTGACTGGGTCATACGGGATCGACAATAATCGCGATTGCGATGACGCAAAAGCAGCGATCTGCTTGCCCTTCGACCGCAAATCGCGATGATTTTCTTTTCCAATTATGAGGACGCGACTCGCTGTAGTATCTGGCCTGCTATTCGTCTCAATTTCCTTCGCCCAGGAAGAATCACCGCCTGCCGCTCCTGCCAGAGCGGAATCATCGGTGCCGGCAGCCTCGCCGGTTGCCACCACACCAGCGCTGTCGGCTTCGGTAACGCCAGCGCCCACCGTCTCGGGTCCGCCGCAATTGACCGATGTTCTTTTCAAAAATCTGAAGGCGCGTTCAATCGGACCCGCGGTCATGGGTGGCCGCGTTTCCGACATCGCGATTGACCCGCGCAATCCGTTCGTCTTTTACGTCGCGCTTGGACACGGCGGCATTTTCAAATCGAACGACGCCGGCATTACCTTCGATCCAATTTTCGATAAACAACCGGATCTTTCGATCGGCGCAATCGCGATCGCGCCGTCTGACTCGGATGTAATCTGGGTTGGAACCGGAGAGGCCAACGACCGCAATTCGTCCGATTGGGGCAACGGAGTTTACCGGACGACCGACGGCGGCGAGCATTGGACGAATGTCGGATTGAAAGACAGCCGCTGCATTGCGCGCGTCATTGTCGATCCAAAAAATCCGGAGATCGCGTACGTTGCCGCGATGGGGCACCTGTGGATGGATGGCGGCGAGCGTGGTCTCTACAAAACAACTGACGGCGGTAAGACCTGGAAATTAATTTTCCAGGCGCCCGCGCCGCATAATGCGCGCACCGGCTGCGGCGAGGTGGTTCTCGATCCAAGCAATCCGCAAGTTGTCTACGCCGCGCTTTACGCGCGTCAGCGCACGCCATGGAGTTTCGTTTCCGGCCCGGAAACGATCGGCGGTGAAGATGTCGGCGGGATATTCAAGAGCACGAATGGCGGCGGCAGCTGGAAGAAACTGAGTGGGGGACTTCCGCCGCAAACCGGACGAATTGGTCTCGCAGCGAGCGCGAGCAAACCGAACACGATCATGGCCGTTGTCCAAAGTTATGAAGGCGGCGGCGCTGACATTCGCGATATCCGCAGCAAAAGCGGTGGCGTGTTTCGTTCGGAAGACGGCGGCGAACATTGGACGCGAACGAGCGCAATCGATCCGCGCCCGTTTTATTTCAGCCAGATCCGAATCGATCCGGTGAACGATCAGCGCGTCTACGTGCTTGGCTTCGCGCTCTTGGTGTCTGACGACGGTGGCAAAAATTTCCGGGAAGATCTTACCGAAAAAGTTCACCCCGATTGCCACGCTTTGGCGATTCAACCCGGCACAGCACCGCCACCGAAGCCGCCGAAACCCGAAGACAAAAACAAGCCACCCAAGCCGCCAGTCTGTTTGCGATTACTGCTCGGCACTGATGGCGGACTTTATCAAAGTTTCGCCGGCGGAAAAAATTGGGACCACCTGAACAAATTTCCGGGCGGCGAATTTTACCGGATCAGTCTGGACGATTCGATACCGTCCTTCCGCATCGCCGGCGGATTACAGGACAACGAGAACTGGGTCGGACCGAGCGGCGTGCAAAGCAAGGAAGCGATTCGCAATTCCGATTGGACAGCGCTAGCCGGCGGCGACGGGTTTTACGTTCTGTTCGACCCGACTGATCGCGACACGTTTTACGCCGAGAGCCAGGGTGGGGAAGTTCATCGGATCAATTTGCGCAACGGCGAACTGCGGCGATTGCGGCCCGAGCCGGCGGAAGGCGCGCCGCGCTATCGATTCCATTGGAATTCGCCGATGGTAATGAGCAAACACAAGCCGGGCGTGATTTATCTCGGCGGCAATCACGTCTTCAAACTCACCGACCGAATGGAGAAATACGCGGTAATCAGCCCCGATCTCACCCACAACGATCCGGCCAAAACCAATGCGACCGGCAGCGGCGCAGAAAATTATGGCGTGGTGTTCGCTCTTGCAGAATCGCCGAAGAAGGCCGGCCTGCTTTGGGCGGGTACGGACGACGGACGGCTGTGGATCACGGATAACGATGGCGGCAAATGGACCGAGCTCACGAACAATTTGCCTGAGTCCGCGCGCGAACAATGGGTTGTTTGCATCGAACCATCACATGTCGATCCAAACGTTGCTTACGTCGCGACGAATGGTTACCGCGCGGGCAACGATCGCCCGATGATCTTGCGCACGGCCGATCTTGGCAAGACGTGGCAAGCGGTCACGGGCGATTTGCCGGCAAACGATCCGGTCGAAGCAATTCGCGAAGATTTGGTGAATCCGAAGTTGCTTTACACCGGCACGCATTTCGGAATTTTCGCATCGTTCGATCAGGGAGCGCACTGGGTCCGCATCGGCGATGTTCCGCCGGTGCGCGTGGACGACATTCAAATTCATCCGCGCACGGGCGACCTCGTAATCGCGACGCACGGCCGCAGCATCGCGGTGCTTGATGACAGCGCGCCGTTTCGCGAGTTCACGCCCGAGATCGCGGAGAAGCCGGCGCATCTATTTAGTGTGCGTAACGTGACCGGCGCGTATTTCCAGCCGGGATTTGTCGATTCGAATGGCAAAGGCGTTTATCGCGGCAAGAATCCGGAGGAGGGCGCTTTGCTTACCGTTTGGGTGAAACAATTCACCGGCGATGAAATCAAAGTCGCTGTGACGAAGGCGAACGGTCAACCGGTCGCGAATTTGAAAGCGCCGGGGGCACCCGGTTTCACGCGCTTGAATTGGGACCTGCGCCCGACCAAGGACGTGATCACCGAATACGGCGGTGACGATCCAAAACGTTTATTGCCGGCGGGCGATTACAATGCGGAGCTAACTTTCGGCCAGAATAAAGTGAAACAAAGTTTCCACGTCGACATCGCCGAAGGCATCACGCCGCGCTGATTTCCATTTTGGAGGGACACGCGCCGTCGTGTCCCATTAATGAGGCGCCGACAGCGCGGCGCCCTCCAGTCACCAATAAAGAACGTTTAGCTCTCCATGGAATGGCCAATCTTCTGATTGTTTGACCAGACCAGCACGAACCGGATTTTCAAGAATGTAATCCCATTTCTCATCGTAGTTCTCGTGCCGTCGGAGTTGAGTATCCCAAAAATCGCGTTGCCAGATCGGATGTTCATTTGGACGCGGCCAATTTTTCGATGCCAGATTTTTCCAATAGCGCACCCATTGATCCAAAGGCTCGGCCGGGTTGACGCCCGGAGCGCAAAAAAAGATGAATATGATCGGGCATAATTACATACCGGCCGACGAGCCACGATTTCGCTTCTGTCCAGGCGTTGACCAAGACATCAGGCACGTCTGTCGACGCAAAGATTTGTTTGCGGTCTTTGCTGCATACCGTGAGGAAAACAATGGTTGGTTCGTTGTGACGCTCGACGAGCGGACTATGAACCGGATATTTACGGCCGGACTCGATGTCGTTCATTTGGGGGAACGTGCGTTCTGTTCAATCTAATTTGGGCGCCGACGGCGCGGACGCCCTCCAAATCAGCAACTAATCGCGTGTCGTCGGCAAACGCCGGTGAGCATTTCCCAAAGCGCATCGAGAACGCGATTCGCGGATTCGCGGACCGATTCGAAATTCTGATTGTCGGTCTTCGCGCTCAGCATTTCGCGCTCGGCGACGGAATGTTCTCTGTCGGCTTCGATATGGACCGAGAAATATTCGTAGCCTTTCGGCTCGTTGAAGCCGTAATGCTTCTGCAAGCCGTCGATCTTCGATTCGCAGATCGCGGGA
>WNFR01005969.1_pt1 | contig 14345 bp, 13 predicted proteins | sample 5400221 | NCBI WGS metagenome assembly WNFR01 (sample SAMN13153357, study PRJNA577476) | soil metagenome | isolation source: 40 cm soil under Madrone tree | place: USA:California | collected 2016-06-14 | reverse complement strand
GATTTTCGGCCGCATCGGGGTCGGTGCAGGACAGGCTTACGGTAAAGGTTTGGGGATTTCAGCTGACCAAGAAGCCGATGTTCGTGACGGACCGCCAGATCCCGCCGGCGCTGCATAAATTCTTTTTTGAAAAAGGGCTTGAGATCGTTTATTTTCGATAACCGGCTGCGGCCCGACGGGGCGCCTGTAGCTCAACTGGACAGAGCACCAGACTTCGGATCTGGGGGTTGGGGGTTCGAATCCCTCCAGGCGCGCCAACTAATTCCCAGACAATCCGTAACGTCGTCAATGGAACAAACAAACCAACGGCCGATCAGAGTCGTCGCCGGTCTTATCTTTCACGATCAGCGATTGCTCGCCTGTCAGCGCCACGCCAGTGCGACGTTTCCATTAAAATGGGAGTTTCCCGGCGGGAAGGTGGAAAACGGTGAGAGCGATCTCGATGCTCTACGCCGCGAATTGAAGGAAGAGCTAGGAATTGACGTACACAACGCGGAACTCATCAGCGCATACGAGCATTCATACAACGGGGGACCACGGGTCTCGCTGTGTTTTTATAACGTCAAATCCTTCCATGGCGAAGCAACGAACTTGGTCTTCCAACAGATTTCTTGGGAAAAAGTAACAGACTTGGGATCCTTGGATTTTCTAGAAGGGGATCGCCGCCTCATCGAACAGCTGCTTGCATCGGACGGGGAAGCTCCCAGCGACGTCGAAAGAGGCAGATGACAGCGGAAGTCGTTTGACAGGAATTCGCTCTCCGGCTATCCTACGAGGGTTTTTTGGGTACATGTACATTAAAATCAAACAATTCATAGCTTTAGCTGCCGCGTTCGTTGTGACGGCCGTTTTGGGTAGTGCGGCGCGAGCTGATGTCTACGTTTATAAGGACAAGAGCGGTGTGTTGACGTTTACCAATGTGCCCAATCACGCCGGCTATCGGCGCGTGCTCAGAGAAAGTCGTGGGCAAATTTCGGTTGGTCCGCTGACTAACGCGTCCTATGATGATCTTATCCAAACAGCTTCGGGGCGTTACAATATCGACCCGCAGCTGATTCGCGCGGTCATCAAGGCTGAATCGGATTTCAACGCGAGAGCTCGCTCTCAAAAGGGGGCCATGGGTCTCATGCAACTCATGCCCGAAACGGCCAGGCTTCACAATATCGGTGATGCTTACAATCCAAGCGAAAACGTCGAGGGAGGAGCGCGTCATCTGAGGATGTTGCTTGATCGCTACCAAGGTGATCTTGAACTATCCCTCGCCGCCTACAACGCCGGCAGTGCCGCAGTAGAAAAGCACCACGGTATTCCGCCGTTCTCTGAAACTAGGGAATATGTCCGTCGAGTTCTGCGTTTCTATGATTCCTATCGCGGTGACCTGCCGGCGCTTCAGCAAGTTAACCAATAACTAAGTCTAAGGTTGGCGCCGAAGAGTTTTTTCGTGGTTTGGACATTCCCGAACCTACTCAGTTTAGCTCGGATTCTGATCATTCCCGTCCTGGTCTATCTATTAACCTTCTCGGACCGAAGTTCATCACTTCTAGCCGCGGTTCTTTTTCTTTTGGCATCGCTGACCGATTTCTTCGACGGCTATTTGGCACGGCGAAATAAAAGCATTTCAGATATCGGCAAGATTCTCGACCCTTTGGCCGATAAACTGATGGTCGGGTCTGTTTTGATCATGCTCGCTGCCATAGATCGACCAAACGAGCCGAACGTTCCGGCTTGGTTGGTGGTGGTTATCTTGGCGAGAGAGACCGCCGTGACGGTGATTCGCGGCTTGGCCCTCACCGAAGGGATCGTGATGTACGCGGAGACGCTCGGCAAATACAAATTCATTCTTCAGGTGTTCGCAATCACCGGTTTGTTGATTCACTATCGATATTGGGGACTGCTTAAAATGGCCGGCGAAATTGACAAAAGATAACACTTACTGTACTAAAAATCGTATGCGGGTGTAGCTCAGTTGGCTAGAGCGTATGCTTGCCAAGCATAAGGTCGGGAGTTCGACCCTCCTCACCCGCTCCATCTTCTTCTTTCTTTCCAACCGCGTGCCTCTTTAACGCTCCTCACTCTTCCGCATCCAACGGAACACACGTTGGACGCGTAGCTGCATTTCTGGCGGTCTTTTTTTCAGACATCGTGCCTCAATTTTTTTCTTTAATCGCTCGCTCAATTACTTGACACCTATAATATTTAATTATAAATGATTAATTATCCAGCCAAGATCGTCTCTCAAAACCAATGCGCGTGCAGCAAACATTGGCAAGCCGAGCGAATTGGAAAGTTCTTTGCCGATGACAACCATTGTCATTATTCATCGTAAGACCTTTACCGAAGCTCTCGACGCGGCGCAGGGGATCACGCACGCATTATTGAAGCAAGCGGGCAGTTATTCGTTCGGAGAGGATTGAACGCGAATGGCCACAGGCTACTACTCGGATTTCCGTGAATATCTGGGCGCACTCGAACGACGCGGCAAGCTGCACCGTTGGACGCGGCCGGTGAATAAGGACACCGAGTTGATGCCGCTCATGCGCCTGCAATATCGCGGCATCCCTGACGATAAGAGACAGACATTTTTGTTTGAGAATGTCACCGACAGCCGCGGCCGGCGCCACGACGTTCGAGTTGCAACGGGAATGTACGGCTCCTCGCGCGAAATCGCCGCGCTGGGGTTAGGTTGCGAGGAGCCAGCGGAAATCTTCGAAAAGTGGCGCGACGCGCTCGCAAAGCCCTTTGAGCCGCGCCGGGTAAACAGCGCGCCGGTTCAAGATGTCCTTTACACTGGGGAGACGTTGAGAAAGTTCGGCGTGACGAGCTTGCCGGCGCCGGTGGAGGAGCCGGGGTTCAGCGGCGGCATTCGCGCGACGGCGCCATTTGTCACACAGGACAACGAAACCGGCGTGCGCAATGTCGGCATGTACAGCGGGCACTTCAGAGGCGAGGATCGTCTCATCGCCGGCATCGCGCCGACGCATCACGCGATTCTCTATCATCATCGCGGCGCCGTTATCCGCAAAGAGCCATTGCCCGTCGCGATCGTGCTCGGCGCCTTGCCGGATATCAATTTCGTTTCCGCGGCGAATCTTCCCTATGGCGTCGATGAGCTTGCGGTTGCCGGCGGCATTCGCGGCCGCCCGGTCGATCTTGTCCCGTGCAAAACGATCCCATTGGACGTTCCGGCAGAAGCAGAGATCATCATTGAAGGGGAAATTTCCTTCGATCGCAAGGAGCGCGGCGAGCCCTTCAGCGATTACCCCGGCTATTTAATGGTCGAGCGTGAATTTCGCGCCGTCATCGATATCAAAGCGATCACCATGCGGCGTGACGCGATCTTCACGGCGATTCTCGTCGGTTTGCCGCCGAGTGAGTCGAACGGCATCTCGCGCACCTGCCGGGAGATGATGCTTTACAACCATCTGCGCTACGCCTGCGCGATGCCGGAAGTGCTCGAAGTTTGTTGCCCCGAGATGGGCGGTGGCTGGAACTGGTGGGTGATTCGTATGAAGAAATCCCATCCGAGCAAACCGAAGCAAGCTCTTCATGCCGCCGCCGGCATGGACCCAACCAGCAAAATGATCATCGTCGTCGACGAGGATATCGATCCCAAAGATCCCGAGATGGTGATGTGGGCGATGAGTTTTGCCATGCAGCCGCACCAGGATGCCGAAATCATCACTGGTCGAGTGCCATTGCTCGATCCTTCGGCTCATTCGCTGATGCGCGGCCGTGAGGAACGTAGTTTTCCAGGCGCGGTCGGATGTTCAGGATTGTTGATCGACGCGACCCGCAAGGGGGCGTTTCCGCCGGTCGGGCTGCCGAAAAAATCCTACATGGAGAACGCGCTGAAGATCTGGCAGGAGGCCGAAATGCCGGCGCTGAATCTCAAAACTCCTTGGTACGGTTATCCACTCGGTCTCTGGGACGATGAGGACGATAGATTGGCCGAAAAAATCGCCGGCGGCGAATATTTTCAATCCAAGCAGATGAAAGGGCACTGACGGTGGCGAAACGAGAAACCAGCTACGAGCACTGGCTCAAGGAAGAGGGCATTCCCGTTTTTGCAGGTTATGGCGTCGAAGACGTTACAGTTTTACCGCGCAAGCCTTGGAAGCGCACCGGCGGCAGCGGCGCGTATATCGATCTCAAGGGCATGGAAGGTTTCACCGGCATGTACGTCTGTGAAATCCCGCCCGGCGGAGCGCTCAATCCCGAGAATCATCTGTATGAGGAATTGATTTACATTCTCAGTGGCTTCGGCGCCACGGAGATTTGGTCCGCCGGCGACGACAAACGCAAGATGCATTTCGAATGGCAGCAAGGCAGTTTGTTTGCCGTGCCGCTGAATACGCGCCATCGCATGATCAACGGCAGCAGGGAGCCGGTATTTTTTCTCGCGGTGACCAGCGCGCCGCTGATGATCGATCTGCTGCATGACATCCCTTTCGTGATGGGCAGCGAATACAAATTCGCCGAACGCTTCGACGGCGAAAATAATTATTTCGTGCCGACGAATTTGCGCAAAGAAGTCGGCGGATTCATCAATTGGGAAACCAATTTTATCGCCGACGCCCGCGGCGCATTGGTCGATCCTTCGGAGGCCAAGGGGTACGGGGTGAAAATCACCTCGTTCGATATGGGCGGGAGCACGCTGGTGGGACATATCGCCGAATGGCCGGTGGGACGCTATCACAAGGCCCATTTCCATCAAGGCGGAGCGATCCTGCTGATCCTTCGTTCCGAAGGGTACACGCTGATGTGGCCGCCGGAAGCGGGAATCCGCCCGTATCAATCGGGTCACGCCGACCAAGTGGTGAAAGTGGATTGGCGCGAGGGCAGCGTGTTTAGCCCGCCGAGCGGCTGGTTCCATCAGCATTTCAACACCGGTCATGAAAAGGCTCGCCAGTTGGCGTTTCGTTACAGCGGACAATCGGGGAACTATCTGCTCGGCTGCTGGCGCGCGATCAACAAAGAAGGCGTGCGCACCAGCGTGCGCGACGGCGGCACGATGATCGAATACGAAGACGAGGATCCGCAGATTCGCCTCGATTTCGAAACTGCGATCGACAGAATCGGCGTGCCGATGGAAATGCCGCAATTCGTATACGCGAACTTGTGAGAGGGAGAATGATCGCCTTCTTCAAGGATCGGATCAATGCTTTTGTCGCCGCAATCGTGCTCGCGCCCTGCGCCGCCATTGCACAAAGTGCAAAACCTGGCGAATGGGAAAAGACCTTCGAACTCGCCAAGAAAGAGGGCAAGGTTGTGGTCTCGATTCCGGCGAGCACCGAGCTGCGCGCCGCGATCGAGAGATCCTTCGAAAAACGCTACGGCATCGACGTCGAGCCGGTGGTCGGCCGCGCATCGGCGATCGTGCGCAAGATGGTCGACGAAAGCAAAGCCGGCATTCGTTATGTCGATTTGCACATGGGCGGCAGCGAGTCGATAGTGACCGGCATGCTGCCGGAAGGCGTCTTGGAGCCCATCGAGCCGCTCATGCTGCTCCCTGAAGTTAAAGATCCCAAACAGTGGTACGCCGGTCATGTCTGGATCGATAACTCCAAAAAGTTTGTCTATTCAACCCTCGCCTATCAGACAGAAAATCTCTGGATCAACTCGCAGCTGATGAAAGCCGATGAGGTCCGCTCGTTCGATGATTTGTTGGATGAGCGCCTCAAGGATAGGATCGGCATGCTCGATCCGCGCACGGCAGGCTCCGGCGCATCGACGTGGTCCTACCTCAGGGAAATCAAGGGCGAAGAGTATTTAAAAAGACTTGTGGGCCAAAAGCTGGCGCTTAGCCGCGATCAACGAGTGCTCGCCGAGATTCTCGCCAAAGGCAAGCTCGCGCTGGTTCTTGGGCTGACCTATTACTCCTACGCGCCGTTCATCAAAGCGGGCCTGCCAGTGGCGCCGCTGCCGGCGCCAAAGGAAGGCGTTTATGTCAGCGGCGGCAGCGGCCATCTCGTGGTTTTGAAAAACGCGCCGCATGCGAATGCGACGAAGGTCTTCGTCAATTGGTTTTTGAGCCGAGAAGGTCAGGAGGTTTATTCCCGGGCAATGCACCAAGCTACGCGGCGCCTGGATGTCGACGTCAAGTGGCTACGCGAGGTCGGGGTGACCGCGGCTAAAGATGCCCTCACCATCGACCAATTGTACAAGCTCGAAAACCAATCCGAAGGCAAGATAAACCGCCTGCGCGAGCCGGCGGCGGCTCTGGCCAGAAAGCTTCTCGGTTAGGGGACTTTCTTCATAAAAGATCCGTTCAAATAGAAAGTTCATGGCAATTTCGCGTGTACGTCCCATCACTCTTATTGATCTTATGCGGAATACGTTAGCGTTTGCGACGCTCGCCGCCGCAGTTCTGAGCGCGACATCGGCCATCGCTCAATCCAAGCCGAGCGAATGGGACAAGGTCGTCGAGGCGGCGAAGAAAGAGGGAAAGGTCGTTGCCTCCATCCCGCCGAGTCCGGAACTGCGCAAGACCATGGAGCTCGCCTTCACGCGCCGCTTCGGCATCGCTACGGAATTCGTGCCGGCGCGCGGCGGGGCGATCATTCAAAGAATGGTCAGCGAGGCCAAAACCGGTGCGCAGTATTTCGACCTGCACATCGGCGGTACCGAATCCATTGTGACCGGTCTTTTGCCGGAGAACATCCTTGAGCCCGTGGAGCCGTTTTTGATTCTGCCCGACGTCAAGGATCCTAAGCAGTGGTGGGGCGGGCACATCTACATCGATAACGCCAAGCGTTTTATCTATAACTTCGTCGCCTATCAGACGGTTAGTCTGTGGACTAATCCGAACGAATACAAACCGGCCGAATTCAAATCCTTCGACGATCTGCTCAGTCCCAAACTGCAAGGCAGAATTGGCATCAGCGATCCGCGCACGCCGGGCTCCGGCTCGTCGATGTGGTCCTATATGCACTACATCAAAGGCGAAGAGTATCTGAAACGCTTGGTAGCGCAGAAGCTATTTATCACCCGTGATTTGCGCTTGTTGGCCGAGAATTTGGCCAAGGGTAAGATCGCGGTCACATCCGGTATCGGCTATTCTGAATTTTATCCGTTTATCAAGGCGAATCTTCCGGTCGTTACCCTCTCGGTGCCCAAAGAGGGGCTTTACGTGAGCGGCGGTTACGGTCATCTCACGGTGCTCAAGCATCAGCCGCACCCGAATGCGACCAAAGTGTTTGTCAACTGGCTGCTTGGACACGACGGTCAGGAGGTTTTCGCCCGCGGGATGGGCGTCGGTACGCGCCGTTTGGATGTGGAAACCAAATGGCTGAAGGAATTCGGCGTGATCTCCGGCAAGGACTTTTTGACCCTCGATCAGTTTCACAAACTGGAAAATCAATCCGAAGAGAAGATCAATAAAATTAGAGAGCCGGCGGCGGCCGTGGCGCGCAAGCTGCTGGGGACATGAGAGTTGGGGAAATGGAGGTAGGGGGTAGTGGAGTAATGGTTTCGATATACGATGCTCCATCGCTCCACTAGCCTCGAAGTTTGGCTGGGAAGCCTGCAAGCAGCAAAGTACGACATTGCTCAAACGACGGAAAGGTAACTGCCGTGGCATTTGAAGATCTGCGCGATTGGATCGACGACTTGGAGGAAAGAAAAGATTTGCAGCGGGTGGACGTGGAAGTCGATTGGGATGAAGAGCTCGGCGCGATCACGCGCGAAGTGTCGAGTCAGTTCGGTCCGGCGCTATTTTTTGAAAACATCAAAGATCACAAGAATTCCCTGTGCCGGCGTTTGTTCACCAACGGCACGGGAACCAGAGAGCGCGTGTGCCGCTTCATCGGCGTGCCTGAATCGACTTCGTACCGGGATTTGGTGCCGATCTTCAAAGAGCGATTTTCGCGCCCGCTGAAACCGGTGATGGTCGGCAAAGGTCCGGTCAAAGAAAATATCGTGCGCGGTGGCGCCGTCGATCTCAGTGGCTTTCCGGTGCCGAAATGGAATCCCCTCGACGGCGGCCGCTACATCATGACCTCGGCGACGGTAGTCACGCGCGATCCGGACACCGGATTGCTTAACGGCGGAACTTACCGCGGCATGATCACGGGCAAGAATACGATCGGTGTTTTGCTTGCCATGACGCAGGGCTGGGGGAAGCACTTCAGTAAATATAAAAGCCGCGGCCAGGAAATGCCCGTGGCCGTCGTGATCGGGTGGGATCAGACGCTGTTCGTCGCGGCGTCGACGCCGGTGAATTATCCTGAGTATGAAATGGCGGGCTCGCTGCGCGGCGCGCCGGTGGAATTGGTCAAATGTGAACTGAGCGATCTCCTGGTTCCTGCCAGCGCGGAGATCGTTCTTGAGGGATACGTTTCGGCCGATCCGACTACTTTTACGCTCGAAGGGCCGTTCAGCGAGTATCCCGGTTATTACGGCGGCAGCAAATCACCCAAGCACACCATTCGTGTCGAGTGCATCACCCATCGCAACGATCCGATCTTTCACGGCTGCTTGACCGGCTCGAGCCCGGGAAGAACCAACGAGGGGACGACTTGGACGCCGGCGACGTTTTCGGCGATGGCCTGGCACTATCTCGAGCAGGCCGGCGTGCCGAACATCACCGGGGTGTGGCGCGGCAAGTGGCCGGAGACCATGCGCGTGCAAATTCACAAGTCGCACCGCGGCCACGCGCAGCAAGTCGCGACCGCGCTGTGGGGTTGTCACCTGGGAAATTACGCTGCCAAGCACGTGATCGTCGTCGACGACGACATCGATATTCACGATTGGGAAGCGATCGAATGGGCGCTTTGTTATCGCGTGAACGCGGGCTTGGGCGATATTTCTTTTTTCGGCGGCACCAGCGGCTCGATGCTCGATCCCAGCGTGCCGTTGGAAGATCGCAATTCGGTCAAGTACGGCCATGGCTCGTGGACACGCGTGCTGTTCGACGCGACAATCAATTGGCAACTGCAGCCGCAAGAGCAATACGGCGGCGATCGTTATCCGCCGCTGGGCACCTCGATCTCAGGGGAAATGGCGAAGACCGTCAAAAGGAGATGGAGAGAATATGGATTCTAAAGTCGTTAAGATTGGAACCGCCCGGCCGCGGGCCAAAACCTATTACGAACGGTTCATGGAAAAGGAAGGCGTACCGATCGTCGACGGCTATGGCGCCACGGACGTTCGTAATCTTCAATTTAAACCTTGGAAGCGCTTGGGTTGCGAGGGCGCCTATGTGCAGTTGCGCGGCCTGGAAGGAATCACGGGCGTGTATGTCGGTAAGCTGGCTGCGGGAGCTTCGACGCTGCCCGAGCGCCATCTGTACGAGAAAGTTATCTTTATCATGCAAGGCGAAGGCGTGGCGGAGATTCAACAGCGCGACCGCGTGCCGCAGAATCTTCAATGGCAGGCGGGAAGTTTGTTTTCGCCGCCGATGAACACGCTGCACCGCCTGATGAATTACTCCAATGAGCCGGCGATTTTCCTGGCGATCACCACGGCGCCGATGGCACTCGATCACTATCACAACGAGGAGTTCGTATTTAACAACGACTTCTCGTTCAATGACCGATACGACGGCGAAGCGCGCTACTTCGAGCCGAGCAATGAGCGTTATTTAGCGACCAACAATAGGCAATGGATTTGGGAAACCAACTTCATTCCCGACGCGCGTAAAGCCGTGATCGACGCTCAAGAGCAGAAGGGCACGGGCGTGAATCTCACTCAGTTCGAGATTTCCAACAATACGCTGATCGGCCATCTTGCCGAGTGGCCGGTGGGGCGCTATCACAAAGCCCATTTTCACGGCGGCGGCGCTGTGCTAGTGATCCTACGTTCAGAGGGTTATTCACTCATGTGGCCGAACCATCTGGGCACGCGACCGTATGAGAACGGTTTCGGTGACGAGGTCGTGCGCGTCGATTGGCTGCCGGGCAGCGTTTTCAGCCCGCCGACCAATTGGTTTCATCAGCACTTCAATACGGGCGCGGAACCGGCGCTGCAATTGGCGCTGCGCTGCGGCAGTCAGAAGTTCCCGCTGGGAATACGCGTCGGTGCGATTCGCGCCGGCGTCTACACTTCGGTGAAACAGGGCGGAACGCTCATCGAATATAGCGACGAAGACCCGACGATTCGCGCAACCTATGAAAAGGAACTCGCCAAGAAAGGCATCCCGGCGGACATGAACTACGATGTTGCCGCGAATGACGATTGAACATTTACTCAACCCCCCGTATAACTGCGTAACAGCGCAGGTTCGATCATGAGCGACAAAACAGGCGTAATGCGTCGGCCGGTGGCATTCGAGCGGCCGTGGCGGCCGTCGGCTTTTTCTTTCTATCTACCGTCGCTTTTGATGACTGTGCTACTGCTCATCGTCGCGTTCCTTGTGCTTACTCCATTGTGCTTGATGATCTTCAATAGCTTTCAAACCGCGCGCCCGGGGCAACCGGTCGTTTGGGGGCTGGAAGGTTGGGTAAAAGCGTTCACCACGCCGGGCATCATCAAGGCGATAACCAACACGTTCACGCTGGCGGCGGCCCGCCAGGCGATTGCCCTGCTCGTCGGCTCATACTTCGCGTGGCTCATCGCGCGCACCGACATCCCGCTCAAGGGCACCTTGGAGTTTCTGTTTTGGCTGTCTTTTTTTCTGCCCGCTTTGCCGCAAACCATGGGATGGATTCTGCTGCTTGATCCCAAGTACGGCCTATTCAATCAGGCTCTCGAGGGGCTTGGCATTATCAAGCAGCCACTTTTCAATATCTATTCTTTCTGGGGAATCGTCTGGGCGCATCTCGGCGGCACCGTGGCGGTCAAAGTCATGTTGCTGGCTCCGGCATTTCGCAATTTAGACGCGGCCCTCGAAGAAGCCTCGCATATCTCCGGCGCCAGCGGTCGGCACACGTTTTTCCATATTTTCGTCCCGGTGATGATGCCGGCGATCTTGGTATCGACGATTCTCGGTATTATCCGATCACTGGAAGCCTTCGAGATCGAGCTATTGCTCGGCACGCCCATCGGACTACAAGTTTTTTCGACCAAGATCCATGAGCTGGTCACCTGGGAGCCACCGCAATTTGCCCCGGCGATGGCGCTCAGCACGATCTTCTTGGGGCTGCTGTTGTTCATGGTCGCGATGCAGCGCCGCTATATCGGCAAGCGCAACTACGCCACCGTTACCGGGCGCGGCTTCAGTATCCGATCGATGCGCCTTGGCCGGTGGCGCTATCCGGCGTTCGCCTTGATCTTTTGTTTTGCCCTCGTGATAACCGTGCTTCCAACCATATTGCTGGTGGCAGGGACGTTCATGAAGCTGTTCGGGTTTTTCCATATCGCCGATCCCTGGACGTTGGACAATTGGCGCGCAACCTTGAGCGATCCGGTTTTAATGCGCTCGGTGTGGAACACCTTGGCCGTCGGCATCGGTTCCGGAGTCGTCGGCATATTTTTTTACGCATTGATCGCTTATGTCATAGTGAAATCTCACTACCGCGGACGCTGGTTGCTGGATTTTCTCTCTTGGCTGCCCTGGTCGATTCCCGGCATCCTTTTGGGCGTCGCCTTGCTTTGGACTTTTTTACAGACAAGAATATTTTTGCCGATCTACGGCACGATCTATCTTTTGATGATCGCGATGGTGATCAAGAGCATGCCGTTCGGCGCGCAAATGATTAAGAGCGTGCTCATTCAGCTCGGAAGCGACTTGGAAGAGGCGTCAAAAGTCTGCGGCGCCACATGGCTCCATACGCTTCGCCGCGTGATTTTTCCGCTCATCATGCCGGCGCTCATCACCGTAGGTTTAGTTGGATTTATATCCGCGGCGCGCGACATCAGCACCGTCGTGTTGCTTGGTTCCGGGAAGTCGCGCACGCTCTCTCTACTTATGCTCGATTTCGCCGCGGGCGCCGAGTTCGAAAAAGCCACGGTGGTTGCGGTCATCATCGTCGGTCTGGTAGTTGGCGCAGCGCTTTTCGCCCGAGCTCTGGGAGGACAGGTCGGCATTCGCGAGTAGATCGAGGCGGGCCGCGTGGTTAGGTCGATTTCCAGCTGCGTTGTGATTTTTTATATTGTCTGAGGTGCAGCCATGCCACTAGATGAAGCATCAGCTAAAAGGTACGCGCGTAAATCTGCTTTTCTCGAGTTTTGTGAAAAGGAAGGGCTTGCCGTAATCACCGGGTACGGCGTCGGCGATCTAAAAACCGCGCCGCTCAAGCACTGGGAACGTTGGGGTGGTCCGGCAGCTTATTGTCATCTCGAAGGTTCCCAAGGCTTCGTCGGCGTGATGATTGGGGAGATTCCAGCAGGCAAGAGTCTCAAGCCGATTCGTCATATGTATGAAGAACAAGTCCTGATTCTTTCGGGCCGCGGCGCGACGCAATTCTGGCCCGATGAAAGCAAGGATCCGATTACACTGGAGTGGCAGGCGGGCAGCCTTTTCTCGCCGCCGCTCAATGTGCGACACCAGCACCACAACGGCTCGGCCAGCGAGCCGGTACGCTTCGCCACGGCAAACAATTTGCCGTTGGTCATGAACGTCTACAATTCGCCAGACTTCGTCTTCAACGTCCCCTACGAATTTACGGATCGGTTCTCCGGGCAAAAGGATTTTTTCAGCAGCGTGATGAAGCCGGGGGAGCAGGAAGACCGCGTGGTGAATTTCATTCCCGACTTAAACGCAGTCACACTCGATCCTCACCCGGAGCGCGGCATCGGCTTCAGCCGGTTGGGCATCCATCTTTCCGGCAATTCGATGGTCGGTCACATCATGGCCGTCGAATCGGGCACCTACAAGAAAGCCCACCGGCACGGGCCGGGTGCTCAGGTCATCGTCATCGCCGGTAAGGGCTATTCGGTGATGTGGTATCCCGGCCGAGAAAACGAAATGGTGCGCGTCGATTGGCAACCGGGAAGCCTGCTTGTCCCTCCCGAAGGTTGGTATCACCACCATTTTACGACGAGCAAAGAAGCTGCCCGCCATCTGGCGCTGCGCCGGGGGCTGCGCCAAGTCGGCCATCCATGGCGCCCTAACTTAAGCGAACATGAAGGCGGCCATCTGCTTGAGCACGAGGACGAGCCGGCGCAGATTCGCGCCATGTATGAGGCCGAGCTTAAGAAAGAGGGCATTCCGTTTCGCATGCCGGCTATCACGCGCAGCCGGTAGCGCGCTTTGGTGACGCTGTGTGGTACGGCAGTGACGGCCTCGTTCATCGTCATGCTCGCGCATGGTCATTCGGCCTGAGGCGTGCCGATTATTGCACCGCGGCGCGACACAAGTTTCCCTTTTTCGTTCGTCCTCCATTTAATCGATCCGCCTAGACAAAAACAGCAGCAAGCCGAATCCAGCCTTCGCTTTGTCCCCCTCTCAAGCGTCTTTGAGGGTAATATGAGAAAATGATTGACAACTGCGCTGCCAGTAAATAGGATCGCCAGCATCATGATTCGGCACCTGCTTGGAGCCCTGTTATGCATTTTCTTGCTCAGTGCAGTTACCGCCGATGCTTACTCCACCGCATCGAAACTGGATATTTCCTCGACGCTGAATTTTGAGACTTCATTTACCTCGCTAGATTCTCCAGATGATCTTGGCGACGCGCCGTTCCCCGAGGGCATCAACTCGACCCCCCGTGGCAGAGTTGTCGCTAAACTCATGCTCGGGCTGACTATCCACAAGATTCGATTTACACCCCCGGCCCAGGAACTTTTAGAACGAGGGGCCTTTTCTCCACTGACCAGCCAATACCTTTTCCACTATCACCAAGTGTATCGGATTTAGCCGCCTTTCTCCTCTTTGCGGTAAACCTCGGATCCCGCCTTATGTGGTAAAGCCGGGTTCCGTCCGTGTTCCAGCAAATGACCGAAGCCCCGCGATCCACGGGACGTGATACCGCGGGGCTTGAAACCCAGTCGAACCAGGATAGTACCGAAACCTGATCGGCTAGAAGAAGAGGGGAAACCATGGACAATAGTGGACGACTGTTTGAAGGCGACGTTGTTGCGCCTGAACAATACCTTGAGATTTTTAGCAAAAGCCGCAGTTTAGAACCTGAGAAGGAGCTCATGTTGGCGATTCTTTCCGACGCCATCGAATGTATCCTAAAGTATTGCGATCAACCGATACCTCTCCGGGCGAAACTCTTTCACGACGCGCACGAGTGGCTTTTCGATCATAATGAGAAGGATCCATTTTCGTTTTTAAACGTGTGTGAAACCTTGAATTTCGATCCAGCTTATCTCCGGCGCGGTATTTTAGAAAAAATGCGTGCGAAATCGGTCGAAGCCATCAATTTTGGAAGAAGGACGGTTCGACTGAATCGACTGGAGAGTCAAAACGAAATTGCCGTAAAGTCGAGAAAGTCCATGGAGCGCCGCCGGGCGTAGAGCTT
>WNFR01004487.1_pt1 | contig 14346 bp, 12 predicted proteins | sample 5400221 | NCBI WGS metagenome assembly WNFR01 (sample SAMN13153357, study PRJNA577476) | soil metagenome | isolation source: 40 cm soil under Madrone tree | place: USA:California | collected 2016-06-14 | reverse complement strand
GGAATTTATTTGCTCGCCATCGCGCGCAGTTGCGCCGATCCGAACGCGATAGACGATTGACAAACGCTCGCCGGGCGGAACGTCACCGACGCGAAACACCAAATCACTTCCCGAGATTTCTGGTTCAGTGGTTCGCTTGCGCGACGATTTGACTAAGGCGGTGCTGGTCGCATAGCGGAAGGATTCAGGCAAGTGATCGCGGACGATTACATTACTGATTGTCTCGCTGGTCGCGTTATGGACCTCGACGTCATAGGAGACTACGTCGCCAACATCGGCATTGCGACGGTCGGCAGATTTTTGTATTTCCAGGGTCGTGCTCTCGAACATCGGCACGTTGAGCGCCAGCGCGGCGATGTTATCAATTGAAACGTTGTCGTTAGTTAGAGCGAAGCTGTTGCTCTGAGCAATTGATTGTCCGTCGAGGGCGCGAATACTCGCCGAGTACACTCCTGAAGTTGTTGGCGACAGCGTGACTTCGATCAACCGAGCGCGATAACCGGGAGCGGTGACGATCAGAAAATAGCGAGCCGGCGAAGTCGATGTGCCGAATTGTTCCGGCGTTAGTGCAAAGCTGAAGCGTCCGTCGGTTGTGGCAGCGTACGGATCATCGTTGGACGTATTCGGTGCAAAGCCCAGTCCCGCAGGCAGTTTCAACGGATTCGCGCCGCCCTGATCCGTAGCCAGCATGACGCGTGCGCCGCCAACGAGAACCGTGCCGCCACTACGTCCCGCATACACTCTGCCAAAAGGATCGACAACAGCTACGGCTGAAGAAGTGCTGGTGGTCTCAGAGTTGTCACCACTGACGCTGGCAATATTGACGATGCCGGCACCCGCCGGAATTACTCCGGTCACATGCGCGCGGAATGAAATTTGTACCAGCTCGTTTGGTCGAACTTCGTCGAGCTTCACTTTAATGGTTTGCCCAGTGACCTCACCGCGATCGGTATCTGATTGATCGGTTAACGCCCGATCGCCGAGACGGAGTGAGTTGGGCTCATAGACGAGTGATGCCGGCAAGTTGTCTGTGACGATGACATGACGCGCTGGTACGGCTCCGCTATTGCGAAACTCGATCGTGTAGGAGAGCGATTGTCCTGAGCCGGCGACTTCGCTTGGTCGCCCGTCAACCAACTTCCTTGGTTGCAGCGCTGGATTATCCGGCGAAGTAAATCGTGCTCGGTTACCGACCGCGAGGATTACAGTTCCTTCATCCTGGGCCGCGCCGCTTGCCGAAGTATCTAACTCAGAGCGGGCAGTTAAGTGAATTGAAAGATTGGTGTCGGGTGCGCTGTTGGCAGTGTCGACTACGGCGATCACGCCAACGCATGCTCCGATTGTCAGAGTGGGACTTGCGGTTGAACCGATCGTGATTGGTATATCACCGTCAGTCAGAGTTCCGCTGGTATCGACATCAAAGTGAAGACTGATTAACGTCGCGGGCGCCGTAATATCCAGGCGCGGAATCGTGAAGTTGTCGGGACCGTTGCCGCCGTTACAGATACGGAAGACCTTCGTGATGCGTTCGTTGGGTGCGGTATTCGTTGAAGGACTGGTTTCGTCTGGAGTCACCTTCACGCCGGAGACTGATTTTATGTGTGCCGTAGTCGTGACCGTCGTCCCCGAGACTTTGTCGCCTTCGCTTTCATAACTTCCGTCTGCGCGGTTTGTTACGGCAACGCCGGCTTCCGAAGGAGTGTCTGAGGTTTGCGCCAGCGTCGCAACGGCCAAGAAGAACACCGAAGCGAGCAACAGGACAACCGTCGCCGGGCACTTATTTGGAAGAATCCTGCTCATTGATGACATCAGTCTTTGAAGAATGTTGGAAGACGCGTAGGGACGAAATGTTTATAGATTCTTGAAGAAGGAAACTGATTTCGCTCCGGAGGAACGCAATGAATTGATTCAAGGGCGGAAACATCTCGCTCCGATGGAGCTGCGCTTGTACTTTCCGTCCTGCTCTATAAACATCGCGCTCCTACGGAGCGAAGCTGAGTTACTTGATTCGGCGACGGAACTTGAAGACGCCGGACTGACCCGGACCGAGTGTCCCCACCGTATCCGTGAGCAGAGTCGAACCTGCCAGATCGCCGACAATGACACCGCCGTGCGTGTCGGAAGCGCCGACGACATGGTCTGTCGTCATGCCCCAGGTGCTGGGCGCCAGGCTACCGTTCTCAGTGATGACGATATTGTTGGCCGTCAACATATGATTGGCGGAACCGCCCACGCTCGATACGTTCGTATAGGTAATCGCATATTCAATGTCGGCTCCCGGCACTGCATCAGTCGCGCCGCCGATTCCCGTCGAATTGGTCACCGTCGCCGTCTTGTCGAATCTAACAAACCCGGTGTAGAGGCGATTAATCGTGTCGTTAACAGCGCTGGGTGTGTTGGTAGAAGTGGCGCGGATCAAGACATCAAAGCCTGTGAACACACTGAGTCCGTCCGGAGCAGTGATTCGCGTCAGGAAGTTCGCGGAAGCACCAAACGCGACCGGCAAACTGACGCTGACATTGCCTGGCTGCACCGTGGTGTAAGTGAGGCCGCCATCGATGCTGATCTCGACAGTGAAGCCAGCAGGGACCGTGGGAACGGTAAGAGCAAACGTGTCATTCGCGTTGCCACTGTTCTGTAGTGTGTTGGTGAAAACCAGCGTGCCCGCCGCTGTGGTAACTCCGCCGGGCGGTACATTGCCGATGCCGGTTGTCACACTGCGATTGGTAAAGTCATCATTGTTGCTGTTTGGCCCGGTAGCGCCGGGTTGTCCCAGTGGTCCGAGCAGGACTGAGCCCTGAGCATGCAGTCCGGTCTGCTTTGGAACACCGTTACCATCGACGTTGCCGGGCTGTGAACCTTCATCGAAATTCGCATTCCCGTCGCCCGCGTTCGGCACGTTGTCGCCGGATTGATCCGTGATGGGGACACCAATGTTATTACTGCCAAAGGCATCGCCAATTTCCACGATGGGCAAAGTCGCATCATTGGCAGTTACTGTGACTTCCATGTTAATGGAGGCACTGCAAGCACCGGCGGCCAGCGAACTGCCAACATTGAAAGCAACGCGCTTCACGTCGGCAAGACTGGCTGGCGGCGTAGTGGTCCAGACGGCCAGTAAGGGCGTAATAGCCAAAGGTGAAGTTGTATAGAGCGTGCCCGCGGAAAATGTCTGCCCGCTCTTCAGGGCCGTGCCGACGGGAACCGGGGCGATGATAAAGACGCCGGTGTTTGCTCCCAGCGGAGCATTGATCAGCGTAATCGCCTGGGCCGTGCGCGAGCCGGTGTTGCAAACTTGCCAGGCATAACTAATGTCAGAGCCGACCGCAATTGGTCCGGCCGGAGCCGTTAGATTGAGCAATAGCTGCGCATCGTTTTCTATCGTGGTGCTGATGTCTCCGCGAGCTTCGCGCAGGCCATTTGCCGAGGTCGTGGAAACGGTCCGCACTTCATTAGCCGAGCTGTCTGCCGGCTGATTGTCGAAGGTGGGACTACCGGTGGACGCGTCGCCAAGGCGGACGCTAATCGCTGCACTCGAACTAGCGTTTGCATTCGCCGTCACCGTCACGATTACATCGACGTGTCCATTTTGAGCGATGCTCGCCGACAGAACATCGGCTCCATTGCTCTTAATGTCGGTGTCGCCGGCGTCAATCACACCATTGCCGTTCACATCAATCGAGGCCGCCGTAACTACGCCTGGCCCGGTGATTGTGACGCTGGCCCCGCCAGCCAGGAAACGCACCTGGTCGGCAAAGTTTCCGCTGTTCGTTACGCGGAAGGTGAAGTTGACGCCGGTCTGTCCCGCCACGATGGTCGGACGTGTGCCGGCATCGGGCGTGATGCTGAGCCCTGAGACGTTCGCCACTGTCGTGGTCACCGTGTTCGAAACCGCCGTGAAGGGGTTGCCATCGCTGTCCGTGAAGACTACCGAGGCGCGGTTTTCGATCGCGGTTCCACCGGGTGTCTGAGCGATTGTCGTCTTTGCTATGAAAGTGCAAGCGAGCGCGAGAATTACCGCCACCTGGCAGAATAGTTTCGCTGTCGGAGTCTTAGTTCGCATGGTTAGTTCCTTTGATTTTGAGTATGGAATTTGAGGTAGAGAGCCGTGGCTTATAGGTTGGGCTCCCCGGCAGGCTTACGCGAGGTTGTGCTCACTTCACCAGCACCTGGTACGAAGCGGAAACTTTCTGGCCGGCTTCAAGCGGGGTGGACCATTCATAGCGAAGCTGGGTGTATGACGACACCGGCGCAGGGACGCGCTTTGTCGACCCGTCTATCTGCTTTTCTTCGATGGTTGGCTGCGCAGAGAAAGTCTTGCCGCCGTCTATGCTGTAAGTGACCGACGCGCCCTGGGACGCTGCGCTGCCGGCAACGAAAGATGTTCCCACCGGAATCCGGCCCACGGCTTTATAGTCCCGCGCGGCGCCGCTGCCTTCATTGGTCGAGTCGATAGTCCAATTGATAATCTCGCCGGGCTTAACCATTCCCGCCTTTTCGAGCGCAACGCGCCCATCTTTGCGTTCTGTGTCTCCCGCGAGCATCACCTTGATTACCGGTTGCCCTTTGTTTGACAACTTCTTTGCCGCGAATACCGCACCGGCTCCAGCCAGGGCCAGGCAGAGAACGAACAGCGATAGAGCGCGGATCTGCTGATTCAAAGTTTTCATAATTGTCTCCAATTGAGTTGTTGCTTGAACTGAGATCGCCGGCAAACGAGTCGAATGAATTTCTACCGGCTAAAATTGCGGGAGCCTGAAGAGACTCGACTTTCGACGTTGCCGCCACAACTTCAGAGCATGATAAAAGCGTCTTGATATTTGCTCTTTGATAAGTCATCGCCACGGTGCTTATCTCTCTTCGGCGGAATTGCAGTCGAAGGCGCGGGCGTCTTTGGCAACGTGCGTGCCATCTGTCAACTCCGGGTTTGGCGCAGAGTTAAGTACCGTCTGCCGTTAAGTTTACTGAAGTCTTGTGAGCCGCAAAAAGATCAATCCGGGTTCGGCAGTGAGATCGATATAGGAGAAAGGCATCGGACTTTTGCCCAGGGGTACGCGGAGGATTGACTCTTCGGGAGCACCTAACGGCCTGATAGATATTTATTCGAGAATGGTCTATCAGCTCATTTGATTCCACCACATCCGCCGCTTGATCAACCGGCCTAACCTTCAGCTAAACTATCTCCAAAGAAGCGACGGGACTTTCAGGTGATTGCATGAGTTACAAACTAAAAGACAACGAAAGCTATTCCGACGGCATGAAACGAATTGTGGCGGAGCAAATCGAATCGGCGCTCGATAGTCTAAAGCCTACGGTGAGAAATAAAGATGAAGCAATACACGATGCCCGGGTGTGCATAAAGAAGATCCGAGCGATCCTCCGCTTGATTCGCGATCCACTGGGAAAGAAAATCTACGCAGAAGAAGATACCGGCTATCGGGACGTGGCTCGGGAATTGTCAAGAGTAAGGGACAGCGCCGCGATGATCGAGATTATTGACAAGCTGGCCGAACACTTCTCGGATCAACTATCTCCCGATGCCTTTGACAGCGTGCGGGCGCCATTACGACGTTCCCAGAAAACTCGGCAACAGGATCGAAAAAAGGCAATGACTGCGGCAGCCAGGTCGTTGCGTCAGGCTCGTAAGCGAGTGCCGGAGTGGCCGGAATTCGGCCATCGACTGTCGTTAGCTCGAGGACTAAAGCGAGTCTTCAAGAAAGGACGCGCCAACTTTGACATGGCGTACGATGAGCCAGGCGTCCAGACTTTTCATGAGTGGCGCAAACAAGTCAAACATCTCCTCTACGAGACGCAGGTTCTCAGGCCGCTTTGGGGCAAGATGATGAAGGCTTTAAGGACGGAATTGAAAACCCTGGGAAAGTACCTGAGCGAAGATCACGATCTGGCCCTCTTGCGCGAGAAGGTATCCGAGCAGTTGGTCAAAGCCGGCGACCGGACCGAAATAGAAGCTCTGGTCGCGTTAATTGATCAGCGGCGGAATGAACTTGAGGTTAACGCCAGGGTACTGGGAACGAGGATTTATGCGGAGAAGCCGCGAGCATTCGCTCGCCGTAACGAAACCTATTGGCAAGCGTGGCGTTCCGAAACGAAGAATGACCCAATCGTATTGGGTTAGCATTGAAACTCCGGTATGCAGTAAGTTGACACAAAGTTGGAGGTAGTGATGCCCAGAGGTGCTGCAGAGATAGAACGCAAATGGTTGGTGAAAGAGTCGCCGGATCTATCCCGCCACAAACGAGTGGAAATCATTCAAGGCTACCTCGCGGCTGGCGTCGACGGAGTTGAAGTGCGCTTGCGACGGATGGATGACAAGTTCTTCGAGACGGTTAAGACCGGCGCGGGTTTGCAACGAGGGGAAATCGAGATTGAGATTTCCAAAAAACAATTCAGGAAACTTTGGCCAGCGACTCAGGGTAAGCGACTCGAGAAAGTCCGCTACACCCTAAAGTGGCATGGAAAGAATCTTGAATTAGATCTCTACCAGAAAAAGCTGTCTGGCTTGATGGTTGCGGAAGTTGAATTCAAAACGCGGAAACACGCCGAAGAGTTTTCACCGCCTCCGTGGTTTGGCAAAGAGGTCACAGAAGATGAAGCGTACCAGAACGCGAAGCTGGCTGCTTGAAAAGGAAAAGGATGATGGCGCTATCTCATAGGACTCCGCATAACGATTGTAATGGGTGAGAGCTCCAATTAAAGAGAGTGCTGACGTGCCTTCAGTGCGTTGATGAGTCCAGGGTCAATTCAATTCCGGTTTCATTACCATCTTGATGCAGCCGCTGAAAAACATTGGAGCAAACCCAGTGCCATTAGACCCCTCACGGAGCGGGCTTGACGATTATCCGGAAGGTAGAGCTGTCATTGACGCCAGGTGAGGACGAGTCCGACGGCGGCTGCAAACATCAAGAGAGTTGTGGTCCAGCCCAGGATGTTCATCCAACGTCCATTGATTTGCTCTCCCATCACCTGTTTGTTGTTGGCAATGAGCATGATAACGATAAGGAGCGGGGGCGCCAGAAATCCATTAATTACCGCCGTCCAAAAAAGCGCCCTGATCGGATTGATGCCGAGGAAATTGATCAGCATTCCTACTAAGGTAGAAGCTGCAATCACTCCGTAGAAGAGTTTGGCGCGGTGTGGTTTCTTACCGAAGCCATGCTTGCCGCCAAAGGACTCTGCCACCGCATAGGCGCTTGATCCGGTGAGTATGGGCACCGCCAGGAAGCCGGCGCCAATTAGCCCAATGGCGAGCAGAAAATACGCGCCATTCCCTGCCAGGGGTCGGAGCGCCTGGGCCGCATCAGTCGCCGACTGGATATTTGTCTTGCCAGTCTTGAACAAAGTGGCAGCGGTAGCGAGAATAATGAAGTACATCACTACGTTTGAAAAAAGCATTCCGGTATTCACGTCCCAAGCGGCGTACTTCAGCTCGTCCTTAGTGGCGCCTTCACGTTGCTGCAACGTTCTTCGGCCCATGCTAATCTCTTCTTCAACTTCCTGATTTGCCTGCCAGAAGAATAGATAAGGAGAGATCGTAGTTCCCAGAATGGCGACGATGGTCGCGAGAAACTGCGCGTCAAAATGAAAAGTGGGAATCAGGGTGGCTCTTAATACCTCAGTCAGATTCGGTTTGGCGAAGAAGGCGGCGCCGATGTAAGCGAACAATGCCAGGGTGAGCCACTTGAAGATGTTTGCGATCAGTCTGTATGAACCCCAGACCTGGAGAGCCAGCATTGATAGAGCAACGGGTACAATCATTAGAGCCACCGGCACAGGAATCAACAGATTGATCGCCGCTGCAATTGCTCCCATGTCGGCGCCGGCATTAATGGTATTCGCGATTACTAGTCCCGTTACCGCTATGTACAGCAAAGGCCGTGAGTAGTGTCGCCGCAGAACTCCCGCCAGTCCCATCCCGCAGACCATGCCGATCTTGGCGCAGATGAATTGAACTGCAGCCATCAATGGAAAAGTGAAAAGCGCCGTCCATAGAGTTGCGAACCCTAACGACGCACCAGCGACGGCATAAGTGCCAATACCCGAAGGATCATCATCTGAAGCTCCAGTGATTAAACCCGGTCCGAGAATTTTGAAAAAACGTATGAAAGGATTTGGCTCTGTCTTGACCGCGGTCTCCAGTGCGGCCTTGCTTCGCCTTGCATTGGAATGCGAACGGGCAGGACCCGCCGATTTTTTGGCGGCCTTTCCCTTTCTGGTTTTGGTAGATCCAGGCAAAGTCTTCTCGTGGAAAGACGGCAACCACTGAACCGCAAACCGCTATTGGCGCAACCGGAGAACAGAATGCTTCCCGCGCGAGCGGGATCAGCGAGCCTTCTTTATCCAAACTAAACCGCGCTACGCGAATTGCTTAGGAAAATCTTTCGACGACGGAGTGTCTCTAAACAGAACGAGCGCGCATAGCCGAAACTAAAAGGGTGTACAGAGTTCCAACACTGATTGTACGAAATGACTAGTCAGTTCGGTCCGGCCAGAGGATCAAGATGAAATGAAGCCAGTCAAAGCAGACCCGGACACAAAACAAACAGACTTTTGCGAGGATGAGCCGCTGAGTCGAAATCGGCGATACAAATTTACCGAAAGCATTCGTGTCGGGCGGCTCTACAACGACAATGAGTGTCGGCAGTGCGATACAGGGCGCGGCCAAACAGGCACTCGCCAAACTGATCGAATTGGCGCGCACCAACCAGGCGTCGCCGCTTTATCAGGCCAGTGTGGATCAAATCAAGAGCGATGGCGGCCGTCTATTTCTCGCCAGCAACAAAGCGAAAGGCGAAACTTTTCAGGCCATTCTCACGCGGGCGGGAATGAAAGAAGTCGAAGGACACTTCGACATGGATTTTCAGGACTCGCAGAAGACTCATTCGTCGCATTCATTCGGCGCAAACTTTGCTGAAGTGCGAGTCGATCGCGATCTGGGCGAGGTTCGCGTGGCGCGTTTTGTCGGCGCTTACGGCGTGGGCCGCGTGATGAACCTCAAAACTGCCACCTCGCAGTTGCACGGCGGGATCATCATGGGTATCGGCATGGCTTTGATGGAAGACACTGTGCTGGATACGAATTTTGGCCGCGTCGTCAATCAAGATCTGGCGGAATATCACATGCCGGTTAACGCCGACGTGCCGCCAATCGAAGTTCACATTGTCGAAGAGTTCGACGTCCATGCCAGCCCGATCGGCGCCAAGGGTATGGGCGAGATCGGAATCGTCGGTCCGGCGGCCGCGATTGCCAATGCGGTCTATCACGCGACGGGCGTGCGGGTCCGCGATCTTCCGATCACACCTGACACGTTGATCGGCCAGGGAGCGCTCGCATGAACGAGCTGCAAGCAATCGTTGAGGCGGTCGCGGAGGCAAATGCGCGCGGCGAACGGGCGGCGCTGGCTACGGTCGTGAGCGTTGCCGGCTCAGCTTATCGCCGGCCCGGTGCCCGCCTGATCGTGACTGAAACCGGAACGACGGTAGGTTCGATTAGTGGCGGATGTCTCGAACGTGATGTGGTCGACAGGGCGCTCAAGATAATCGCCTCTGGAGTTCCGACGGTTGTCGAATACGACACCAGAGGCCGGGAAGACATCGTTTGGGGCCTTGGTCTGGGTTGCAATGGCGTGGTGCGAATTCTGATTGAGAGCCTCGCAATTGATGGCCATGGGGCAAAGGCTTTGCAGTTTGCGCGTGAGTGCTTTAGTTCGCGAAGCAAAGGCGTAATCGCGACCTTGGTTAATGCCGAGAGTAAATCGAATGATAAGCACACTGAACAGACCCGCACCCTTGAGCCGGGTTTGCGTTTCCTGTTTACTGAAAAGGACCTTCACGATTCAGTCGATGCTCCAGCGAATGGTTTGATTCGCGATATTTGGGAAGATGCATCGCTGGCGCTGGCCGGCGGGCGGTCCCACACACGCGCTTACGAGCCCGACGCAATCGAAGTCTTTTTTGACGTGATTCAGCCGCCGCGTTCTCTGGTGATCTTTGGCGCTGAGCATGATGCCGCGCCTTTAGTTCGCCTGGCGAAAACCCTGGGTTGGCACGTCGTAGTTGTTGACGTGAAGGCGCGCGCGGCAAGCCGCGAAAGATTCAGTGAAGCCGACGAGGTCATTTTATCTCGCGCTGAAGATACCACTGCGCACTTCTCGTTACAGTCGGACATGGCGGCAGTCGTCATGACCCACAATTATTTGGCGGACATCGAGCTGTTGAAGTTGTTGCTGCGCGCGCCGCTAACTTATGCCGGAGTGCTCGGGCCGAAACTTCGCAACGAGAGTTTAATCTCCGAACTCAAAAGCCAGGGTCTACCGGTCAGTCAGTTGGAGCTCGCGCGCTTACATGCGCCAATCGGAATCGATATCGGCGCTGAGACACCAGAGGAGATAGCTTTGTCGATCATTGCGGAGATCAAAGCTTTCGATGCCGGGCGAGGCGCCGGATTTCTGCGTGATCGCAACGCGCCCATCCATACTGATGAGTTTGTGCTACCTGGCTCGATTGCAGTCTCTCAGCAGTCAAGCTCCGAACAGCCAATTCCGATTGAGTTGATTCGTTCAGCGGGATAAACAGCATCACTTATGCGACAAAAACATATCCCAGCCGTGGTTCTTGCCGCCGGGCGTTCAAGCCGAATGGGCCAGCCAAAGCAGTTGCTGCGTTACTGCGGCGAATCAATGCTGCGCCGTGCCGTCAGCATTGCGCTGGCGGCTGATTGTGATCCAGTGGTTGTGGTTCTTGGTGCGGACTTCGAGCTGGTGCGAAAGGAACTGTCAGGAACTCTCGCCCGTGTTGTCGTCAATCAAAATTGGGCGGACGGCATGAGCTCTTCGATTCGCTGCGGGATTTCCGCCGTGGATCAAATCACTAATCGGGAGGTAAACGCCGCCCTATTAATGCTGTGCGACCAGCCTTTGGTGGATACCGACGCGATCAGGCAACTGGCGCGATGCTATCAGGAGCGAGCGGCGCCGATTGTGGCATCCAAATATGAATCCAATGGCGCAGCAGTCTTTGGAGTGCCGGCGATTTTTGCGCGCGAATTGTTTATAGAACTGAAAAGCCTTGACGGAACTGCCGGCGCCAAGAGCGTAATCATGCGGCACCAGGACCAGGCGGCATTCGTTGCGCAATCCGGCGCGGCGTTTGATATCGACACGTTCGCCGATTATCTCAGCCTGACAAGTATTTCCCAGTTTGAAAGATAGTCACTCTTAGCCCCTTTGTGATTCGTGGACCTAAGCCCTAAGAAGAGGAGAAGGCGCATGAAAAAATTGGCGTGGTTATTCATTATCGTCGTGTCGGCGTCGGGCCTATTGTTGGTAGCCGCCGAAAAGAGGGCGGACGATCATCATCGTCTGCATCAACAAATCATCGTGCCCGGAGAAGATCGATTCACACCTTTTGCCATGACGATTCGACCCGGCGACACCGTGGAGTGGGTCAACCAGGATACTGACGATCACACGGTGGTTAGTAACGACTTTTTCAACACCGCCGGCCACAACGGTACCAACGTCCTGTTGCCTGGCACTGACAGCAACGGCGGAAAGCCTGGCAAGTTTACTTTGCGTTTCGAACACCCGGGCGAGTTTGTCTACTACTGTCGCTTTCATTCTCATCTCGACGAGGATCACCAACCTGTAGCACCTGGTCCTAACGGCGGCATACAGGACATAAACGGTAACTTCGGGACTCCGATGATGGGTGTGATCACGGTGCAGGAACCGGATGAAAAGAGCAAGAACTAGTCCGATTCGATTAGCTCTTTACTGATGCCTGAGAAGAGTTCGCGCTCATCCCTCAACATTAGGAGTTTCGTGTTTGTGAGGCAAAGCTTTTCACCTTCATCTTTGAATTGAAGGTTTGTCATGCATCATGTCTGGCTAATCCAATCTCCGTCTATTTCGCGCCAACCTGATTGACTACGTCACGAGCCATCTGTAGATGACGTCGAATCATCGGTAGTGTCTTGGCTGCGAATGCCTTGATGTCGGCGTCGGTGCCTTTGTTCGCCTGATTCTCGAACTCTTTCGCGTCCGCCTCGTGGTCTTTCACCATGTCGGACATGTATTCCTTGTCGAAATCAGCGCCCGACAGCTTCGATAGTTTCTCCATCGTAGCCTTCTGGTCGGAACTCATGTCCAGCGGCAACGTGACATTTTTCCTGGTCGCAATTGCCTTGAGTTCGTCGTTGGCGCGCGAATGGTCCTCAATCATTCGTTGTCCGAAACTCTTGACTGCCGGATTTGATCCCCGTTGGACGGCCAGCCTTCCCAGTTCCACTTCGGTAAGGCCTCCCTGCGCGGCCGCGGAAGAGAACTTCGTGCTATCCGGGCTAGCACAACTCACAATGCCTGCGGCCAGCAGTACAAATAATCCCAATCTTACTTGTTGCTTCATCGCATCCCCTCTCCTATTAAACTCATATGTGGCGGACTTCAATGAAACTAGGCAATCAAGATACCGCTTATGAAGCCGTGGCCGAACGGTGGATTTGGAAGGGCATATTTATCGATGCGATTGGAAAGATCTGATGAAAAGATAAGGAATAAGGCATGAATGAGCGGATTTGGACGACGGGCGGGTGAGCCCGATTGCCGTGAACCTGTAGTCGAATAGCGCGAAACGTCGGGTTTTGTTACAGACTGTTCGCCTAGAGGTTATGTCTGGAGTTCGACCCGTGTCTGTAACAACCTGAGTATATGACTGCGAGAAATGATTCCGTCGAGATGATTGTTACTCATCACAGGCAGTTGGTTTATATCTTCGCGTCCCATAGTTTCCAATGCCTCAGTCAGAGTCGTCCCAGGTTTGACAGCGTGGAGTTTCGTCAACGGAAGCATCGCATCATGAACCGATAGCTGCGGCCATTCCTCTCGATTCACATCTTTGACTTCGTGCGGAGTGATCATTCCCACGACCCGACCATCTTCCTCGACGACGAAACATCGCTTTCCTGACCGCAGCAGATGATCGTCGACAAAAGTCTGCAAACGAGTGCCGCCATCGATCGCCGGCCAATCGCTGGCCATTACGTCGCGCACGCGAACACCACGCAGCCGCTCGATTGTCTCAAATTGCGCATAACTTGAACGCGCGGCGTCTAAAAGAAACCAACCAATGAACGTCAGCCAGAGACCGCCGAATCCCGCGCCATTGAAGAAACGAAACAGTCCGAAGATGATAAATCCAAACGCAATTAACTGTCCGACACCGGTCGCGATGCGCGTAGCGCGCGAAGCGTCACCGGTGATCCACCAGATACTTGCACGCAGCACCCGGCCACCATCGAGTGGAAAGCCCGGCACCATATTGAACACGGCCAGCGCGAGGTTAATTACGCCGAGCCAACCCAACATCGCCGCCCAGGGCGATTGATGATGGTATGACGGACTCCATCCAATGCCGGCGGCTATGGCCAAGCTGATAAGGCCAATTAAGGCGCTGGTGATTGGGCCTGCAATACCCATCCAGAATTCAGTCTTGGCGTCAGAGGCTTCTTTCTCAATCTGCGCCACGCCACCCAGCGCAAATAAGGTAATGGAACGAACCGGCAACCCTCGCGCTTTCGCGATCGCAGCGTGCGACAACTCATGAATGACAATCGTCGCGAAAAAAAGCAACGCCGTCAAAATAGACACCCCCCAAATGATATTGACGCCCCACTGTGGATTAGTCGCCGCGAATTGACCGGCCAGCGACAGTACTATCAGCACTGCAATTAGCAACCAACTGTAGTGCAGGCCAATTTGAATCCCAAAGATTCTGAAGAGCTTAATCTGTGCCTTCATTTCTCACCAATCTTTCTTTAGTGCTTAAGGCGCGCGCTGTCTCTTGCGATGCAATACTTTCAACTGTCTCACCGGTCCCTTCGCATACACACACGCCTCGAAACGTTCGGTTCTAGGTCACTATGAGCCATCATCCGAACAATCCGGCATTGTCAGTTTGATCGAGCAATTAGAAGGCCGATTCCGTTCTAACAGGCTGCTGAAAATCTAGGAACGATCCACGAAGTCACACGAAGCAGCACGAAAAGAAACTCCTGGTTCGAGTTATTTTGTATGCTTTCATGGATCGTCCTGCTGCTTCCCAGGAAGGAGGCGAAAGGATTTCCAAAAGCATTTTGGATCTTTGTGGGAGCCGGAGCGCTAATCGCGGCAGGATTCGCAGACTTCTCCTTGATCGCATTTCACTTTCAGAAAACCGCAACCGTTGCCCAAACGACCATCTCTTCTACCCCGTCGCCATGGGCGCCGGAGCGTTGGCTAATCTTTCGTTTGGGCGTCTCTTTGATCGAATCGAGTTCCCGGTCGTTTTCATT
>WNFR01004485.1_pt1 | contig 14347 bp, 17 predicted proteins | sample 5400221 | NCBI WGS metagenome assembly WNFR01 (sample SAMN13153357, study PRJNA577476) | soil metagenome | isolation source: 40 cm soil under Madrone tree | place: USA:California | collected 2016-06-14 | reverse complement strand
CACATCCGCGAGGACCCACGATTCCGCACTCTCCCGATCCTGGCACTCACGGCGAAGGCAATGAAGGGAGACCGCGAGAAATGCCTCGACGCCGGCGCGAGCGATTACATCTCTAAACCGGTGGATACTGATCAGCTGCTGTCGCTGATGCGAGTGTGGCTATTCCGTTGAACGCGAGATGCATACGATGGTCCCCTTGCCGTGCAATCGGGATTCGACGTATGCTAGAAGTTTATCGGAGGGGCGCGGCAGTTGATCACATTGCCCGCCTTGGAGGCACCGGGGGTTCGGCGCAGGTCGCAGGCGGGGTGCTCAATGGCCAAGACAAAAATTACTGCTCCCGCAACTCCTGTGTTGCCCAGCCAGGCGCCCATCAACATCTTGATCGTCGACGATGAGCCGAAAAACCTGACCGTGCTCGAGGCGATCCTGGACGACCCAGGTTACCGGCTGGTCCGGGCCGCGTCTGCTGAACAAGCGTTGCTTGCGTTACTCGCTGACGAATTTGGTCTCCTCATTCTCGACATCCGCATGCCGGACGTCACAGGATTCGAGCTGGCCCAGATGATCAAGGCACGAAAGAAGAACGCCAACGTGCCGATCATCTTTTTGACCGCCTACTACAATGAGGATCAGCACATTATCGAGGGCTACGACACCGGAGCGGTGGATTATCTTAATAAACCCGTAAATCCGGCCATTCTCCGCTCGAAAGTTGCGATTTTTGCGGAGCTCCATCGAAAGCAGCGCAATCTCGAAGAGGTAAACCGCGCTCTGCTGGCTGAAGTGAGTTCAAGGCGTCGCGCTGAGGAGCAATTGCGCGAGCTCAACAATACCCTTGAGCAACGCGTCGCGGAGCGAACGGCTTCACTGCAGCTGTCCGAGGCAAGGCTCCGCGATAGCGAGCGGCAACTCCAGGATCTCATCGCGGCCGTGCCAGCGGCGATCTACACGACCGACGCGGAAGGTAAGATTACGTATTTCAATCAGGGGGCTGTGGAATTGACGGGCCGCACCCCGACGATCGGGAGCGACGAATGGTGCGTCACGTGGAAACTGTACCATCCCGACGGTAGGCCCCTCCCGCACAACGAGTGCCCCATGGCCGTCGCGCTCAAAGAGGGTCGTGCCATCCGCAACGCCGAAATCGTGGCGGAGCGTCCCGACGGGACCCGGGTTCCCTTCATTCCATATCCGACACCGCTTCGCGACGGCGCCGGCAAGATCATCGGGGCGATCAATTTGCTGGTGGATGTCAGCGAGCGCAAACAGGCCGAGACCCAGCAGCGGATCCTGCTCAACGAGCTGAACCATCGCGTCAAAAACAATATGCAGATGTTGCAGATACTATTGGAGGCAGGCACGCGACGGGCCAAAAGCTCCGAGGCTCGAGAGGTGCTGGAGGAGGCCAGCGGTCGAATCATAGCTATGGCGGCAGCGCAGCGTGTCCTTTACACGACGCCTGATGCGACGCGATTCGACGCACGCGATTTTCTCAACACGGTGTGTGAAACCGCAAGGCAGACCTTCCCTCAGGAATTGGACATCGATTATGAAGCTGATGCCATAAAGCTGTCGAACGACGCGGCAATGCCGCTCGCACTGATTGCGAACGAGCTGCTTACGAATGCCGTCAAGTATGGGTTGAATGGACAAGGCAGAGGCACCATCCGGGTTCGGTTGAGAAGAGAGGACGAGTCGCTTGTCTTCTATGTCGAAGACGACGGCCCCGGCTTCGATCTGCAATCAGTCCAGCGACGGTCGTCAGGCTTGGCTCTCGTTCAGGGATTGGCGCGCCAGCTTGGTGGGGAGTTTGAGGTGACCAGAACACCAGCGACCCGCTGCAGCTTGCGGTTTCAATAGGCTGCGCGTCTCTTCCATTCCACGAAGCTGAACGAACTTGCTCAGTCTGAGCAGTGCTTCGCGTTAGGCGAGGCGTCGGGCACGATATGTGTTCTTATCAAAATAGACATTTGCTAAAGCGCAAATTGACTCTACATCGCGAACTCGCAAAATCAGCAATGACGCATTTCCGCTCTAACTTTCCTCGTGGTGCCGTCGCGCCATGCAATCGAATCCGACGCGATATGCACCGATCGGGTGACTAGGCGCGTGCCTGCCCACGGCTCCGAGAGCTGGGCCCACCAGCAGCTCGCTTCCCCAGAATCGTTCAACTGGTTCGGCGACGTAGTCGAGCGACGACCCAGCCTTCGATCGGCGGCCGGCCGGGGCCTGTGATTGTCAAGCAAGGCAATACTCGAGGTTTCCCTGGTTCGCATTGTGATGATCCGTGGCTCACTCGCGAACCCGTGATGGGAAGCCAGGAATCACTCGCGAATGTGTGATGGCAGGGTCAGGAACAAGAACTTGTCCGACAGACTTTCCTTTCACTGTCTGGCGGCCGACATACCGTTTGCTGACCAACCCGCTCGCGAACAACAGGAGTCGTATTATGAGATCGAAAATCCTGACTGGCGCCGCGGCGTTTATCCTCGCAACCACCGCCGGCTTGGCGAACACCACACCGGCTTCAGCACAGAACTGGAAAGGAAACCGCGGCGTCGTCGTGGTGCGCGCTGCGGACGCTGCTGCGGGCGTGGTTGACGATGCATTGGCGACGACGACGTTGCCGTTCTGGGCAACAGGCTATTACGGTTACTACGACGTCTACTATCCCGGCTATGCTTATCCGCCGGGCTACACTTACGCACCGAATTACGCTTACGCGCCGGGATACATCTATGCGCCGCCTTATGGATACTACGGCCCCTACGATTGGGGCCCGTGGAGCTACCGTGGAGGGCCACACCCGCGCTAGTGGGCGCTGACGCTCTCGCCAGCGTGCTGATCGCGGGGAGCGTGATCGTTCGCCGATCACTACGCAGCGGGCCAGCGCCTGTGGAGGTGGGGCAGCCAAGGGTTTGGCCCGTTTCAGCGGCGGCCGATGGTTTCCTCGTCCTCGACCCTCAGGAATCCATCGAGCGCCGTCTTTCGTTGGGGAGGTCCATCATGTCGAATGCATTGAATCAAGCGGAACATTACCGCCACCTAGCTGAGGAGTGTCGCTGCCTCGCCGCGACTACGTTCTCGTCGCAAATGAGAAGCCGCTATTCGCGGATGGCGGAGATTTACGCCAGGCTGGCTGAGGCCGAGGAGACGAGGCACACGAGTTTACGGCGATTAGCCGCCCCGGTGAGTGCGCAGAAGTGCCATGGCCGCAAACTCAGCACTAGCTTCTCGAGGTCGCCCAGTTGATGCTTTGAAGGAATGATTTCATTGCGGGGACGTTCTCATGACGGGCAAAGATCGTCTCGATAAAGTCCTAGCGGTAGCAATCAATCCTGGGGCCTATGAGCAGGAAGCCGTTGCCGCACTCCATAAAGCTCGGGAACTTGTGAAGAGAGAGCCAAATCTCGCCTTTGATCTTCCATCCACGAGTTGCCGTGCATTACCATGGCTTGATCCTGCAGATGAGGCATCTTTTGAAATTGAGATCAATGGCGTTTCGGAGTTTTGGCTTCCGATCGTGCTAAATACCCTATCAGAGCAAGCCTATATCCTTAGATTGAAAAGCCAATTCATCTGCGACTTTGCGACTCCAACCACGGTGCGTGTCAAGTGCGACGGCAGGGAGACAGCTTGCGACGCTTTTAAGGAACATCTTGATTCGCTGGTGAAATACATCCGCTCCCGACGGTGTGAAGCTTAAGAGCCGCTGCAGGAAACGACGGCCCGGTCGTCGACATCGTCCGCGGTCGACCATGTGTCGGAATGGACATCGAAGCAATGGACTCCTGCAAAAGCGGAGTAGAAAAAATGGGCTGGGTGCCGGCAGCAGTCGAAGGATCGGAATTGACCGGCCTAAAGAGTTCATCATTCCTCGCGTCCCGCGTTGACCAGTCGAGCAACTGCGGTTCGTTCGTCAAAGCGGGCATCAGAACATTTTACCGCCAAGCGCGACGTGTCGGAATCGGCTTACTATGGCGTTGGTCCGGTCACGTTTGCTTGAGGTGAACGATATCGAAATGAAGGCGGAAAGGGGCGTCCCCGAAGTTACGATTTGTATTCGAGTGTCCGTTATTGCCTGGTTGGTCGGTACCAACGCGAAGTTCCTGGCGGACGCATGGGCGAGCTACGTGCGCATCGGATGCGCCTTCCTGGATCGACCGCCTTTTTTTAGCCTCTAATATGTGTGCAGCCATTCGCTAAGCTGGCGGGGAAACCCGGAACTTTGTTATCGCAATCACATTTCCTTGGGGAAGGGGAGTGCGTAATGCCGGGTCATGAAATGTCGAATCGTGAAGCCTATCGACAAAAGGCACTGCACTGCCTCCGGGCTGCTGATAAGGTACACAATTCGGGCGAGCGTGTTGCGCTGCTCAGCCTCGCCAGCAACTACATGACGCTAGCCGACTATGTCGGTGGTCACGAAGGCCGCACGGCGCATCGGGGTGACAAGGACCACGACACGCAAAACGATAGCTAATCCGAGTGGGCGTTCCGCCGCCGCAGGCGTAGCGACCGGCCAAGGCTTTCGTGCACGCTCCAAGAAGCCTCTGAATACCGGACACAAATTTTCCTGGCCGTTCGGCCTCGTCATGATCGAAGCGATGCCCTGCGGGACTCCGGTCATTGCATTTAAATCGCGGGTCCGTCCGGGAGGTCGTCGACGACGGATTGACGGGCTTTATCGTCGAGGATGAAAGAAGGCGCGATTGGAGCTTTCGACCGGCTTTCGCAGCTTTCACGAGAAAAAATCCGCAGGCACTTCGAGCAGCGTTTCGCGGCGCGCCGCATGGCGCTCGAGTACCTTGCCGCCTATCGCAGCGTGATAGACCGGGACGTGCTTCCCCTCAAACTGATCGTCGATCGCCATCGGAGCTCGCGCCCGTGATCGTTAAGTACAAACAGGTCACTCGCGAACGTGTGATAGGGGGCAAGGAGTCACTCGCGAACGTGTGATGGAGGGCAAGGAATTGCTCGCAGACGTTCGATAAGGAGGCCAGGAACAAGAACTACCCGACCGACTTTCCTGTCTGATGGTCGACGTACCGCAGACCATCGGGCACCATCGCTTCTTTTGGGGGAAGTCCAGATGTCGGATCCATCGCACCGAGCGGAATGTTACAGCGGCTTGACGGACGAAAGTCGCCGCATCGCCGAATTTTGCTTTTCAGCGAAAACTCAAGACCATGATCTGCGGATGGTGGGGCATTGCGGCTTGCTCGCTCACGTCGAGGAGCAGGGCCGCCTAGTCTCCGGCCATTAGCCCGCCCCAACAGCTCTGACCTAGCGTGTCGCACCGCGCTGCCTACCGTTAGGCCAAGGAACCCAGGGCCGCCACCACCCGCCCCCCCGCGACTCTGGGGTCCACTCTCTCTCAAATGCGGCTCGCGTATCGACCTCCGATCGCCTCTGGCAGAGCATGCTTCATGTTTCCTTTAGCCACGTATCGACCTGAACGGCGAAGACTGCGGGCATCGACTTCTTTGTTTCAATCTCTTATCAAGAGAGGATTCGATATCGTCGTCGCAACCGCGGGCCTACTGCTACTATCCCCGGTCATTCTTCTAATTTCATTGGCGATCAAGATCGACTCTTCTGGACCCACTCTGTGTCGGCATAAACGGTACAACGCCAATAATGTAGAATTTGAGATATTTGAGTTTCAAACAACACTTTCTGCCGATAAGCGAGAGAGGACGCTGAACTCCACGCTCGTTGACATGCAGTGCGTTACAAGATTAGGGCAGGTCTTGCGTCACTCTGGCATAAATAAGCTACCGCTGCTACTGAACGTTCTGCGCGGAGAAATATCAATTGTTGGTTCCCACCTATTTATGGCTGCTCCAGGGAAAGCGTTTTCCTCCCTCGACCTGCACGAGGTCAGGCCCGGAATCATCAGCTGGGCGCATCTCAATGACGACCACGGTGAGAGTGCCGATGCGGCGAAGAGCATCTATCGCTGCATCAAGTGTGATCTCTACTATGTCGAACATTACTCGTTCATCTTCGATATAGTAATTCTTTTTCGTACCCTTTTATCAGGGAGTACATATTCATAGAAAAGACCTGGCAAGGAAGCCATCGTACTGGACATTAGTAACCCGGCTTAACGTGGTTTGAGGGGCAGTTGCATGACCACCCGCGCTGATGAAGAGACCTTCGTTCTGAGTGATGAGATCATTGATCATATCAATAGCTTCTTTCCGCCCACCGATAATTGTCACGAGAAAGCCAGCCAAGCTTGCAGAGCCTTGCAAGCCCTTATCAACGTCGTTGGTATATTGCTGTGCGAAATAGATTGCGCTGATTGTTGGGAACTTGCGATAGAAGCTATTGAAACCAGCTTCGCCCAAATGCTCAAAGACCTACCAGCTGTAAGGGCAGACGTTGAGGCAGAGCAAAGAGCGGGATGTATCCACTGAGTCGCGGGATCGTGTTTTTCACCAGTTGATCGACGTCAAGCGTCCAAGGCTAGGTGACATCTTTGCATAAATCCAGTCGGGAAAAGTCAACTCGCTGCCGAGGAGGGGCGCGGTGCTATACGACGAATTATGTGGAACTGTGGTGCGCGACGATTGGCGCCTGATGGTTGTCGAATACAAGCCGGTGGCCGTCGGTGCATTCGTGGTTGCGGCGGTCCTCATATGGGACAGACTCCGAATCTGGAAACGTACGCGGAGGATTGAGACCGAACTTAGAAAAACGGAAAGGAAAGTCCACATATTGGAACTGCAGGAGTCGGGCCGGCTGATGCGCTTGATGACCGAGTTGAACGCAAGACCCAGAGTTAAAATCGAACACCGCCAAACGGGGGTGGAAATAAGCGGTCGCGATGTCGCGGCACCGGTGATTTCGCTTCCCGCTGTTGCCGAGCAGCGTGAAAACAGGAAATCACAAAAATCGCCCTGTAGTAAGAGGCCGGTGCTGTCTCGAAAGCCAGCCGCCGGCAAATAGTGTTGCCGCTCGGCCGGGATGGTCGGCGGCCTTAGGCTCGCCGGGCTCGCAACTGTGGTGACCGAGACTAAGAGGTGCCATGCGACCTGACGAATGCGATCGAGCGGATCCGCATCACAGACGATGGCCGCGAGACGCCTGAAGATTGACCGAGCGTCCGGTCATCGCTCGATCACGAGCACGGCGGTCTATTTGATTTGGCCCTGGCGCGACCGATTCACGGAGTCTTGACAGAGTGAGTTGGTCGCGCACTTCAACTAATTTGGCGCTCCGCAAGCGCGGCTGCTCGCAAGCGAACAGGGTCGCGCTCACCAACTGTTGCCGCGGCGACGATTCGTTTGGCGATAATTTCGCGCACCACCTCACGCTCGCCAGCGTCTTGAAGCACTTCGCAGGCAGCTTCGAACGTTTCGCTCATCGCCGCAACTGCTTCAGGGTCGAACGCTCCAGGTGGCATAAGCGAATGAGTTGACATAGCCACTGCCTCTCCTGCCGACTCCTCCCCGATGCCATCTCCATAGCCGGCCTCTTCGACGTCGGGCTCGCAGTACCAAAGGGCGAGAGCGTCAAGGCTGGCGGCAAGACGATCGAGGTCGCTCGCATCACGGTCACCGATAACGGTCGGAGAGCGCTCGGAGCCTGATGCGCCCGCCGGGAAGGTCACGTCGTTTGTACTGTAATTTAGATGGCGCGAACCGCGAGGCCGGGCCGACGGGATTTGCGGGACGGCCTGACGGTCGTCCTTGATCTGATGGTCCGCGGCGGCGCGAGACGGCATCCGTTAGGTCGGATCTATTGAAGCAGCTAACCGCCGTAGGCTAATGTGCTCGGTTCCCTCCGCCTCAGCCAGCGTGGAGTAATTCTCCGCCATCCGCCAATACCGGTTTCTCATTTGAGTTGAGAAGCTAGTCAGGGCGAGACGGTGACACTCTTCGGCGAGGTCGCGGTAATGTTCTGCTCGAGTCCATGCATCCAACATGGGACACCTCCCCCAAATAAAAGACGGTGCCCGACGATTTGCTGTATGTCGGCCACCGGACAGAAAAGTCCTCTGGACGGGTTCTTGTTCCTGGCGTTGCCATCACACGTGCGCGAGTGATTCCTGAATCCCAATCACACATTCGCGAACTCAGACCTTCGCCACGTCCCGCCAAGTGAGTGCCCACCAAGGCGGGCCCGTAGCTGCCGTGACCGCGCGGATCGACCCACGGAGTGATGAGAATCAAGCGCGTTCCGGGCGGGTTGGTCGTGCCGGCGATTCACAACGCACAAGCATGGTGGACCGCGATCCCGGGCAATCACGGCGACCAATGCTCAGGAGCCGCTCGACTATGTACGTTCATAGCGACTGCCCGCGTGGCCTGCCGGACCGTTGTTCGACCCGTTGCGCCAATCTCTCGTAGTTCGCAGCGACTTCGAGCATCTTCTGCCGGGCGTCCGCATCGTTCATGGTCTCGGCTTGAAGCAAGATTTCTTTGGCGCGCGCTCGCCAGCGGCCGGCCAGCAATAGAAGCTTCGCATCTGGCGTAGCGAGACGAACTACGGATTCGATTTTGGTCGGCTCCATTAGAACCCCCCGAACGAATGCTATTCTGCCTGCGTCGCGACCGCCGTGCCTGTGGAAGCCGCGCCCTGCGCGAACACGCCCATAGCGTTGCCGACGACGCTCGCTCTGTTGAGGACGTCGTAGAAATGGGTCGCCCCGCTGCCGTCAGTAACGCTCTTTGTCAGGTTCGAAACTCGCTTGTTCGATGACGACATCACCATGAGTCGTTCAGTGATTGGTCGCTCCAGGGGAGATAAAGGTTCGCGCGATTATGGCTGGTGTCGCCCCTCGCCTGCGACCTGATGATCGCGCGTCTGGTCAACCAAGACATGGCGACCATCGCGGGCAAAAACCTTCGACCGCGATGGAAAGCCCATCGCGGTCGCCAAGGTGCGGATTTCGGAGATGGGGCCGGACGCTCTGGCTGCCTAAGGTTGAGGCGACAGCAAGCCTAGGTGGGATTTATCACAGTTGAATCCCGCCTCTTGAATCCGGCCTCTGCATCGCCCTTACTCCCTCTCGTCTCGGAAGTATCCCCAGCGTGTGCAGCTGGTTCAGATGCCACGCGGTTATTCGGCCCCTGACAAAAGATTAGGCAGTGATCCAAATACATCATTGACAGATGCGATAACGATCACTTGTTCCGTGCAGCGCCATGTCAACGTGCAGATGATCAGTGTGCGCGGCATCGGAGCCTGGACCAAGGACGGTCGTGAACCATCCGCACGCGGCGGTCCGGACCGAGTCAACGACGTCTCGCATCGCTTCATCTCCGTCTGGCTTTACGGGAATGAATTTGCCGCTTGAAAGCTCGAATCCCGAGATGTCGATGGCTTTGCCCACTGCATGGGCGCTGAGCTTGCCGCTTGCGGCGCCGTTGCGGTTGCGGCATTCGTATCCGGGACCGGTACGCACGGCTCGCAGGTCGGCGGACATCCGGCCCGCGATCAGCGGGGCGGCCAAGTTGACGAGCCAGGCCGTCAGGCGCTCAGCGAACAGGCAGGAAACGACTGGCTCTTCCGGCAGATGGACCTCGGTTACTGCACGTGCTCGCGTCGTGACCGACTTGAGGCGGACCGGCACCTCGATAGTGCAGGCGGCCTTGGTGGCGATCGGCATCGCGGGGATATCAAACCGTACGCTGGCGGTGCGAAGACGGGAGAGGCACGCTTCGTCCTCCCGCGCGGCGTCGTCGGTTTGGCTTGGTTGTTTTTGATCCCGGTTCGACGAAGCTGCTGCTGGAGGCGCCGACGATCGAGCGTCGAGCGTAGCGGGACGCGGCCGCGGAACCGGCGCCAATCGCCGCGGCGCGGCGTCCACTGGGACGACTATCAATCCGACTGCGAATCCCATCGCCGTGAGAGCCGCAAGATGTCCGGAGCCGCGTATGGTCGGCTGAAGCTCGATCGGTTGACGCATCACTGCGGACAAGCACTTGCTTGGCGAATTTCATATGGCGCCCGCTATTGCAGTGCGCGCAGGGCCGTGCAGCAAGCGTGCAATGCAGTGACAGGCGTCCTGGTGCTCACCCTACCACTCCCGTGACGCTACTTCAGCCCCCCACAATGCCGCCGCCCGCCGTGGAGCATTGGAGTTAGCGCCTCGATAGCGCGTAGCGGGTCGACTACCGCTGCTCTTCGCGTCGACCGCCTCCTCCCTGTACCGTGCGGCCTCCCTGCGGTGCCGCGCCGGTCGTGGGCGATTGTGGTCGCGGCCCCTCCGCGGCGGGGGCGCGCGATCGCGGGGCCTCAAGGCCCGGAGATGGACCGCGCTCCACTGCCGAAGGACGGGACGGCACGGCCGGAGCGGGGCGCTGGGCTGCCCCGCGCTCGCCCCCGAGGTTCTGATTTCTCGGGCTCTGATTTTCGATTCCTGACCGTTCGCGGCCGCGCAACTCTTGGGGAGAAGATGCTCCCTCCGGCGGTCGATTGCGCAACTCGCGCTCGCGCCCACTTGGCGTCGCGCCACTGGTGCTGGGAGGGCCGGCCTGCGGAACACGCCGCCCTTCCGCGGACGGGGCCAGAGCGTTTGGCGAGGGCGCTCCAGGCCGGCCCTCCCGCAAGTTGCGCTGATCTCGCCCCGGCTGCGCTCCGCGCACATCCCCAGGGCCTTCATTGCGCTGTGCACCCGGCGCAGCGCCTGTTGTGCCGGGCGCGGCACCGGGCGGGTTGGGTGCTACGGGCCGACCTTCGCGCTGACTGCGTTGATCGCGCTGGCCCTGATTTCCCCGTAACTCGCCCTGTGCAGGGGCCGGCTCCGGTGCAGCGCGCTGCTGCGCGCCCTCGCGTCCCTGCTGCAAGGGCTGCCCCGGAGCCGCGCCCTGCCTGGATGGAGCGGGCCGGTTTGGCGACTGGCTGGTGGGAGGTTGGGGGACAGGCATCGCCGGCGCATTCGAACCTTCCGGTCGGTTTTGTCCTGTGACCGTGAAACCGGGTTGTGCGGCACGCGGTGGCAAGGCGCCGAGCCGGCCGCGCTCATTCGCCCCAAGCGGCTGGAGCGGCGGCAACTCCCGCGCCGGCGCGACCGTGTTCGTGGTCGGCCGAACGAACGTCGATTCGCGCGCGATCTCGCGGACGCGCTCGCGGTTGCGGAAATCGTCCGCCCGCACCACGACCGCGCCAGGCAGATTTGCGGTGCCGGCGAACACACGCGGCGAGATTTCATAGCTTGGGATGGGTCGGCCATAAGCAGCCGCAATGTAGGTCGGCGGAATGCCCGGATTCACCCCAAATCGCCGATCCTGCAGCACAACACTTCTGTTGACGACAACGGTGTCGCGGAAGAAGACTTCGCGCTCTTGCAGTGGCAGGATGACCTCGGTGATGCGCGGCGCCACGAGGTCACGCTCGCGCACGAAAATCCAAAACTGCGGAGCTTCACGGTACTCGACGATCACCTCGTCGGGTGGCAAGGGCGCCCAACCGACATGTTGCCTACCGTGGCGCCACTGCACCCAACCGGGCCCCCACTCCGTACCCGGAATCCACATCCAGCCGAACTGGTCATCCGTGACCCAACGGCCGTAATGATAGGTCACCAGACCCCAATCCGCCTCCGCGTCATCGGACACCCAATACCACCCATAGTCCTGTGAGTACACCCAGTGTCCGACAGTGTAGGGCCGCCAGTCGCGCGCAACTGGCGAAGGAATCCACACTTCGCCCCAACGCCTGTGATGTTGCCAGGCTCCGTAGGGTTCGAGAGCGGTGCGAAATTCTACCGACAGCGACACTGCCTGCGCGGCCGCCGGGACTACGCAAATGGCCACGAGCGGGCCTGCGATTGCGCAAACCGCGATGCCCGCGATCATCAGTGCGCGAATTGTTTTCAGTCGAGCGCGCATGGTGGCCTCCTCCTTTTGTTGCGAATTTGTTTTAACGTGCCGCCATTCGACAGGTTCCAATTTGGCGAGACAAATCGTCGCCGCGGCGCATCAATTCGAGGGGCACTCGACCACCATAATCACAACAGCAGCAAAAGGATTTTGCGGATCTCGCGCCGCACTGCCAGCCCGGAATCAAAATAAATTGAAAACTCATGCCGAGCAATGCACAAAACTTGTCGAAAAGATGGCGTCCAAGAGCGGATGGAAAAGGGGAGTGAGAAAAATAACTGCTTCGCCGAAAGACAGAAATGAGTACGGCAAACGAGCGCCTATATAAATCTAAGTATTAGACGAAAAATGGATGTCTCACCGACGTCAGCGTGGCGGAATAGTCGATCTGGCTGAGCCAGGGCCGCTGAGGGTCGGAATGAAATTGGATGTGCATTTCCGCTACGATAACCCATGACAAGAAGGGAAATAGCGCCTCGTCGGGTTGCGATAGGCAAAGAGGGGAAATCACGGTTTGACTGGTGCGGAAGTCCGGGGCAATGACAACAGTTACGGAGTTGTTCTGGCTGTGGCGGGCGCGGTAGATGTTGACGCGCTTCAGACCGGCGTCTTTGATGGCGCGTCGCTACTTGTTGATGAGATAACTCCGCGACCGGCGATGTTTATGCTGTCGCAGACTCGTCTGGCCCGTTCAGCGCGGAGTAGGTGCCGGAGCAAAACCCCAGCTCACCGAGTGGAATAGGGACCGCCGAATGGCGAGGGCCAAGATGGCAGGCGGTCGCGGGGACGCTCGTACCGGACTTTAGTCTCGGGACCGCGGCGTCGGAACTTGATGCCTCCTTGTGGTTCGCCGCTCATGAGGACTACAAACTCCGTATCCTTACCGGTCTCCGAGCTCAACGCCTCGTCCGAAATGATCAGGGAAGATCGTGGCGATGCTATTCCGGCGATACGATCCAATGCGTCCTGTGGAATGGTGATGCGGTCGAGCGCTGCTTTCGCGCCGCCCGGGTCGGTCGCCATCGGCTCGACGGCCTGACCGCGGCGTTCGCGCGTGGAGCCGTGCGGCTTGTCCGCGTCAGCATCTGCACGTCCGCCATTGAGCGAAACCACGCTCCATCGCATGTCGGCGTTGCTGCCGGTGCGCTCGACGGCGGTGAAGACGTGCGTACCGATCGGACGGTCGGCATCCCGAATCGTGACCGGGCCCTCCAGGATGGGCTGAAAGGCCTGCCGGACATAAAGGTGCTGGGTCTTGCGGCTAATGAAGACCGATACCGGCTCCTGGTCGAGCGCAGCCTTGCGCGCCGCCTCGACCGCCACGACACGCGTGTTCTCGGCCATGACAGCGGCTTCGCGCACAGAAGCCTCGGCATCGAACTTCGGTTGCAGTTCGGCTTTGGCGGCTGCCCATTGCGCCTCGAACTCGGCGGCCCTGGCGGCTGCCCTGGCTTTGGCATCCTCAGCCTGCGCCTTTGCCTCCTCGGCCGACCCTGCGGAGGCGACGGTGCGATCGGCAGCGGCCAACTGTGCCTCGGCCCTGAGCTTCAAATTTTCCGCCACGCGCATCATCGCCCGTGCCGCTTCTCGGGAGGCCGTCACGGCGGCGAGTCGCGCCTGATCGGCCTTGTTGGCCGCCTCGTCCGCCTCCGCGGCTCGGGCGGCGGCGACAGAGCCGGCACGCAGCTGCACGGGAAACACAGCCGGATGGACGATCTCGACAGGCGTTACGTCGCTTGGCGCCACGATTACCCGCATGCCCAGCTTGGTCATGCCGAACAGGTGTTTGGCGAAGTCGTAGGGCATCCGGACACAGCCGTGCGATGCCGGATGTCCCGGCAGAGGGCCACCGTGGAGGGCGATGCCCGACCAAGTGATGCGCTGCATGTGCGGCATGTAGGCATCGTCATACAGATTCGAGTAGTGCTCGGCTTGTTTCTCGATGACGCTGAAGATACCGGCAGGCGTCTCGCGTCCCTTCTGGCCGCTCGATACCGGCGCCCGCAGGACCCAGCCTTTGGCGTCATATACAGTGATCCGCTGGTTGCGCACCGAAACGATGGCCATGATCGGCTCAACGGGCTCCCCGGTGATGCGCGACTCGACTGCCACCGCGCGTTCGTTCCGACCTTTTGCCGCGCCCGCATGATCGGCCACTATGATGACCACGGCCAGGCTGGCAATGGCAAGGCGCGCAGGCCGTAACCAAGTCTGCTTGTACTTCGGGCTGACGAAGTAAGACGTCATGCATCCATCCGATCGGGCTACGCCAGCCCGCGCGAGGAGAAACATAACGCCATGCGATCTAAGCTGCCAAGCCCAATTCGTTGCGATAAAGTCTTATCACTGGACGCCCACCAACGCAGCTGATTGCTGAGTGTCCGTCCGGAGAGTTCTTGAATCATATGAATCATCTGTGATTCAAGGGTGGTGGCCTGATTCGAGGAGGGGTCACCGATGTGGACGAGTAAGAACCGCGCCCGTTACGACCGCAGCGAGTTGCGATA
>WNFR01025713.1_pt1 | contig 14348 bp, 13 predicted proteins | sample 5400221 | NCBI WGS metagenome assembly WNFR01 (sample SAMN13153357, study PRJNA577476) | soil metagenome | isolation source: 40 cm soil under Madrone tree | place: USA:California | collected 2016-06-14 | reverse complement strand
CTTTGATCCGCACCTGGACTGGGATCGGCTCCTGAGCATAATTGATGAGCTCCACAAGTTTCTCGCGGCCGCCGGGCACGCCGTATGGTACAGCAATGACGGTTAGTGCATTCCACAGGCTGATCTCTACCTTATCCGTACCCATCAGGCGGCGTATGTCCTGGGCAAAGGTTTCGGGGTCGATCACCGGCCCTGGGAGTTCGATAATACGACCCTTGCCTGCGGCATAGGCAACCGAGTGCTCCCCAGCGGGCATAGCCTGGCCACTCTGCCAGGGGTAGGAGGCAGGCGCGCCCACCAGCACGACAATGCCGCCCTTGGAGGCGAAGTCGGCGATCGCCTTGGTGATGGGCTCGTCCGGAACAGCAAAGACGATGAGCAGGTTAAAAGCATCGAGGCTCTGCGGCTTCAGGCCTGAAGCTTTCAGAACCGCGAACGGAATGTTGTGACGCGCGAGCAGGTTGATGGGCTCGTAGGCCTTCTGGTAGGCATCGGTGATCACGCCGACGTTGGCTTCGGGTTCGCCCACCTTCTTGCCCCCCTGGGAGGAAAACCCGAAATGGTGCTTGATCTCCTTAAGGACGGCCCAGGCAGCAGGGGCGTTCCGCGAAAGATCGGTTTGCAGCCTGGGATGGAGGTTCAGGATGAGATCTGCGTGGAACGCCCCTGCTTCGGCCACCGCACGCGAGTAGTCCGCCGCATCGGGGCCGTACTCTTGCTGCAGAGAATCCTCCAAGTCCCACTGGAATTCGTAAAGATACGTTTGCGCCGGGCGAAACGCCTGATCGAGCCTCACCAGGGCGAGATTGGAATCGATCCACGGCTGGGCGGTGGGGCTGGTTACCTGAAGGACGCCATCTTTCTTAATGACAAGCTGTCCCTTCATCTGCGGCTGTTTCGCCTTGGAGTTCAGAACCAGCACGGGAAGGGCTGGATAAGCGGATCGCAGTTGTTGGAGACCTTCGTCAATCTGGCCGGGCTGGGAATCGCCCGGATTCAGGACGATGCCCGCCAGATTGCTTTTTTTCGTGCTCCGAGTCATATCTGCCGCTTTGCCAACCGGGACCTCGGCATAGACGCGATAGCCCTGTCGGCGGGCATTCCTGATGAGAGCTTCGGCATCCCAGGAAACCACCAATTCCTTGATGCCCATAGTCGCCGCGGCCGGAATCGAAGATTGCGTCCATCGCAAAAGCACTTTGCTCCAGCCGGGCGTTGCCGCCAGCAGGCAAACCATGGTCAGAACTCGCTTTCGCATGAATATGAGATTCCCGGTTGTCATCATCGCAGGCCGCCGGAGTCTGTCTGGACGCTGGTGGTGAGTCCCTGCTCGCCACCTCTAAGCAGAATTTGAGGCCCACTGGATACTAGGTGTGTTTGCCCCTCCGGGGAAACCCAGATGGCCGCCACCCCCGCCACATTTTTTACCAACTCTTTACCTTTCTCGGGTCCCACCAGCAATAGGGTCGTCGAAAGCGCGTCGGATGCAGATCCGGTGTGTGCCACCGCACTGACGGCGAAAGGCGTCCTTACCGGGACACCTTTATCGGGATCGATGATGTGCCCTGCCGATTCCCGCCAGAGCAGGCTGGGTGGAGTTTGCTCGGAGGTGGAAACACTGCTGTCCGATAGCATGACCTGAGGATCCACCTTGTTCGATGGGTCTCTCAGGTGCACCAACCAGCCCGCTTGACCCGGAGGAGCGCCCATCGCGACAATCGTGCTTCCTCCTGCGTCAAGTAGGGCGCGCGAGATGCCGTGCGAGCGCAGCACATCAGCCGCCCGGTCCAGGGCGTAGCCTTTGCCAATGGCTCCCAAATCGATCTGCGTGCAGGGCGAGTGGAACTGAACCCTATCCGGGGGTAGTAGTTCGACCTTTTGATATCCCACGCAGGCCCGAACCTTTTGCTCTTCTGCGGCCGAAGGCGTAGGCCCTCCACGGATTGCGGCTTTCCATAAGTTGACCAGCGGCCCAACCGTCACATCAAATTTCCCCGCTGAAAGACAGGAATACTGCAAAGCCTCGCCGATTATGCGGTACAAATCGGGGGGAACGGATTGAGCGCTGGAATGCGAAGAATGGTTTAGACGGCTCAAGGCACTGTCAGCCTTGTAGTCACTCATCACATTATCGAGACGGACGATTTCCCGAAAAGCCTGTTCGACAGCATCTGCTACCTGTGCTGGCGATTCGCCATAGGCAACGATCTCAAAGACGGTGCCCATGACGTACTTTTTCTTATGAACAAAGTTCTTATGAACAAGGGGCGCCTGGTGGTTATGAAGAAAGGCCACCTGGGAAGCCTCGGTTGCAGCCAGGGCCAACGACGCGCAAACCAAGACGACGGCAAGGGGATTATTCCAGCGCATAAACCTCACCGTCGTTCGTGGCCACATAGATTGCATCTCCAGTCAGCACGGGAGCTGCCTGGACTGCTCCCCCTAGGCCAGCCCTCCAGATCAACTTGCCGGTGGCGATGTCGAACGCCTGCGTTCCTCCTGCCTGAATGCAAACCAGCCCGCTGCCGATGACCGGGGGCGCGGTGACGGCATCGCTGATCTGGACCTTCCAGCGCAACTGGCCGCTTTGAATCTCGAGTGCGTAGAGAAATCCGTCCTTGCTGCCGACCACGGCGAGATCTTCGTTGACCGCAGGAGACGAGGAGATTCCCAATCCGGTCTCATATTTCCAGCGTACTGACCCGGTGTTGGCATCAAGGGCGTAGAAGAAGAAGTCTTCCGATCCGATCAGTACGTTGTCGCCGGCGACAGCGGGCGAGGAGTCTATGCCATTTTCCGTCGGAGTACTCCATACCGTTTCGCCGGACGAGACATCGAGACAATAGACCTTGCCATCACCGCAGCCGACGTAAAGATGCCGTTCCCCGACCCAGGCGCTTGAGTACACCCGGCCGCCTAGTTCCTGCCTCCATCGCTTGAGGCCTGTATCGACGTCCACGGCATATAAATGGGAATCGGCGCTGCCGAAAAAGACTATGCCATCGCGGATGACCGGCGAGGTCCAGACTTCCGCAACCGCGCTCGTCTCCCACAAACTCTTTCCGGAGTTGCAATCCACGGCATATACCTTGCCCGAGTCGCAGCCAAAGAGGACTTTGTTTCGGGAGAGAGAAGGAGTGGAGTGGATGTGGTCTGCAGCCTGAAATTGCCAGTTCTGGCGTCCTTTTTCAATATCGATGGCGTGCACGTTTCCCGCGATCGAGGTCACGTACAGAACTCCGCTGCGCAGGATGGGCGCGGAACGAATGGAGCTTCCCATGCGAAGGTGCCAGCGCACATGGTCGGGTGCCTTGGCGACACGAATTCCCTGACCTCCTGTTCGCGAGTTGTCCTGAAGCAGGGTGGGCCAGTCGGCTTCAACTTTTGAGGGCTCGGAAGTCTTTGGCGGTCCTGGCATTGGGTCGGTTAGCCGAGGGCGATTCGACCGTGATCGATGCGCTTGAGGTCGGCGACGCCCAAGCCCAGCTTTCCCGCGGACGCAATATGCCCGGGCCGGCGATAGAACAGGTTCTTGTTTGGATCGTGGTAAAACTCCTGACTGCTGCTGGTGATGCTGTCGGCATTGTGCTCCCAGACGGAGGGCACGCCCTCTTCGCGCCGCTTCTTTTCGATGGCCTCCAGCTCAAGCGTGTCGATCGCCACCGGGTCGGTACCGAAGTAGAGAATTCCCGCCTGATGGATAAAATTCTGGACCTGGGTCAGCGGGCCGCCGTGCCATACCTGGCGCATGCCGTCCATTATGTGCAATACCGCCTTCGAACGCAGCGGTTCAACTGAGCACATAACTCCGATGAGCGGGTCGGTGAACGAGTAGGGAGAACGATGCGAGCGTGCCACATTGTTAAACGTGCCGTAGCCCAGGTTCTTCAGGCAGCCGGTGACGCCCGAGGCGGAGTGGTCCTTCATTGTAGGAACGTTGATGATTTTGGTGAGGCTGTGGGCCACGATGCTCGCCATGTACGAACGGTTCTCCCATTCGCCGAAGAAAGTGGCCTGGCAATAAACGTTAGCATCGTAGCCGGCGTCAACCAGCCCGTCCTGGATACCCACTACGCGAACGCCGGGAGGGAGCAGTGCCTGATAGCTGCCAACGTCAATTTCGTATTCGTAGCGGTCGTATATGACGATGTTGCCGACGGGCACGCCGGCGGACTGAACCCCGTTGCTAATCTCCCTTACAATTTCGGGAGACGAGCAGCAGGCCGGGGCGCCAGACGGATTGATCTTGATTCCAACAATATCGGAGGGCTCAACAAATTTCGCCCAGGCTGCCGCGACCGAGCGCTCGCCTGTCAATTCCTTCATGCCGCGCTCGATCATGGCGCGGACCGCCGGCTGCGAAACCCGGTTCCGCACGATGGAGTTCGAGTCATAGACTTCCACGACCCGCCCCGGAAATAATCCGGGCATGCCGAGGGCGGACTTGGCGGGCCGCAGCCCATGGACGATGTCGATTGCTGGCGGCTCCGGTAAGGTCACCTCACCCAGGGCTTTTGGATCGAGACCATCGAGGAACAGACTGGCGCTTCCCAAGCAACTGGCTTTGACGAAGGTTCGCCGATCCATAGAGTTGACCCCGAGCGAGTGAAAGGTACCGCTCAGGCTACGCCATGCTCCAGGCCATTTTCAAGCGGACTTCGGAATACTTCATATTTCTCGTTAACCAAAGATGACAATGCTGCTTTGACTGGGTAAACTTGCTCGCTTGGCGAAGGGCGCGTGAGCAAGCTTTTTATGATTTCTCTGTGTTTCCCGCAGGTTGAACACGGAAGACACAGAGAAGTCTTATAAAGAAAGGTCCCACATGCGCGAATGGATTAAGACACTACTCGGATTGGTTGTATCGCTCTTTATAATTCTCGGTATGCCTGCGGAAACATTCTCCCAGACGCCCCGCTACGACTTGCTATTGAAGGGCGGCCATGTGATTGATCCCGCGAACCATGTAGACGCGGTGATGGACGTCGCGGTGTCAAAAGACAGAATCGCCGCGGTCGAAAAAGATATTCCGGCCAGTCAGTCGGGAAAGGTGGTGGACGCTTCAGGGCTTTACGTCACTCCCGGTCTTATTGATATTCACGTTCATATTGGCCATGGAGGCGCGCCGCTCGATTGGTTCACTCCCGAGGGCCGGGCCCATACAGCGCCATACGGGATCCCCGCGGACCTCGCGCTGCAGGCAGGCGTGACCACGATGGTGGACGCAGGGAGTTCGGGCGCGGAAACGTTTCCTCTGGAAAAGGAAGAGGTCATTGATCGCGCCAAGGTGCGGGTGCTGGCCTTTCTGAATATCGTGGCCAACGGGATGCAGGGCGGCCTGGAACAGACAGTGGACCAGATGGATGCCAAGCGTTGCGCCGAGACGATCAAGAAGTATCCCGAGATCATCGTCGGCGTAAAGACGGCGCATTACTGGGCGGAAGAGCCCTGGGATGCCGAACACACTCCATGGGCTGCGGTGGACAAAGCTGAAGAGTGCGGGCGCGCGGTCAACCTGCCCGTGATGTTTGATTTCTGGCCCCGGCCGGACCGGAGCTACGCCGAGCTCATATTAAAGAAGATGCGGCCGGGCGATATACATACTCACGTCTTCGCCCAGCAATTTCCCATCCTGCTGCCGGATGGCAAGATCAACCCGATTCTGGCCCAGGCTCGTGCCCGCGGAGTGATCTTTGACGTTGGCCACGGGGCTGGGAGTTTCTGGTTCCGCAACGCCGTTGCACTCTGGAAACTTTACGGTGCTCAGCATGACCAATGTGATGTCCAAGTTTCTGGCGATGGGGGTACCCCTGCAAGATATCGTGCGGCGGTCGACGGTTAACCCGGCGCAGGAGATCCATCGACCGGAGTTGGGAACTCTATCGGTCGGAAAGGAAGCCGATATCGCGGTGTTGGAACAGCTCAACGGTTCCTTCGGTTACATCGATTGCGGTCTTGCCAGGATGGATGCGAAGGTGAAATTGGTGGCCCGGCTGACGGTGCGGGCGGGGCGGATTGTCTACGATCCCTCAGGCCTCAGCATGGTCGAGTGGGAGAAAGCCCGTCCGCAGTATTTCAATACGCCAGAGTTGGGGAATTCCACGCCAGCGCGGGCGGATGATTTTCCCAGACAATAATTTTCCCGGTTAACGAGGGATCGGGATATCCGAAGCCGTCAACCTTGAAAACAGACCAAGGGAGATCTAAATGCCAGGAACTATCAGCCGTCGAAAGCTGTTGCGGGCGGGAGGGCAGGCGATTGTTGCCGGTGGCGCCGCAGTCTGTGCCGGCTCGGCCGTGCCGGCAGTCGCGTCGTCGAGACCGAAGGTGAAAGGCGTGGACTACTACCAAAAGTTGGGCGTTACTCCCTTCATCAATGCTGCCGGGACTTACACCGTGCTTACTGCGTCTACGATGCCTGATGAAGTGCAGGCGGCGGTGGCGCTGGCCGCACAGCGACCGGTCAACCTGAACGAATTGCACGACGCCGCAGGCCAGTACCTGGCGAAGCGATTGCGTTGCGAGGCTGTTCTGATCACCGCCGGCGCCGCCGCCGCGCTTGTGGTCGGGACTGCCGGATGCGTCACGACCGGCGCCGATCCTGCCATTCTCAGCATACCGACCGACATGAATGGGCTGAAGAATGAAGTAATTGTCCAAAAGTCGCACCGCTATGGGTATGACCACGCCATCCGCAATTGTGGAGTGCGCTTTGTTGAAGTGGAAACCCTCGAGCAGTATGAGCAAGCTTTCAACGAACGGACGGTAATGACTCACTTCTTTAACGCTGGTGAGGAGCACATCAGCCGCGAAGACTGGTTGCGTGTGTCCCACCAGCATGGAGTCCCATGTTTCAACGACGCTGCGGCCGATGTTCCGCCGATTTCGAACCTGTGGAACTACACCCAGATGGGATTTGACCTGGTGACATTTTCCGGAGGCAAGGGCCTGCGTGGCCCGCAGTGTACGGGATTGCTGCTTGGCAGAAAGGACCTGATCGAAGCCGCCAGGAAAAACAATTCGCCGAACTCGAATACTATCGGGCGCGGATTGAAGGTGGCCAAGGAGGAAATTGTCGGCCTGGTGGCTGCCGTGGACTGGTTCCTGGCCCAGGACGATGCCGCCATGGAAGCCGAGTACCGCCGGCGGGCGGAGCGGATTGCCGGGCAGCTGAAGAGTATCCCCACTGTGCAAACTCAGATCTTTATCCCCCCTGTCGCGAATCATGTTCCCCATCTGCTGGTCACCTATGACCAGAGCCGGGTCAAGATCACCGGAGTAAAAGTAATGGAAAAGATGCGCCAGGGCACGCCCCGCATCGAACTGAATCCGGGAACGGGAGGCCCTCCCGCCAGCGCTGGTCTGCCCGGCGGCAGCAACACCATCGTGGTCGGAGTATGGATGATGCAGCCCGGCGAAGACCTGGTGGTGGCGAAGCGGCTGCGCGAGGTCTTGCAGGGCGCCGTGAGCTCCTGACAGACTCGAAGGAGCCTCCGATTAAGGGCCCGCTGTGAGAGACCCCAGCGGCGGGTACTCCATCAAGAGGCGCCTTGCCATACCTATCTGCTCAAGCAGTTGAACTTGACAAGTCAACCACCCCGAGCATGGTCTTATAATCCCCGTAGTGAAAATACGGCTCGGATATTGGAGATTGGAATGCCAAAAGAGAACATCCTCCAACTATTGAAAGATCCGGTCGCACAGGAGTTGCTAAATTCTAAGATACTGGCAAGGCTTGCTTATACCGGGCTGGACGGGTCTCCGCGAGTGGTCCCGATCTGGTTCCACTGGGATGGTCAGCAAGTCGTCCTGGGCTCTGCGCCGAGTTCGCCCAAGGTGAAGGCACTGGCAAGGGGCGCGAAGGTGGCACTGACCATCGATGAGGACAAATACCCGCCAAAGGTGCTGCTGGTAAGGGGCACGGCCAGAGTGGAGGTCATTGACGGCGTCGTGCCTGAGTACGCTGAGGCGGCCAGGAAGTATTTGGGAGAGGAAAAAGGGAGGGAGTGGGAGGAACAGTCGCGGGGGATGTACAGCCAGATGGCGCGCATCGCGATTGAGCCCGAGTGGGTGAAGATCCTAGACTTTCAGACTAGGTTCCCGAAGGCGATTGAGGAGGCATTTAGTAGAGGGAGGCCAGGGAGGTAGGACGAGGCTGGGTTCAACGACAGCCGACGGCGCATTTCTCGTTTCGATTAACTACTTTCTGCAACTGACTGGAGTCCACCACCGCATCACGTTCCTGAAGAAATTCCTGAACCTCCAATCGAACAATAACGGTCCTTCCCCGGTCTCTTGGGCTCTAGTTCGAAGGACTCGCCATTGGCCGACGGGTGAACGGCTGGAACCCCAAACGTTCGCTGCCTTCTTCAATGAGATAGAACTTATCAGCTTCCACGTTGCGGAACGTTTGCTGCAGACCGCCGGGCCATTTGATCTCGACGGTTTCAGCGCGAGCGACCTTACCCAAGCCAAAATTGGCGCGCAGGTCGCTCTGCGATAGATAGCTCCCGCCGCCTTCGATCTCCCGAATCTGTGAAATGCCGCCAGCAAGGACCCGTATTCGCGCGCCCATCGCGTCATGGTTGCTCTTCGTTCCGATCAGCCTGAAATTCAGGAAGTGATTCCCGTTGCCGCCGCTGTTGTGGAGTAGCAGAGGTACATCCCCGTTGTTGGCGACCACGACATCCACGAATCCGTCATTATCGAAGTCCGCAAACGCGACTCCGCGACCGACGTAGGGAGATTGAAACCCGTTTCCTGCCGACTTGCTCACTTCCAGGAACTTGCCATTGTGTTGGTTGTGAAACAGAGAATTGGTTTGCTTGTATTGAATTCCAGGGGTCGCTTGCTCAACTTCCGGATAAACGTGACCATTGGCAATGAAGATATCCAGCCAGCCGTCGTTGTCGTAGTCGAAAAAGCCTCCCCCAAAGCTGAGTACCTCATGGGTCGCTCGGGTGATGCCGGCTTGATCACTGACCTCGTCGAAGAAGCCCTTGCCATCGTTCTGCCAAAGGTGATCGGAGGATCTCTGAAAATCGGAAATGTACAGATCGAGCCAACCGTCGTTATCAAAGTCTCCCAGCGAGATACACATGGCCGCCATAGTCTTTCCCTGTCCGGTAAGGGCCATGCCGCTGGCTAACCCTATTTCCTTGAATGTGCCATCGTGCTGGTTGTGGTAGAGGTAGGCATCGAGGCCGTCATTGGCGACGAATAGGTCGGGCCAGCCATCATTATCGTAATCGGCGGCGCCCACGGAGAGATTCTTGCCTTCGGGCTGGTAGATTTTGGCTTTAACGGTTACGTTTATGAAGGTTCCGTCTCCATTATTATGGTAGAGGGCGTCAGGGCTGCCCCGGTAAACACTGGGAGGGCAACTGCTTCGCACCCCTCCCAAGTCGCAATACCGTCGGTCGCCCAGATCGACGTAGCTGCCGACATATAGATCAAGCCGCCCATCGCGATCGTAATCAAAGAACGTCGCGCCCGAATGAAATGCCCCTGATTCTGAGCCAGCCACGCCGGCCTTGTCGGTCACATCAGTAAATGTTCCATGGCCATTGTTGTGATAGAGAACGTTGCGCCCGTACTGGGTAACAAACAGGTCGGGAAAACCGTCGTTGTCGTAATCGCCCCAAACACACCCTAACCCGTAGCCGGTGCCCGGAACGCCGGCCTTTTCGGTGACATCCGTGAAAGTGCCATCGCCATTGTTGCGATAAAGGGCATTGCGGACGGAAATGTCCCGGTTGTACAGGTCGCGGCCATTCACAAAGTAAATGTCCTGCCAGCCGTCGCCGTCAAAGTCGGCCACGCAAATCCCTGGCCCAAATTCTTCACGGTTGATGGAGATGCCCTTATTGCCTTTGAAGTGCACAAACCTGACGCCAGCCGACGCGGTAACCTTCATAAATTCAATCGAAGCCGATTGCGGTCCTTGTGCATGGAAGCTCGGAATACAGAGCAGACCAAAAAGCACCCATAGCAGGAAGAACGCTCGAAACAGGAGTTGGGCGTCTCGCCAGCAGCGCAGGCACCAGAGTATTGCCGACCAAATCGCAGTCGGCACCTGAGGGCTGTGCTCGCGGTTTTGAGGCGTCCTGACCACGGAGCGGAGGATAGCATTTCTCCCAGTGACGGGCTCGCGCAATCAGGAACCCGTGTGAACGACAGCGAGAAGGGGCTATAATTCCTGCTCAGGTTAAGCGGGCTCCGAGGCAAGCACATACACTTGATTCTGGCAGGCGACATTGGCGGCACCAAATGCAACCTGGCACTGTTCCAGGAAGCAGAAGCAGCTGTGCTTCAGCCGATTTTCCAGCGCCGGTACGCCACCCGCGACTTTTCACGATTTGAAGATCTGATCGAGCGCTTCCTCCGGCAGGCCGCGGAGCAGGGAGCCAAGGTTGTTGGCGAGGGCATCAACGCGGCGGGGTTCGGGGTGGCGGGGGCAGTCGTCGAAGGCCACCTTCCTGGGGCCTGGATCAACTCCCCGCGAAAGATCTGGCCGTTTTGAACCAGGGAGTCCTGCAGCCGAAAGCGACCCGAGCGCTGATGGCGGTTGGCACCGGCCTGGGTGAGGCCCTCCTGCTCTGGGATGGCCGGCAGTACAGGGTATTTCCGTCTGAGGGCGGCCTGGCGGGCTTTTGGCCACGAACCGATCGCGAGATCGAGCTTCTCATTCGCCTTAAGAAAAGACTGCCCCGGGTCTGTTGTGAGGACGTTCTTTCCGGGAGAGGCATTCGCGCTATCCACGAATTCCTGGATCCCGAGGTCCGTCATCCGTCGTTCGATGGCTCCGGCGGCGATCCCGCCCAGGAGATCACCGAACAAGCGTGCACTAACTCCTGCCAGGTTTGCGTGGCGACCCTTGATCTCTGGACCGAAGCGTACGGCTCCGAGGCCGGAAATCTTGCGTTGCGCGCCCTGGCCTTCGGTGGCGTCTATGTGGCTGGCGGGATCGCCCCAAAGATTTTGCCCAAGATGAAAGACGGCACATTCTTTCGTGCGTTCTGCGACAAGACCATGCTTTCTCCGGTGCTGGCGCGTATTCCGATCTATGTCGTTCTGAATGAGGGTGCGCCGGTTTGGGGAGCTGCTTATCAAGCGCTCGCTGCTGCCCGCTCCGGTGAACTACCGCAGTCTCAACGTAAGGCTAGCTAGTAGCGGGGAACGGAAATGCGCTTTTTAAGTCGTCCTGTTCCAGGATCGTTTTGCCTGCGACCTATGCGCAGATGACGAGTTCGCTTTGGGAGCGGCCCGATTTCGCGTGGCTCGTGCGTTATATACTGACTCGCGAGTGGAAAGAATTCATGGCTCAGAACGGTAGCAACGGAACTCCGGCCTACAAGAGAATCCGGGGTGTCATCTGGAAGCGCATCGAGGAGGGGCAGCTGAAACCCGGTGATGCAGTCGATTCTGAAAGAGAGCTGGCCAGGATCCACCAGGTAAGCTTGATGACCGCACGGCATGCCCTGACTTCGCTAGAGCGCGAAGGGGTGGTGGAGCGGCGGCGCGGCGCCGGCACTTTTGTTGCGCCGCCCAAGATCCACTTCAACAAGCTGATGAGCTATTCCGAGCAAATGGCCAGCCGGGGCCTGGTCGCCGCCTCGCAGCTTCTGTGCTGCAAGATCATTGACTATGAACCGGAGATTGCGGCCCGCCTTTCGGCGACGCCCAACAGCCGCCTAGTCAAGGTGGAACGTCTCCGGCATGCTGCCAATGAGCCCTTCGCTCTGGAAGCCTGCTACTTGTCGGCCGAAGAGTTTAGTGGCCTGACTTCCGCACCCCTGGGACGGAGCTCTCTGTTTTCTACCCTGGAACGCGACTTCGGGGTCGAACTGGCACATGCCGATGAGGAAGTAGATGCGACCGCCGCGGATCCCAGAACGGCGGAACTTCTGGCCGTTGCGCGCAACGCTCCCCTGCTGCGAATTCGCCAAGTTATTTATTCGACCAAAGGCAAAGCCACCATCTACGTGCTCGGCTTCTACCGATCCGATCGCCACACGCTGCTAATCCGCAGATTCCGCTAAATCAGAGCGGCGCGGCTGTCCACTCCCGCTTGCGAGAAGCTCTGAAAGAGGCGGCCAAAGTCAGGATTGCGGCTGATATCGGACTCAGCGATTGAGGGGCCTCGCCTGACGTCTGATCTAGTTGAAATCTCCGAACAGGGCGAAAGGCGCGCCACCGGCCCCCCCTCGCCGGATTGGTCGGGAGAGGAGCAGATGTTTGAAGACATTGTCAGAGTCCGCGCTAAGAGTTGTGGTAACGCACTCTCCGATGTGGAAGCTCTGGTGGGCGCCAGGATTAACCCCCACGTACCCGGCCCGATAAGCAGATTTCGTTTGCCAACGCTCGGATTGTCAAAGACGCCGCTGCCGACCGGAGGAGGCCCGAAGGCGCTGGGATCAAACGTCTGGTTGCCGATGTGATATTTGTAGTTGCGCGTGACTACGGGTGAAATGATGGCTCGGCATTGTCGTCGCCCCCTTCATCCAGCGATGATACCTCGATGTCGCCTGGCTCAACCGGATTACCGTCGTCGCAGATCCAGTGCGGCGTGAAGCCAGTCCCGGTTTTGGCGAACATGTTGAACGTTGTCTGCCAAACCGCTAATGACGGGGTCCGCCCATTTCGACATCCCGATCCGAACCTCTTGCCCTGACCTTCTGGTGATTCAAACGACGAGTACCTTCCGTGTTCCGCACCAGAAGCAAAACCAATATCATTCCGACTAGCGGAACCAGTCCGGCAACGATGACAATGGGATCAAACGCATGCGTGGTCGTCGCCTGCCGAAGATCTGAGTAGTGGCCAATCAAATAGAACGCGACGATGGTGGCCAAACCTGATCCAGTCCCACTCAAACCGCTGACCGTGGCCACAGCCTCGCCCGGATATAGATCTGACGGAAGTACATTGGCTATAGTGCTGAAGGAGGCGTAGCAAAAAGTGGAGAGCGCAAACAGAGAAGTGATCAAGTACAGATTGGTGGTGAATATGGTGGGGATGAGCAGGGTCACGCCAATTCCGCCGAAGACAACGACCGCCTTGCGGGCGGCACCGAGAGACCATCCTTTCTTGATGAGGTAGCCGGATACTCCTCCACCAAAGAAATTTCCCAGATCCGCCGCGATAAATGGGACCCAAACGGCGAGCAGGCCATTTCGCAGATCAATGCCTTTGGCAACCAAGTAAATGGGAAACCAGTCGGCGACAAAGAACCACACCGGATCGGTGAACGTTTTCGCAACGATGACTCCCCAGGTTTGCCGAAGCGCCAACAAGTCGCGCAACTGCAGTCTCGAGTTGCCGGCCAATTCGGAGTCAGCCCGGTCCGCCGCGAGCATCTGGCGTTCCGCATCTGAGATGCGTGGATGCAGCGCGGGTGGATAGTACAACCATCGCCACACGACGAGCCAGAGAAGGCCGAGGCATCCAGGCACCGCAAACGCCGGACGCCATCCCCATCGGAAATAAATCCATAAAACGATGAAGGGAGCGATTGCACCGCCAACCGATGAGCCGCTATCGAACAAGGCAGTTGCCAATCCGCGCTCCTGTTTGGGGAACCATTCAGAGACCGCCTTGGTGGCTGCCGGCCAGTTTGCGGATTCGCCCGCACCCAGCAGGAGACGGAGGAACCCGAAACTGTAGAACCCGTTGGCGAGCGGAGTGAGAATGGAAATCAGTGAGTACGCTGCGACGCTGAGCGTTAGTCCCCTCCTGGTGCCGATTCGGTCGATCTGCCTTCCCAGAACGGTTTGACCGATGGAGTAAGCGAAACGAAATGCAATCACCAAATACGCGTAGTCCGTGTTCGACCAGTGATATTCCACCTTCAGATACGGCGCCAGCAGCGAAAGAGTCTGCCGGTCGATGTAATTAATTATCGTGGACGCGAACAGTGCTGCTCCGATCCACCAGCGCAGGGCGGGGATTGTGCGCCCGGTCGGTAGGTGGTCCGCTATCGCCATGACCACCGGATTGCGCAGCCCTGATTCATCCGCCCCCTTGCCTCGACGAAAGGCAGGCTCGAAATGTTTTCGACATGACGCTCCAGTCCTTCCTTGCCAGCTCGGGTCGCAAGCGACGGCCCGCTCTCCGACGCGTATCCGACAAGTCGGTCGCCGGTCGAGGGCGGAGGGTGGAATTCCTGTTTTTCAAATAATTGCCCAGTGCTGCACGTGGGGACGAACGTTGCCCGCAGAGCGGCGCTTTTCAATAGGTCTCTTCGCTGCATGTCCTCTACACTCGCGGTGAAGAGTCAGGCTACCAAAAAGCGTGATCTAAACGCGCACATAACCATTGACAACGGGCTGGTTTTGCCAGAAAGTAGC
>WNFR01004483.1_pt1 | contig 14350 bp, 12 predicted proteins | sample 5400221 | NCBI WGS metagenome assembly WNFR01 (sample SAMN13153357, study PRJNA577476) | soil metagenome | isolation source: 40 cm soil under Madrone tree | place: USA:California | collected 2016-06-14 | reverse complement strand
CAAACATATTCTTACTCTCGCTCAGATTTCCGAGACTGATGTAATCACACGCTTCGCTGTACCGTCCACACATGGCCTGCCATACTGGATTTTGGTGGGCTGCTGCAATCGCCTCGGCAGACTTCCACTCGAACACTTCGATGATCGTGCCGTCCGCAGATCTCATCACATATGATGGCCGATCCGTCGCCAATCCCTGACTCCGCAGAATTGGCAGGTGCTCCCGTGTGAGTTGAAGAAGCTCCTGCTCCTTACCCGGACGCGGCCGATAAGCAACGATAACGAACTTTCCCATATCGAATCTCCTTTCAGTGCGCTAGACCTAACGAGAAAAAAATAAGCCACCGCAGGGTGCTGCAACAACTTCGCTGAAGTTACATCGCAATGGGGCGGTTGGCTTCATCGATTGGTTAGATCGCTTCGTCCGCGAGATCACGTTTCGACGGAACGAACAACATCACGAAATGAAACAGAGGGCCTATGTATGGCAACAGCCCGAGCAGGACCCACCAGCCGCTCCAGCGCCCATCTCGCACGCGTGGCAGAAGCACAAAAAACAACGAGTAAATACCGATAACGAACACGCCGAGGAAAATTACGACGAGCCGTAATCCGCCAAGCGTTGGATCGTTCGGTGAAGCGATGCTCAACAACAGCCACAAGCAAAAATCTGCGATTACGATGCGCACCAAATACGAGATGCGATGAAGGCGCTTCGGAAAAACCACCTCTTCAAAGCGGCTCATGAGATCTAACGAGACAGAGATAAGCCACGGTGCATCGTTGAAAATAATACGGCGGGAGCGCGGGAGCGCGAAGACGCGAATCGCACTAGGGAAGCCGGGAACCGAGACGGAGTCCAGGGTGTCGTGGCAAACACGCTGAAGTTGCATCGCAATGGGGCCGTTGGCTTCATCGATTGGTTAGGTGCTTGCGATCGGTGGAGGTGAATGCTTCTCATCTGTCCAGCGCCAATACTCCAAGTCTTCCAAGTGTCCGCCACATGCGCAATTATGCGTGTCGGTGTCCAGCTGCACTTTCTGGCAACGCGGACAGATCATGCTGCGGTCGATGGTAGCCGGCGGGACGAAGCGCGGTCCGAACAGCTGATAGCGTCCAAGCAACGCATGCGAGAGATAAAACAACACAAATGCGATAAGGAATGTTGCGACGAAAGCTGGAGACGCGAAAAATGAACCGGATCGAGGAGAGCGCGGCAGCAGAAACACTAACAATATGACGACGGTAGCCGCGATGAAAGGACCGAGCGGATTTAATCTACGTCGGCGGTTGCGGCACTGAATCTCGGCAATCTCTGACTCGCTACGCCTTATCCACATGCTTTGCACCTAACGAGAAGTAGGCGGAATTATTCGGCAATTAAAGGCGGGAAGATTCGGCCTAATCTGGACCTTTTCCGCGAGGCTGGGGGAGGAACGCTGCATTCGAATCACGATTGTGTCAGGTTGTAAAATTGTTGCAAGCTACGCGAGGCGCTACCTGGCCCCCTCGTTGACAACGAAAAACGGGAATGATAGTTTCGCGCCACTTTACACCAAAAAGGTGGTAAAAGAGCAGGAGGGAAAGCCTTGCACTCGTTGTTAAACAGTCAGGTTTTGGTGCTGAATCGCCTCTGGCAGGCGGTCAACATCTGTTCCGCGCGCCGCGCGTTCTCGCTTGTTTACGCCGGCCACGCCCACGTCGTCTCGTCCGACGACACCAACAATTTTCTCACGCACGATTTCGAAAGCTGGCGCGATTTTTCAACCGATGCGCCCGATCACGAACTGGTCCAGACGATCTCGTGGAAGATCCGCGTGCCGCGCGTGATCGTGCTGCTCTTTTTCGATCGGCTTCCGAAAAAGGAAGTGAAGTTTACCCGCCACAATGTTTTCGAGCGGGACAAGAACACCTGCCAGTACTGCGGAGTGAATTTCGATCGCAACGATTTGAATATCGATCACGTCGTCCCGCGAGATCGCGGCGGAAACACCACGTGGGAAAATGTGGTTTGCTCATGCATTCCGTGTAACACGCGCAAAGGCAATCGCTTTCCGCAAGAAGCGCAGATGACGCTGATTCGCAAACCGAAGCGGCCGAAATGGCGGCCGTTCTTGCACGTCACGTTCAATGCGCCGCACCACGAAAGCTGGCGTCACTTTGTCGATCTTGCTTATTGGAACGTCGAGCTGAGCGACTGATTCTTCTGTAGCGGCGCTCTGCAAGCGCCGGACGGCGGTCATAGACCGCCGCTACAAATTATCTTGCCGATCTTGTTGCGACTGCCGCAGGGCGCGACTTGATTGCGTTCAAGATTGGCTGCGGATAAACGCCGAACGCAATTGTCGCGATGATTGCCAGGATCATCACCGCACGTGAAATGGGTGTTACGGCGATTGCTTCGTTGTTTGTCGCCGGTTGCCAGTACATCGCGCGGACGACTTTCAGATAATAATAGAAGCCACATGCGACGGTAACGATTCCGACAGTTACGAGCGCGACCTGTCGTTGGCCTATTGCGGACACGAAGACGAAAAATTTACCGAAGAATCCGGCAGTAAACGGCAGCCCTGCGAGCGACGCCATTGCGATGAGCATGCTGAAAGCAAGGAACGGCGCGCGCTTTGCCAATCCATCGAATCCGGAAATCTCGTCTCCGGTTTTTTGCGAAACCACGACCAAGACGGCAAAGCTCAGCAGCGTCATTAGTAAATACGCGACGAGATAGAACGTTACCGCGCGACCGTCGAAGCAGGCGACGGCGATCAGTAAGTAACCGGCGTGCGCGATGCTCGAATAGCCGAGCAGACGCTTGAGATTATTTTGCGGGAGCGCCGCAAGATTCCCGTAAACAAGAGTGAGCAACGCCAGAAGCACGACGAGGCGCTGCATGTTCGGCAGCATTGCGAAAGGTTGCAGGACTCGAATCAGAACAACGAAGCCGGCTGCTTTCGAACCAACGGAAAGAAATGCGGTCACCGGTGTCGGCGCACCTTGATAAACATCCGGCACCCAGAACTGGAACGGAACTGCGGCGATTTTGAAACCGAGCCCGACGATGACCAGCACGGCGCCGAAGGTCGCCGCATAGTTGTCGATCTTACCGCTAGCCAACGCTTCAGTGATTTTTCGTAAATTCGTTTCGCCGGTCGCGCCGAAAATCCAGGTCACGCCGTAGACCAGGAACGCCGCCGAAACACCGCCGAGAATGAGATATTTCACGCCCGCCTCAAGGGCGATTGGATTTCGTCGCGTAAAGCTGACCAGGACGAAGAATGAAATTGTGACCAGCTCGAGCGAAACGAAAATCACAACGAAATCGATGGCCGAAACCAAATACATCAGGCCGGCGCAGGTCAGGAGCGGGATGGAGAAGAATTCGCCGAGATTTGAGCCTGCGCGATCAATCGCGCCACGCACCGCCGGCGCATAGTCGATCATCATCAACAGCACCAGAATCGTGGTAACGAGCTCGAATCGTTTGAAGAAGATCGCCAACGTATCGGCCGTATAAAAATTCCAAACGCCGGTTGACTCTTGGAGCGGCGGATTGGGCGCGACGAAAAAGGTCGCAATGAGAACAAGCGTGAGGCCGGCGATTCCGATCCAGGCGAAGACCTTCTTGTCGATCTTGGGCGCGAATGTCTCCAAAAGCAGAACCGCCATGCCGAGAACCAGCACGTCGATTTCGAGGTGAAACGCGGGAATGCCGATCATTTCGCAGCGCTGAAATAAGTTCGAAACACCGGTGTGACGATGTTCACGGCCGTCTGTGGGAAAAATCCGAGGATCATTAACCCGGCGACGACTAATGCAATGGGGATTCGTGGCGCGAGCGAAACATCAGTAAGTTTCGACCAACGCTCGGACATCTCGCCCATAAACGTCGAGCGATACGCGCGCAGCATGTAAACGGTCGAAATTACGACGCCCCACAACGCAAGCACGGTTGCGATTTGAAAAAGGTCAAAGCGCTGCATCTCCCAACCGTTTCGAAACGCGCCGAAGAAAATCATGATTTCGGAAGCGAAATTGGCGAACCCGGGAAGACCAATCGCCGCGAACGCGCCGAAACCGAACGCGAGTCCGGCGAACGGCATTACTTTGGCGAGACCACCGAGCTCGCTGAATGCGAGCGTGCCAGTTCGATTGCGAACGTGACCGGCAATGGCAAACAAGAGCGCGATCGACAATCCGTGTGCGAACATCAGCGTTGCCGCGCCGGTCGTGCCAAGCGCGTTCGCGCTCGCGATGCCGAGGAAAATGTAGCCCATGTGCATCACGCTCGAATAGCCAAGCGTCCAATCGAGCTCCTTTTGCGCGATCGTGACCAATCCGATGTAAATGATGTTGCCGAGCAGCAGAATCACGAGCAGCTCCGTCCAATGATGCGCCCCGTCCGGCAACAGTGGCGTCGCGAGGCGGATCAAACCGTAGAGTCCAAATTTTTTCAGAACTCCCGCGTGTAGCATCGCCGCTGGCGCTGGCGCAGACGCGTAGGCTTCGGGCGCCCAGGAGTGAAATGGAAAAAGCGAAACGAGAATTCCAAACCCGATCAAGAGCAGAAGATAAATGTGTCGCTGTTCAGGGCCCGCGATCGCGTGCACGACAGCCGCTTCCTGCAAATGCCGGATGTCGAAGCTGCGTTCGGGCGGCGGAAAACTTTGATAGAGCAGAATAAGCCCGATCAGCAAAATGAAACTGCCAAGCGAGAGATAAATCGTGATTTTCCATGCCGCGCGAACACGATTTCCGGTTCCCCAAATTCCGATGAGCAGAAATGTCGGAATCAGCGCGAGCTCGTGAAACGCGTAAAAGAAAAACAAATCAATCGAAGCGAAAGCCCCGATCGCGCCGGCGGAGATGAAGAGCAGGCAGGCGTAGAACGCGTTCTCGAAGTTGTCGATCTTATCCGTGAACCAGATGGCGGCGACGGTGACGATGGCGGCGAGCACAATCATGAGCAGGCTCAAACCATCGGCGCCGAACGCGAGGTGAATCTGCCAGTCGCTCGAGACAAGGAATGAGCTCACGAACTGGAACCCTGCAGCCGAGCGATCAAATCCGCTGATCAACGCGAGCGTGACGAGCAGATTGAAAATGGCCGCGACGAGTGCGGTGAAGCGCGCCGGCGCGCCGACAAGAATCAGGACCGCGGCGATAAGTGGGCAGAGAACGAGGAAGAGAAGCATTAGCGGAAAATGGTGAAGTAAATGAGCGCGACGATTCCCAATCCGAAGAGGAACGCGTAAGCCTGCAAGTTCCCGACTTGAAACAAGCGCAGGAGTGCGCCAAAACCGAACGTTCCACCGCCGGCGCCGCGCACTGCACCGGCATCAATGATCCAGCGGTCGACGAACGCGGCGACTCGCGCGAGAAATTCCTGCGTCACGCGGATAAGCCATTCGTAAAATTCGTCGATGTAGAGCCTGTGACGAATAAGATCGATATGCAACGGGTCGTGCTCGCGATTTCGATAAACGACAATGCCAAGAGCGGCACCGACGATCAGCGCAATCAACGCGAGCGCCGGCACTACCAGCACGGCTTCCTTTTCGTGCGGAATGATGAGGAAATTTTGCGCGATGAAAGGCCACCCGCCGATTAGCGCGAGAACGGCGAGGATGATCAGCGGCCAAGTCATGACCGTGGGCGATTCGGATCCCGCGCGCGCGACGTCGCTGCGCGTTTTTCCGAAAAATACAACAGTGATGGCGCGGGAAACATAAAACGCGGTCAGAAACGCAGTCGCCAGGCCGATAACGAAGATGGGTTTGTTGTGCTCGTAGGCGAGCGCGAGGATCGCGTCTTTGCTGAAAAATCCGCTGAACGGCGGAAACCCGATCAAGGCGAGTCCGCCAACGAAAAATGTCGCAAACGTGATTTTCAATTTCGGCGCGAGGCCGCCCATCTTCCAGATATTTTGCTCGTGATGAAGGCTGACGATTATTGAACCGGCGGCGAGGAAGAGGAGCGCTTTGAAAAACGCGTGCGTGAACAAGTGAAACATCGCCGCTTCGTTCGAAGTCAACCCGACCGCCATCACCATGTAGCCGAGCTGCGAGATCGTGGAGTAAGCGAGGATTCGTTTAATGTCCGATTGTTGTGTCGCCAACAGGCCGCCGAGCAACGCGGTGATTGTGCCGATCCACGCGATCACGAGCAAAGCAGTTTGCGATGCTTGAATCAGAAACGAGACCCGCACGACCAGGTAAACGCCCGCGGCCACCATCGTCGCGGCGTGGATCAACGCTGAAACCGGCGTCGGGCCCTCCATCGCGTCGGGCAGCCACACGTGCAGCGGAAATTGCGCCGACTTTCCGATCGCGCCGCAAAAAATCAGAAGCGCGGCGATCGTGAGATACGTCGGGTTGCTCGAGATCTTCGAAAGATGCGCGACGATGTCATCGAACACGACCGAACCGCTTGCCATCCAAACCATCAGGATTCCGATCATGAATCCGAAATCGCCAATGCGCGTGGTGATGAACGCTTTCTTCGCGGCTTCCGCCGCAGCGTCGCGCTCGAACCAATGACCGATCAGCACGTAGGAAGTGAAGCCGACCAGCTCCCAAAAGATGAACATCATCACGAAATTGTTGGCGAGGACGATGCCGAGCATTGCAAACATGAAGAGCGACAGCGCGGCGAAGTAGCGCGATTTGCCGGCGTCGCCGCGCATATAGCCTAACGAGTAAATGTGAATCAGTGACCCGACGCCGGTAACGATTAGCAGCATAACACGGCTCAGATCGTCCAAGATAAATCCGAGCGGCACTTGCAACGTGCCGTGAATGTCGATCCAGCTTAGCTCTGGCGCCGAGATATCGATCCTGGTGAAGACGCCACAACTGCAAATGAAACTGCCGAGCACGGCGGCGATCGAGATTCCAGCGCTCAGGTTTTTAAAGCGTCGCGTGAAGAGCGTGATGACCGCTGCCGAGATCAAGGGCAGAAGCAAGACCAACCACGGAAGAGAACTGTTTGTTGTGAATCTCAAAATTTCAGAGTGCTGATGTCTTCCACGTGAGTCGTTTGTCGCAGCCGGAAAAGCGCGACGACGATGGCGAGACCGACCGCAACTTCGGCCGCGGCCACGGTGATAATGAAGAAAACGAAAACTTGCGCGTTGTAATTCGGCGCGCCGCTCGGATCGAGATGGAACCGGGAGAACGCGACGAGCGAGAGATTGGCGGCGTTCAACATCAGCTCGAGCGCCATCAGAATGATGATGATGTTGCGGCGCAGCATCACACCGGCGAATCCGATGGTGAAAAGGATTCCACTGACCGTGAGATAATGGCCGAGCGTGATCATGTTAACGCGTTTCGCGCCGGCTCAGCACCACGACGCCGATTGTCGCGACCAAGATCACGATGCCGATGATTTGAAAGGGCAGGTTGTACTTGTCGAAAAGCAACGTGCCGATGCGGTGAACATCGTCCGATGTCGATCTTGCCATTGTGGGAAAGGTTTGTTCGCTGGCCGGAAACCGATGGATGACAGCAAGAACCTGGACCAAAAAAACCAGCGCAACCACGGCTCCGCCAGCCGACGCGACCCAGTTGATCCGCCGGATCTTCTCGGCGCGCAAATCCAGCAGCATGATGATGAACAGAAACAAAACCATGATCGCGCCGGCGTAGACGAGAACCTGGATGATGCCGATGAAAAAGGCATCGAGCGACATGAACAGCGCGGCGAGACCGAGAAAAGAAACCACGAGACTGAGCGCGCTCGCGACCGGATTGCGATTGATGATCACCGCCGCGCCGAAAATCAGCATCAGCGAGGCGAAAATCCAAAAGAGAAACGAAGACATATTATGATGTCGATCTTGTGATCACTTTCGGTCGTTCCATTTCAGCACCACGCCGTGCATTACGCCGCCGATCTCGAGCAACTTGTCCTTGTGATGGACCATGTCTTCGCGGGTGAATCCGGTGATGGCATAATCTTTTCGCAAAAAAATCGCCTGCTCCGGGCAAACTTCTTCGCACATGCCGCAGTAGATGCAGCGGATCATGTCGATATCGAATTCGTCCGGATATTTTTCGACCTTGGCGAAGCGATCGGTTTGCGGAATTTCGCCGGGAATAATTTTAATGGCGCGGGGCGGGCATATGAATTCACAAAGCTGACACGCGACACAACGCACTCGTCCATCGTTGTCGCGCACAAGCGCCGGCGCGCCGCGAAAGTGGTCGGGCAAATTCGAGTCCCATTTCTGTTCCGGATACTGCATGGTCACTTTGGTGCGGCCAAAAAGCATTTTCACGAAATGCTTCCACGTAATGGCGAGACCAGCGGCGATCGAGGGCAAATAGAGCCGCTCGCGCCAATTCAGATTCGGTCGTGGAACGGTGATCGCCATTAGAGATGAACGTAAGCAAGGATGATCGCGACCAGGAAAATGTTCACGAGCGCGATCTCAAAGAAGAACAACCAGCCGAGTCGCATCAGTTGGTCCCAACGAAACCGCGGCAAGGTCCAGCGCACCCACATCATAAAAAGAATCACCGCCGCGACCTTCGCGAAGAAGACCGCGATATTGATCAGGCCAAAGATCCAACTGTGTGATCCGTCGGGAATTCCAGGAAAATGCCATCCGCCGAGAAACAAGGTCACCACGATTGCCGAACCAGTGATCATGGCCGCGTATTCGCCGAGAAAGAAGAGCGCGAATTTCATGGACGAATATTCGGTGTGATAACCTCCGGCAAGCTCTTGTTCGGCTTCGGGCAAATCGAACGGCAAACGGTTTGTCTCAGCGAAGATCGCGACGAGAAAAACTCCAAACGAGATCAACATCGGAATCGCCAGCACCCATTTCGCGCCGTTCGTCCAGTCACCAACGAATGGCGCGATGAGCCAGCCGTTCGCGATTTGATATTCGACGACTTTGGTCAGGCGCAAATTGCCGACGAGCATGAAAACCGGGATGACGGCGAGAGCGAGCGAGAGCTCGTAGGAAATCATTTGCGAGCTGGACCGGATGCCGCCGAGAAACGGGTATTTTGAATTCGACGCCCAACCGCCGAGCACGATGCCGTAGACGCCTAACGACGCGATCGCGAACACGTAAAGAATTCCGACGTTGATGTCCGCGATCACCATCGGGACGCCGAACAACGTGCTGCCGAACGGCACGACCGCGATGGTAAGGAGGGCGGGCACCATCGCCAAACACGGCGCGAGCCGATAATAAAAGGTGTTTACCGTTGCGGGGGTGAATTCTTCCTTGAGCAAAAACTTCGCGGCATCGGCGATCGGTTGAAAGAGACCGGCCGGTCCGACACGATTTGGGCCCAAACGATCTTGAATCAGCGCGCTGACCCGCCGCTCAGCGTAAACCGCGTACGACACCATCGGCAAAATGACGACAAAAATCATCGCGATGATTTTCAGAAGTGAAGTGCCGATGAAAAAATAATCCATTGTCGATCTTGTTAACGTCCGACCGGACGCTTGTTCTCCGCTTGTTCGATATCGTGCTCCTTTGGATCAGCCGGCGGCGGCGGCGATTTGTCCGCCTTCGTCACTTGCACGCCGAGGTCGCCGATTTTGCTCAGACTCAATCCGCTGAATTCTGAGAACTCAGCGCTCATCCGTCGAAACACATCGTCAATCGAATACAAACCGTTGCTGCCGCCGAGCGCCTGAAGCAGATCGCGCAGAATTTCCCAATCGTCACGGGCATTGCCCGGCGGCCGGACCGCGCGGTTCAAGCGTTGCAGTCTGCCGTCACCATTGATCATCGAACCACGCTTTTCGGCAACACCGGATGCGGGTAGTACCACAGTCGCGCGCTCAGTGGCTGCGTTCGATAAGATGTCCATCGCGACGAACGTCGTAAGGTTCGCCAATTGCTCAGCCGCAATTCCGAACTTCGTCGGGTTTTCGCCGAGGCAGAGCAGCGCCCGGATCTCGCCGGAGTTTACGCCGCGCGCGAGCGCGCCAAGCTTTGCGCCGGGTTCATCGTCGAGGCCGAGAATCAATCGCGCGCCAATCGTATTCGGATTTCGGATCCTGCTTAGCAAGATATCATCGCCCGGTCCGACGCGCGGCACGATGTCGATGTAACGGACAGCGAGGAGGTCGGCGATCTTTCGCGTGAGCCACAATTCTTCGTTGGTCATTCGGCCGGACGCGATGATGGCGAGGTTTTCTCCAACAAGCTGCCGGAGATGCATCGCCGCTTGCGCAATCGCGTTTTTCCAATCGCTGGCGACAAGTTTGTTGCCGCTGAGAACTTGCGGCTCGAGCAGTCGGTTCTCGGCCTCGAGATATTTGAAGTTCAGCCGCCCGTAATCACACATCCAGCACGAGTTCACGTGATCGTTCTCGCGCGGCGTTTGCCGGTAAACAATATCTTCGCGGCTGCCGATGATCGTGTTGCAGCCGGTCGCGCAACTCGCGCAAATGCTTTTCGTTTCTTTTAAAAACCAAACGCGCATTTGAAATCGGAAATCGCTCGAAGTGAGCGCGCCGACCGGACAGATGTCGACTGTGTTCAACGAGTAGTTGTTCTCCAACCTTTTGCCGGGATGCGCAGTCAACACGGTGTGGCTGCCGCGATCGACAAACCCGAGCACATCGTCCTTGACGATCTCGTTACAAAATCGAACGCAGCGCGAACAGAGAATGCAGCGCTCGTCATCGAGGGTGACGCGCGGTCCGAGCTCGACGTTCTTCGGTTTCTTGACCTTGTTCTCGAGAAACCGGGAACTAGCCGTGCCGTACTCAACGCTGAATTCCTGGAGCTCGCATTCGCCGGCCTGATCGCAGATCGGACAGTCGAGCGGATGATTGATCAACAGAAACTCCATCACGCCTTTGCGGCATTCCTGCGTAAGCGGCGAATCCGTGCGCACGCCCATCCCTTCGGCCACGTCTTGTGCACAACAAATTTGCGGACGCGGCATCCAATTGATGATCGGCTTGCCATCCGCGCCGAGTTCCGGTTTGCGGTCCGGGCCCATCCGCGGCATACCCATCTCGATCAAACACATTCGGCAGTTGCCGGGCGAACTGAGCTTCTTGTGATAACAATAGCGCGGCACATAAACGCCAACTTGCTCGCACGCTTCGATCACGCGCGTGCCTTTCGAGAACTGATGCCATAGGCCGTCGATCTGGACGTTGAACATTTGCGGCGCGTTGGATTTTTCGTCGGCCATATTCAAATCACCGAATCGGCGCCGGCTTTTTCCCAGCCGGGATCGTGGGCGAGGGGACTCGTCGGGATTACGTCTCGCTCGATCAGTTCTTGCGGCGTGTACTCCGGCGGCAACGGAGGCGGAGCGGATTTGCGCGCGTGTCTCGCAAAGTCCTCCGGAAATTTTTCAACGAAACTCTGTGTCGGCCACGCGCACGCTTCTCCGAACGCACAGATTGTTCGTCCAGCAATATTATCGCCGATCGTCTTGAGCGTGGGTGCATCCTCGGTCACGCCGCCGCCTTTTAACATTCGGTCAGTGATTTTTTTCATCCAAAGCGAACCTTCGCGACACGGTGTGCACTGACCGCACGATTCGTGAGCGTAAAATTCGTTGATGTTGTTGAGCGCCCAAACCATGTCGCGCGAACTGTCGAGAACGATCACGCCGCCGGAGCCAGCCATTGATCCGGCGGCGGCAAGCGTGTCGAAGTCCATCGGTAATTCGTCGATCGACATCTCCTGTTCGATCATCGATCCATCCGGTTGTTTTTGTTTGAGCTTGAATCGCTCGTCAGCGCGCAAAACTTTCGCCGAGCTGCCGCCGGGAATCACTGCCTTCAATGTGCGGCCCCACTTCAATCCGCCGGCCATGTCGTAAATCAGTTGGCCCATTGTCACTTTGCCGACTTCAATTTCGAAGTAACCGGGGCGCTGCACGTCGCCGCTCACGCAGACAACGCGCGTGCCGGTGTTGTTCGGCCGACCGAGCTGCGCGTATTTTGCGCCGCCCATCGCCACGATGTGTTTCACCGCGCACAATGTTTCAACGTTATTGACGATCGTCGGAGACATGTAGAGCCCGAGCACGGCCGGAAAATACGGCGGCTTGATTCGCGGATAGGCTCGCTTGCCTTCGAGCGATTCGATCAAGCCCGTCTCTTCGCCGCAAATGTAGGCACCGGCGCCGCGATGGATCTGAACATCGATATCGAACCCGGAGCCGAGGATGTTCTTACCGAGGAACTTCTTCTTGCGCGCTTCTTCGATGGCATGCTCGAGGACCTTCGCGCCTTCGGGGAACTCGCCTCTTATATATATGTACGCCGTGCGAGCATTGATGGCGTAGCACGAGATCGCGATTCCTTCGAGCAACTGGTGCGGATCTTCATGAATGATGTAGCGGTCCTTGAACGTGCCGGGTTCGGATTCGTCCGCGTTGCAAATCAGATACACCGGCTTCTTTTCGTCGGGCTTAATGAAACTCCATTTCACGCCGCATGGAAAACCGGCGCCGCCCCGGCCGCGCAGTCCTGATGTTTTCACTTCGTTGACGATTTCGGTGCGCGACATCTTCAGCGCCTTGCGCAGGTCCTCGTAACCTCCAGCGTCGAGGTAGGTGTCGATGTCGATCTTCCAATTTTTGCGGCCGATGTTTCTGAATACGATCCGATGCTCGAGTGGATGCGGCTCGTGAACCGATCGCGGATGCGGTTCTGAGAGAATCGCCGCCGCGTTGTCCGGTTGTACATTTTCGTGCAGTTCATCATTCACCATGCAGACCGGAGCCGTGCCGCAACTGGCGAGACATTCGACGAACTCAATGCTGTAATTCTCGTCCGCGCTGACGGACACCGGCGTGTGTCCGGCAGCTGCCGGATTGTGATCCACCTTGCGTTGTATCCCGGTTGCCGCGCAGAGATTTTCCATGACATGATAACTTCCAGCCATCGCGCAACTGAGTGTGCGACAAACGCGAATGTGCGTTTTACCGCCGTGCGTTTGCTTGAGCATCGGATAAAACGTGACCAGCTCGAGAATGTTGATCGGCTGCAAGCCAAGCTTGGCTGCGATCCACGTCACCGCTTCGTCGTCGACGCAGCCGAAATGTTCTTGCCAGAGGTGGAGAAGCGGAAGCGAAGCGCTGCGTTTCTGATCGGACGGATAACGCCCGATCGCTTCATCCATTTTTCGTTCCAACTCGGCGGGAACGCGTGTGCTCGTCGAGTTCACGATGGACGAATCAGTGGGTTAACGTGCTTTGCTTTTCTACCACTTTGTCGTCCTTGAAAACGATCGTCACCGTATCGTTGCCTTGCTTGTAAGCGTAGGTCGTTTTCTTCAGGATCAGGAAATCCTTGTTGTCGATGTCGCTGGGCTGTCCAAGGATCGATTCGACCTGCTTTTTCGACATTCCTTCGGCCACTTCATCCACGTTCGCTTTGGTGATGCGCCGGCCGACGCAGGAAAGCTCGAGCACAAGCAAAAGCACGAGCGCGAAACGGGAAATAACTCGCAAGATCGACATGTTCATCTGTCGCATTCGCCCATGACAAAGTCCAGACTGCCGAGCATCGCTGGAACATCGGCGATCACGTGTCCCGGCATGAGCTCCGGCAGAATACTCAAGTTCACGAACGATGGCGCGCGAATCTTCAGACGATACGGAACGCCGCCGCCGCGGCTGTTGATGTAAAATCCGAGCTCGCCCTTCGGATTCTCGGCTGCAAAATAAATTTCGCCTGGCGGCGCCTTCAATCCTTCCGTGACGACAATGAAATGATGGATGAGTTCCTCCATTTTCGTCATCACGTGCGATTTCGGCGGCGCAATGTTTTTCCAATCGGCCACGTTGATCGGGCCGTTCGGCAGTTTCTCGATCACCTGTCGCAAAATTTTCGCGCTTTGCCGCATCTCCTCGATCCGCACCAGGTAGCGATCGTAACAATCGCCGGCGTTGCCGATGACAACGTCGAAATCGTACTGCTCGTAATCCAGATACGGATGTTTGCGGCGCAAATCGTGTTCGATTCCGCTGCCGCGCAAATTTGGACCGGAAAGCGCGTAAGCAATTGCGCGTTCTTTCGTGATCACGCCGATGTCTTTCGTTCGATCGACAAAGATTTTGTTTCGAGTGAGCAGCTTGTCCATCTCGTCGAGTGCCGGGCCGAATTGATCGAGAAAATCGCACAACATGGGAATGAATTTCTCCGGCAGATCCCGAATCTGGCCGCCGACGCGCGTGTAGGAAGTCGTGAAGCGCGCGCCGCTGAGTAATTCGCTCAGGTCGTAAATTTTTTCGTCGCCGCGATGCAAATAGCCAACATCAGGCATCGCTTTAATGATGATCTCGCCATCGAGCTCGAGCACGAGTCGCAATACGCCGTGCGTCGCCGGATGCGACGGACCCAT
>WNFR01004482.1_pt1 | contig 14350 bp, 10 predicted proteins | sample 5400221 | NCBI WGS metagenome assembly WNFR01 (sample SAMN13153357, study PRJNA577476) | soil metagenome | isolation source: 40 cm soil under Madrone tree | place: USA:California | collected 2016-06-14 | reverse complement strand
CAGAGCCAAGCAGGGAGAGGATCCCGTAATGAGCGATACGCTGCCCCACCGCCAATTCAGCATGATCGTCTGTCAACAACTCAGCTCCAAGCTCATAAGCCGGTGAGTCAATGAAGCTGCCCGTTTGCTCGTGTGAGGTAATCAAAGATTCGACTTCTCTGCGCAGGAATTCGTCGCCGTCACAGGCCTCATCGAGGAAGAGAGCACGGTGGTTGGACTCGCGCTCCAGTGCCGAGTGGAAGAGATTTTTAACTTGCCGCCATCTTTCGGGTGTCATCACGTTGTGACTAACCGTTAGTGGTCCTGGTGTTGGTCTTTACCTGTTCATCTCCCGGCGGAGCCATGCTCGGGCCATTTTCCAGTCGCGTTCAACTGTGGCATGTGACACTCCGAGCACCTCGGCAGTCTCTTCAATGCTCAGCCCGCCAAAGAAGCGCTGCTCAACGATGCGACCCTGCTGTGGATCGATAGTCGCCAACTCGTTCAAGGCATCGTGAAGCGCTAACAATTCGACATCCGGCTGCTTGGCAAAACGATCAGCCTGGCTGAGTGACACTAAGTATTGTGGGCCACCTCGCTTGGCCGCGTAATGAGCTCGCGCGTGGTCGACCAGGATGCGGCGCATCAATTGCGCAGCGATGCCAAAGAACTGAGCGCGGTTCTGCCATCGAGTGTGTCGCTGATCAACCAGCCGCATGTATGCCTCATTGACCAGTGCTGTAGGTTGCAACGTGTGATCTGGACGCTCGCGGCGTAGATATGCGCCGGCCAACCGGCGTAGTTCGTCGTAGAGCAGCGCCATCAACTCGTCAAGTGCACTCTGATCGCCGTTGCTCCATTTTTCCAGCAGTTGGGTGACGCCTTTTGGAGGATGCATCGCCATCGCCTTACCTGATTCTTTCAGAAGTGAAGGGTTTTAGTCCCTTGGAGACAAGCGAAAGCTGCTGGTTGCGAGCGACTAATCGGAATCAGATTCTAGCATTTTTCCTGACCGCCTGAGGGAGTTTGAGCCGACTTTCCGCGTTAGTAGGTGAAGCATAAATCGCGCTGGTTGGAGTGGTCAGTTACAGAGTAAGCCCAACCATCCCCTGGAGACGGTTAGCTTCGACCGCCGCCTTAAAGACGACCAAAGGAGGTCACTATGAAAAAGCAAACTTTTAGAACCATCACCATGTTGAGTTTCCTACTCGTGCTGGCGGCTGTCTCCGTCAACGCACAAAGACTGTCTGACGATAGTATATCGGTCAACATTCCGTTCGACTTTGCCTTCGGTGAGACAAAACTTCCGGCCGGCAACTACACCCTGCGGCGCATCGTTTTGCCATCATCCTATGATCGGGTAGTGATCCAGAGTGCGGATGGTTCTGGTGATAGCCACACTGGCATGACCAGGCCTAATCGGACCAGCGAAGCACCGAAGCAATCCAACATCGTCTTCAACCGTTATGGCGACCAGTATTTCCTGTCTCAGGTCTGGATCGCAGGCAGCGACACGGGGCGCGATCTGTTCCAGAGCCGCAACGAGCGCAATCTGGCAAAGGAGTCGAAGCTGGCCAGAAGCAAATCAGAGCTTCAGAAAGTGGTCCTCACTGCCAGCAAGCAATAAACGCTCGAATAAAGGCAGCCCAGACCAGCTTACCGCATAACTGAAATACACCTCTTGCTCATTGAGCCTCGAAAGTCCTGGACCGTAATCGAAGTTGCCAAACGTTTTCAATCTCAAAGCTGAAGACGTTTGGCAATACATAAAAGTAGAGGAGGACGTCATGAAATGGACGAGACTTATTTGGTTGGTTTTAATCATGCTCGCGGCGGCTACTCCCTCAACATGGGCGCAAGTCGGACCTGTCAAACAGCAGGAGTCAAAAGATGCGATGACCTACTTTCGTTTAGGTGTTAAGTACCTTAGGGCTAATCGGTATGTGGAAGCAGTTGAGGCGTACAGACAAGCGATCCGCCTCAACCCTGAGTTTGCGGCCGCGTACGACAATCTAGGCTATGTCTTCGACGAATTAGGTCAATATAAAGACGCACTGGAATCTTACAAACATGCAATTCAGCTCAAACCGAACGATGCTGGAATGTACAGCAACATGGCTGTCACTTACCGCAAGATGGGTCGCTTTAAAGAAGCAGTCGAAGCTTGCAAACAGGCTATTCGCCTCAGACCCGATTTAGCAGAGGCACACAATAACCTGGGTGTTGCATACTACAAGATAGGTCGCTACAAAGAAGCAATTGAGTCTTACAAGCATGCAACAACTCTTAAACCGGACTATGCCGAAGCGTACTTCAATTTAGGAATCGTATTTCTAGCTACTAAGAACAAGGTCGCAGCGCTAGAACAACATACAATGCTTAAGACTCTTAACCAGCAACTCGCTAGCGAGTTCTTTAATGTGATTTATCGAGATAAGGTCCTTAGTGCAGTTCCCAAGTAAACTCTTTAAGGAATCTATAGCCTATAGATCCTCGCTTCCCAACCTTTCAAATTCACGGTGGCAACATTCTCTTCCTTGGCGTCTGAGTTTGAAAGCGCCAACTGACCCGCTTTCAAGCCTTCGGGTAGCGCATATGCCACATTGTCTTTTGAAAGATTTAGTACCACCAAATATCTATCCGCTCCGAGTGAGCGCGTATAGACAAAGATTGAAGGGTGTTGCGGATCGAGATCTTTGTAATCACCGTAGATCAAGGCAGGAGTTCTTTTCCGCAACTCGATCATTCTTTTGAAGTAATCATAAATCGAGTTCGGATCCGCCAACGCCTGTTTGGCGTTGATCTCTTTGTAATTTGGATTCACCGCAAGCCATGCTTTAGCGCCGGTAGTAAAACCTGCATTTGCGGAGTCGTCCCACTGCATAGGCGTGCGGGAGTGGTCGCGGCTCGTTTTCCGTAGGTGAGCGATATAATCGGCTGCGTCGACTTGTTTGGTCAAAACCTCAGCCTTCCAGGCATTCTTCACCTCAATATCATCAAACTCTTCGATCTTCCTGAAAGGATAGTTGGTCATTCCCAGTTCATCCCCTTGATAGATGAACGGCGTGCCTTTCTGCGTCAGCAGTATCGTCGCCAACACTTTCGCCGAAGCTAAGCGATACGGTGGGGAGTCGTCACCGAAATGAGAAACCACACGCGGGTTGTCATGGTTGGACAAAAAGACCGTATTCCAACTATGTACATCCAGAGCCTTGTCATAACGAGAGTAGATCGCCTTAACATCGCGCCAGGTCCATGGTTTCCATCGCCACCGCTGACGGTCAATGCCGACGACGTCGAACTGAAAAATCATGTTCAACTCATTGCGTCTTTCGTCCACGAGCAAAGGCGTCTTCTCGAGCGTCCAGCCTGCAGCTTCACCAACAGTCATCACATCATATTTCGCCATCACTTCGCGATTCATTTCTTGAATGTAATCATGGAGTTTCGGCCCCGAAGCATAAACTTTGCCGAAATTGCCGTCGTAGTCTTTAGGGAAATCCGGGAAGCTCTGGTCTTTTGAGATAAAGGGAATCACGTCCATCCGGAAGCCATCCGCGCCTTTATCAAGCCAAAACTTCATGATGTCGTAGACTTGGTGGCGCACTTTCGGATTCTCCCAATTTAGATCAGGCTGCTTTTCGGCGAAGAGGTGCAGGTAGTATTCGCCAGTTGCCGGATCTTTCTTCCAGGCCGGACCGGAAAAGTACGAGACCCAGTTATTCGGCTCTTTGCCCTCTTTGCCGGGACGCCAAACGTAGTAATCACGATACGGATTGTCTTTTGATTTACGACTCTCGGCAAACCACGCGTGTTCGTCGCTCGAGTGGTTCACCACAAGGTCGAGAATCATCTTCATGTTGCGCTTCTTGACGCCCTTCAACAGTTCGTCAAAATCAGCCATGGTGCCAAACTCCGTCATGATTTTTCGGTAGTCGCGAATGTCGTAACCATTATCTGCATTTGGTGAGTCGTACATTGGACTCAGCCAGATTACATCCACGCCCAGGCCCTTGATGTAATCGAGTTGTGAAGTAATACCCTTCAAGTCCCCAATACCATCGCCGTTAGAGTCTTTGAACGAACGGGGATAGATTTGATAGACGACGGCTTCTTTCCACCATTTCCTGGTGTAACCGTTGGCGGTGATGTCAGTTCGAGGGCTGGGGTTCGGCATTTCGCTCGTGGTTGTCTTATTCTCCCTTTGACAAGCCGCTAAGATAAAAGCGGCAAACATCAGAATTATCAAGTATAGGTGTTTCATTTGAGCGTTCCTTTTGTCCTGGTTTGATAGCGTCCCAGTTTTAGTTTCTGTGTCCCCAGCGTGCTCCTCACTCCGGAGGAGTGAAAGGTTTATAGAACGGAGCACAGCAAAGACCATGCGCCGTTTGGAGGAGCGGAATGAACTTGGACGGTATCTGTAAACTTGAGTTCCGCTCCTCCAAACGGCGCCGGAGGGATGGGTGTGCTCGGGGCTATAAACATTTCACCCCTCCGGGGTAAGCTGTGCCACGTGACTTGGCTCTTTCACGTTAAGGGTTCAAAAAACTTGTAACACAGCGATCACAGTGAACGCACTGAGACTCGGAGAGTGGTTACTTCCGAAACGGTATGGTCACGTCTCGGCGAATATACGTGTCAGCCGGACCTTCGAATTGCACAACCAGCTCCTGATTGGCGCTATCCTTTGTTACCCGGACGCCCGCTATCTCGAGGAGTTGATGTGGTCCACGGACAAACAAGGGATAAGAACGGCCGCCCAGTCCTTCCAGAACAAGGTGCAAACCTGCAACGTCTGCTCTTGATCGCAGAACTCGCAGGCCTTGATTCACAGTTCCCTGCGCAGGAATCTCTTGTTGCACATAAACGTCCGTGCCTTCGTCGTAGCTGAATACTACTTCCACACTTTCCTGGCCCATATCAAAACTGACCGGCGCCCTCTGTACGTCCCCGGTTTGGGATGTTTCAAACTTCACCCGGCGACCTTGAACAGTGACAGCCCGAACATGTGCGTCAGGTGGAAATGCTGGCGCAATTGTAAATCGTATTTTGTCAGGCGCGGCGACTGCGTTCGAGACGGTACGCTTTGTCGTAATCTTCATGCGACCAGCGACTCGCGACAGATTGAGATCGTATTTCGTATTGCCCACGGCGACATTCCGTATTTCTACCTGGTCCCAATTGGCCGGTAACTGTGGCTCAAAGCGAAGCTCTTTGCCACCCGCGCCGGCTTCAAGGCCCAACAGTCCGCGAATAGTTGGCGTTACAACCATTGCTTCAGACCAGACCTGATGATGCGAAGAGCGACCAAACGGCGCATTGAAATCGCCTGACAATAACTCTGTCACGTAACCAAGTGCGTTTGTGTAAGTGAGCAACGCGTTTGCCATTAACGATTGGTAGCCGACATGTGGGCGACCATAACGGTAAGCCCCTGTACTGGCCCAGCCGGTGAAGAGCGGCCAAACAGATCCATAGTGGTAGGAAAGTGGATCATAGAGTTTGCTCTCCTTCGAGATGATTCTCGATCCCCAGTCCGTGGCCATCCGGCCGCTGCCCAGGTGATCTATTTCTGATTGCGCACGATCATCCGACGCTGTGTGCCACCAGAGAGGTACAGCCGGCAGAACTGTATCCTCATCGATGATTGTGGCTTTGCTCAGCTCTTCCATGCGGGCCTGGCGGAGCGGACGGTTCGGGCCCGGATCGGCTTTGGGCGGTTCGGCCGGTGGGCGTTTGGTTGCGAATGCGTAATAGGAGCGGTCAGCGAGCCAGTAGGTCTTCTCCATCGCCAGGCGAGTCTGCTCGGCATTCGCGCGTGCAGTTCTGGCCAGCTCACTATCGCCAACTGCATCTGCCATCTCAGACACGCTACGCGATGCCTCGATCCAGAGACCTTGCATATAGATCTCTTCGTGTGGCGGATAAAGTCCCCCGCCCTCAACCCAGCCGTGGCCAAACTTTGTGCCCGTTGAATTCTCGATTAGGTGATTGCCATCAGTGTCAGAGGCAGCAGAAAACCGATAAGCCTTGACGATCGAATCCCAGTTTGACTTGACGAAATCCTTGTCACCAGTTGCCCGCCAGTGATCGCCATGGGCGATCACATAAAGTGGTGATCCATCCGCACTATTCCAGGGGAATTCGTAATCGGTGAACCACGGGATCAGTGATGCGCTCTGCGAGATCTCGTGCGGGATCTTGCCATCTGCCCTCTGAAACTTCTTCAGGAACCCCAAAGCCGTTCTGGTACTTTCAAAGTCGCCGTACGAGTTGATGGCCAACGAAGTCCACAGAGAGTCGCGCCCAAAGAACCAGGCGAAGCCTGGTCGTTCGCTATCGCCCGAGGTGCGAAACCCGGCAACGAGCCCCGTCCCCAGAAAAGGGTTGGTTGCAATTCCTTTGTCGATCCCGACCTTCGCCCACTGGAAGGCCTTGTTCAAACGTTCGTCAGGGGTTTTGATAGTAGTTGTCTCGTTTTCTAACCGGTCGTAGTAAGAGACATTTTTTTCATAGAGTGCCTGGGCTGAAGTTAGCAGGCGATTGTAGGTCTCCTTCGCTTTGCTTCGCCCTTCAACGCTTCCAGCAATGACAATCGGAATGAAGTGCGACTTCAGTGCATCTGCAGCAGGTTCTATGGCCAGTCGAATGGGCACATCGCGCGGTTCCTCCTGATACGGCATGACAGAAATGTCTCGCGCTGCAGGCGATCCAATCATGCCGACAAACCGTTTCGATTCTTCGGTGATGTAATAGACATGCTGCTTCTCGTCCCACTCCAGATTTCCGGTCATCAAACCCGCAGGCCAAGCGAGTTTCAGTCGTGGTCGAAATGAGGCTGTCACGGTCATTGGCAAGACACTCTTCACGTCGAGCAACATGATGATGCCTGGCTCATCAACCGGGGCATAAATAATCTGCCGCACTGTGAACGCGGCGTGTGAGTAAGTGAATGTTGTGGCTTCCGGACGCGCGTTGATCTGTACCGCGATGTCGGGCCCGCGAAATTCGAGTGGGTAGCCCTCAATACGAAACGAAAGCTCGAAATCGTCGAGGATCTTCAGCGGATAGACCCATGTCTCGAGCGAACGGTTTTCGTAGCCAAGCACTGCCGACTTGTGGCCTATTACATCAAAAAAGCTGCCCGCTTGTGTTCGTCGTTCCAGTTCGAGTCCGCTCTTCTTGAGTTGAAATTTGGTTACCAGGCTGGGATCCATTGAAGCCTGCGCATTGGTGGCTGCGGAACTGACAAAAATGAAAATCAAACAGAAAAGTGCGTAGCGGATCAAGCGGTCAATCACGTGTGCCTCCTGGGGTTGGAAGGCATCATCCGCCAGAAAGGGCCTGCAGTTCAAGTGAATAAGGCGATAGCGCTTGACGCACCAAAGCGCCGATTATAAGGTTAGAGCCATTAGACTGTCTTCCACCCGATCCCATTTATATCAATGAGTACGTGTGCTGCTATTAACTCGACTTCTCGACCGAGCTTCTCGTGTTTACGCGCTAGTCGCATTTGGTTGGTCCTCGCTTGTCTATTGCTGAACTGGTGTGAGGTTAACGGTCAGAGCCTGACACCGGCCAAGATGAACGACTCGCTAGGAGTGAAGTTTGCAAACGTGGCCCGTCAGGCCGGTCTCACGGCCACGACCATCTACGGTGGAGAACATAAGAATAAATATTTGCTAGAGACCACAGGGGCCGGTGCTGCCTTCATAGATTATGACAATGATGGATGGCCGGACATTTTTCTGGTAAGCGGAACGCGATTGGATGGATTGTCACCGAGTCTAAATGCGACAAATAGGCTCTATCGCAACAATGGCAATGGGACGTTTACGGATGTTACTGAGAAAAGCGGTCTTGTTCGCACGGGTTGGGGACAAGGCGTGTGCGTCGGTGATTATGACAACAATGGGTACGACGATCTTTTCATAGCATATTGGGGCCAGAATGCTCTTTACCGCAACAACGGCAACGGTACTTTCACAGAGCTAGCTGGCAAAGCCGGAGTCGCCAACAACAGCACGCGTTGGGGTTCGGGCTGTGCTTTCGTTGACTATGACAGGGACGGATTGCTGGATCTTTTTGTTGCCAGCTACATCGACCTCGACCTGAAAACAGCCCCGCTGCCCGAAACCGGTCCATGTCTTTACAAGGGTCTCATGGTTGCGTGTGGTCCCCCGGGACTTAAGGGCGGTGTCAATTCCCTCTATCACAACAACGGAAACGGCACTTTTGCTGACGTTTCAGAAAAGTCGGGAATTACGAAAACCAATGGCACTTATGGTCTGGGCGTTCTGGTAGCAGATTTTGATAACGATGACTGGCCGGACATTTACGTAGCAAACGATTCGGCGCCCGCCGCGCTCTACCACAACAATAAGAACGGTACTTTCACCGACATTGGTGTTGAGGCGGGCTGCGCTTTTAGTATCGACGGAAAGCCTCAGGCAGGGATGGGAGTTAGTGCGGGCGATTACGACCGCGATGGATGGCTGGATATTTTCAAGACGAACTTCTCCGGAGACACGCCATCTTTGTATCGCAATGCAGGTAAGGCAACCTTCGATGACGTCACCTATCCGGCAGGAATAGGATTGTACACACGCTGGCTGGGTTGGGGCTGTGGATTCGTTGATGTGAATAACGATGGTTGGCCCGACATCTTTTTAGTCAATGGCCACGTTTATCCGGAGGTGGAAAAACTGACGACCGAAGCCGGCTATGCTCAGCGTAAGGTGCTCTATCGCAATCTCCAGGACGGCCATTTTGCGGATGTTTCGGATGAAGCCGGAGAGGCGGTCATGCTGCCGAACGCTTCTCGTGGCGCCGCCTTCGGCGACTACGACAACGACGGGGACATAGACATCCTGATTAACTCCGTGAACGCTCTCCCTGAACTCCTTCGTGCCGACTCAACCAACCAGAACAACTGGATCAAGATCAAGACTATTGGTGTTAAATCGAACCGCGATGGTATTGGAGCGCGTATTAAATGCGTGACAGCGGATGGTAGCCAGATTGATGAAGTGCGCAGTGGCGGCAGCTACTATTCGCAGAATGATCTTCGTATACATTTCGGAGTGGGTAAGAACAAAGCTATCAAGACCATTGAGATTCGCTGGCCCAGCGGTCAAATCGATACGCTTAACGATCTGGCTGCCAATCAGCTCATCACTGTGAAGGAAGGCGCCGGCATTGTGCAAAAAACATCCTTCAAGAAATAGGCCGGCTTTGATGAATCACCGGTTTCCCATACAAGCAATTCAGGCATGTCTGGTTGTATACACTCTCCTCCTGTTTGTACCTGTGAATGCGCACGCACAGCGCCGAATCACAACGCGAGGAGCTGACCAGCACTATCAAACTGGGATGCAGCTTTTAGAAAGGCAGAAGTTGGACCAGGCAATTGCAGAGTTGTCGCTGGCAACAAAGCTGAACCCAGCGTTCGCTGCCGCTCATAACGCGCTCGGCATTGCGCTGGCGAGGAAAGGCGAGATAAACGAAGCCGGAGAATCGTTCCGCCGGGCTATCCAAATCAATCCGCGCCTTTACGAAGCCCGTCTTGGACTTGCCTCCGTGCTACAACATAGGGGCGATTTGACTGGGGCTATTGCCGCGCTTAAAGAGGCGATCGTGCTCAAACCCAATGAAGTGGACGCACGTCTATTACTGGGCGCGACGTATCAACAGATGGGAGACCTGGAATCGGCGATTGACCAGTTTCGCGAAGCCGTTAGGCTTAAGCCGGATGTCGCCGAAGCACACTCCTACCTGGGCTATGCGCTCGGCGTGAAGAATCTGCTTCAGGATTCGATCTCGGAATTTGAAACAGCGGTTCGGCTCAAACCCGATTTGGCGGAAGCACAATATTATCTTGGGGCGGCCCGCTGGTTTTCTAATGATGTCACTGGGCCATCACTGCATTGACAGCGGCAGCGAAGCTCATGCCTAACCATCCGAACGCTCACTACTATCTGGGACAGGCGCTGGAAAAGAGCGGCAACCCTGAAGGCGCAATCCCCGAATTAGAGACCGCTATCAAGCTCGCCCCCGATATGGTCGAGCCCCGTCAGGCGTTGGGCCAGGCCTTGCAACAGATTGAGGATCTTGACGGTGCAGTCGAGGCGTTTAGGGCAGCCATCAAGCTGAAACCTGAATTTGTCCAGCTTCATAACGACCTCGGTCTGGCGCTGGTCCAGAAGCGCGATCCGGAAGCAGCTATCGTGGAGTTTAATGCTGTTCTAAAACTCGATCCGAATAATCTGGTCGCGCATCACAACCTTGGCATGACGCTAATTCAGAAGGGAGACTATGCGGGTGCGGTGGCGCAATATCAGAAGCTGATTCGGCTTGTGCCTGATGACGCCGAAGCGTACTACAACCTGGGGCTCGCGCTGAAGCAGAAGGATGCGCTTAACGATGCTATCGCAGAGTTGCAAAAGGCCATCACCCTTAAGCCTTCATTACATGAGGCCCACTACGCTCTGGGAGCAATTCTTTTACAGCAGTCCAAGCTTGACGAAGCTGCGGCGGCATTTCGAACAGCAATTGAGGTGAAGAAGGATTATGCCGAAGCTCACTATGCTTTGGGTACAGTGTTGCAACAGAGGGGCGATTTGGTTGGCGCCATAGCAGTTTTTCGGGAGGCACTCAAACTTGCACCTAACGCGGCCGAGATTCGCAACACGCTTGGAAACGCGCTCAGGCAGAAAGGCGACATCGACGCTGCTCGCATCGAGTTTCAAGAGGCCGCGCGACTTAACAAGATCAAGACAAACCAGCAGGCCGCAATTTTCGCGTCAAATGCTGGTTTGGCCCAACTGAAAGAGGGCAAGCTCGAGGCCGCGGTCGAGAGATTCCAGGCAGCCGTCCAACTCGATCCGACAAATTCGCAAAGCTATTACAATCTCGCGAGGGCCTTGCAGCAAAAAGGCGACGCGGAAGCAGCACGAGCCGCGTATCAAAAAGCCAAAGAACTTAAACCTCGCCGAGCTATATCTCCTCCGTAAGCGCCTTGTGGTTTTAAATTGTAGGGGCGTCCCTCCGTGGGCGCCCCTCGATGGCGTGACAAAGGGCGCCCACGGAGTGACGCCCCAACAAATCAGCTTTTTTCTTTGATTGTCAGTATCTGCTTAGCCACGACGTTTTTTAGCGTTTCAGTCTGGCCGCTGGGCCAGCGGATCTCTATCACATCGGCCTTTGCATTCTCTCCCAGTCCGAAGTGGAGACGCTGATCGTTGTGCGAGTAGTAACTGGACTGACTGGTAACCTCCTGGACTTGCGACCTCGAGCCGATCCTCAATAGCACGCGCGCTCCTATCGCGCTGCGGTTTGACTTCGTGCCCACGAGCTTCAGCGTTAGCCAGTTATTGGGACCAGCACTGCGCTGGTTGATATATTCATTGCGCAACAACAGTGGCGGCTCATTCATGTTCATAACCAGCACATCGATGTCTCCGTCGTTGTCAAAATCTCCAAAAGCGCAGCCACGGCTTGATTTCGGAGATAGGATGCCGGGACCCATCTGGGCTGTTACCTCTCTGAATCCGCCGTTACCGAGATTTTGATATAGCAAGCGAGGGCTCCGATGCGGATATTCTTTGAAGATCTTCTCAACCTCTGGATACACATTGCCGGTAGCTATCAGGATGTCGGGCCAACCATCGTTGTCAAAATCGGCAAGACCGGTCCCCCATTCGACATAGCGAGTGTGGTCGAAGCCGGCGGCTCTCGATGCGTCTTCAAAATAATCTCGTCCACTATTCTTGTATAGAGCAGGTAGATCGTCGGAGAAGTGGGTCTTGAAAATATCAATCAGACCGTCGCCATTGTAATCACCCGTTGCCACTCCCATACCTGCCTGTGCCTGCCCGTCTTCGTTGTAAGCGCAACCCGCTTCCACGGCCACATCCGTGAACGTGCCATTGCGGTTGTTCCGGTAGAGTGTGCTTGCCGTCGAATCACAGGCTACGTAAATGTCTGGCCAGCCATCATTATTGAAGTCGGTCGTGGTTGCCGTCATTGAATAACGGCCTTGCACCTTTGCGATTCCCGAACTTTCAGACACGTTAGTAAACGTTCCGTTACCGTTGTTGTGGTAGAGCAGATTTGTGTCCGTCGGCAATCCTTTGGGACCGCAGTTGACTGCTACTCCTTTCCAGGTGCAATTACTTCCCTTGCCCGGCTCGGGTGTGCTGGCAAGATCGAATTTCAAGTAGTTGGCCACGAAGAGATCAAGTTTGCCATCTCGGTCGTAGTCAACAAAAGTGCAGCCCGATCCCCAGCGTGTGAGCGTCGTTGACAAGCCGGTCTTTTGTGTCAGATCGGTAAAGGTACCGTTGCCGTTGTTGCGGTAAAGAATGTTCTGACCCCAATACGTTATGAACAAATCGTCATAGCCGTCGTTGTCATAGTCGCCAGCGCAAACAGACGATGCCCAGCCGCTGCGCCTTAGGCCTGCCTTGTCGGTGACGTCGGTAAATGTGCCGTTGTGGTTATTGCGATACAACCGGTTGGTTGGTCTCACTCCGCTGGGAAGAGCTTCAAGACGAGTCCCGCTCAATATTAGAACATCCATCCAGCCGTCATTGTCATAATCGAAGAAAGCAACGCCGCAGCCATTGGTTTCTATGATGTATCGCTTTCGATCGATTCCGCCATAGATGGTTGAAGTCGACAGACCTGCCGCGCCTGCAACATCTGTGAAGGTTACTGGAAAGTCGTTTGCCACGTCGTTGTCCCGCGCTGCACCTGGTGCGCCGACCTGACCGAGTGCAGGCCAAGCGAGAAGAGTCCAAAGCGTCAGGCAGAAGAATAAAACGAAGGATCGGACCCTAATGCTTTGGTGTTTCTTGAGGCTGCTGAACATCTGGCAAGAGAGTAGTGCTTGCGATCTGAATATGGAATGAAAGTCGTGCTGTTGAGTCTGTTATTGCTGCTTGTCAGCGCTGGTCCTTAGTTTCTCTGCAGTCTCAAACTCTCGCTTCGCCTCTTCCGGTTTGTTCGCGCGCTGTAGAACTTGAGCAAGCAAATGATGAGCAGAAAAGTTGTTTGGATCCATCTGTGTTGCTCGCCTTAACATGCTTTCTGCATTCGGCAGTTCCTCCTTCTTCAGATAGACTTTTCCCAAAACAATATAGGGCCCACTGAAATAAGGATTAAGCCAGATTGACTTCTGAAGCGGCGCAATCGCCTCGTCCCATTTTAGCTGTCTTGAGTAGGCCTCTCCCAACCAGTAGTAAGCGAGCGCGAACGCGGGATTGATTTCAATCTCTTTTTGCAGCAGCGCGATGCCGCGATCAATCTCGGCGTGAAAGATCGCCATCTCCCCCAGAAGGAAATTAACCTGTGGCAACTTCGGATCGAGTTCGAGCGCTCTCTTTAATTCTTGTTCGGCCAACTCCTCGAACTGCTGACGTACCAGCATCTGGGCATTGATTAGATATGCGGCGGCCGAGGACTGCTGTACCTTGAACATCCGCGCAAACGCCTCACGCGACTTATCAGGGTTACGCGTCTGAATGTAACAAGTGCCTAATGCGTAGGTTATCTCGGCGCTGTCCGGAATTAGTTGGCCCGCTTTCTCGAGATAGGGAATCGCCTCTCTATGATGACCAAGTAGATAATGGGAGATACCGAGTAGCTGGATGGCCTGGCGATAGTCCCTGTCAGTCTCAGGCATTGCCTTGATAGTCGCGGACAAATGTTCGACCGCATGGACATAGTCGCGTCTTTGGTGATAGGCCAGTCCAAGAAGATAACTGATCTCTGGTTTGTTCGACGTTTTGGAAGCATTTGTAAGAAGCTGGATTGCTGCTTCTGTCTTCCCCGCCTGGAGGAGACGCCTGGCATCTCCTATAGTCTGGGGTTGTTCCTTGGAGGACGGGCGATCTAGCTGCGCTCGGATGCTCGAGACGTTTAGCGTCAAAGAAAGACATGCACTTCCCAGATAGATTGATAGCTTGCTCATGATGACGAGGTTAAGTTCACTAGCTTACTCGAAAAACATTCCGCACCCTCTTCGTTAACGGAAGTTCTCGGCTAGCACAATATCGCTTTCGAACCTGTCCACTTGCACATAAAGTAGCGATTTCCCATCGGGAGAGACGGCGAAACTTGGGTAGATCAATTGAAGTTCTTTCTCGATGGCTGCAAGTTGCGTTGAATGGCCTGTGTCGAAGGCGAAGAACTCAATGGTTGGACGGGGTGTCGCCTTCGGATTAACGAAAAAGATGCCATTGTGAACCAGGGCCCAGAATCCCTGGAGCGGTTCGTCCAGGACGCGTATTTCCTCGCCACCTGTGGGAGGCACTCTCCAAATGCCTGGGGTGCCGAAGCCCTTGGAATAGTAAACAAACTTGCTATCAGA
>WNFR01011907.1_pt1 | contig 14354 bp, 14 predicted proteins | sample 5400221 | NCBI WGS metagenome assembly WNFR01 (sample SAMN13153357, study PRJNA577476) | soil metagenome | isolation source: 40 cm soil under Madrone tree | place: USA:California | collected 2016-06-14 | reverse complement strand
TCTTCTTGGGGTGCGGCAGGTCGAGACACTTCATGTAGCCGACATAGTCGGCCTCGCCGATTTCACCGCCCAGCCGCGGATTGAAGCGCTTCTCCTCGGCCACGCTGGTGACGGTAAGGCCACGATAGTCATGGGCGGGATAGAGCAGGCAGCTGTCGGGCAGGGAGAAGATCCGCGCCCGCACCGACCGGTAGAGCGCGCGCGCGTCGCCCTGCTGAAAATCGGTGCGGCCGCTGCCGCGGATCAGCACACAGTCGCCGGTGAAGGCCATGGCCTCGTCATCGAGCACATAGGTGACGCAGCCGTTGGTATGGCCAGGCGTGGACCGTACCTCGAGAGACCGCGTGCCGAAGGTAACGCACTCGCCGTCCCTCAGCACGCGGTCGGCACCCGACGCGCCGCATTCCGCCGACAGGGCGATCTCACTCGCGAACCTGCTCTTCAGCAGCCACGCGCCGGTCACGTGATCGGCATGGACGTGCGTCTCCAGCGTGCATACGAGCTTGAGGCCCAGTTCGTCGATCAGGGCGGCGTCGCGCCGCACCTGCTCGAACACCGAGTCGATCAGCACGGCCTCCCGGCTGACCGAATCACCCAGCAGATAGGTGTAGGTCGACGACGTCGGATCGAAAAGCTGGCGGAAAACAAGCATGCGCGCTGCCCCGCTATTTCGCCGGCGCGCTCGCCTTGTCGATCGCCGCCACCGAGGCCGGATCGAGCTTGAGCTGTGCGCCTGCGACCAGGTCATGAAGCTGTGTCAGGCTGGTGGCGCTGACGATCGGCGCGGTAATGGCCTTGCGCTGGAGCAGCCAGGCCAGCGCCACTTGCGTGGGATTGGCGTTGAGCTTCTCCGCCGCGGCGTCGAGGGCGGCCAGGATCGCGAAGCCGCGCTCGTTCAGATACTTCTTCACGCCCGCGCCGCGCTTGCTTTTGCCGAGGTCGGCCTCGGATCGGTATTTGCCGCTCAGGAAGCCGCTGGCCAGCGAGTAATAGGGAATGACGCCGACGTTTTCCTTGAGGCAAAGCTGCTCGAGATCACCCTCGAACAAGGCACGTTCGCAAAGATTATAGTGCGGCTGCAGGCTCTCGTAGCGCGGCAAACCCTTACTCTTGGATATGGCCAGCGCCTCGGCCAGGCGCTTGGCCTCGAAGTTCGAGGCGCCGATGGCGCGCAGCTTGCCCGCCTTGATCAGCTCGCCGTAGGTCTGCAGCGTCTCCTCCTGCGGCGTCTCGGGATCGTCACGGTGCGACTGGAAGAGATCGATGTAATCGGTGTTGAGGCGCTTCAGCGAGTCGTCGACCGAGCGCACGATATGGGTGCGGGAGAGGCCCTTGCGGTCGGGCGCCATCTCCATGCCGCACTTGGTGGCGATCACGACTTTGTCGCGCTTGGCGCCGTTCCGCAGCCAGTTGCCGATCACGGTTTCGGATTCGCCACCCTTGTTGCCCGGCGCCCAGCGCGAATAGACATCGGCGGTGTCAACGAAGCTGAAGCCGGCGTCGACATAACCGTCGAGCAGCTTGAACGAGGTGGCCTCATCGGCCGTCCAGCCGAACACGTTGCCGCCGAAGGCGAGCGGCGCGAATTCGATGCCAGAGTTGCCAAGTTTGCGTTTTTCCATGGTGCTTCTCCTCGCGTTCGTTGAAATGGAATCTAGTTCGCCGCCTGTTGCGCTGCCAGGGCGGCCTGGCCGTCGGCACTGACCGCAGGCTCGGCGGGCGCGACAGGGGTTGCGGGAGCCAGTGGGCCTGCGGGGACGGCAGGAGCGAAGGCGCCAAAGGGGTTGGGACCGGAATAAATCGGAAGGGAGAACTCGATGCCCTTCTCCGGGAATATCTCGTACATGCGGCGGATGGCCGTGCGCTGGATCAAGGTGGGATTGCGCGGCCGCGCGGTGAACTTGAACCGGATGACCAGCGCCGCGTCCTTGATATCGACAATGCCCTGCATCTTCAGTGGCGCCAGCAGCTCGCGCGCGAAGGCCGGCTCCGCCATCATGTCGAGGCCGATCTTCTTGGTCGTGCGGCGCAACAGCTCGACATCGGTGCCGCGGCTGAACGACAGGTTGAATTTCACCGTCGTCCAGTCGCGGCTGAAATTGGTGATGTGAGCGACCTGCCCGAACGGCACGATGTGCAGCTGACCGTTCTGGTGCCGCAGGCGTAGCGAGCGGACGCTGAAGCCTTCGACCGTTCCCTTGACCTTCGAGCAGTCGACATACTCGCCGACGCGGAAGGCGTCCTCCGCCAGAAAGAACATTCCCGAGACGATGTCCTTGACCAGGGATTGGCTGCCGAACGAGACCGCGAGGCCCAGCACCGAGGCGCCGGCGATCAGCGGCGTGATGTTGACCCCAAGCTCCGACAGGGTCACCAGGCCGCCGACGATGAGAATCGTTATGCCTACGGTGACGCGCACGATCGGCATCAATGTGCGCATGCGGGTCGCCGCAAGGGGCGCATCGTCTTCGCCTTCCGTGACGACACCGGCCACCGGCAGCGGGTTGTCGACGATGTAGGAATCCATGCGGTACCTGGTCAGCCGCCACAAGGCGTAAGACGCGAGCACCACGGCCCCGGCGATCTTCAGGCCGCGGCTATAGGTGGCCCATTCCGCCGCGTTCGACAGGCCGGTGACGTCGACGAACAGGATCTCGACTGCTGCAATGGCAACGATCAGGCGGGCGCCCAGGCGCACGCAACCCGCCACGACGTCGCCCAGCGTCGGCAGCTCGGCCGGCAGATGGCGCACCAGGCGATAGACCAGCGTCTCGAGCAGCAGCAGCGCGATCGCCATCGACTCGATCGCGCCCAGTCCGCGCGAGGTTCCGAGCTGCTCGGTCAGCGCAGCGTAGAAGGCCGCGCAGCCGACCAATGCATAGAAGAACAGGCCGGCGACCCACCAATCGCGCGCCAGCGCCGCCTTGAGTCCACGCAGCGGATCGTGCTCGCCGATCATGGCGGCAAGCCAGGCTGCCATTTCGCGTCGCCAGTACCAGACGGTGGCCAGAAGCCCCGCGGTGGTCAACGGCACCATCAGCACGCTCGCCACGGAGACGACCGCTGCCGTGGCCCCCGTTGCCTCCAGCCCAGCCAGGATCGCCCGCTCGACCATCGGCAGCACGATCACGAGGTTGAGGGCAATCAGGAGCTTGCGGGCGGCGGTGCTGTCGACCGGGACGATACGTTCGTCGGGCGTATGCGGTCGCAGCCAGGTGCGGAACACCACGTTGAAGCCGCGCCACGAGACCAACAAGAGAAGCACGATATGGGCGACCTTGCCCGGTGCGCTGTCCTTGGGGCCTGCCCCAAGGGAGATCAGGTGCGCCGTCGCCCACAGCGCCGCCAGCGCCACCACGTCCAGCAGCATCACCAGGAGGCAGGCGCGCAGCGAGAAGGCGCCGCTGTGATGCTGGAAGATGTGCCTCCTGCTGCCGCTCAAGAGGCGGCGCGCCACGAACTCGGCCGCGAGGCCGCCCACGACCATGAGCGCCATCAGGAGCGCCGGGTGCGCATCGACTAACGCGGGTATCCGCGCCAGATGCGCCCACAGGGCCGGCGTGTAGGAGAGCGTCAGGGCCAGCCGATCGATGATCAGGCCGATCCAGTGGCTCGCCCCCCCGGGGGCGGCGCTGGTCTGCGCCCAGGTATCGCCGGCCGGCCACAAGGCTCCACAGAGCAACACAGCCCCAAGCGTCGTCCAAGCTAACTTTATTCGCATGATTGACCGCCTCACCCCTCGGCAGACGGTAGGACAGATCACGCGACCTTGCCAGTCCGCAGGCGAAACGGATCCCCGGGGGTTTGTTTCCATCGCTCCGGCAATTGTTCTAGTTTCCCGCCCCACTTGCCGTTTTCGCCCGTCTCCAGGAGAATCCACCAATGCTCGGCCTGATGCAGGACCGTCCCCTGCTGATCTCGCAACTGATCGAACACGCCGCTCTCAATCATGGCGACACCGAGATCGTGTCGCGCCGGATCGAAGGCGATATCCACCGGTATACCTACGCCGACGCACGCCTCCGGGCTAAAAAGGTGGCCGAGGCGCTGATTGACCTCGGCATCAAGCCGGGTGACCGGATCGGCACGCTGGCTTGGAACGGCTACCGCCATTTCGAGCTCTATTACGGCATCTCCGGCACGGGCGCGGTCTGCCATACCATCAACCCGCGGCTGTTCCCCGAGCAGATCGTCTACATCGTCAATCACGCCGAAGACCAGATACTGTTCGTCGATCTCAACCTCCTGCCGATGGTCGAGAAGCTGCTGCCGCAGTTCAAAAACCTGCGCCATGTCGTGGCCATGTCCGACCGCGCGCACCTGCCCAAGGACTGCAGGATTCCCAACCTGCTGGTCTACGAGGAGCTGATCGCGGACAAGCCCGGCACCTACCAATGGCCCGAGTTCGACGAGCACACGGCTTCGTCGCTTTGCTACACCTCCGGCACGACGGGCAATCCCAAGGGCGTGCTCTATCACCACCGCTCGACCATCCTGCACGCTTATGGCGCGGCTCTGCCCGACACGCTCAACCTCTCGGCGCGCTCGTCGATCCTGCCGGTCGTGCCGATGTTCCACGTCAACGCCTGGGGCCTGCCCTACAGCGCCGCCTTGGTCGGCGCCAAGCTGGTTTTCCCCGGCATCGCGATGGACGGCGCCAGCCTCTATGAATTGTTCGAGAAGGAAGGCGTCACCTTCACTGCCGGCGTGCCCACGGTGTGGCTCGGCCTGCTGAACTATCTGCATGCCAACAGGCTGAAACTCTCGACCGTCAAGTCCGCGGTGATCGGCGGCTCGGCCGCTCCGCCCGCCATGATCGAAGCCTTCGACCGCGACTTCGGCGTCGAGGTGCTGCACGCCTGGGGCATGTCCGAGATGAGCCCGCTCGGCACCGTCAACCATCCCAAGTTCAAGCATGCCGGGCTGGCAGCACCCGAGATGCTGGCGCTGCGCCTCAAGCAGGGCCGCCCGCCCTTCGGCGTCGACATGATGATCGTCGACGACGCAGGTCGAGAGCTGCCGCGCGACGGCAAGGCGTTCGGCAACCTGCTGGTGCGCGGGCCTTGGGTGACCTCGGGCTATTTCAAGGGCGAAGGCGGCGAGGTGCTGCGCGAAGGCGGCTGGTTCGCCACCGGGGACGTGGCCACCATCGATCCCGACGGCTACATGCAGATCACCGACCGCTCCAAGGACGTGATCAAGTCGGGCGGCGAATGGATCAGCACGATCGACCTGGAGAACGCCGCCATGGCCCATCCCGCCGTGGCCGAGGCCGCCGTGATCGGCGTCGTCCATCCCAAATGGGACGAGCGCCCGCTGCTGATCGTGCACAGGAAGCCCAACACCACGCTCGACAAGGACGAGCTGATCGCCTTCCTCTCGGACAAGGTCGCCAAATGGTGGCTACCCGACGATGTGCAGTTCGTCGAGGCGATCCCGCACACCGCCACCGGCAAGATCCTGAAAACCCGCCTGCGCGAGGACTTCAAGGATTACAAGCTGCCGACGGCGTAATTTGCAAAGGTCCCTCGCTGCGCTCGGGATGACAATCTTCTCGTGTCGGTCGCCGTGCGCTGACTCGAGGCGTCCATGAAAGAAACGCTGTCATCGCGCGCGGAGCAATCTCCGCGCTGGAGCGCGGACGGCCCCGGCGAGCCAGCGCCAGTCGTGCAGGGTCCACCATGCCACCGCGCCAAGCACGAAGCCGATCAGGGCCAGCGACGCCTGCATCACAGCGCCGCGCGTGTAGGACGGTTTCCATTGCTGAAGCTGCGCCCGGTCGTCGAGTTCGGCCCGTGCCGGGTGCTCGACGAAGCTCACATAGATGGCCGCGCCGGCGAAAAGCGCCGCGACGGTCAAGGCCAACATGCCGAAAACCATTGGAGCCTCCTTCAACCGGGACTGGACCAGCCCGCCGCCGGGGCATTATCGTCGCATTTTGGTTGCGCGTGAAAGAGAGTGGGCATCATGGCCGATACCGAAACCATTCCCGTCATCGATCTCGGTCCCTACCTCGCCGGCGAGGCGGGTGCACTCGACCGCACGGCGCAGGAGATGCGGTTCGCCCTGACCGAGATCGGCTTCTATTTCATCGTCAATCATGGCGTGCCGCGCGAGCAGATCCGCGCTGTCTTCGAACAGGTGATGCGTTTCCACGCCCAGCCGCTCGAGAAGAAGATCGAACTCAAGCTCGACCCGCACAATACCGGCTACCTGCCGATGCGCGGCAACACGCTGCGTACGTCGACGGTCCAGGCCGACACCAAACCCAACCTGAACGAAGCGTTTTTCGTTAAGCGCGAGCTGCCGGCCGATCACCCCGACGTCCTCGCCAACCGGCGCTATCGCGGGCCCAATCGCTGGCCCGACACACTGCCGGGGTTCCGCGAGACGATCGTCAGCTACTGCGCGACGTTGGAGCGGCTGGTGCAGAAGATGGTGCGGCTCTACGCCCGCGCGCTCAACCTGCCGGCGGAATATTTCGACGCGCCGTTCCACGACCCGCAATATTCGCTGCGCATGACGCACTACCCGCACCAGGACGGCCCGGTGGTCGACGAGTTCGGGCTCGCCCCCCATACCGATACCAGCTTCCTCACTTTGCTTGCGCCCAACGAAGTGCCGGGCCTCTCGATCCGCACGCAGAGCGGCAAGTGGATCGACGCGCCGGCGATCGCCGACGCCTATGTCGTGAACGGCGGCCAGATGCTGCAGCGCTGGACCAACGACCTGTTCCTGGCGACGCCGCACCGCGCCATCAACCGCAGCGGCGATGAGCGCTATGCGATCCCCTTCTTCTGCGACAGCAACATCGACTGGCCAATCGCCGCCGTGCCGACCACGGTCGGCCCCGACAAGCCGCCGAAATACCCGACGACCTACTACAGCGACTACATGGCGTGGTATCAGAAGCGGAACTACGACGTCCTCAACACGGACACCCAGCAAGCGGCCGAATGAGCGAAACCGAGACCATTCCCGTCGTCGATCTCGGCCCGTACCTCGCGCACGAACCGGGCGCGCTTGAGCGCGCCGCCGCCGAACTGCGCTTCGCCCTTACCGGCATCGGCTTCTACTTCATCGTCAATCACGGCGTCCCGGAATCGCAGAGCCGCGGCATCTTCGACCAGGCCGCGCGCTTCCACGCTTTGCCGCTCGAGCGGAAGATGGAAATCCGCATCGACAAGCACAATGTCGGCTACCTGCCGATGCGCGGCGACACTTTGCGCACCTCCACGGTGCAGACCGTTACCAAGCCCAACCTGAATGAAGCATTGTTCGTGGCGCGCGACCTGCCGGACGACCATCCCGACGTTCTAGCCGACCGTCGGTTCCGGAGCGCCAACCGCTGGCCCGCCGGCCTGCCGGGCTTTCGCGAAAGCGTCGTCGCCTACTGCGAGACCATGGAGCGGCTGGTGCAGAGGCTGATGCCGCTCTATGCCCTCGCGCTCGGCCTGCCGGCCGCGTATTTCGACGGCCCTTTCCGCGAAGCGCAGTACAAGCTGCGCATGACGCACTATCCCAGCCAGGATTCGCCTGTCGACGACGAGTTCGGGATCGCCCCGCACACCGACACGAGCTTCCTCACTTTGCTTGCGCCCAACGACGTGCCGGGCCTGTCGATCCGCACGCAGAGCGGCAAGTGGATCGACGCCCCCGCCATTCCCGGCGCGTATGTCGTCAACGGCGGGCAGATGCTGCAGCGCTGGACCAACGATGCTTTTCTCGCCACGCCACACCGCGCGGTCAACCGAAGCGGCGGCGAGCGCTATGCCCTCGCCTTCTTCTGCGACAGCAACATCGACTGGCCGGTCGCCGCCGTGCCAACGACGGTCGGGCCAGACAAGCCGCCGAAGTACCCGACGACCTGGTACACCGACTACATGACCTTGTATCAGAAGCGGACCTACGATCTGTTGAGCCAGCAAGCCGCCGAATGAGTGCGACGCTCGCCCGTGTCGAAGCCCATGTCTTCCGCGCGCCCATCGAGGAACCGGTTCTCACCTCTTTCGGCACCATGACCGAACGGATTGCTGTGTTCGTCCAGGTCGAGGATTCCGACGGGGCGCGCGGCTGGGGCGAGATCTGGTGCAACTTCCCCAATACCAGCGCCGAGCATCGCGCGCTCTTGTTCGCCGACATCGTGGCCCCGCGCGCGCTCGGCAAATCGCTCGACGATCCGGTGGCGCTGTGGGCGAAGATCGACCGCGCCTTGCATGTGCTGCGCGTGCAGAGCGGCGACGCCGGCGCGCTGTCGGCGGCGGCAGCTGGCCTCGACCTTGCGATCCACGATCTGCGCGCGCGCAAGCGCGGCCTGCCGCTGTGGCGGGCGCTCGGCGGCACCGACGACCGGGCCGTACCGATTTATGCGTCGGGCCTCAACCCCGGCCACGCCGCCTTGGACACCGTCGAGCGCACGCGGGCGGCGGGCTACCGCGCCTTCAAGATCAAGGTCGGTTTCGGCGAGGAGATCGACCTGGGTTCACTGCGACCTGTCGCCAGGACGCTCAAGGTCGGCGAGCGGCTGATGGTCGACGTCAACCAGGGCTGGAACCTCTCAACCGCCTGCCGCATGGCGCCCAAGCTGGCCGAATTCGGCCTGCATTGGATCGAGGAACCGCTGATGGCCGACCGGCCGCTCGGCGAATGGACCCAGTTCGCCGCCGTCGCGCCGACCCAGCTTGCGGCCGGCGAGAATCTGCGCGGCGCCGGCCCCTTCCAGGAGGCGATCGATTCCGGCCTTTTCGGCGTCCTCCAGCCGGATGCCGCCAAATGGGGCGGCCATTCCGGCTGCCTGCCGGTTGCCCGCGCGGCATTGGCCGCCGGGTGCATTTATTGCCCACACTTCCTGGGTGGCGCCGTCGGACTCATCCATTCCCTGCACCTCCTGGCTGCGGTGCGCGGGGCCGGCATGCTCGAAGTCGACGCCAACCCCAATCCGTTGCGCGAAGGCCTGCTGGGAGACCTTTTGACTGTGCGCGATGGCTGCGTGTCCCTTCCCGCCGGCCACGGACTCGGTCTAGAACCGGATATCAAACAGCTCGCCAACCTCAGGTCGCTTCATCTGGAGCGGCGGGCGTAAAACAAACGACAGGGAAAAACGCCATGCTCGGCCTGATGCAAGACCGCCCGCTGTTGATCTCGCAGATCATCGATTTCGCCGCTTCCGCCTATCCCGAAGTCGAGATCGTGTCGCGCACGGTCGAGGGCCCGATCCACCGCTACGGCTACAGGGACGCCCACAAGCGCGCCAAGAAGGTCGCCGAGGCGCTGCAAAAGCTGGGCATCAAGCTCGGGGACCGGGTGGGCACCATTGCCTGGAACACCTACCGCCACTTCGAACTTTATTTCGGCATCTCCGGTATCGGCGCGGTGCTGCACACGCTCAATCCGCGGCTCGCACCCGAGCATGTGGCCTATATCGCCAACCATGCCGAGGACCAGATCCTCTTCGTCGACCTCAACCTGCTGCCGATCGTCGAAGGCGTGTGGCCCCACCTCAAGACGGTGAAGCACGTCGTGGTCATGACCGACCGCGCCCATATGCCGGCCTCCTCCAAGGTGCCGAACCTGCTGTGCTACGAGGAGCTGATCGCCGACAGGCCGGGCACGCTCGCCTGGCCGGAGTTCGACGAGCGCACGGCGTCGTCGCTCTGCTACACCTCCGGCACGACGGGCAATCCCAAGGGCGTGCTCTACTCGCACCGCTCGACCGTGATCCATTCGATGATGATGGCGTCGGGGCCGGTGCTGGCGCTCACGCCTGACACCACCATCCTGCCGGTGGTGCCGATGTTCCATGCCAACGCCTGGGGCCTCATCTACGCCGCGCCGATGAGCGGCGTGAAGCTGGTGTTTCCGGGCTTCAAGCTCGACGGCGCCAGCATCTACGAACTGCTCGACAAGGAGGGCGTGACGCTGAGCGCCGGCGTGCCGACCGTGTGGCTCGCCCTGCTCGACTACTGCGAACAGAACAAGCTCAAGATGTCCTCGGTCAAGCGCACGCTGATCGGCGGCTCGGCGGTGCCCCGCGCCATGATCGCCCGCTTCTGGAAGGAGCACGAGATCGAGGTCGCCCAGGGCTGGGGCATGACCGAGATGAGCCCGCTCGGTACCTTGACGCGCTTCAACAAGGGCGAGCGCGACCTGCCCGACGATGCCCGCTTCGACATCACCGCCAAGCAGGGCCGCGCGGTGTTTGGCTGCGAGATGAAGATCGTCGACGATGCCGGCAAGGACCTGCCCAGCGACGGCAGCGTCTCGGGCAACATGGTGGTGCGCGGGCCGTGGATCGTCTCGGGCTACATGAAGGGCGAAGGCAAGAGCCAATTCGGCGAAGGTGGCTGGTTCCAGACCGGCGACGTCTGCAAGATCGAGTCCGACGGGTCGGTGGTCATCACCGACCGCTCCAAGGACGTGATCAAGTCGGGCGGCGAGTGGATCAGCTCGATCGACCTCGAGAACGCCGCCATGGGCTGCCCAGGCGTGGCCGAAGCCGCCGTGATCGGCGTGCCACACCCCAAATGGGACGAGCGCCCGCTGCTCATCGTGGTCCGCAAGCCCGATGGCGATGTCACCAGGGACGACCTGTTCGCCTACCTGAACGGCAAGATCGCCAAATGGTGGATGCCCGACGATGTGCAGTTCGTCGAGGCGATCCCGCACGGCGCCACCGGCAAGATCCTCAAGACGGCACTGCGCGAGACCTTCAAGAACTACAAGCTGCCGGCTTGAGGCTCATTATCTTCGCGCGTCGGGAGTCTTCGTGCAATCCATCGCCGGCCATTGCTCCGCCTTCGGCGGCAGCGGCGTTTCCTTGCCGGTGAGCCGCTCGACCGTGATGGCGTAGACCGTGATTTCGTCGAGCCGGGGATAGAAGCCCTTGGGTCGGCCGACATCGCGGCCGTGATATTTGGCCATCAGTTGGTCACAGAAGCGCTGCTTGACGCTTCGGTCCTCGACCACGCGGATGCGGCCGAAGGCGATGACGCTCCTGTGCGCGATCGAGACGTCGCATTCGAAGCGGCCGTAGTCGAATACCTCGCCCGGCTCGTCGATTTCGAAGCAGACCCGGGGCTCGTGATCGACATTGGCGCGCAAGTGGCCGCGCGCGGCAGTGTTGTGCACGAAGATCTCGCCCTCCAGCCAGACGTAGAGCAGCGGCACGCAATAGGGCGCGCCGTCGGCGCTCACCGTGGCCAGGCGGCCGCAATGGCCTGCAGCCAGCATCGCGCGGGCCGCGTCATCGGGCATCAGCTTGTCGGTGCGGCGCACGGGAGGTGGACTGCTCACGGGAACGCTCCTTCAGTTGCTTGAGCCCTATATCGCCCACCACCGCGGCCATCACAATGAGGCCGCCGACAATCGTCGCCCCAGCCGGCACCTCGCCGAACGCCAGCCACACCCACAGCGGCGCCAGCGGCGTATCCAGCGCGTTGATCAGCGCCGAACGGGGCGCCGACACCAGGCGCACGCCGAGCGTGAGCAGCAGAAGGCCGAGGCCGAACTGCGTCGACCCGAACAATGCCAGAAGGAAAAGATCGTGCCCGCCGACCGCCAGTGGCCGCGCCCAGGGCAGGACAATCGCCGCGCAGAGGAAGGTCGAGAGGCATACCGCCGGCAGCATGCTGACGCCGCGCTTGCGCCGGATCAGCACCATCACCAGCGCCATCAGGGCGGTCATCGCGAACGCCAGAAGATCGCCCAGCAGGCGCCCTTCCGGCAAGGCACTGCCAGCCATCACCGCCACACCGAGCAGGGCCGTCAGGCTGGCCATCAGAGTCACGAGGTCCTCACGCTCTCCGATCAGGAACCAGGCGATCGCCGCGGTGAGGAAAGGCCCCGTGGCGCCGATCACCATGACGTCGGCCACGCTGGTGAGGCGCATCGCATTCAGGAAGCACACGGTGGCGAGCGCTGAGCAGAGCGCCACCAGCAGGCCCTCGATTCCAATCACGCGGATCGCCGTGCCGACCCGTTGGCGCTCCTGCAAGACAATGAAGCCCGCAAGGAACAGGCCGGCAAACAGGCCACGCCAGAACAGGATGGTCCAGGCGTCGAGGTCGATCAGCCGGGTGAAAAAGCCGGCCGTGCTGTAGGCGATGGCCGAGGCTGTGAGCAGCACCGTGCCGAACCAGGTCTGACGGGAAATGCGGTCCATGGCCGCCGCTATAGGCGCCCCCTACTGACAACGTTGTGTCAGGAGTGATAAAATGCCTAAAGGCGGGTGAAAATGCGTCGTTCCGACCGACTCTTTGACATCATCCAGATCCTCCGCACGAGCGCCCGGCCGGTCACGGCGGCCGCCATGGCGGCACGGCTGGAGGTGACGCCGCGCACCGTCTATCGCGACATCGCCACCCTCCAGGCTCGCCGCGTGCCGATCGATGGTGAGGCGGGTGTGGGCTACGTGCTGCGCAAGGGCTTCAACCTGCCGCCTCTGATGTTCACGGTAGACGAGATCGAGGCCATCGCCGTCGGCGCCCGCATGGTCCGCCGGCTGCGCGACCCCAAGCTGCAGGAAGCGGCCGATAGCGTGTTCGCCAAGGTGACGGTGGTTCTGCCCGAAGCACAGCGCGCGCACCTCGTGTCGGCGCCGATCTACGTCTCGGAGGGAAGTGCCGCAGCGCCCGGCGTGGACATGGCGGAGTTGCGCGGGGCGATCCGCGACAGCCGCAAGGTCCACATCGCCTATGCTGACGAGAGCGGGCGACGCAGCCACCGCACCATCTGGCCGATCGCCATGGCCTACTATGTCGATGCCACCCTGATCGGCGCGTGGTGCGAGCTGCGCGCCGACTACCGCAATTTCCGCGTCGAGCGAATCGCGTCGTCCAAAGTGCTGGACGAACATTTCCAGCAGGACAACGGGCGACTGTTCGCGGAATGGTCGGCGTTGCCCAAGGACAAGCCCGCCTCGCCTAGTTCCTGATCCGGATCAGCGCGTGTATTCCTCGAGGATCGTGTTGGTCGCGGAATCGAGCACGCGGCTGGCACTCAAAACGTAGCCTTTGCGCTTCAGGACTTCCTGCGCGCTGAGGCCGGGGCCAACGCCGGGAAAAACCGGCCGTCCGTTGGGCACGCTGCCTTGAGCGCAGGACAGGAAAAACGAATCGTAGCCGATATCGAGGAACAGGCCGAACACGTCGGTAGCACCGGCCACGGCCAACGTGCCGCGCGCGAGGCCGAATTTGGCCCAGGCTTCGGCGAAGGTGGCGCCGGCGGGATTCCAATGCACCGCCTTCGGATACTTGGGATCGATGGCCAGCGCGGGGATGCGACGCGTCAAGATCAAGCGACGGCGCTCGGCAGAATGAGGCTGGAGCTCGCCGGAATACCTGCCATTGGCAATTGCGTCGGCACGGGCAAGCGCGGCTTGGTAGAAAATCTGGTCGGCTTCGACCTTGATCGCTGCCGGGAACGAGCCATCGGCCTCGGCAATCATGCCCTCACGTGAGATGACCGCGTAGCCCTCGATCCGAGGACGGCTCACGTTCCCATTGCGCCGATGACCGCGCCCTCGATCAGCAGGACACCCAGCCAGTGGACGCTGTCGATCACGGTCAGCATCGGCTTGCGCCCGCCATAGGCGTTGTTGACGGCCATGGTCGTGACCACGAAGCCGAACCACAGGAAGCCGGCGGAGATCACGCCGTTCTTCAGCGTGACCTGACCGGGTCCGAGATGGCCCATCACGCCGGCCAGCATCCAGGCCATGACGATGAGGGCGATCGCGGTGACGATATAGGGCACGATCGGCGGCTTGCCCGACGGGCCCATCACTTCGGCCTTGGTCTTGCCCAGCGCCGCCAGCCACGGCGTGGCCAGCGCCATGTAATAGACCGCGCCGAAGGCAAAGGCCGCAACGGCGGCGACAAGGACACTGAGATAGTTGAAGCCGGCGAAATTCATGGTGCTCCTCGGGTGAAGCGAAACTACTTCGCCTCGCTCATGAGCCGCAACAGATCGTCTTCGCTGTAGGTTTTCTCATGGCCGTGGATGATACCCACGACCTTGACGTTGGTCATGCCATTGGCCTTCAGGTCACGCACCTTGGCCAGCGCGTCCCTTGCGGTTTCGCGTTTGATGGCGACAGGTTTGATGCCGGGATGACGTGAGTTGGCGCTGACCTGGAATGACAGTGAGTGACCCCGCATGGTTTGTCGTGTGGGAGCTATTATAGCCCACTAATCCGCTTTTTGGTATCAGGGCCGATTATGCGCCTCACCTTCCTCGGCTCCGGCGACGCTTTCGGCAGCGGCGGCCGCTTCAATACCTGCTTTCACCTCGAGCGGCCGGCCGGAAACGTCCTTATCGACTGCGGTGCTTCCTCGATGGTGGCGATCCGCAAAATG
>WNFR01004480.1_pt1 | contig 14357 bp, 9 predicted proteins | sample 5400221 | NCBI WGS metagenome assembly WNFR01 (sample SAMN13153357, study PRJNA577476) | soil metagenome | isolation source: 40 cm soil under Madrone tree | place: USA:California | collected 2016-06-14 | reverse complement strand
CTGGAGGGCCAGCCGAACCATTGTCTTCGTTTTGGTGACGGAACGTGTACGGTCCGTGACTCACGACCAATGGCTGAACCTGCGAACTTCCGTTCGCGTGGCCGCCGGGTACGGTCGTGGTCACAGGTACGTCTGCATACGACACCGGGGCAAAGATTCGTCGGCTCGTTAATGCCGAAGTCAGTCTTTGTGGATAGAGCAGCGGGAAAACCAGCAGCGCAGCGACTGCGGCAGCCTGCAAAGTGAACGAAGCCAGCGCCGTCCATCGCCGGATGGGTGCTTCCTGGGCATGAGTTAAACCGGAAAACATGGCGATTCTCCTCAGCAGAAGTTCTGCTGCGAGATAAAGACACCGGCGTTTACGTTTCGGCGTGACGTGCAAAAGAAAAAGGCCGCGATCTCTCGCGGCCTGATTCCTAATGTCTGGAACCTGAATATGGCTTCCGGTGTCGTCTTACTTCGACGGTGGAGTCGTGGTCGTACCCTGAGGCTTGCTGGTTGCTGGAGCGGCTGGCTTAGTCGCTGGAGCAGCGGACTTGCTTGTGCCAGCGCCACTCGATTTCGCACCGGTGGCTCCGGTCGCACCACCCTGCCGCGGTGGCGGCGGAGCGATGCCGGACTGTGCATTGTAGGCATCCACCACCGGCTTGGTGATGTCGAGCGCCGGACCATGCCACAACACTGGCCCGTTCGGCCATTGGTTATTGGTTGAAGTATCGATGATCATGCCGAAGCCGTTGTCACTGGCGTATTTCACGATGAGGGGCGCCATCTTCTGCAGGATGCGCTGCGCAATTTCGTTTTCCTGATTACGCGCATCTTCCTGCGCGTCCTGGGCTGAACGCTCCAACGCCTTCTGCTTCTGCTCGACTTGTCTCTGCAGATTGGCTTTGGCCTCTTCATTCATCTTGTCGCCCTGAGTGTTGAGTTGCTTTTTGAGGGCTTCGATTTCGTCGTTCTTGCTCTTCAGGTCGGTCTGCTTGGGCTCAAGCTTTTTGCTCAGCACGTCAAAATCGCGCTGACCTTCGTTGCTGGCGAAGATGGCTTGTTCCACATTGATGGCTCCAATTTTCGAGCCTGTGGCACTTGTCCCCAGGGCCGCTGTCGAAGCGCCGGCTGAACTCGGTGCCGCGGGCAGGCCTGGAGTAGGAGAAGGCGCACCGTCGGTCTGGGCCAATGCTGCTGCCGAGAGGAAAACGGCGGCGGCCATTAGAGAACACACGCGCGTAAGTTTCATGAGATTAACTGAACTCCTTGGAACTTCTTCTGATTTTTTTCAAATCTGGATTTTACTCGGATACTGAAATACCAGGGTCACGCAAATTCTTTCCATGCGAGGATCAGTAAGGCGAACTGATTCAACTCTCGCATCCAAATCCGGGCGTGGCGACCACCACCGCACTCGGCCACTCTGGCATGTGGATAACTCATTATAGAAACCGCCCTCACTACCGTCAAACCGTTCCTAAAACGTCGTTCCCACGGTGAAGCGGAAGGTCTTCCTCGGCTCACGCAATTGAAACTGTGGCGAGAAGGTATTCCTGGCGAGCTGAAAGGTGTAATCACCAGCAGCCCCGGCAGGGAACATGCTCCGCGTGATCGGAATCGGCGACTGTGCCAATTCATTCAACCGTAGCGGGTTATAGGCCCAATAGATGCGGAACGGCGCGTTCACCACCGGCAGGAAGACCTGCAGTTCGATTCCAGTGGAAGCCCGCGGCGTCCAATTCGTGCTGCTCAAAGGCGTGAGGTCCTGACTGAATTGGAACTTTTGTCCGCCAACGCAAGTATTGAAAAAGGGGTCCAAAGCCGGACACCCGAAAAGTGTGTTGTTGATGGTCGTGAACTGACCGTTGTTGATCCGCAACTGCGACTTGCGCAAGATCGGATCAAAGCCGAAATCGAAGAATGGCGCAATTGCCACTGGACCGGCAATCGTGATCCGGTATTCGGCGTTTGTGACCAGGCTCAGATCGCCCCCGGGGAACGTGATCTGCTCCAGCGGAATCGGGATATTAAAGCTGCCCTTAGCGGGATTGCTTGGATCTTTGGGAACAATAGACCCGTCCGGATTCCGTAGCGCAATGGAAGTTGACGTGGGTAGAAAAGCTACCGGGGAAATTGATCTTATGTCGAAGCCCCGGATGTCATTTTCTCCGCCCATATAAAAGCGCTGAAAGGGAGGCGCAACCAGGCCACCGAACCCGCTCATATAGGAAGCCTGCGCGTGGAAGCCGATCGTATTGCGGCGGTTTTGCACCGGGATGTGGTGTTTGTACTCAACGATCGGCCGTATTGTTCTCACGGTGCCGCCCAGGCCTGATATTTCACCGCCGATGAAATACTCCGTACCAGAGTGGGGATATAGCGCCGCATCCAGACTGTTCTTCGTATAGCTCAACAGAACTTTGCTAGTCACAATTCCATTCAGGGCATTGGGGCCGCTGATCCCGCTGAACGCCAGGAAGTTGAACAGGTTCTGGGAAGCTGTGGTTAGGGCCACGAGGGACGAAACATCGTAGGAATATGTGGCTCCGATGCGCTTGAATGACCGATGCAAAGGATAAGACGTATTAATTGAGAATCCTTTGCTGGACTGGGTGTAGTTCTGGAGGCTCTGCAACTGCGCCTGAGAGACATTCAGAACTTGTCCAGTTACTAACGCGCTTTGCCGCGCCTGATCGAAGATCAGCTTACGACCGTAAACCGTAAAGCCGGCGGTGATGGGCCGATCAAAGAGGTAAGGCTCCGTGAATCCGAACATGATATCGCGCTGCAAGCTGCCGATATTCGCCTGAACTGTAAGCGTTTCTCCGAGGCCGAGGAAGTTATTGGTGGTGTAGCTGAGTCCGATAAACGAACCCGCCAGGCCGCTGACGCCGCCCGAAAGTCCAATCTGGTTCTTGCCTTTTTCCTTCAGCTTGAGCGTGAGGTCAACGGTACCTTCTTTTTCGTCGAGATGACGTTCGGTCGCATTGGGATCATCAGGCTTAATTTGCTCAAAGAACCCTAGTTGGTTCAACCGCTGCAAGCTCAGCTTCCAATATTGCTCGTTATAAACCTGCCCTTCTTCCAAGGCCAGTTCGCGCCGGATCACCTTGTCGCGGGTGGTGGTGTTTCCTGAAAACTCGATCCTCCGAACGGAGAACGGTTTGCCTTCGTCCACATCGATTTCAAATGACACCAGCTTCTTTTGCTCGTCAAAGGTAGGTGTGGGAATGGAGGTGAAATTAATGTAGCCCTGACTGGCGTACGCGTTCTTCAGGTTTTCAAGACCCTTGGCAATTTTTTGTCTGTTAAAGATTTCTCCATCTTTGATGGGGAACAATGAGCGCAATGCTTTGGTATTAGGGACAGCCTTGTTGTTCTTAAAAGTTATCGAACCGAGCCGGTACTGTTCGCCTTCATCAATGGGCACTGTGATATCCATTGCCTTACCGGGGCCGTGCTGTAGGAGAGGGATGTGGAATCCGGTGTGTCCAGTGTCGCGAATTTTGGTTTGCGGATTTTCCACCACCGCTTTGAAGTAACCGCGATTCTGCAACGCCTCCCTCACTAATTCCATGTCCTCATCGAGTTTGGTGGCATCGTAGGTTTTTGCGAAGATATTTTCCAGAAAAATGGAATGCGGAATGCCGATTGGCCGCAGGAAGTGCATTGCATGCCGCAGTTCCCGGCTTTTCACGTGCTTATTGCCCTCGAACTTGATGCGGCCGACTTTTACTTTGGGGCCTTCACGCACAACGAATGTCACGCCCACTGACGCCGGGGGTATTGGTCGGACTTCCGTCCTAATAGTGGCGAACTGGTGGCCGTGTTCCGCGAGCAACTGCTTAAGGACCACTTCGGCTTTCTTTACTTTGGTGGGATCGTACTGCGACTCAGGCGAAATGCCGACCTTTGCCTCCTTGAAGCGGTCCAGAATATCGCTTTTGGAAATCGCATTGATGCCTACGTAGTTGATTTCCTTGATTCGCTGTTTCTCTTTTACGTAGATGTGAAAAATCCATCCCTTCGGGGTCGCCTCTCGTTCAAACCGGATGTCTTCGAAGTAGTTGGTGTTCCACAGGGAGTTGAAATCACGCTCAATGGCTGCCTGATCGTAAACATCGCCCGGCCGGGTAAAGATGTGAGCGCGCACGGTATCTGCAGGTACGCTTCGATTGTTGTGAATTTTAATTTCAACGATTACGTCAGGCTGCTGTTGGGCCAGCAGCGGTCCCGTAAGCCCGAACACGAGCAACAGTACGCCGACTTCTAGAATCGGGAATCGCAAGCAAGTTCTTCGGAATGAAAAAGATGCGCCCCCGGTGAAGCGCGCTGCCGGAAGTTCGTAGCCCGTGCCCCCGAGAATCGCAGGGCTATCCTGATGAACGCGAAGAATCGCCACTTACCTCAATAAGCTGGAGTATGGAAAACCGCAATTATACGGTAGAGCTGTGGAGAGCGTCCAAAAGCAGCGCTCGGTTGCTGTCAATTGGCCGGCCGAAAAAGCTCCACTTCAATCAAGACGGAATAAAACGTGGCAGAGTTGCCCATGTCTGTGAGTTTTTCGGAAGTTAGGACATTAATATTTCGATTGCCAGGTGTAAGTTTTGCCCAGTTGAGTTTTGCGGCGACTACTCCGGGAGAAACTTTCCCATCCACTCTTGCTTTCAATTGCATTTCTCCGCGGCGGTTGAATACGCGGACAGAATCACCGTCGCGAATGCCGCGGGACTTTGCGTCGTAGGGATTCATCTCAAGCAGTCCGGTGTCTTCCAAAGACTGCACGCCAGGTAGATTGGAGAAAGTCGAATTCAGGAAGTTGTCGGCCTTCCGGGCCAGCAATTCCAATGGGAACGCCTTCGCGGCGCTGCTGCGGCGCGATTCCGTCGGAGGAACAAAGGCCGCAACCGGATTAAGACCCTGGGCTTTCAGACTTGAATTGTAAAGTTGTGCCTTGCCGCTCGAAGTGCGGAAGTTACCCTGCGCGAAGGGCAAAAACGGTCCGGGTGATTCCCTTCCGTTGCCGCCGAAGTTGAGGCGGATATGGCCTTCCTTCTCAAGCCGCTCGCGGTTTAGTCCTTTAAGCCAGGGATTTTCTGAGGCGAGCGCCTGGTCCATCATGTCCTCGACGGAATCATGAAAGCATTCGTCTTCGAAGCCCATGCCTTTGGCGAGTGCGCGAAATACTTCGACGTTCGACCGGCACTCGCCTAGTGGTGCAAGCGCCTGATTCGAAACCTGCAGGTAGTAGTGCCCATAGGCGCTCTGCAATTCTTTGTGCTCGAAAAAAGTAGTCGCGGGCAGAACGATGTCCGCATAATCGGTGGTGTCGGTGAAAAACTGCTCGTGAACAACCGTGAACAAATCAGGACGTAGCAACCCGCGAATCACTTCGTTGTGATTTGGGCAAACTGCTGCCGGATTCGAGTTGTACACGAAGAGAGCTTTGACCGGCGGGTCGTCCACTTGATTGAGTGCCTTACCCAGTTCGACCATGTTGATCACGCGCGCTGGCCGGCCGAGGGATTTCTGCATCAGATCGGGACGTTCCAGGGCAGCATTGTTCAATCCGAATGCGCCGCTGGTGGAAAGCTGGAAGCCGCCGCCAACCTCTTTCCATGACCCCGTAATGCAAGGCAACATGGCGATAGTCCGAGAGGCCATGCCGCCGTTTTCGGAACGCTGCACCCCGTAGTTCATGCGGATCACTGCAGGGCGGATGGTTGCGTAGTCTCTGGCTAGCTTTTGGATGTCAGAGGACGAAATTCCAGTCCACTGCGAAACTTTTTCCGGCGGATACTCCTGCACCTTGGCTCGAAGTTCATCGAATCCCACTGTGTGCCTGGCAACATAATCTGCGTCGTAAAGATTCTCGTTAATGATGACGTGCATCATTGCCAAAGCAAGAGCAACGTCAGTCCCCGGATTGATGGGCAGGTGCCAGTCAGCGCAGTCGGCAGTCCGGGTGCGATAGGGGTCAATCACTACGAGCTTCGCGCCATCACGACGGGCCTCCTCGATAAAAGGCCAGAGATGCACGTTATTGCCATGGATATTCGCTGCCCAGGCAATGATGTACTTGGAATGGCGGAACTGCTCGGGCTCGGTGCCCATGTTCACGCCATAAACCGACTTCACCCCCGCCGCGCCGGCCTCAGAACATATGTTGCGGGCGAGCTGGGACGCACCGAGCCGATGGAAGAAGCGCCGGTCCATGGAAGCGTAATTGAGCTTGCCCAGAGTCCCGCCGTACGAGTACGGCAGAATGGCTTCGCTGCCGAATTCCGCGCTGATGCTGCGAAATTTTGAGGTAATTTCCTCGAGGGCTTCGTCCCAAGTGATGCGGTGCCACACGTCTTCCGCATCGCGGAGCTTCTCTCCGCCTCGGCCGGGGGCGGCCGTCCCCACATGGCCGTTTCCAATCCCCTTCGGCTTAACTCTCCGCATCGGATAGAGGACACGGTCCGGCGAATAAACCCGATCGAGATATTTGGCAACCTTGGCGCACAGAAATCCGCGTGTGACCGGATGGGCCCGGTCACCCTGGATCTTCACCGCGCGGCCATCGTCGATTGTGATCAGAACTCCGCAGGCGTCAGGACAGTCATGCGGGCAGGCAGCGTGTATTACTTCTTTCACGATTTTCTGATTATAGGTGAGGAGGATTATTTCAGGCCGATGTAAATATCAACCTGTGCATTTTGCGGGTCCTTTGCACGCTGGTCGTAGATCTCGAAGTCGGTTTTGTACGCTCGCTTGATCTTGCCTTGGTCCTCGAGTTCCGAAAGCTTCTGCCATGCGCGGGGGACAACCTTGGGAAGTGGCCCTTGGTCGCTGGTGAAGACTGCATATTGGCCTCCCTGCACGCGCTTTCCAACCAAGCCTGCGGGAGCGACAGTCCCCTCCTCTACCATGGCTCCGATCACATAACCGTATTCATCGTTCCGATCGCTCGCGTAATCCGAGTAGAGGGCATAAATATTTGCGCCGATCTTGCCCGGAATTTTCGACAAGATGCCTTCCTGAAAAAACTTCTGCCACTGCCTTGGGATGGCAGCGTCGGGAGTCCCTTCATTCGCGTTCGTGGTACGCGCCTCAATTCCAATGATTAAGAATCCAGGCAAGTCTGCTCGAGTAATGGTTCGCTCCTTTTTCGTCGTTGGCCGACCGTCGTTGGTCGTTGGCCAGCCCGTTTCCGCCGTGCACTTATGAAGAAGAAAAATCGCGAGTACTAGCGCTTTCAGCTTTTGCCAACGACCAACAGCCAACGACGGACGACGTCTTTCACTTGATCTCCATTACTTCTTTTTCTTTCACCTTGGACATATCTTCCATCTTCTTGATTTCGCCGTCGGTCAGCTTCTGGATCTCGTCCATGGAACGCTTTTCTTCGTCCTCGCTGATTTTTTTGTCTTTCAAGGCCTTCTTGATCGCGTCATTGCCGTCGCGACGGATGTTGCGGACTGCGGTGCGATGGTCTTCGAGAACTTTGTGAAGATGCTTCACCATCTCTTTGCGGCGCTCCTCGGTCAAAGGCGGCACCGGGACACGAATGATTTTGCCGTCATTCATCGGATTCAACCCAAGTTCAGCTCCGCGGATGGATTTCTCTATTGCTGACAATGAGCTGGGATCGAACGGCTGCACGGTGATCAACTGCGGCTCAGGCGCATGCACAGTTGCTATCTGGTTCAGAGGCATTTGCGAGCCGTAGTATTCGACGCTGACCGAATCCAGCATTTGCACCGAAGCCCGGCCGGTGCGCGTGGCTACTAACGCTTTGCGGAAGTCGTCCACTGCTTTGTCCATTCTGGTCTTCAGTTGGGAGTAGGTTTCTTTGAGTCCGGGGACCGCTGCCATCGTAGGTTGGGCCATGTCCAGCTCCGTAAAATTACAAGAGTCGAAACGAGGAATTATAAACCGAAGCGGACCCAGCGGAGGTCCATGCAGATTGCAACTAGAGGTGCTCAACGCATTGCAGCGAGGGGACGCGAGAAGATGCAGACGCTTTTCGGAGGTAGACTTATCCCAGCGACGATTGTCTTGTCACGCTTATGAAGGCGGGGAAAACGGACATAGTGCCAGCGCGCGCAAGAATACTCAATCAAAACAGCGGGCGGGACAATCTCCAACCCAGTCAAGTCGGACTGGGTTCAGCAGCAGCCACCGACTTGCCAAGCGCCGCAATAGGAAAGCCATCGTAGCCCACAACCGTGAGGTCGTCAGGCACGCGCAGTCCTGCCTGCTGGATGGCGTGAATGGCACGCCCGAGGAATTGATCGGCGCCGACGATTACCAGCGCGCCGCGATCGTTTGCCAGTTGGCCTGAATCGGAGGTCAGAAGAGCTCGTCCAGTGCGCAGAGCCCGTGCGAGAGCATTGGGCTGATAATTGAGCTCGCGGGCTGCGGCAATGATGCGGTCCCTGGTTGTTTGCGGGATGCGGTGAGCCGCCGGAGTATTGTTCAGCACGGCCGAAATTGTTCCCGGCGTAAGGCCCACGCGATCGGCAACGTCTTTCAGGGTCACTTGCTTCTTGCCATTCTGTTTCTTGTAGTTGCCGTTGCTACTGTCATTGTCCATACGAATGTCTCCCGCGTTGTTCGCGATCTGGTAGATCTGATAACTCGTTTACGGATCTGTTAACGATTCGCTTCGGAACGACAAGGCCGGAAAATGGGGGCGACAGGGCGGGTCATATCCAGTGATACTGCTTCACGGCAGCAGCTTACTGTCCCAATCTGACAAGAACTCGCGGGAAAGTCCAATCGAAAAAATCTATTCCGGCTATGGGTTAGGACAAGAATCAAGACAACGGGAGACTCTCAAGGTGACGGAGCGGCGTTCCCCAGGCCAAAGACCTTTAGTGCCTTTTGAAGAGCAGAAAAACTGGCGCGAGCTGTCATAATTCAATGAAGTATGTCTTCTCGCGCTGTCTTCTTTGGGATCAATGACCGCTGGTTGCCGCAGTCTGTTCTGTGCATGCGGGACTACCACCTCGACAAATTCATTCGCGATGTGATCGCTGGGATCACCGTCGGACTGGTGGCGCTTCCTTTGGCGATGGCGTTCAGCATCGCGTCTGGGCTGACTCCGCAGGCAGGAATTTATTGCGCGATGGTGACTGGGTTTCTGATCTCTGCACTGGGGGGATCGAAGACGCAAATTGGCGGTCCGACGGGCGCATTCGTGGTTGTTGTTGCTGGCATCGTTGCTGTTCACGGTATAGATGGACTTTTCATGTGCACCGTGATGGCGGGAATTCTGCTGGTAATTCTGGGTACAACCGGAATGGGTTCCGCGGTGAAGTTCATTCCACGGCCGGTTGTGCTTGGATTCACGAACGGAATTGCGGTGTTGATCGCCAGCACGCAAATTAAAGATTTTTTCGGGCTGCATGTGCAAAAGGTTCCGGGCGAGTTCTGGCTGCGAATGAAGGCACTCGCTGCGGCGGCTCCGACTTGGTCGTTGCGGGCAACGCTCGTGGCGGTAGGTACGTTGGCAGTGATGCTCGCGTGCCGCGCAGTTTCAGGGCGCATTCCTGGACCAATCGTGGCCATGCTCGGCGCCACGGTTACCGCTTATTCTCTTAAACTTTCAGTAGAAACTGTGGGTACACGCTTTGGCGGCATTCCCAGCGGGTTACCACATCTGGCGATTCCGCGCTGGCATGCGAGCCTGGTTCACGGGCTGCTCGGGCCAGCTTTTACTGTCGCAATGCTGGGAGCAATTGAGTCGCTCATGTCGGCGGTAGTTTCCGATCGCATGAGCAACGACCACCACAATCCGAATGTGGAACTGATCGGGCAAGGCGTGGCTAACGTCGTCTCGCCGATGTTCGGAGGACTGCCTGCAACCGGCGCCATCGCTCGCACGGCGACAAACATCCGTGCTGGTGCGCAATCGCCTGTGGCCGGCATGATTCATGCACTCACGCTGTTATGTGTGCTGCTGTTCGCTGCGCCTCTGGCAAGCTATATTCCGATGGCCGCCTTGGCTGGGATTCTGATGGTGGTCGCGTACAACATGGGCGAGTGGCGCGAAATTCCCCAGCTGTTGAAGCTGACAAAGACCGACATCAGCGTGTGGCTGGTCACGTTTGCACTGACCGTGTTTGCCGATCTTACAGTAGCCGTTGAGGCGGGGATGATCCTAGCGGCACTACTTTTTATTACGCGTGTGGCTAACACCACGACCGTGTCCCAAGTGACCGACGACTACATCGAGGACGGCCGCATACACATCCTGCAGGACAAGGACATCCCCTATTACGCCACAATTTTCCGCATTCACGGACCATTTCTGTTCGGCGCGACCGACAAGATTTCGGTCGTAACGGAAAACATGCACGCACTGCCTCCGGTGGTGATCATTCGCCTCCGCAACATGACCGCGATTGACGCCACGGGCCTGTTCGCCCTGGAAGAAGCCGCAAAGCAACTGCACGCCTCCGGGCGGACGCTGATTCTGTGCGGGGCGCGCGAACAGCCGGCGCAACTGATACATCAAGCAGAATTCGAGGAAGTGGTTGGGCGGGAGAACCTTTGCGCCAATGTGGAACAGGCGCTGCGCAGGGCGGAAGATGCATTTAAGACGATCGATAGGAAACTGGTAGCACGGGTACCCTCGAACGGCTGACAGCTGAGAGGCTATTCCGAGTGGTCGCGCAAAGGTTCATCAAAATGATTTTCGCTTCATTTAGCAAGATTCGCGGCCTAGCCCTGGCCAACGCGCCACAGTAACCAAAGTACGAACCGGGGCTAGCACTTCTTGTCCTTTCTATTCTGCCGATTAGAGCAGATCATTGGACATTAGAAATCTCTAACTCCCTCGGAAATTGGATTAATCAATGAGAAAACTTGCGTCTATCTGTGCGCTGGCTTTTTGCGTCGCAACTTCGATGGCGGCGCAGAGTCAATCTGCGAGCACGTCAGTTTCGACCTCATCGTCCACCACTGCTGTCAAAACCGGTGCCGTTTCGCGCACCAGCAAGGCGGTGCACTACCGCCAGGGCGGAGCGCTGAAGACCCAGTTCCAGGCGACTGAACTGATGCCTGCTGCCAGCGGCGAGGCCAAGGTCGAAGGCAAAAAGACCAATGCCACGATTGACGCCAAATTTCAGGGCGTGGAGGAGGCCACAAAGTTTGGCCTCGAGTATCTGACGTATGTGCTTTGGGCGGTGTCTCCCCAGGGACGCGCGGTGAACCTGGGAGAGTTGACGCCGGACAAGGGCAATGCCCACCTGAAGACTTCTACCGACATGCAGACTTTCGGATTGATTGTCACGGCCGAGCCGTACTTCGCGGTCAACCAGCCGGGGAACATGGTGGTGATGGAAAGCGTGGTCCCGGAAAACATGGCGCGCGAAGAAGAGATCAGCGCGAAATATGAATTGCTGGGTCGCGGCACTTACTCGGCGACTAACGAACGTATTCAGAACGCGATTTTTGGAATTGATCGCTCGACGCCCATGCAGTTGTTTGAGGCGAGGAATGCGGTCCGCATCGCGCATATTGCCGCCGGGGACAAGTATGCGTCGTCGATCCTAACGAAGGCGGACCAGCAATTGAAGCAGGCTGAGGACGCTTACCGGCAGAGACAGGGGAAGCCCGCGATCGAGTCGGCTGCGCGCGAAACCACACAGACTGCGGAAGAAGCTCGGACTATGGCAGTAAAGCAGAAGGCCGAGGACGAAGGTCAGGCCCAGGCTGCCGCGGACAAGAAGGCAGCAGAAGATCGCGAATTGAAAGCTCGCGCCGATGCGGATGCTGAGGGCAAACGGCGCGCAGAAGCAGAAGAGGCAACCAAGCAGGCCCAAGCTGCCACAGCCGAGGCCGAGCGCATGAAGGCAGAAGCGCAGCAAGCGGCGGCCGAAGCAGCGCGAGAGAAAGAAGAGGCGCAGAAGGCAAAAGCTGAAGCCTTGGCGCAACAGCAGGCTCTGGCTGCAGAAGCGGAGAAGTCGCGTCAAGCGGCAGCGGAGTCCGACCAATTACGGCAACAGGCTGAGCAGATGCGCCAGCAGGCCGAGAAAGAGAAGCAGGAACTGCGTGCGCGGCTGTTACAGCAGCTGAACACAATTCTGTCGACTCGGGATACCGCGCGAGGACTGATCGCGAACATGTCCGACGTGCTTTTCAAGACGGGCAGTTTCGAGTTGCTACCGGGAGCACGCGAGCGTCTGGCGAAGGTCTCAGGGATTGTTTTGGCGTATCCGAGTCTGCATCTTCAGGTCGAAGGCCACACCGACAGCGTTGGAAGTGACGAATATAACCAACAGCTCTCGGAAAAGCGTGCGGATGCTGTGCGGGATTACATCGTTCAGCAGGGAATTTCAGCCGCATCGATTGAAGCTAAGGGATTTGGAAAGACCGAGCCGATAGCGTCTAACGAAACGTCCGAAGGACGGCAGCAGAACCGGCGGGTCGAGCTGGTGCTCTCCGGAGACGCAATTGGCAAGACTGCTGAGGCCGGGATGCCAGCAGTGTCGCAGTAGAATCGTCAAGCCAGAATTCTGTTTCGTGAACTACCGTTCCCCTGCCAGCGCAGCCTGCCGGGCTTCCACCGCACCTTGAAGCATCTTCCAGTCGTTCTTGACTTGTTGCTGTGAGGCCCGTGACGGCTTGCCGGGCTTCAACTCGTGTTTGAGCCGTGTGAGCAATAATTCCTGAACAAGTTCCGGCGGAGCGGTAAGGCGCAACGCGTTGCCGCGGCATAGGCCGACGTTAACCGTGCGTCCGTCCATTTGTATGCGCAGGAATGGCTGGCCGGCCGCATCCAACTGTGGCTCGGCTGATGCGGCAAGCCTTCGCCAATCCGGAGTGGTCTCGCCTTCCTCAGTGTCGCGTTTCAAAGCGGAGACTGAACTTTCATAGGCGCGGCGCTGAGCGTCAGTGAGCGGCATCTCGAGTCCGGTCGCGGGATCAAAAATAAGCGCGCCCTTGGCGTGATTGAAGCGCCATCCTGCCCAGTACGCCACTTCCACCGTTCCGACCAGAACTGGATGAAACAGAAGTACCGGTGTCACATACTTTTTCGCGAGCACGATCGATTCAAGGACTCCGTGAACCGGTTTGCTGCGCTTGAGCCCCGGCACTTGGGGGATGATGAAGGTAGTCAGCTGCATTTCGGGATGGCGTCTGACCGAATGCACCAGCGACTTAGCCGCCTGCTTCGGCGTCATCACGCCCAGATCGGCGATGATGCTGCGGTGAATCGCCTTCGGATAATAGAAGTTAATGACCTGCTTCACGAAGTCGGCGCAGTTGCGGTTGAGCAGTTTATAAGCTTCGCGGTTCGGAGAAAAATTCAAGATGCGAATTAATTCATCGTCCTGTTCCGGGCGTGTAGCAATGCGGAATCCGTAAAGCGTGCGATTGTAGGCAGAACCCGCAAGTTGATTCCAGCTGTCGCGCCGTCCGTCCGTATCGTCGTCGAGCTCTGCGGCGATGTTTCGCAAGTACTCGTCACGCAAGAACGCCACCAGTTTCGCATCCGCAAAGAGCGGTACGTCTTCAGGATTCTTAACGGCGTAAAGATAAGGAATCAGCGGAATAGCGACCCAGTCCCGGCCGGCGACCTTGTTGTAACGGCTGAGGACCACGCCAGGTTCTCTAGGACCGCAGCGGCGCAAGACGGTTGGAGTTTCGGCGCAAACGCGGGAGAGATACACCGCAGAGTGGCCGGTTCCCGCGAAGGTTCCGTCATAGCTGTAGGGCTCTTCGAGCAATAGCGTTACTTGAGCGTGCAGCCGAGCGGGGACGCAACATAGAATGACTACAGCTAAGAAAACAAACGACTTAGCTAATTTTGACGATGAATACATGCATTCCACATTTTAATTAACCCAGCTTTGCCCAGATGGTTCCGGAAGCTTCTTCGGCAACTGGACTTTAGTAATTGCGGTGACGGGGGGGCGGGTACTCACGTTTTATCGAAGTCACCGCTGTGGAGGCCCGCCGTGGCTACTTGAATTGTTCCTGGAAGGCGGAGAGCTGCTGTCTTAATTCGGCGATCTCTTTTTTTAACGACGAAACTTCTGATTCCAATACGGCAATTCTTGCCGTGTCGGGAGTATTCGCGGGGGTGGCACCTGAGATTGCCTGGTTCACATAATCCGAGGGCGGGACCGTGTCTCCGGCAAACAGATGCATGTAGCGCGACTCTTTAGTTCCCGGCTGACGCGGGAGAACGCGCACTAGTGGAGGATCGCGATCGATCAAGCGCTGCAGGGTAGATTGGACATCATCGAGTGCCTCGAAGCGATACATGCGGTCGGTGCGGGTTCGAAGTTCACCGGGAGTCTGCGGGCCGCGTAACAATAAGACACACAGTACCGCGATCTCGCGGCGGTCGAAGTTGAAGACCTCCTGCA
>WNFR01004479.1_pt1 | contig 14357 bp, 18 predicted proteins | sample 5400221 | NCBI WGS metagenome assembly WNFR01 (sample SAMN13153357, study PRJNA577476) | soil metagenome | isolation source: 40 cm soil under Madrone tree | place: USA:California | collected 2016-06-14 | reverse complement strand
CCAACCCGGACTTTCTCGATAGCTTGCACCGGGCGTGTTGGCAATTATCTCAGCCCAAGATGGTTCATCACCTTTGCCTACATGAAGCCGGACACATGCTGTACTTTCAACAAATGTGTTTGGAACTAAAACTGGACATCGAAGAAATCCACTTTATCGGACCGACGATTACGCAAGAAGGCGAAAAGTTTGAATTCACACCTGCCGGGGTTGCAACACCTTTCAAAAGCCAGGAGTTTCTGTATACGTCTGAGAACTTACTTCTCCTAGCCAAGGGCGCAGTTGCTGGAGGTGTAATCTTACGTGATTGGGAGAATGTTCCAATTAAAGAGAGCGGTGATTCCGAAGACGACGAAGTTCTCAAACCCCATTACGACAAGGCGATGCGCCAACCAATCCAAGCCATCACATGGGGCAAATTATGGAATGATGCCCGAGAGGCGGTTCACGAAGATTTGCAGCAAAAAGCCATTGAACAAAGAATACGGAAGGACGCAGCGGAACTGGAGGCAAAGCATTTCTCACTTCGTGGAAGCACATAATTTCTCAAACCACTTAGCTGTTGACCTGTTGTGACTTGCAACGAGTTCTTCAATATCGAGCAAGCCTTTCTCCGTTTTTGAGGTGCGAACCGTCGTCGCCTCGAACACCGATGCAATAAATGCATCTTCCTCTATACCGGTGTCTAGCGCCGCTAGGGACGCAGCCTGTGCGTGCCTGACCACTTCTTTCTGTTGCTCTGTCATCTCCTCTCCTACAAATCCTGAACTCTTTTCGGCTTTCCTGTGGCGCTCGTCTGGCTCTTGCGTGGCCTGCGGGCGAGTACGCATCCGAGCGAGGAATTAAGATGACGGGCCTTTGCCGACCCGTCAGTTGGTCTTCATTGGTTTGGCAGTCCCGACTGTATCAACGCGCCTGTACCCTGCATTGCACTCGTGCTAATACGAAGGACTCCGTCCGCGTCAATCCACAAAACAACTTGGCCTTGTGAATTTAAGTATTGGACTAAGTCCGAACCATCTTTACTTTGAAATTTTCCAGCGACTGCTGTAGGTGTTGGTGTCTTGCTCATAAAATCTCCTAAGAAGGCCGATGAAAATTCCGGCCCTCGATTACTTCTTGTCCTTGTAATGTTTGTCGTTACCGCCGTCGCCAATTTGAGCGATGACAGCTTTGCGCTGAGCCTTCGGTACTGGGCTTCGCGTCAACAACATTTCTCGCCTTTGGGAGCGAGCGTGATGCTTTCTTTTTACTCATCGTGTTTCCTTGTTGCCGTGGTCGCGGTCTGCGAGTGCCACGATTGCAGCGAGCTTCGAATCCTCGCTACGAATATCAAAAGGCCGCTCTTTCGAACGGCCCCGCCCCAGGGACTAAGCTGGGGCTTTTTGCGAGGGCGTCGTCCCTCTATGACCTCGGTTTGTTCGTGCTACCTCGGTCAATCTCTTTACTGTTCGTTCTGCCCCCCCCACACTTCGTATTTGCGAAGGCGCGCAGTAAGATCGCGCATTTGCTCGCTGCTAACGGATGCGCTCCGCATTGTCCACTCAGGCGTATCAAGCGGCAAAGGCATCGAGCCATCGGACAGCAGCTTGAGCGGACCTTCGTCGTACTGTGGTTTAGGAGGTGGCGCTGGTTTGTTAACGTCAAGCTGGGCCTTGACGATTTCAACCGCGTTAATCATGTCCTGCAAATTCCGCTTAGGGCTCATCCGCGGGTCATCGAGAAAAGTTGCGGCAATCAACTCGCCGTTCTTGTCTGTATCCGCTATCCACGGATTCGCCGAAAGAATCCTCTCAAGCATAGACTGCATCTCTTCAACGCTGACCATACGCGGCAAAGTTTTGATTGTTACTGCGCGGGTCAACTCCGTGCGGTGATGCTTCACTACAGAGCGGAGATTCTCAACATACCACACGCCGTCGTGTTCGGTGTCGATGCTGTCACGAAAGACCTTTGTGTTCTCGGGCGATTTCGCAAAATCGTTTTCGTGACAGAACTTGCTGATTAGTTGCTGTATACCCAGATCGGTCGCAATCGGTTTCTTGGGAGGCGGTTGAAAATTAGGTTTGAACGCCATTTGTCCCTCAGTAGCTCGGTTCGTCGTAAAGTGTGCGGCTACGCTCACGAATTTTGTCCAAAATGTGTAATGCCTCTGCGGGAGTTACCGCGCCCCCTACCGTCCCTTTGTCTAGGAGGCCACGGAGAACTGAGCGACCTCTTTCCGTTCCTGCGTGGGTCTTTCCGCGATAGCCTTGAATTTCTCTCACGCAATCCCCAAGAATTGACTCTGCGGCTTCGGTGAGTTTTCTTTTTCCCTCTAAAGCCACAAAATCTTTCGACGGGTCGGGATGATACTCTTCCTTTTGTGCGTGGTTGCGAAGACCTTTCGTCTCTGCACTCAAGACCGGTTTCGGGTCCTGACTCCTGGGGGCGACACTGAACACCAACACGCTGGTGTCGCGCAATGCCTTGTAACACTTGCGCAAATTCTCAACCGAGTAATCGACCTCATCTCCGGTTCGAGCGTTCTTGTTCATCCACAAATCGAAGAGCGCGCCGTTATCTCGGGCGTAGCCGGTTTGCTCCTGCGTCATTGATGTCGTGGGGATAATCCACAAGACGGTGGGCTTGATGATTTCGTAGAACGCTCTCACGTTCGAGTACAACTCTGACTGCGTTTGTTTAACAACACTCATTTTGATTCTCCTGAGCCTGTGGCTCGATTAAGATTGTTCCTGCATTCGAGCGGTCAATTGCTCATTCCCGTATTTGCCCAACAAGATTCGATAGAACTCGCGGTCCTCTCGGGCGATCTTGTACAGCGTTTGGCGGTTCAAGGGGATGGGTGTGAACGAACCACGGGGATAAAAATCCTTCGGCATCGTTGGGAAGCGGTCGGCATACGTTTGCTGTTCCCGCTGTACGGCGTTTTTACGAACCTCGGCTCGCAAATCATCCTTTGAAAGACCGGCCAATCTTCTCTTCTCACGCGCAGCAGCCACGTCCGCCCGAAGCTGGTCAATATCCATTGCCATGATCTTCGCCTCAATCTTGGCGAACTCACGAGGCCGGATGGTCTTAAACAGCCTGCCGGTCGCAGAGTCCTTGTAGCGATCTAACAACTCCTTTTGCAAGGCAGCGGCTTCGGCTGCCAGCGCGTTAGCTTCTGCCAAGGCGGCATCTGCTTCTTGTTGCGCGCGCTGGAAGGTAATGGTGGTCGCAAGCCGGACGGCCACATCATCCTGACTGGCAATGTAGATAAGATTGTCGGCGCTGAGGTCGTCGCCAACTAGCTCGATAAGTAAGTGTTCGTTGGTCTCAAGGCGCAATTCCGGTCGCTCGTCCCAAAGACCTTGGATGGCAGTGGCGTATTCGAGATTGATACCCAACTTGCCCGCTCTCGCAAGACTTTCGATTACGCCTCGAACCTCTGCCGCGGTCGAGATCGGGGCTGCCTTGACAACTGCCGGTTGCAAGTCGAGATCGGTGCAAGCGGCGAGCACCATGCGGAAATTCGCTTCGACGTTTCTGTACTTCTTGTCTTCGTCCAAAATCTTTCTGATAAAATCAATGCTGTTGTTCGTTCCCATCCAAATTCTCCTCAGGCGTTTCGCCCAGTAATTCAAAATATTTTTCTAAAGAAATTGCCTCGACCGCCTCCGGTCGTTGTCTTGGTTTTTTCCACTCCAAACGAACGGCAAGACTGTGGCTGGCGATGGCGCTTCGAACTTGGGCGGGGATGAAAATCTCCGTGCCATCGTTTAACTTTGCAAACGCCCATTCGCCGATATTTGTGTAGTAGATTGTTGCGGCGTACCATTCGTGTGGCTGCGGGTTAAATTCTTCATTCATCGCTGTCTCCGAAGACCGGGCGGCAAAATCTTCATCATTTGTTGTAGCGCTGCATCGCGTGGACTGATTGGAGGAGTTGGTGGGGTGGCAGGCGGCTCCTTGCGCTTACCGTATTGGCTTGCGAGCGTCCACGAAGACGTGCCATCACCAAACATACGATCATGCATTGAGCGGCGCTTTTCCTGCTCTTGTTGTATTTCGGCCTCTTTGTCGATTCTTTTCTGCTCCTCTGGATTTATATTGGTCTCCTCTTTTTGTTCGTATTTTGGTCCGAAGCTGAACCAAAAAAGTCCCAGGCTGTCAATGAAGTCATCCTTACGGTGAGAGTTGCTCTTGGTTAATCCATCAAAATCGGTGAGCTGCTTGTAACAAACTTCGTTCCACTCGCCCGTCGCGAACCAAAGGCGGTCATCCAGAAGTGGCAGCTCCAGTCTTTTCGCGCGTTTTGCTTTCGCCCCTGCGTTTTGAGCCCCGGCAAGAATTGGAGCCCACGTAAAATGAGGAGCTGCGATACCGCGCAAACTGAGTTGACGCACAATGGATTGCCAAAGCTGCTCGAAGCCTTTGTCTTTCTCGGCAACGAAATATTTGATGTCTTGGTGTTTGGCAATCATGTCGCAGATGGCCTTCACCAACTCTGATTCTTTCAAGCGGTCCATCTTCACATCAACGATTACGGCCACTTGCTTGTTCTGGTATTGCTGAATTCTGCCGACCGTGATGCATGAATAATCGGCATACTTCGAAATGGAGTAAGCGCGGTCAAGTGACATGCACTTCGTGTATGTTGCAGTCTCGAAGTGACCGATGGAGCGAGTGTGCTTTTCCAAATCCTCCAGCTCGAAGGTTACGCGGAGGTCTGCATCCTCAGAGCGAGGGAAGATACACAAGTTCTGCGACATAAAGAACGACGGCGACGCCAAGATTTCACGGCGCAGAAATTTCCAATCCAAACGCTCGGGAAACAAAAACGATTCAATATCGGACTCCACGAGCGTTGGCAGAAGCGCAGGTGTCAACTTATGGCGCGCTGTTTTCGTTACGACAAACACCGGGTCAATTCTATAAGCCAGCGCGCGGTCGCCGTCCTTGCTCATTTGGATGAGACGGTTGTACAAATCGGTTTCTGCCCAAGGAGTGCCTAACACGAGCACGAGACCGCCTACTTCACGCAATTTAATCAGGGCTAGAAATTTGTTGATGCTGGCTTGAATCTGGGTTTCGTTGCCGCAGGATGTTGAGGAAATAATATCGTCAAATAGGCCAACGTCAAATCTACGTCCAGCGACGCTGCTATCAGCAGACGAACTTTCAATTGATTGAGCGAGTTTCAAACGAGCCATCGGAACTTCGAGGCTTAAAACGCTGCCCTCTCCAGGGGCGATAGTGAATTCGGCAAAGAGTCTTTGGAATTTAGTTTCTTGACCGGGGACAGCCTCGAAGTAGCTGCGAATTACGCCGATGAAGTCTTTCGCGAGCGGACGGGTCTCGCTAACGAGCAACACGCGAACGTCCGGGTAACAAGTGATGAGTGACAAAATCCAAATATGCGACCAGCTCGACTTAAACGCCGACCTCGACGCTAGCAGCAAAAAATCCTTAATTTCCGGCGACTGCTCATTCAACCACTTAATGGCTTGCTTCTGGGTGTACTGGGGTGGTAGCGTCGTGGGGTCGAACTTCGGAAAGAATTCAGTCCATGCGCGGTGACAATCGGAGAAGTCTTTATCGAGTATTTCTTTGCCTAAGTACCAACAATCCGTTTTGCAACGCAGACGGGTCGCGAGGAACTCCTCGAAGGTCAGCTCTGTGCGAGTGGCGATGCTCGCGTCGTAGAGCGCGTAGAGTTCGGCACGAGTCGAGAGTTCGCCGATCACTGGCTCGGCTGGAATAGTTTCGAGGGTCTGGGCTTCGCCCTTCTCGAACGATTCAAGCATCTTCACGACGCCGTTTTGGAAGAGGAAGCGGTTCGCCGGAACTTCGTGCTCCTCGGCGGCGCGCAACAAGAGCTTGTAAACGGTATCGAGGACGTGCTTATTCTTTATGCCGCGGAGTTCGAGTACGCGCACAGCTTCCGGTTTTGTAGGCTCTACCGTTGAATCAAACTTGTAATCGGACGCCTTCTTTTTCGTTCTGCGATTGTCGTAATACTCGCGCTGTTTTTCGGGAGTCACCTTGCGCATAGATGCCGACACTTCTACCTGTTCGCCGATTTCCGGCGAGTTCACTTCTTCCTGACTCATCTCTTTTCCTGTGGTTCTAGGTGTGTACTTCGAATATGAAACGAACTACTGTAATTCTGACTGAACACCAAATCCGTATGCGAGTGCCGGGCTGGACAAGGAGAAACCATGAACGAACCTACAGACTGGACGGTGGTTCCCCTCGGCATTACCGCGGAAGGTGAGACTGTTGTTGAATGCCCGTACTGCGGAAGACATGCACAGCTCGTGGACTATCACAGCATTCCGTTTTACAACCACAGGCTCGGCACTTTTGCCGTGGGCAACAAACTGGAATTCATCGATGATTCTTGTCCTAGTCGGTAAGCAATCTGCGGAGCGTAGCGACTGAGAGAGCTGACACCAGATTCCCATTTTCGTCTACGACGCCGAAGGTCGTTTCTTGTGTCGTCGCTAGATAGCGTTGCAACTCTTCTGCGTTGAACTCGTAGTGTTTCTTGCCATGTTCCATTCGGAACGACAGCGGTTTCGGCACTGACATGTTGTCTCCTAAAATGATTGCGGCCACCCGGCCAATCCCGCGAGGTCAAAAACCGAAGCGGCTGGGCGAGAGCCACCGGTACCTTTTCTACATGGGAAATTCGGAACCGCCCCCAGCCTTTGCGGAGGAGGTGCGGATCGGACCCAAGAAAAATCACGTCCCCCTGCCGGTCCCCCAGGGGTCTGAAAATTTGCTACCGGGATTTCGGAAAAATCAGGTGTCCTCTGACGACTGGCACCCAGCTCGGCGACCCCTCGGATGGGGCGGGGTACGACGGGCCTTCGGCAAGAGCCTAACGTCCCTTAAACACTTCACTCGGAGATTTCAATGAGAAATAAAAAGCTCCTCAGTGATCTGCGTTTGGCCCTCCCGAAAAATCCGGGGCAATTCGTTTATTTGCACCGATCTCCGGGTCTTTGCGTTGTTCGATTCGTTGCACGACTTGTCAAATTGTTTCGTTGGCCGTGCATTTTATACTTGACAATGCAACATTACTATGATAACGTTTCATCATGGAGACCGCCATGACGCCATCTATACTCAAGAACGTGGTCAGAATGCCAAAGCAGCGAGCGAAGCAAGTCCGCGCTCGAATCTCGTACATGACGAGCGAACAACTCGAACGTTTCCTTCAAGCTGCGAAAGAGCACGGTCCACGCGAACACGCTATGTTTCTCTTCGCCGTCGCGCACGGCGCGCGAGCACAAGAGATTGCCAATCTACGGATTAGCGACATCAATTTCAACAACGAGCAAATCCACATCAATCGCTTGAAGGGCTCGCTCGACTCGACGCAGAATCTTTTGAAGGTGAAGGGCAACGCTCTCTTTGATGAGAAGGCCGCGCTCAAGGCTTGGCTAGCCGTTCGTGAGGCAGATGCCGACAACTACGTCTTCAACTCGCAGAAGTCCACTCAACTCAACCGCGTCACCGTCTACAAGCTGTTCAAACAGATCGCCAAGAAAGCCGGACTCGGTGAAACGCTCCAGCATCCCCACGTCTTGAAGCACACGGCTGCAATGCTCATGGTCCAGCAAGGCGCAAACGCCTTCCTTATCCGCCAACACCTGGGACACCGCTCGTTCGATTCCACGTTGGCCTACGTCAATCCCTCGGATGCCGACGCCTCGGCTGCCTCCGCGAAGGCGTTTAGCCAAGTCTTCTAGTAGGCTACAAAGTTCCTGTATTGTTGCATTCAGCCGTTTTTGGCCCTTCCAAGGTGCTGAGAACGGCTGAGTTATTTTCAGCCCGAAATATGCAACATTTCTTTCGAGGGTAGTTTTTACCTGATTCGCTTGCTAAAACCGCCTCGACCCAAATCTGGCGATCTGCCGACTGGCTCCCGGCTGTCACGCTGACTCACAGGCCCCGCCCGCGGAACGGCCCGTAAAGACGGGCTTTTTGCTATCCGTTCGCCCCTCTACGATGCCTCGCCTTGCAATTCTTAGCCGATTCTAGCCACTTTTACCCGTCTTCCCGAGATCAGCCTTGTCTCTAGCACATAAATTACTGAAAATGAAGCTATTTACATCTATAAACATCTTCAACGATATACTTTTCGGCGTTTTCAAGTGTCCCAGAGACCTTTGCGGAGGGAAACGCCTGGGAGTCACGCGGGTAAAACGTGTCAAAACACATTCACTTTTTGTACGCCTAGACCACGATTTTGTCGTTTGTCGTTCGGGCCTTGACGCAATTTCAACGGGTAAAACTAGTTGTCGTTCAAGGTGGGATACTTTTTGCATTTACAAAAGTGTAATAGATTGTACACAAAGACTTTAAGCATCTCTCAAGCTGGAAACGCAAAACGACAAAACCCCTTGACCCCCCATTTTGAACGACAACTTTTTTCGGAAATACCCCCCACTCTGAACGACAACTTTTAGGCCGGAAAATAGGCTGCTTTCCACCCACATCCCAGCCCGATTACTTCTTCGTGATGACATGGTTTTGACATTGCAACTGGCCCGTGGCAATGAGGTCATCGATCTGGCTTTGGACCCACGCCATCGGACGGTTGCGCTGGAACAAATCCCGGCACACTTGTGTTGCCGTTGTCGCCCCTGATTTTTCGACATGCCGCACGATCTTCGCTTGCTCACGAGTGACGCCTGTAAAGATGTACTGCGCCGACTGCTCGCAGTAATCCCAGAGTTTCTTAGCCGCTTGCAAGTGTTTTGACTCAACGACCGGAGACTTATCGATCACGGCTAAAATGAGAGCCAAACGGCGAATGTGCGCCGCTGCTCTGGCGACCATTTTCCCAGCCAGTCCGGGAATAGTTTGGTTGTCGATTTCGGCGTACATGCGTGCCCACACTTTTTCCGCTGACTTGGAAAGTCCGACGTAGCGTTGAGTTTTGGCGAACTGGACCACTTCATATAGCCGCGTGATCTCTTTGTCCCACACAATCTCTGGACCGCCCAACGGACATAACTTGGTGCGATAGACGTAAACGTACAAGAAGCGATTGCCAAACCCGTTTTCCGCCGAGTTGTCTGGCATCTTGGCGATAAGCTCCTCCTTGGTGGAATCCCCGCTCACCGAAAGATGTGGCTCCCGGCAACTAGCGGAGTTGGAAAGACCGTCAGTCTTGCCTTTAACTGTGTTCATCAAAGGCTTGCTGTCCCAACCGTCGCGAAGAATTACACTCATTAGCGAGCCCTGGCGTGACGCCACTTCAAACGTACCGGCGATTTCACCCGCACGAACACACAAGCGTTTGTCGGCAACACCTGGGACTGTAATAGTCTTGAATCCATCCGTACCTTTCTGACGGTTGCGAACAGTTTGTTGCGAAGCGTCCCTTAGTTGGTCGATCACGGCTTCGCCCGAGCCAAAGCCGGACATGGTGCGGTCCTTGAGCCAGTCGGAATCCACCAATCTCATAATCTCGTCCACCGTGTCTCGCCCTCCGCCTTTGCGACCTTTGGATGTCGGGCCGACACGAACCATGAACTCATTCGTGTAATGTTTCGTGTGATTGACATTGAAGTAGGCGCTGCGACCAAACACGTTTCCGAGTGAAACAAGCAAGTCGAGATAGATACCAGCCGGGTGAGACTCGCTGTATTCCACCGCGCGCTTGACGATCTCACCGACCAAACCGTAAAGAATGGAATCATCCCACGTCGGGCCGCCTTGTGCCGGAAGCGGGATAACTGGAAAGTCCTTCTTTATTTCCGCTTCGACCTCTTCCAGAGAGATTGTGTACGCCGGAGCACGGTCTTCGGCCATCGCTGCGATTTCGACCGTCAGCATCGGAACCGAATTCGCCTTAACCGTTTCCCCCGATTCAACCGCCTTGGTTATTGTTTTGTTTCGGTAGTCTGCTCGTTCCCACTTCGGACGATACAATGCAGACTTTCTAAACTCCCCATCGATCTTCTGGACATCACCGTTATATTGAATCGCTAACACCGTGGCAAAGCCCATGTCGGCTTCACTCTGGGACGGATACGTCAATCGTCCGATGCGGTTCGAGATGACGAACGGCTCACGGGATTCGATCTCACCGTGCATGAAGATGTCGTACTTGGTCGTGCCGAAAGTCCCAAGCAGCTCGATTTTGGTCGGCTCACCTGCGTCTGTATCAACCGAATCTTTCCGTGGCGTCGGAGCGGGATGATTCGCACGAATGTCGTGGAGCATCTGGTAGACTGCCGTCATATCTCGCTCTTCGACATCACCGCTCGGCTCAAAGTATGAATCGCCCGTCACAGTGAAGTAGCGAGCCTCAGTGAAGACTTCGATCTTTACTTTATCGCCGAACCCGACAGCCGGGTCTAGGTTGAACACCTTGTCCTTGCCCGGTAGTTCACCACGAACCCAGACACGCGCGCCCGTCTGCGATGGTGTAATTTCCGTGTACGATTCGAGTGCATCAATGATCTGTTCAGCCCATGGAGCAAGTTCACCAGTCTGGGGATTGCGGCAACCATCGAGGTCGAAGCCCACGATACCGCCGTTTACCACGAAACCGACGCCCTGCTTATCGTCGAGGACAGCTCCCGCAACAGCCCTATGGTAATCGGTCCAATCCTCGGGTCTCGTGGACGCAGCTTTGCGGCCATCGAGCCTGTATGGAACCTTGGTTGGTTTACCGTCTGCGCTTGGCTCAAGTTTCCAGCGAACCCAATTGTTGATGCCCTTCAAAAACGCAGGCAGTTCGGGCAGCGGGTCAATTACGGTTGAGGATTGTGGACCCTCGACGGCAACCGGAACATCGGCGACCGCTACTCTCGCTTGCGCAATCTCTTCCTTGGTCGAGTGACCGTTTATCGGCGCAAACTTTTTCTCGGAAGCGCTCTGCGCGGTCTTCACCATCGCAAATGCTTCTTGAACTACTTCATCACTCAATTCAACAATTGTTTGCAATTCATGCTGAATTTTTTGTTCTGTTTTCCCGGCGCAGTGCTCTTTGATGTAAGTTACAGCGGCTGCCAATATGTTCGTTGTGCTCACTTGCCACCAGCCAAAAGCTGAAGTGCTGCCACAGTGCTCGGGTCTACTTTGTAAATTTCGATATCGCTTGCATATCGAGCGCCGCCTTCTTTCTTAGGTGGTCTGTCGCTCGGCGTGAAGCGGGCAATCATTCCCAATCTAATCTCGTGGACCGCTACGTCGCCGCCCAGAATCCGAGTTACATGAAAGAAGAATTTCTCGTGTACGCCGGTTCCTTCATCGAGACTTTGCAAGAAGCCGAAGCCCCTGTCTAACGCGAAAAATACTACTGTTCCTTGTCGTTGCATTTTATTTTGTCCTTCGCGTCCGCTCTGCGGAGTCGCGTTCACCGTCCTTTCTTCCGGCCTTTGTCTAACTGCTGAGACCTTCGCCGAATACACTTCTTTGCTTTACTTCGCGCCTTCCCGATCTTGGATAGTTGCGTCAACCTCGTCGAGAAGTGCCTCTGCGATGCTAACCGCGCGTATAATCGTGTCGTCGTCCAACCCCTTGCGTAAATCGAATCCCGAACTGGGACTGGTCAGTATTGCTGCGCTCGCTGCCATTAGGAGTCGTCGGTCTTCTTCCTTTTGCAATCTTGCCACTTCTTGAACTGCGTCCATGAAAACCATCCTCGGCATCCCTGCCGTCTTTTAAGTTCTCCCTGTGTAAGATTGGCTTGCCCGTGGAGTGAACTGCCCAGGATATTGATTTGTGATCGCCGGAATTATTGCGGCGTCTTGCTGTCTTTACTAGAGAGGGCTCACGGTTTTTCTCCAAAGACTCGTGCCACAATCTGTCTGATATGAGCGGGTGTGATGCTATTGCGCTGCATCTGGTCGAGCAGACCGCGAAGCTGTTCCGGGTTTGTCATATCCAGACCCAATGGTTGAAACGCGTCGACGCATTCTTGCAAGGTCTGGGTCAGTAAGAGAAGCTTCTCGGCGTCTGGGATGCTGAACTCTTTCAAGTTGTTCAGCCCGAGATTCAAACGCGACGGAGGAATTCCCGCGAGCTTGGCAAGTGCGACCGCGGACATACCTAAATCCCGCAGCCGATTTTTAATCCGAGTCTCTGGACTCAATGCAGCAAACGACATAATGCTCCGTAAGAATTTCTTATTAGATAACGTAGAACTGAAAAATCACCGCACAGTCAGTTCTGCGCGTTAAAAACTTTTTGAGTGGGAAGTCCTTGTCAAGGGAGCTTCTTTTTCTTACCCCGTCCTCGTCAGAAGAAAGCCGGATAACCTCGGGGTGAGGCTACCCGGCCAGAAGTCGTCCGCGCCGTAGCGGGACTAATCCAGTCGGTGACAAGGGGCCGACTGAAAATTCAAAATCGAAAGACGAACTCGTGAAGCGGAGGCTCCTACATAAGGGGGCTCAGATACCGTCGCTATTAGGGGCGCACTTATCCTCCCCAATGACTAGAATACAGGACGATTATTTTAACTTCCGTGTTTTCAATGCGTTATATCTTCGTGCGTAGATTGAACGGTTTATTCTACGCACACCGGGGCATGTGTCTTATCGTACACAAAACAAATACCTTACGTCAGATGTATAAAAACCAGCGCGTTCCGAGGGACGTACACCCCTTCGCTACCTCCCCAATGACTGGGATAGTGGCGCACTTTTTTTTCTGCGAGCGGGTTTTTGTACTCCAGCTTCCCCGCGGCAATCAGCGCGACCTCCGCGGCAAAAAAGAAAGCAGCTCAACAAAACGCCAAGCTGGGCGGGCGACCGACGCTCGAAGAGGAGGGAAAGCCAGTCAATTACATGGCGCAAAAGAAACGCGAAAGCAGAGCGCGGTTAGCCAAGAAAAAGTCTTAGTTGTAGCGGAGCCACAAGGTGTTAGAGCACCGAGCGGCCCCTAACCAAATCACGCTTTCTAGGAGCGCAAAATGGCTATGCGTAGTATAATTTCTAGTAGTAACAATTCCCACCAATCACGGGCCGAAGTCGGCAAACGGGTTGGCTCTAAAAGGAGCCAGTCCGTGAAATCTCCCTTTGAAACATCAGGCAATTCACCTACTCGCGAGAGTGTTCCACCTACTCCCGTACCCACACCGGATTTCCTAATAGAAAATCACGGCAGTATTTTCCTTCTCAAACCTCAAACGGATTCCGCCACTTCTTGGATCGAAGAGCACATCGGTGAGGATAACGGCTATCAGCCTTACTACCCCACAGTCGTGGTCGAACACCGATACATCGCCGACATCGTCGCCGGAATTCAGGGCGATGGATTGGCAGTGTTTTCTCCGACCAAAGTCGCGGAACAGGAGACAACCGGTGGGTGAATGGAAAGCCCAACTAAGCTTGAGGGTACGCCAAGCATTGCGACTTGAGATGGAGGAGTTTGCCGTTAAAGAGAAACGAAAACTTGGGAATGTCGGCGAGGTCCTTTTGGAATGGAGCTTCGAACAGCTTAAGCAGGCCGGGTCCATTGACCGCCTTCTGAAATACAAGATTCGGTCCCGCACTCGTGTGCCGAAACAGCAGTGAATTTGGAGCGGTGAAAATACGGAGGATATTTAGATGGGAGAGTGGAAAGAGTCCGTCACGATAAGAATCCGGCCATCTCTCCGCTCGGAACTAATTGGGTTTGCCGAAAACGAACATCGGTCGCTGGGCAACCTTGGAGCCATTTTGTTGGAATGGGCTTTCGAAAAACTGAAAGCCGCAGGTTCAACGGACCGGCTTTTTAAACCAGAGGAGAAGAAATGACAATACCAGAAGCCGCTCAGACCGCTCTCGATTGCCAAGACGCCTGTAATTTGTCTGGTGTACTGGCATCGTTCAAGGAAATCGTCCACGAAGTTCTCTGGCCGGAAGCACGCCGATTGGGTCACGGGACTGAGTGGGTGAATCAACACCCCATTTGCACATTATTTCTCAGCAAGCTCGGCTCGCTAAATCGCGGTTACTTCGAATGTGATTACCTGCACGCTAGTGAAGCGTGCGAAAAGCTTGCACGGGCTGAAACTGCGGAACCGGAATTAATGAAGTCGATTGCTTGGGGCTGACCAGATGAAACAAGAACCCAAAGTCACGCCGTCTGATCTTCGCCGCCAAGCAGAAGCAATGGTAACAAATGGAACTATGCCATCGCTTGAAACCGTACTCGCTGCGGTAGCTTCGGCGCGGGAAAAATATCGCCCGCTAATACTCGCGGCGCGAAAACAGGCACGAGAGGGTCAGTAATATAAGCATGGGCAAACCACAATTTTACATGCGGGAAATTCTCGGTGGACCGAACGCCCGCTATATCCGCAAGGTCCTCGGGCCGGATGGCCAGACCTACGTCGACGCGCCGCCGGTCACAGTCCCGCCTGA
>WNFR01006257.1_pt1 | contig 14360 bp, 14 predicted proteins | sample 5400221 | NCBI WGS metagenome assembly WNFR01 (sample SAMN13153357, study PRJNA577476) | soil metagenome | isolation source: 40 cm soil under Madrone tree | place: USA:California | collected 2016-06-14 | reverse complement strand
TTGTCGGCTTCGCGACGTCCTTCTTTTTCGCGAGCGACGTGTGCAGCTCGAGATCAGCGAGGTTCGCCGCCCAGACCAGCGTCGGCAGATCCTGGGCGAGGCAATACTCCATCGTCTTATTGTTGCCTTCGCTCCAAACCTTTGCCGTCTTCACCCATTTTGGCCGATGGCTCGGACAATTTTTTTCGTAAAAAAATTCCTTATCCACGCCATTCGGGTAACGCTTCATCGTTAATGGCCGGTCTTCGAGATGCGGCAACAGCACCGGCGCGATCTTGATGTAGTAATCGATCACCTGGCCCTTAGTGAATCCGACTTTGGGATAAAGCACCTTGTCCAGGTTCGAAACCGAAAGCTTTCTTCCTTCAACAACGAGCTCGGCTTTGTTCGACATCGCCGCAAACGTTCAACACCGAACGTCGAACGTCCAACGCCGAATTGAGAACTCAGGCGAAGAATCGTTCCGGCGAGAGCATCGGCTGCGGTTTGCAAATGCGCGCGACGCAATGTTCCCAGGTTTCGTGCCCGCTGAGGATCTCGATTTCGACGCGCATGAAATAAATAGGCACCTTCACTTCGGATTCCGGCAACCGCGGCATGCGCACCGCGTCTTTCTCCGTCGTCACGATCATCGACAAATCGCGGCGGATGCAGCGGTTGATGAAGCTGCGAATTTCCGTCTCGGTGAAATAATGGTGGTCGATAAATCGCAGCCCGAGATTCACATTCGCGCCGAGACTCTTCAGAGCTCCTTCGAAACTTTCCGGCACCGCGATCGCGCAGATCGAGCCGATGAACGCGCCGCGCAGGCGATCGAGCATGAGCCGCTCCCCGGTGTGGATGTTTTGCAAATAGAGCGGGCGATGCGCGCACTCGATGATTTCGGCGGTGCGGTTGTAACGGCGAATGCGCTCGATCAGTTTGTCATTCGGTTCGCCGGTGTTCTTGGTGATGAAAATATAACTGGCGCGCCGCAAGTTCCGCGGCGGCTCGCGCAACGTTCCGCGCGGCAGGAGAAATTCATTTCCAAACGGCGCTTGTCGATCCACCAGCACGATATCGAGCCGGTGTTTCAAATGGAGATATTGCAAGCCGTCGTCGAGCAGGAGCGTGTCGATTTTCCATTTGTCGATCGCATAGCGCCCGCTTTTCACGCGGTCCTTATCCACGAGCACGATCACGTCTTTCAAATTGTGCGCGAGCATGTACGGCTCATCGCCGGCGGTGAGCGAATCTAGCAGTAAAAATTTTCCGTCGGACACGACTCGCGGAGGATCGACAGTTCTCCCTAGAATTCGATCGAGCCAATTTCGCTTGGTCGGTTTCGGCTGGCTCTTGTAACCGCGACTCAAAATAGCGACCCGTCGCCCGCCAATTTGCAACGTCCGCGCAAATTTTTCGACAACGGGAGTTTTGCCGGTGCCGCCGACGGTCAGGTTGCCAATGCTAATGACGAGACAGCCAAGCGTGCGTTCGCGAAGGACCCGCTTCCGGTACAAATAAAGCCGCAGCTGAACGATCCGCTCGTAAATGAAGGAGAGCGCGTAAAGAATTGCCCGGAGGATCGCGGCGCGAAATCCGCGGCGCCGTCCGAGCACGACGTCAATTCCGAACTGCTCTAGATTTTCAAGTCTACGCCCCATCTCAATTGCGAATTTGAACTCCGCGATTGTCGACTGTCGTAATGACAGTTGTCGACTTGCAGTGAGCGCTACGTCGCATCGCGGCCGCGATTTTTTGAGAATTGCGCAACGTGACTGCGCAGATTGTCGATCCTGATCCGCTCAAGAACGCGCCGAGCGCGCCCGCTTTTTCCGCGGCGGCGATGACACGTGGAAGAAACGGAATCAGTTTTGCCCGAAACGGCTGGTGAAGTTGATCGGCGAACGCGCCGCGCAGTTTTTCGTAACGACGGGAGGCGAACGCGGCCGTGATGGCGCAGGAATTACCGACGCTTTGCACAGCCGCGACGCGTAAAATTCTTGTCGGCAAGATTTTTCTCGCGGCCGGTGTTGAGATTTCGAAATCGGGAATCAGGAGAACGAATTTTAACCGTGGCGAAACCTCGAAGCGCTGAAAATTTTCTACCCGCGCGACGGTGAACCCACCAAATGAGCACGGCGCCGCGTTGTCCGGATGACCTTCGAGCTCGGCGCACAAATGGAAGATCGACAATCGATCGAGCGGACGGCCGACAACGCGGAATTTTTTCCTTTGCTGAGCACGAGAAGTGAAAAGATCGCCGCTTCGTTCGTTTGAAAAACAAGTCCGCCGCTTGGGCGACAATTCTTTCCTGCTCTTGACGGACCTCTGCACGACGAAGCGTGACCGAATTGTAAATGCGCAACGCCACGCCGAGACAGTCGAAACCGGGACCAAGATTCGAGCTGCTGGCGGGAATGCGGATCGTAATCTTTTCCATCGTTAGGCGCTGACCCATACTATCGTGAGCCGGAGCGTTAAAACAAAAGAATGAAAAAAGGCGAATGGATTGAGAATGAGTTGCTTCGCGCGTTCGAAGCGGAAGGCACAACCGCACATCGCCTGTGCACGATCGACAACGGCTGGGCGGAACGCTTTGGTCGTGACGTTCTCATTTCCTTTCGCGACGACGCGGCGCGCCATCGCCTGCTTTCGGAGCTTCAAGAATGGGCGAGCTCGGCGGACTGTGGAATCGATCGCGTATTCGGGCGTTTTCTTCCGAAGAGAAACGAGGAGCGCGAGACGCCAAGGCTTCTTTGCGGAAATCGCGGCGAGAGTTTGCAAACGATCGCCGCTGAAAATCACCTCAAGTTCGGGATCGATTTCGGCGCCGGATATTCAGTCGGCTTGTTCGTCGATCAACGGGAGAATCGCCGCTTCGTAAGGCAAGCGAAGCCGCAGCGGATGTTGAACTGCTTCGCCTATACCTGCGCGTTTTCAGTCGCGGCGGCGTCGACGGCCGGCGCGAAGACCGTGAATGTCGATCTCTCCAAGAAATCGCTTGAGCGAGGGCGGCAGAATTTTCTGCTGAATGAATTTTCGACTGAGCATCACCAGTTCATTGCCGACGATGTCCGTCCGGTCTTGCGGCGGCTCGCCCGGCGCGGCGAGAAATTCGACATGATCATTCTCGATCCGCCCACATTTTCGCGGACGAAAGGCGGCGCGGCGTTTCACGTCGAAAAAGATTTCGAGGGAGTGATCGCAGCCGCGGTGGAGATTGCAACCGCTGGTGCGAAGATTTTGATTTCGACGAATTGCGAAACGCTCAGTGAACCTGCCTTGGAAAGAATGGCGCGTTACGCGTTGAAATTGTCACGGCGTGCCGGCGCGTTTCATCGACAATCGCCGCCGGCCGATTTTCCGCCCGGCATCGCAGCCCGCTCGAGCTGGCTCACTTTGCGTTGACCAGAGCGTTGGCGCGGCGAAGTTAACGAATGGACGAAGGACGACATGAAGATTTGGCCGAGCGCGGCCTGCGTTACACCCGCGAGCAGTTCGACGACATTCTTGCGCAAACTGAGACCTACGTGCGCGAAAATCCAGTCCAGTCGATCGCCTGTGCCGTGATAGCGGGTTTCGTTTTGAATCGTCTCGGCGTCGGACGAATTGTGCGCGGCGTAGTTCGACTCGGTTTGCTCGCGCTTAAGCCGGCGATCTTAATTTACGGCGCGGCCAAACTCTACGAGGCCGCGCAGGAAGAAGACCGCTAATCTTCCAAGGTAAAGCCAACTTTGAGCGTCACCTGCCAGTGCGCGATCTTTCCGTCTTCGAGATAACCGCGCGTCTCGGCGATTTCGAACCAGCGCATATTGCGCACGGTTTTCTTCGCTCGAGCGAGTGCCTTTTTCACCGCTTCCTCGATGCCGTTCGGCGAGGAACCGACCAATTCGATCTTCTTATAAATGTGATCTGCCATGCTTGAGCCTGTGGCCCGCGGTTGGTAGCGTCAAGATCGACAATCGTGAAGATCGACAATCGCAATATCGAATCGCATTTGAAGGAGAAGCGCGTCTTCAAACCTTCGAAGGAATTCGCGCAGAAAGCGCGGATCAAGAGCTTGGCCCAGTATCGGCGGATGTATCAGGAGTCGATCAAACGTCCGGAGAAATTTTGGGCGCGCGAGGCGGGCGAGCTGCGGTGGCAAAAACGCTGGCGAAAAGTTTTGGAATGGAAACCGCCCTTTGCGAAATGGTTCATCGGCGGAAAGCTAAATCTCTCCGAAAACTGCCTCGATCGACATCTGACCACGCACCGCCGGAACAAAGCGGCAATCATTTGGGAAGGCGAGCCAGGCGAGAAGCGAACGCTGACCTATCAACAATTGCATCACGAGGTTTGCCGGTTCGCGAACGTGCTCAAGCGAAACAAGATAGGCAAAGGCGATCGCGTGATTATTTACATGCCGACGTGTCCGGAAGTCGCAATCGCGATGCTGGCCTGCGCGCGGATCGGCGCGGTGCATTCGGTCGTGTTCGGCGGATTCAGCGCAGATTCAATTCGCGACCGGATCCATGACAGCGGCGCGATCGCGCTGATCACCTCGGACGGAAGTTATCGCCGTGGCGGAATCGTTCCGTTGAAAAAGAATGTGGACGACGCGCTCCGCGGCGGGACGTCGGTGAAATGCGTGATTGTTTTTCAACGCGCGCACAACGACATCCACATGGAAGAAGGTCGCGACGTTTGGTGGCACCGCGAACTGGAATACGTGGATGACAATTGTCCGCCAGCCGCAGTCGACAGCGAAGATCCGCTTTACATTCTTTACACGAGCGGTTCGACCGGAAAGCCGAAAGGAATTTTGCACACGACGGGCGGTTATTTGGTCGGAATTTATTGTACGACGAAATACGTTTTCGATTTGCGTGACGACGACATTTACTGGTGCACGGCCGACGTTGGCTGGGTGACCGGCCACAGCTACGTCGTTTACGGTCCGCTCGCGAATGGCGCGACTACTTTCATGTACGAAGGCGCGCCGAATTGGCCGGAGCCAGACCGTTTCTGGCGAATCATCGAGCAAAACAAGATCGACGTCCTCTACACTGCACCCACCGCAATTCGCGCGTTTATTCGTTGGGGCGATCAATGGGTGAAGAAACACGATCTCTCGTCGCTGCGATTACTCGGAACGGTCGGCGAACCGATTAATCCTGAGGCGTGGATGTGGTATCAGAAGACGATTGGCGGCGGCCGTTGTCCGATCGTCGATACCTGGTGGCAAACTGAGACTGGCGCGATCATGATCACGCCATTGCCCGGCGCGATTCCGACGAAGCCGGGAAGCGCGACGTTGCCCTTCTTCGGCGTCGATCCGGCGGTTGTCGATCCAAACGGGAAAGAAGTCGGCGCGAACGTCGGCGGCAAATTGATTATTCGCCGGCCGTGGCCATCCATGTTGCGCACAATTTACGGGGACAAGGAGCGCTACAAAAAGCAATACTGGAGCGAATATCCGGGAAAATATCTCACCGGTGACGGCGCGCGCCGCGATCAGGATGGCTATTTCTGGATCGTTGGCAGAATCGATGACGTTCTGAACGTGGCCGGCCATCGCCTCGGCACGTCGGAGATCGAGAGCGCGTTGGTGAGTCATGCGAAAGTTGCCGAGGCGGCGGTTGTTGGAAGGCCGGATGAATTGAAAGGGCAGGGAGTAGTGGCTTTCGTCACGTTGAAGAGCGGAGTCGCCGCGTCGAACGGTCTGAAAAGCGAACTGCGCGAACATGTCGGCGTGCACATTGGGTCGATTGCCAAGCCAGACGAAGTGCGCTTCGCGGAAGCGTTGCCGAAAACCCGCAGCGGAAAGATTATGCGACGACTTCTTAAAGAAATCGCCAGCGGCGCCAAAGTCACCGGCGACACGACCACGCTCGAAGACTTCAGCGTGTTGGCAAAGCTGGCCGGAGCCGAGGAATAACGTTGAGCTTCATTCGCACAGGTCTACGCGAAATCGGGCTGAAGGTTCGGCGGCAACGCACACGGATGGTGTTGCGCCACGAAAAACGCGTGCTTCAGAAAAGCGAAATTGCGCTGGGCCGCGAAGGGACATCGCAAGCGGCGAATTTTCCCGAGCTGCGCAACGAGATTGTCGCCCTCAAGAAACTCGAGCAGGAACAAAAGGAAGTGGCGATCCGCATTGCGCAGATCGAGGAAGGAATAAAAAAAATCGAAGAGCAGCGCGCGCAGAACGCGAAAGAGCAGAGCGACGCGATGTCGAAATTGGAAGTGGAAAAGAAACCGATCGTGCAACGCCGCAATGACGCCAAGAGCGCGTCCGAGGTTTGCGAACGTGAAGTGAACGCCGTGGAAGCTCGCATTCGTGTCAACGACGCGGCGGATCAGATGTTGCTGAAAAAACTCTCGGAGGTGCAGGCGCTGAATCCGCCACCACCCGACTTGGAAGCGCAGGTCGCCAGCATCGGCGCTCGTCGCGCGCGATTGCCGGAGGAGCGAGCTGAACTGGTTCGGGCTCGCATGGGTAGCGCAGAAGCTTCGCGACTTGCCAAGGAGAAACTTGCGTCCGCCGAAGAAGAACTGGCGGCGATCGAAAGGAATATCGCGAAAATCCGCGGCGAATATGAGGCGCGCGACAAAGGTTTTGCCGACAACATCAAGTCCCAGCAGGACGCCGTTCGCGAAGCGAAGCAACATCATCAAGTCGTCGAGGAACGAAAAAATCCTGCGTATCTGAACATTGGACGGCATCTCGCCTCGCAAGGAGTCGCGCCGCCAAATGCGCCGCACCTACTCGAGCAGGTCCGTAAACACCGGGCCGCGGTCGAGGAGTATCAGAAGCACACGGCCGAGCTCGCGTTGCTTTCGAGCAAGATCGACAAACAGGAGCTACGACAATTCTACTTCAGTGCCTTCTCCGTAGTCGTCTTGGTGACGATTTTTTTGTTCCTGTTCGCGAAATCTCCGCGCAAACGCGAATGGCTGCCCCAGCAAACGGAGGCGATCTTGTCGATCAACGTCGAACAGTTTGAGCGTGGCGATTTCCTCAAACGCTGGCAAAAGGAACAAGCCGATGCCTATCAGGCAGTTTGGAACGGCTTGGTCGGGCCGGCTACGCGCGCACCGGCCCTCAATCTTTCGCGCGACACACTCCAAATCACTCGCGCGACGACGAGCTCGGACGATGGCACCGTCCGGGAATTCACCCTCATCGAAAATCGCAGCGATGTTTCGCCGGTGATTAATGCTGTTCAAGGCGCTCAGGAATTTCATCGGCGCACTCTTAGCGGATTACGAGTGTGGGAAAAACCGGACCTCGCCCTTGCCCAAGTTGGTCCGAGCACGCTCGCCATCGGAACTTCCAGCGAGGTGGATCAACTCGTGCGGGTTCGCCTCGGGATCGATGTCGATCTAAAGACGACTGGGCAATTGTTTGATCGATTCCAGGCGCTGGATAAGGAAAGTGCGTTGCGTTTGATTTCGCGAACCCCGCCGGATTTGCCGAGAATGTTTCATCCGATCTTTGCGCCCGAGCTGCTCGACAGTTCACAAGTTCTTGGCCTCGCTTTGACTCTGCAAAACCCGGTGAAAGCGCGGCTGCTTTTGAAAATGAAATCGCCCGAGAACGCGTCCGAGCTTGCGCGCAGTCTGCACAACGAGCCCCAAAAATGGTTGCGGCTTCAGGATTCGACCTTGATGCTTTACGCGCAGCCGCCGGAAATTTCGCGGCAAGCTGCCAATCTCGAAGTGCACTTCAACGTGCCGGATGAAACCGCGCGCCTTCTCCTGCAACGCATCGCCAAAACCGACGTCGCTACCACGGTAGCGGGCGGCAATTGATTATTCGCGCGGTTTGCGTCTATAATCCCAGCCCAAATGTTTCGAGGCCGGTTTGTTTTAGTTGCAGCTGTCGCGACGATGTCGATCCTATCATCGCGCGCTCAGACAATAGAAGTTCCGCGGGCACCCAAGATCGAGGCAGCGCCGGTTCCTGGCAAAAAGGCTTCGAGCGCGGGCCAAGATCAAGTCGCCCGCTCATCGCGCGCGGCGGCAATATCACCGCACTCTGTGTCTGAGTTTGTGGACGTCCACACTGTCGATCCGACGATCATCATTGATCTCCGATACGCAACCGAGCAGAACGTCACAGGCCACGCGTTATATCCAAAAGGCACACGCGCATTGGTCCTGCCGACTGTCGCGCAAGAGCTCGCCGGCGTTCAGAGATATCTGCATCAGTTTGGTTACCGGCTGAAAATCTGGGACGCTTACCGGCCAAAGGAAGCGCAAGAGTTGCTCTGGAAATATTCTGCAAAAGACCAATACGTGGCGAATCCGGAGAGAGGTTTCGGTTCCATGCATTCGTATGGCGTTTCGGTCGACGTAACCTTGGTTGATGATTGGAGCCAGGACGCCGCGATGCCGACCAGGTTCGATGAGTTCACACCGCAAGCGATGATGCGCTACGGGGGACGCGATTCGCTCGTCAGGCAACATTTGAATCTCTTGCAGCGCGCGATGTCGGGCAACAACTTCTACGGACTTCGCGTCGAGTGGTGGCATTTCACCACTGCCGATTGGAAAAAATACGTCCCGTATTGGGAAGATCCGCAGATGTCGCAAGCTGATAAACCAGCTGCGGCACCCAAAAGCTAACGCGATCCCGATGCCGTCACGCAAATGATCGACGCCATCCTCCGCGATTTGCGTCAGCCTGAATACATTCACGTTCTTCTGAATCCGCTGCCGGTTTATGGGCTCGCGGTTGCTTTGGTGGGATTGATCGTGGCGCTCTTCTTGCGGAGCCGCCCCGCTCAAATCGCGACGTTGATTATCGTTTTGATCTGCGCCGCGTCCGCCTGGCCGGTTTACGAATTCGGCGAACAAGCGAAGGATCGCGTGCTTTCGATGGAGAACGAAGTCGGCGGCGCGTGGTTGGAGGAACATCAGGATCGTGCCGAGGATTTGATCTGGCTTTTCTACGCTCTGGCGGTTCTTAGCGTAGCTGCTTTGTTCGCGCCGAGAATCTGGCCGCGCTCGTCAACCCTTCTTGTGATTGCAGTGGTCTTGCTCGGCGTCGGCACTCTCGGCGCGGGCGGTTACATTGCTTTCGCCGGCGGTAAAATTCGCCATCGCGAGTTTCGCAACGTTCCTCCGCCTGCGAAAAAATCGAGCGATCAGCATTAAGATCGACAATCGCAATTTACAGTGAGCATCGACCTCGAGCGCGCGGAGCAAAACGTCGAAGCGCGCAGCGAGTCGCTCAAGAAGCCGCTCGGTCTTTTCGATCTCGTTCTGACGCAAATTCTTTTTGTTGTCGGATCCACCTGGGTCGGCGCCGCCGCAAAACTCGGACAGGCGCATCTCCTCGTTTGGTTGCTCGCCATTGTGCTCTTTTACATTCCGCAGGCCGCGGTTGTCATTTACCTGGCTAATCGGCTGCCGCTTGAGGGCGGCATTTATCAATGGGCGAAACTCGGCTTCAACGAATTCGCCGGATTTATCACCGCGTGGAACGTGTGGCTGCTTTCCATCACGGTGATCGCGATGGGCGGGATGTTCACGACGACGAACATCTCCTACGCGATCGGCCCGAGTGCGGCCTGGATGCCGAACAACAAATGGTGCGTTTCGTTAATCAGTTCGGCGCTCGTGATTGGACTTGGTTGGGCATGTGTGCGCGGGCTCTCGCTCGGCAAATGGCTCCACAATGTCGGCGCATTTGCCATGTTTGCCGTTTATGCGGCTCTGATTTGTCTGCCGCTACTTGGTCTCGCGCGCGGCGAGTTGAAATCGTATCAACCGCTTCCGCTCGCGTTGCCGACGGTGTCGATTTTTTATTGTCTCAACATTTTTACGAAACTCGGCGTCGGCGGGCTCAGCGGGTTTGAATACGTCGCAATCCTCTCCGGTGAATCACGCTCCCCCGGGCGCGACATCGGCCGATCGGTTTTGATCGCATCGCCGATCATTGCGCTTGCGTTTATTTTGGGAACGAGCTCGGTCCTCGCTTACGTCGGCAACAATCCGATCGACCTCATTGGCCCGGTGCCGCAAACGTTGCGACTCGGGCTGCGTTCGTTCCCAATTGCAGGCGCGATCGCCTCGATTGCAATTTTGTTAATGGCAACGCGAACGATTTCATCGACGAGTGTGCACGTCACCGGGAGCTCGCGGCTACCGATGGTCGCCGGCTGGGACCAATTGCTGCCGGCTTGGTTTTCGCGCCTTCATCCGCGATACAAAACGCCGGTAAACTCGATTATCTTCGTCGGCGCGCTGACACTTGTGATCGCGATCTCCAGCCAGATCAATGCCGGAATTCAGGAGGCGTTTCAACTGGTCGACAACGCGGCCAACGTTTTCTACGGCATTGTCTATTTCATGATGTTCGCGATCCCACTTTTTGGCGCAACGGCTATTCGCTCCGCCGCGTCGCTTTGGCTGCGAATCGCGGCGGCGTCCGGCGCGGCAGTTTCGTTGCTCGCGATCTTCTTCACCGTCTATCCGATCATCGATGTGCCAAACCCGCTCGTGTTCGGGACAAAGATCGCGGCGGTGACGATCATCGCGAACGTGATCGGCGTGGCGATTTATTTCGTCGGCAAGAGACGTCAGCGCTCTTAACCGCAGTTCTCCGCGACCCAGCGCAAGTACTCAGGCAGTCCGCTTGAGACCGGGATAAAAATTATTTCCGGAACTTCGTAGGTATGAAGCGACCGAAGTTTTTCCTGAAAAGCCGATTGTCGATCTTCGCTCAATTTAAAAAACACGAGCGTTTCGTTTCCGGTTTCGATTTTTCCCTTCCAGCGATAGATCGATTCGACTGCCGGAAGAATGTTGGCACACGCCGCGAACTTCTCGGTGATGAGCTGATTCGAAATGCGTTGCGCGGTTTCGCGGTCTGGAAACGTGCTAAGCGCGAGCAGAACCTTGTTCGCCATTAGGCGGGAACCAGCGCTTCACGCCGGCAAATCCAACCGCCGCCGATAACGACGTCACCAGCGTAAATCACCGCGGCTTGGCCGGGCGTGACGGCGCGTTGCGGTTCTTGCAAGCGAATCCGCGCTCGACCGTTTTCGAGCGGCATCACCGTCGCCGGCGTGCCAGGATGGCTGTAACGGATCTTCACCGTTAGATCGACATCTTCGTTCGGCACGTCGCGCGCGATCCAGTTCGTTTGATCCATTTCGAATTCGTCGCAGACCAGATCGTCGGCATCGCCGACAATCACGCGATTGTGCTCGGCATCGATGTCGACGACGTAGCGCGGCCGCAACGATCCGCCCGGAAGTCCTTTGCGCTGGCCGATGGTGAACAGCTCGATGCCGTCGTGTTCGCCGATCAAATTTCCATCGACGTCGTAAATCTCGCCGCGATGAAATTCTTTTTCGCCGAGATGAGAGCGGAGAAACGCTTTGTAGTCGTTTCCCGGCACGAAGCAGATTTCCTGGCTGTCGACCTTGTCGGCCACTTTCAATCCCAACGAGTGCGCGATTTTCCGGATCTCCGGCTTGGTCATCGTCCCGAGTGGCGTGAGGGCGCGACGAAGCTGCTGTTGGCGCAAGCTGAACAAAAAATAGGACTGGTCCTTGCGCGGATCGACACCCTTGCGCAGAACCGCGCGGTCCCCGTGATGTTCAATGATCGCGTAGTGGCCGGTTGCGATGTAATCGCAGCCGAGCGCTTCAGCTTTGCCCCAAAGATTCCCAAACTTGAGCTTCTCGTTGCACATCACGCACGGATTCGGCGTTCGGCCTGCCTGATATTCGCTCGTGAAATAATCGATCACGGTTTGCTCGAAGAGATCGGCTTCATCAACGACGTAATGCGGAATGCCCAACGAATGCGCGACGTTGCGCGCGTCCGCGACGGCTTGAGGCCCGCAGCACTTGTCCTCCGCGCGCGAAATGCAATCCTGCGGCCAGACTTTCATGGTTACGCCGACGACGTCGTAACCCTGCTCGCGCAGCAAATAGCCGGTCACGCTGGAATCGACTCCACCGCTCATGCCGAGCAACACACGTGACTTCTTGGGTTTCATTGGAACCGGAAGTTAGCAGCTTCGGTCACAATATCACGCGGCGGCTGACGAATTCGCTTCCGCGCAACGTGAATCGCCAGGGATGATGGGCCGAACGCGTAATGCCGATTCGCGCGTCGGCCACAACATCGACATCGGTCTCTCGGTCAGCAAAACAGTGCCGCGGATCCGCGCACAAGTCGATTTCGTGGTGACGATTCGTAATGTCGAATGCCTGGGTCAATTTCCCCGGGCCTGAACAAAGTTGCCTCTCATCGTCAACGCCGCGGCGCTTTTTCATCAACTCGATGCCGCGCAGCGGTTCGAGCGCGCGGATCAGGACAAATCCGTCGGCTTCGCCTTTGACTAGGACGTTGAGCATCCAATGCGCGCCGTAGCTGAAGTAAATGTAAGCCGCTCCCGGTTTGTTGCGCGCGACGAACTCGCGCGCGCTCAGTCGCGAAAAAGTGTGACAAGCTTCGTCATTTTCAGCGAGATAAGCTTCCGTTTCGACGATCCTTCCCGCGCACTTGCCCCAGACGAGTTCGGTCCCAACGAGCTCTTGCGCGCACGTGATCGGATCGCGCCGGAAGAAACCTGTCCGAACCATCCGGCTTTTCACAGCGGGGACGCCACCGAGAGTCGCCGCTCTAGAAAGCCGGCGCGTTGAAATACACAGGGATTTTGACAGTGCAGGCGACTGGTTTTCCCTCTCGAAACGCCGGAATGAATTTCGCCTTGCTCAAATCATCGAACGCAGTATCGCCCAATCCGAGGAAAGGCGGCTGCTCGCTCACTAATGTCAGCTCGCGCAAATTTCCGCGTTCATCGATTTTTGCCTCGAGCTCCGCTGAGCCATCCACCTGTATCGGTGCGTCGCCGCGGTTCGGATAATGGAAGCCCGTAAATTTTGAATCGCCGCCCCAGAATGGCTCCGGGCTGATGAAATCGCTTTCCTTTTTCAGCTCAGCGCGGTCTTGATTGGAAAAAATCCGCAGGCGCGGTTTCCCGTCCACCACCATGAAAGTGACGGTGGCGTAGTAAATCGCATCCACCGGAATGTGATTGTAAACGGCGGGAACAAATTTCGGATTGGCCGCGATCGACAATCGTTTCAGCACCTCCTGCTCGAGCGCCTTCGAGTCCGCCGTGCCGCGATAGGTCGAGATTGAAGCGACACTGCCGTCTTTCTTGACGGAACAGGAAAACATGATCGCACCGTCTTTTTGCCCTTTTCTCACCAGGTCGGCCGCGTCGATTCGATTGACCAATGAGTCCGGCCCGCTTCCGAGGAGGACCGGCCGGTACATTGGTAAAGTCGCTGATCGGGACGATCCAACATCGACCTGTGACCACACAAGATCGACAACGGCCAACAAAATGATCGCGAAGAGTGCAAGGACGCGCATGGGACTGATACGCAATCGAAACCCCGAACGTTTTCAACCGCAAATGTGGAATAAATTACGCCGCCGCAGGCCGCGTGCGGCCTGCGACTTTGTGGACGGTCCCGTGGCGCCGGAAGTAGTCGATCACGGCTTCGCGAGTCAGCACCGGATGCAACGTGCAATTGGCCGCGGCCGTCTCAAGGATGGTGCGCAGTTTCATGAAACGATGGCCGGCGCTGCGCGAATCGAAGCTGTTGAACGCGATCGCATAACGTTTGTCGCGTTCGAGCGGGCGACCGTCGGCCAATCGCATTGCAGTGATTCGGCGCGCGTGACCGGTTCCTTCCGTCTCAATTTTCAACCCGAGCAAATTTCTCGGCTCACGGCTCGCGTAAACTTCCTCCATCACAGATTTGATTTCGTCAGGCATCAGCTCAGCGGTGACCAGATAATTCTCGAACGGGATCAGTTTCCAGATGTCGTTCACAGTCTTTGGACCGGCCGCGAAATTGTTTCGTTCGTCAAAAACACCGTGCATTGCGCCGTCGACTGCAACATTGCGCTTTCGCAGTTGCTCCATGATCGCGGCGCCGATCAGCTCTTCGACCTCGCTCGGCTCGCCCGGGCGGCTGCGCACGTGCAATGTCTGCGCGAGCGTGCCGATCGGTTCTGACAGCACTCTCGCGGATTCCTCGAGTTGTGTTTTGCTCCGTGAAATGACGCCACGATCGAGCGGAATTCGATTGTTCATCACCTCGCAATACGCTTGTCGATCTATCAGTCTCTTCGAACCGCGCTCGAACGTCAGATCGAGCCGTCCGACGTGAATCCCAAAATGATCCGCTTGTGTGAGAAGAACGCCGTTCGTCGCGCGATTCGGAATGGTTTGATGTGTGTGTCCGGCGATGAACGCCGCGATGTTCGGAAACTCCGAGGTCAGCGCGATCACGTTATTCGCGAAATCGTCTCCGCCTGTGCGCGGTTTCAATCCCATGTGACCAGCCAACACG